>Ga0315286_10003399_pt1 | contig 15047 bp, 15 predicted proteins | sample YL17G10_0_MG_FD_205038 | JGI IMG/M metagenome (GOLD analysis project Ga0315286, IMG submission 205038) | Sediment microbial communities from Yellowstone Lake, YNP, Wyoming, USA - YL17G10_0 | ecosystem: Environmental > Aquatic > Freshwater > Lake > Sediment | place: USA: Wyoming | collected...
ATCGCGGCGTGCCCATGCTTGGCTGCAGGGCGAAGAGCTTGGCGCCGAAGCCTCCGAGGTCGAGGCCGACCCACGGCCGGGACACCAGGCTGGCTCTCATGGCGGCAAGTTATAGGCTACCGGCCGCTTGCCTGCCAACTGCCAGACACCAGATCGAGACGCCGCCCGCTGGCCGAAGTGGCATTGGGCAGGTAGCCGCCATCGGCAAGGAGCGGCACCCAGTAGGTGTCGAGGTACCCCCCCCGGCGGGTGCATGAGCCACAGTTCCAGGCCCGGTTCGGGACCCATGAGGACGACGTCGCGGGCGTAGATCGTGGCTTCTTGGACATACCTGCTGTTTCCGCTCCGGTCGGCGGGGGTGGCGCAGGCGTCCGGTCTGCTCCCGGATGTGACCTTCGAGCAGAGCGGCGGCGTGGCATTGCAGCCCGCGTGGTCCCGCCGGCTCCGTGGATGCAGTTTCCAATCCCCGTCACCGCCCGCTCGTTCCCAAGCGACTTGCATAGGCGCACGTAGTACTGCGCCCGCCGCGGGGTTGTGGGCGCGTCGCATGTGCCGTTGTGGTCGCTGACTCGAACCCCGTGTAAGGCACGCTTCGTGCTCGATTGCGGTGCGGTCTTCGTGGTCCGGACATCTCGCTCGGGTCCCGGCAACCGCCTAGGGAGAGACGGTCCTTGTGTCCTCACGCCTTCGTCCGCACAGACAACCTCGGAACAGACCTGCGGAAGGCGCTCTGCCACGGAACTGCATTCCCGGTGGTGGAGGTGCCGGAGGACCTGATGAAGCATCCTCGCCTCTCATCTGCCCTCTGTCTTCTGCTTCTCGGGATCCTCCCGGCCGAGTCCCTCGCACAGGGTGCCTGGAACAGCGTCCAACTCACCTGGACCGCGCCCGGCGACGACAGCCTTACCGGCACGGCGGTCCAGTACGACCTGCGCTACTCGACTTCGCTGATCACCGCCGCGAACTTTGCCAGCGTGACGCAGGCCACCGGCGAACCCACCCAGGACGCGCCCGGCGCGAGCCAGAGCCCCACGGTGACCGGACTTGAACCTGCGACCACGTACTGGTTCGCCATCAAGACGGTTGACGACTCCGGCAACTGGTCGCTCCTCTCGAACGTGCCCTCGACGACCACGACCGACACCGTGGCCCCGGCCGCGCGTGAGGCGCAGGGAGGCCGGCTGTGAGTGGTCGGTCGCCCGCGCGTTTGCGCCGCAGTACGCGTCATGGGCGCGCTCATTGGCGAGCCTGGTTCCCGCTGCTCGCGGTGCTGGGGCTGCTGTTGCTCGCGCCGGCGCTTGTGCGCGCGCAGGACGCGCCGCAGGACAGCCTGGCGCTGCGCTGGACCGCGCTGGGCGACGACCACCTCTCGGGCATGGCCGCTGCGTACGAGCCGTGCGTGGCGGACTCGCCCATCACCGCCTCAAACTGGAGTTCTGCGACGGCGCTGAGCGGGCTGCCCGCCCCGCTTGCGAGCGGAACTCCGCAGCAGGTGAACGTTCGTGGGCTGACCCGGGGTTCCACCTACTACTTCGCCCTGCGTGTGCGCGACGCAGCCGGCTACTCGGTCCATCGCGCGACCGCCGCTGGCGGGTCGTACACGAAGCTCGACTGGGACCTGATCGCGGTTGCCGAGTACCTGGACCATGCGCTCCCCCCGGGCGCGACCTCCCGGTACCGGGTCACCGCCAGCGACATGAGCGGTAGCGAGAGCGCCTTCAGCGCCAGCGTTCCCGGCGTGTCCGTCGCGGGATCGCCGGCGCTGGCCCGGCTCATCGCGCCCGCCTACGCGAACTCGAGTCGCGTGGGCGATCCGGTACGCATCCCCGTGGATCTCATGGACGCGGGGAGCGCGGTCGCTCCGGGGCTCTAACGGGCCTGGCTTGTCGCGGGCGATGTGTCGCGCAGCACCCATCTGGGGAGGGTGCCATGAGCGGGGGGCGGAGGAACGCGGGACGCTCGAAGCACGGCCGGGCCGCGATCGTGATGGCCGGGGCGCTGCTGCTGACGCTGACCGTGCCTGCCCCCGCGCGGGCGGGTGGTGAGGTGACGGGAACCACCGTGGCGGGATTCCTCGGCGTCGGCACGGGCGCCGGCGTGCTGGACCGGGGCGGCGCCACGCTCGGGCTCGGGGGCGACCTCGCCATCGTGCCGTGGAACGCGATTGCGCTCGGCTGGCCCAATGAGACGCAGATCGCCCTCGCGCACGCCATGTTGGCGGACCAGACGCAGCAAGAGTGGGCTGCGGTGGGTGGCCGCGCCGGCCGCTCGACGGCCTCTGCCAGAGCGAGGGCTCGTTCGAAGGCCGTGACGCGCTGAACCAACCCACCGCGAGCTTCGACGTCTCGAGCATGGCGCTGGGGCTTCACCTGGCGCATCCGCTCGGGGCGTTCGCCACGGTGGGCGTGGGCGGCAAGTACGTGGGGAGAGGCTCGGCGCCGTGAGCGGCACGGGCTGTACGATGGACGCGGGGTTGCGAGTCGCCCTCGACGCGAACTTTCCGAACGCCTACTACCAGGACGTGCGCATCGGCGCCGAGTGGCGCTGGCGCGACCTGCTGGCACTGCGCGCGGGCTACCGGCGCGAGTTGGACGCGCCGGCGGATCTGTGCGAGTCCGGGTCCGTGGTGCTGGTGGGCGTGCCGCAGGCTGGAGGCCGGATCGGTGACGAGGCGGGGACGGTGGGCGGAGCGTCGTCCCGTGTGCCGATGATCGGACTTGATGAAATTGCAGATTCGCTTAGGCTGGATCCCTGATGTTTCCGCGCGCCCGATCCAGGCAGGACCACTTGAAGGCGCTCCCGGCGCTGATGTCCGCTAGTCCGTCCGTGCCCGCATCGCGGCTCGCCTCGCTCGAGGGCGTGCGGGTCGAGATCGTGCTGGGGGAGAAGCATGAGCCCTGAGCGGGGCGCCCCGTCGCTGCCCGAGATGCACGGCACGGTCTCCGTGCCGTCGGGCGGCCGCTGGCTGCGGCGGCTGCTGGCGTTCTCGGGGCCCGCCTACCTGGTGAGCGTGGGTTACATGGACCCGGGCAACTGGGCCACCGACCTGGCCGGCGGCGCGCGCTTTGGCTACCAGCTCATCTGGGTGCTGCTCGCGAGCAACCTGATGGCCATCCTCCTGCAGACGCTCTCGGCGCGGCTCGGGGTGGTGACCGGCAAGGACCTCGCGCAAGAATGCCGCGACTCCTACCCGCGCGCGGTCGCCATCCCGCTCTGGCTCGGCGCGGAGGTGGCCATCGTGGCCTGCGACCTCGCGGAGGTGCTGGGGGCCGCGATCGGGCTCAAGCTCCTCTTCGGCCTGCCGCTGCTCTGGGGCGTCGGCGTCACCGCGTTCGACGTGCTGCTGCTGCTCGGGCTCTCGCGCCTGGGCATGCGCCGGCTCGAGGCCGTGATCCTGGCGCTCATCGCCACCATGGGCGCCTGCTTCGCCTTCGAGATCGCGCTCTCGAAGCCCGTGCTTGGCGAGGTCCTGCGCGCCTTCCTGCCGCGTGGCGAGGATGGCCGGCCCAGCCTCTTCGCGCCGGCGCCCGGCGGTGGCTGGTCGGTGCTGGGGCTCCACGGCGGGTCGCTCTACATCGCGATCGGGATGCTCGGGGCGACCGTGATGCCGCACAACCTCTACCTGCACAGCGCGCTGGTGCAGAGCCGCTCGGTCGCGCAATCGAACCGGGGTAAGCGCGAGGCGGCGCGCATGAACCTGGTGGACTCGGTGGTGGCGCTCAACGCCGCCTTCTTCGTGAACGCCGCGATCCTGGTGCTGGCGGCCTCGGCCTTCCATGGCAGCGGCCACCAGGACGTGGCACGCCTCGAGGACGCCCATCGCCTGCTCGCACCGCTGCTCGGCTCCGGCGCGGCCTCGGTGATCTTCGCCATCGCGCTGCTCTCCGCGGGCCAGTCCAGCACCATCACCGGGACGCTCGCCGGCCAGGTCGTGATGGAGGGTTTCCTGCGGTTGCGCATCCAGCCCTGGCTGCGCCGCGTCATCAGCCGCGGACTCGCCATCGTCCCCGCGGGACTGGTGATCGGCCTGCGCGGCCCGGATGCGGTGGACGCGCTGCTCGTGCTCTCCCAGGTCGTGCTGAGCCTGCAGCTCTCCTTCGCCGTGATTCCGCTGGTGACCTTCACGAGCGACCGGCGCCGCATGGGCGAGTTCGTGAACCCGCCCTGGCTGTCGGCGCTGGCCTGGCTGATCGCCCTGTGCATCGCGGCGCTGAACGGCAAGCTGGTGCTGGACTTCGTCGCGACGGGGCTCGCCGCCGCGGAGCCCGGCGCCTTCTGGCTCCGCTTCCTGGTGATCCCCGTGATCGGCGGCGCCGTCGTGCTGCTCGCCGTCGTCATGCTCATGCCGCTCCTGCGGCGCCTGGTGCCGGCCATCGCGCGCCTGCCGGTGCGGGTGGGGCCGGGCATGCCCGCGCTGCCCATGCGGGCCGAGCGCTCCACCGGCGCGCGCTTGCTCTCGCCGGCGGGCCCGCGGCGCGTGGCGCTGGCGCTGGAGCTGGGCAGCGCCGACGCCGAGGTGCTGGAGCAGGTGCGCGGGATGGCGCTGCCGGCCGACGTCCGCGTCATGCTCATGCACGTGGCCGAGAGCGCGGCGAGTCGCTATCTCGGCCAGGAGGCCCTGGACGAGGAGACTCGCACCGACCTCGCCACCCTCGAGAGACTGGCCGCCGAGCTGCGCGCGTTCGGGATCGAGACCGGCGTCACGCTGGGCAACGGCGACGTGAAGACCGAACTGGCGCGCCTGGTGGGGGAGTGGGACGCCGACCTGCTCATCACCGGCTCGCACGGGCACCGGCTGCTGGGCGATCTGTTCCTGGGCTCGACCGCCTCGGGCCTGCGCCACCGCGTCAAGTGCCCGGTGCTGACCATCCGTTCGCGCCGGCCGCAGCGGGAGCAGCAGGGACCGCCGATTGGCGCGCGCTCCGGGCACGACGTAGACTGCCCGCCGTGAGCGAGAGGATCTACTTCGGTTGCCTGGCTGGGACGGTGTCCGACGTGCTCGACGCCGGACTCGAGATGCTCCCTGCCTTCGAGCTGGCGGCTGTCCCGGTGCTCGACGGCACCGACCGTCCGGGCGAGTGGCCCGCCGTGCGGCGGCGCCTGCGCGCCGAGGGGATCCGCTTCGTGCAGAACCGCGGTGTGCTGCTGTTCCCGCCCGGCGAGTTGGACCAGTGTGCCACGGTCGGCCTGTTCCGCGGCTTCGACGAGATCTACCTCTGCGCCGAGTGGAACGAGGAGTTCGAGGCCTTCCCCACGCGTATCACCTCCGACCTCAGCGACTTCAGCGAGGCCACTCCGCTCGGGCTCGATGACTGGATGCTGGAAGCGGGCTGCCTGCTCGTGCTGGGGGACGGAGCCGGGCTGAACTTCGCGACGCCCGATCGCGAGATCGCCGAGCGTCTGCGCGTTCGCTTCAGGTCCGCCCGGGGCGGATGAGCTGCGAGGGCGCGTCCCGGCTCGTGGCGCTGAGTCTGGCCGGGCCCGCGGGGCTGCTCGAGGCGTTGCTGCAGGAGTGCGACGGCGGGCCGCCCGCTCTTGCGGCGCTGATCTGCCACCCGCACCCGCTCCACGGGGGCACCCTGACAACAAGGTCGTGCACCGCGTCGCCTCCACGCTGCATGACCTGGGCGGCGCCACCCTGCGCTTCAACTTCCGCGGGGTCGGCAGGAGCGCGGGCCACTTCGACCACGGTGCCGGCGAGCTGGAGGACGCGCGCGCGGCGCTCGTCTGGCTGCGGGCGCGCCTGCCCGGCACGGCGCTCCTGGTCGCCGGGTTCTCGTTCGGCGCCTGGGTGGCCGCGCGGCTGGCGGCTTCGGAGCCCACGGCCGGGCGGCTCGTGCTGATCGGACCTCCCGTGGCGAGCGCGGACTTCGCGATGCTGCGGACCTCGCCGATCCCCAAGCTCGTCATCCAGGGGACGGCCGACAAGATCTGCCCGCTGTCTGCGCTGGAGCCCGAGTTCGCGACCTGGGCCAGGCCCCGGCGCCTGGAGACGGTCGAAGGTGCGACGCATTTCTTCGACGGGCGGCTGGGCGAGCTGGCGAAGGTGCTGCGCGAAGGCCTGCGGGAGCCACCGTAGCGGGGACGATTCGTGATCCGCGTTGCGCCCGCGGGCGCCGGCGTGCGAACCCAGGTCGCTCCTCGGAGTGCCGCCAGCACGCCTGCGGCGCGACCAGGGTTCGCGCCTTGCGCTCAGCGGCCATCTCGCATTCGATTCTTGGCTGGCGGCTCATGAATGGCTAGGATGTCAGCCCCTGACCCTGGACCATTCATCACCGGAGCGGCCGCGCAGCCGGCTCCGGTTCGGGAGGACGTTTGAAGCGTACCCGTTGGTTCCTCGTCGCCGCCGTGGCCGTCGTCGTCGTCGGAGCGGGCTGGATGTGGCGCTCGCGTGCCGCGGGCGGGGCCCCGAAGTTCCGTACCGCAGTGGCCGAGCGCGGCAGTATCGAGTCCACGGTCGCGGCCACGGGCACCGTGCAGCCGGTGGAGCAGGTCGAGGTCGGCAGCCAGGTGAGCGGCACCGTCTACCGCATGTACGCCGACTACAACTCGCGCGTCGCGGAGGGGCAAGTGCTGTGCGAGCTCGAGCCCTCGGGGCTCAACGCCCGGGTCGCGCAGAACGAGGCCGCGGTCGCGCGCTCCGAGGCCGCGCTCGAGGACGGCAGGCGGCAGTTGCGCCGGGCGCGGGAGTTGTCGGTGCAGCAACTCGTGTCGCAGGCCGACCTGGAGGCCGCCGAGGTGGCCGTGCTGCAGCGCGAGGCCGACCTCAAGGCGGCCCGCGCCCAGCTCGCGGTGGTGCGCGTGGACCAGCGCAACGCGATCATCCGCGCGCCCATCTCGGGCGTGGTCATCTCTCGCAACATCGACCTCGGGCAGACGGTGGCCGCGAGCCTGCAGGCGCCCAAGCTGTTCGTGATCGCGCGTGACCTGACGCAGATGCAGGTCGAAACCCGCATCGACGAGGCCGACATCGGCGTGGTGAGCCCGGGGCTGCCGGTCACGTTCACGGTGGACGCGTTCCCCGACGAGCAGTTCAACGGCGAGGTCCAGGTGGTGCGACTCGAGCCGATCGTGGAACAGGGGGTGGTGACCTACACCACCGTGATCCGCACCCGGAACCCGGACCTGGATCTGCGCCCCGGCATGACCGCGAACGTCACGGTGCGGGTGGCGCGCCACGACGACGTGCTCAAGATACCGGCGGCCGCGCTGCGCTTCCGCCCGCCCGAGACCGGGAAGCGCGCCGGCGGCGCCGGCAGCGAGGGGCGGCGCGGCGCCGTGGCGGCCGTGCGGGGGGATGCCGCCGGCCGCGGCGCGGGATCCGGCGCAAGCACGTCACGCGAGGATACCGCTCGCCCGGGTGTCGCGCGTGAGGGCGTCGCGCCTGAAGGTGGCACGCGTGAAGGCGGCATGCAGCCGGGTGGTGCGCGCGCGGGTGCCACGGCCGGTGGCGGGCCCCGGGCGAAGCGTGCGGGACGGGCGCCCGCGGGGGCTTCCGTGGTCCCCGGTGGTGGCGGCGCGTTGCCCGCGCCCAGGCCCGGTACCGTGCACGTGCTGCGGGGCGGCAAGCCGGTCCGCGTCCAGGTCGTGACCGGCCTGACCGACGGGACCTCGGTCGAGATCCTGGACGGCGAGCTCAGGAGCGGCGATGTGGTCCTTACCGGCCTCGAGGTCGAGGCGTCCAGCGGCCGGGCCATGACCCCGCCGCCCGGCATGGGCGGCCCCATGATGGGCGGGCGGGGGGGCATGGGCAGCGGAGGCCACCGGTGACCATCGGCGCGCTCATCCCGCTCGGCCTCGACGCGCTGACGCGCAACCGCATGCGCTCGGCGCTCACCGTGCTCGGCATCGTGATCGGGGTCGCGGCCGTCATCGCCACGCTCGCCATCGGGCAGGGCGCGCGCACCGCCGTCCAGGACCAGATCCGCGCCATGGGCTCGAACGTCATGATGGTCATCCCCGGCACGATCACCGCCGGCGGAGCCCACGGGGGGATGGGCGGGAACCGGAGCCTGACCCCCGACGACGCCGCGGCCATCAAGCGCGAGTGCACCGCGGTCAGCGCGGTGGCCCCAACCGTGCGCACCTCCGCTCAGATCGTCTTCGGCAACCAGAACTGGAACACGCAAGTCCAGGGGAGCACGCCCGACCTCGCCATCGCCCGCCTTTGGACGATCCGGGACGGCGTGTTCATCACCGACTCGGACGTGCGCGGCGCCGCGAAGGTCTGCGTGCTGGGCCAGAGCGTGGTGGCGCAGCTGTTCGGTGACGCGGACCCGATCGGGGCGACGGTGCGCATCAAGGACATCCCGTTCAAGGTCGTTGGCACGCTGCTGGCGAAGGGCTCGAGCGGCGGCATGGGCGACCAGGACGACATCATCATCGTCCCGCTCACGACCGCGCAGCGGAAGCTGCTTCGCATCAGTCACGTCCAGTCGGTCGTGGCCTCGGCGACCAGCGAGCTGCAGGTCAACGCGGCGGTGGAGCAGATCACCGAACTGCTGCGCCAGCGCCACCGCATCAAGCCCGGCGACGTCGACGACTTCTTCATCCGCACCCAGCTCGACATCGCCAGCGCGGCCGAGGCCACCTCGAGGGTGATGACCACGCTGCTGGCCAGCGTGGCGGCCGTGTCGCTGCTGGTGGGCGGCATCGGCATCATGAACATCATGCTCGTGTCGGTGACCGAGCGCACCCGCGAGATCGGTGTGCGGCGCGCGGTGGGCGCGCGGAAGACCGACATCCTGCTGCAGTTCCTGTTCGAATCCGCGTTCCTCTCGCTGGGCGGGGGTCTGATCGGCGTGCTGCTGGGGGCGCTGACGGCGAAGCTGGTCTCGCAGGTCGCCAACTGGCCCACGGTGGTGCAGCCCGGCGCCGTGCTGCTCGCGTTCGGCTTCTCGAGCCTGATCGGGCTCTTTTTCGGCTTCTATCCGGCGCGCCGCGCCGCGGGGCTCGACCCGGTGGACTCGCTGCGGTACGAGTAGGCAGGCTCCCGGCCGCGTCCGCTCAACGCAGTACCTCGTGGAACCAGGTGTCGGCGACCGTGCCTCGCGGAGGGGGTGAGTCGGCGGACACGTCGGCGCCCGGTGCGGGGAGTCTCGTGTACTCGTCGCGTGAGACCCAGACGGTTGGTCGCCCGGTCGTCCAGGCCACGAAATCGGGCGTGTCCGAGAACATGAGCCGCGGGGCCCCGGGCACCGCCCCGGCCGGGCGTTCGAAGCCGAGCGCGGTGAGCCGGGGGAGCGCGGCTGCGGGCGTGACCCGCGATGCCAGGGCCGCCCGCTCCACGGCGAGCAGCGCCGCGAACGCGCGCGCCTCGCTGGCTCCGCGCCGGAGCGCGGGCACCGTGGCGAACAGCATGAGGAGCGCGAGCACTGGGATCCACCCGAGCGTGCGCCCGGCGCGCGGGATCCGGCCCCACAGCCACTCGGCGGCGACGGCCGCCGAGAGCGTCCACAGCGGCAGAAAGGGCCCGATGTAGCGCGGGTCGAGGACCGTGAAGGCGATCACCGACACGGGGGCGAGGGAGCAGACGAAGGCGGCGATGGCGATCCAGCGGGTCGAGGCGCGCGCCGTGCCCACCAGGAGACCCACCGCCGCGAGCCAGCCCGTGAGCGCGCTCGGTTCCGTAATCGCGAGCTTCAGGGTGTAGCGCAGGCTGGCCTGCGCCTTCTTCAGCAGCTCCGGGGCCGACTCGAGCAGCACCCGGGACCACTGCGCGGGCGTCAGCGCGAAGTCGCGCAGCATGGAGGTGCCGGGCCAGCGTTCGGAGTAGCCCACGAGCAGGTAGGCCGAGAGGCTGAAGAAGGGCGAGCCCGTCGCGCTCCAGTTGTGCCACCACCACGCGCCCGCGACGATCGCCAGGCCGAACACGAGCGTCACCGTGCCCGAGCCGCCAGCGAGCATCGAGAGCCCGAACAGCGCGAGGGTCATCTCGGTTCGCACCAGCGCCCCGAGCCCCAGCACGATGGCGGCTGCGGCCCACCGTGGCCGGTCACGCGCGAGCAGGTCGAACGCGAGCAGCAGCAGGAAGGCGCCGACCATGAGCGTCGCGTCGTGGTGCACGGCCTGCAGGGTGAGCGGCGCGAGCGTGAAGAGCAGAGCCGCCGCGGCACCCACGGCCGGGCCGAAGTGCCGCGTGCCCAGGCGGCAGAGCAGCAGCGCGGTCAGCAGCGCGAAGAACGCGCCGAACCAGGCGATCTGGTCGAGGGCCCCCGGGCCGAGCAGCGAGAGGGCCGGCGCGAACAGCAGCGGCACGAGTGGGCCGTGGACCAGGAGCGGCACGGTGAGTGCGGCGTCGCGCAGTCCCCACAGCGGGGGATGGATGACGCTGGTGCGGAACCCGTGGCCCGCGAGCAGGTGGCGCGCGGCCACGCCGTACTCCCAGGTGTCGTCGAGCAGGCTGGGTGCGCCCGAGCGAAGCCAGCCAAGGTCGAACACCCAGAAGAGCGTCACGATGACGAAGACGGCCGCGAGCCAGATCCGTGCGCGGGGGTGGTGGGGGACCATGACCCGGGACTCTGGCACGGCGCTGCGGCGGAGCGCAAACATCCGTATCGCTCGGGGCCGCGCGGCGGTGGCCGCGGGCCGCGTGCTCCATGCTATAGTCCGATTCCTGCCATGAACGGGTGCCGCGCGTGAGATCCGACTGGGGCCGCCTGCGGGCGGTCGTCCTCGAGAGCGACGACTGGGGGCTCTGCGCCTGGTCGGCGGACGACGAGGCGCACCGGGCATTGGCCGCGACTCCCTCCTTCGCGGGTCCGGCCGGACGCGTCTACGGCCGCTCCACACTCGAGAGCGCGGCGGACGTGCGCGCGCTGCGCGAGACGCTGCTCGAGTTCCGCGGCGCCGACGGCTCGCCGCCCGTGTGGCAGGCCAACACCGTGATGGCCTCGCCGGACTTCGAGCGGCTGGCCCGCGATGGTTTCGAGGTCGGCGAGCTGCCGCTCGCGATCTTCCCCGAGACCCCGTCGCGCTGGCAGCGGCCGGGCCTGTGGGACGAGGTGCGGGAGAGCATCGCAGCCGGCGTCTGGTGGCCGGAGCTCCACGGCCTGCACCACCTGCCCGGACGAGCCTGGCTCGAAGCCCTGCGGCGCGGCGCTGCCGATGCGCGGCTGGCCTTCACCCAGCAGTGCGCTGTGTGCGAGGCCGTCGAGGCCAGCGGCGAGTACGACGCATCCGAGCCTCTGGCGTCCCGGGAGCGCACGCTCGAGCGGGCGTTCGCGCTCTTCAGGCGACTCTTCGGCCGCCCGCCGACATCCCTCTGTCCGCCCGACTATCGCTGGGACTCGGTGCTCGAAGCCCAGGCGTCCCGGCTGGGCGCGACTGTTCTGCAGGGCGCTGCCGAACGCGCCGGCCGCTGGCCGCGCGTGCGGCGGCGGCTGCACCGCTGGCGCTGGCCGGAGCAGCGCGGCGGGTTGCTGCGCATGCCGCCGCGCATCGCCTTCGAGCCGCGCGGCGATGCCGCGCCCGGCTCGCGCCTGGGCGCCGGGCGGACGCTCGCGGAGGTGCGCGCAGCGTGGAGCCGCGGCCAGCCGGCGGTCGTGAGCACTCACCGCCATAACTACGCGCACCTCGACCCGGCCTGGTCCGAGGCGGGCCGGGCGGCGCTGCGCGACTTGCTGCGCGGGCTGCACGAGGACGGAGCCGTGTTTCTGACCGATGTGAAGGTGCGCGACCGGGTCGCGGGCGAGCGGAGGTCCGGGTGAGCCCCGGCGCGGGCTTCGAGGGCCACCTGCCCTGCGGCCGCTGGTCGGTGTGGCGCTACAACTGGCTACCCAACCATAAGCTCATGCGCACGCTCGAGCGCGCGCGCCGCCACGCGCACGGCACGCTGCTCGACCTGGGCTGCGGCTCGCGGCCCTTCGCGCCGCTCTTCCTGGGTTTCGCTGAACGCTACCTCGGGCTGGACCTGCCAGGTTCCCCGGACCTCAGCCGTGGCCGGCCCGATGTCTACGGCGATGCCGGGCGGTTGCCCATCCGCAGCGGCAGCGTGGACACCGTGTTGAGCCTGTCGATGTTCGACCTGGTGCACGAGCCCGCGCGGGTGCTCGCCGAGATGCGGCGCGTTCTGGCCCCGGGCGGCGTGCTCATCGTGGAGTTCGTGCAGACCGTACCAGTCTGCCGGTCCTCGCCGGACCTGTGGCGCTTCACGCGCCTGGGCGTTGAGCGACTGCTGCGCGACGCCGGCCTCGAGCCCGTCGAGATCATCGCACTCGGGGGGCTGCCCGGCTACGTCGGCTCAGCGACCATCGGCTGGCTTAACCGCCTCAACCGCGGTCCGTGGCGCTTCCTCAGCGAGTTCCCCGTGCGGCTGCTCTACATCCTCATCCAGTCCATCGCCGAGTTGCTGGACCATCTCTGGGTGGGATCGAACGAGGTCATGGCGCACGTGGTCGTTGCGCGCATCAGTCCTTGACCCCGTTCCGAAGCCGATGCTAGGGCCCGATTCGTGCCATCGGCCGCGCAGAGTCCGCCCCGGCCCGTAGTCCGCCTTCTGCCGCAACTCGCGGACTTCGCCGCCCGGCGACTGTGGGCCGGGAGCCGTGGACCTTCTCCGAGGCTGCCCGTCGGCTGCACGCCTCTACCGCGTTGCTCGAGCGGGAGGGCGTGAAGGCCGGCGATCGCGTCGCCATCCAGAGCGAGAACCGCCCGGAGTGGGGTCTGGCCTACCTGGCGGCACTCGAGGCGGGGGCGGTGGTCGTGCCCTTGGACGCGCTACTCAAGGAGCACGAGGTGGGCGAGATCATCCTCCAGTCGGAGGCGCGCTTCTGCGTGGTGAGCGCGCGGCAGCGCCCCGTGGTCGAGCGCGCGCGGGACTCGCGCCTGCCCAGCCTCAGGCTCCTTTCGCTGGACCCGTGCGACGACCTGCCCTCGTGGCCCGTGGCGCAGGAGCGCTTCCCGGACGATGGGCCGCGCCCCGAGCGTGCCTCACCCGACGACCTCGCGGTGCTGCTCTTCGCCTCCGGGACGGCCGGGCAGGCCAAGGCGGTGATGCTGTCGCACCCGAACCTGCTCCACAACGTCGAGGCGCTGATGCGCGCGATCCCTTACGTCGTGCTCCGACGATTGTGTCTGGCAAGGGGCACGCTACGACCCTCCGGCATGTCCGCGTCGCCCGCCCGCTTCAAGCCCCCCTGCTGCCCCAACCCCGGTCGTCCATTCCATTGCTGCGCTGAGGGCTGGCGTTTCAAGCGCATCGGGTTCTTCACCCGGCTAGCCGCCCCCAACCGTATCCAGCGTTGCCAGTGCAGTCACTGCCGGAGGACCTTCTCCACCCAGACCTTCTCACCCACCTACTGGCTGCGCCGTCCCGGACTGCTCCAGCCCCTCTTCTTCCGCCTGCTCGCCTGCTCCGGTTTCCGCCAGCTCGCCCGGGAGTTCGCCGTCAGTCACACCACCATCCTCGGTCAGAGCGCTCGCCTGGGGCGCCACTGCCTGCTCTTCCAGCACTGCCACCGGCCCCGCGCGGCCCCCGCGGAGCCCCTGGTGCTCGATGGCTTCGAGAGCTTCGAGTTCAGCCAGTACCACCCCTGCCACTTCCATGTCGTGGTCGGCCAGGAGTCGCACTTCTTCTACTCCTTCACCGACTTGGAGCTGCGCCGCAAGGGTCGCATGACCGCGCGCCAGCGGGACCGGCGCCGCTGGTTCGAGCAGCACTTCGGCCAGCCCGACTCGCGCTCGATCGAGGTCGAGGTCGCCCAGGCCCTGCAACTGGTGGTGCCTCCGGGGTCGCTGACCGAGTTGCACTCCGATGGCCATCCGGCCTGCCCGCGGGCGCTGAACCGCCTGGCGGAGCACCGCTTCCGCCACCGTGTGACGCCCGGCAGCGCGCCGCGCACCACCGCCAACGCCCTGTTCCCGGTGAACCTGCTGGACCTGCTGATTCGCCACGGCAGTGCCAACCACAAGCGCGAGACCATCGCGTTCTCCAAGCGTCGCCAGAGTGCGATCGAGCGGCTGGCGGTGCTGCAGGTCTGGCGCAACTTCATCAAGCCGTTCTCGGAGCGGCGGCGCAGCAGCTTCACCCCGGCGGAGTGCCTGTGGCTGTGCGAGCGGCGGCTCGCGGTGGCGGAGGTCCTCAAGCGGCGACTGCTGCCCAGCCAGGTGCGACTCCCGGAGCGGCTCGAACGCTACTACCGCCGCGAGGTGCCCACCCGCCGCATCCCCCGCGGCGTGCGCCACCGATTGCGCTGCGCCGACTGAACGAAGCGCCGGAGGGCGTATCGCCCCCCGGCGGCTTCTGCCCGGACCCAATCCTCAGAGCACAAGCTACTTGTTCTCCGGGTGGTAGAGGATCGCGCCGTCCGCGTCTACGGTCATGACGTGCCGTTGGAGCATGGGCCCCCTGGGCACCATGCCACCCGACCAGGACTGTTCGTTCGCGGCGTCGGCGAAGCGCCAGACCAGATCGAACGTGGCGTCGGCGTCCACGCGGAACGGAAACACGGCCTTCCCGCCGTCGGGGATGGACTCCTTCACGAAGGTCTGGCCGCCCACGCTCAGGCGCACGCGCGTCAATTCGCGGCCGCTGGTGTTCTCGACCACGGCTTCGTGGCCCGACCGCTTGTTGACCAGTTCGCCCCAGTGCCGCCAGCCGTACCAGAGGGCGACGGCGAACAGGACCAGGAGGAGAAGGCGTTTCATGGTTCCCTCCAGAGAAACGGCATCCTGGGCAAAGCCGATGCCGCACTGTGGGCGCGCGCGGCGCTGCGCGCAAGGGCTATCCCGAGGTCGGCATCTCCAGGGGCTTCCCTTCCGGCGCCACCCGTGGTTCGTCCACCCGCGGTACCGGCTCGAAGGCCGCCGGCGTCATCGCGATGAGCACCCGTGCCGCGGCGGGACCCAGGTTCTCGATCGAGTGCTCGATGCGCCCGTCGAAGTGGCAGGAGTCGCCGGCTTCGAGCATCAGCCCCTGCTCGCCGTGGAGCAGGCGCACGCGCCCCTCGACGCACAGAAGGCACTCCTCGCCAGGGTGGGAGTGGCGCTGCTCCCCGGCGTCCAGGTCCGCTGGCAGCTCCAGCAGGAGCAATTCGAGATTGCGCTTT
>Ga0315286_10003400_pt1 | contig 15047 bp, 9 predicted proteins | sample YL17G10_0_MG_FD_205038 | JGI IMG/M metagenome (GOLD analysis project Ga0315286, IMG submission 205038) | Sediment microbial communities from Yellowstone Lake, YNP, Wyoming, USA - YL17G10_0 | ecosystem: Environmental > Aquatic > Freshwater > Lake > Sediment | place: USA: Wyoming | collected...
CCTCGACCTCACAGACAGTGATTCCCCCGACAACTCCTAGCCGCTCTGGCTCCGCCTCTGACCGTCGCAGATGCCTCGTCGAAAAGATCCCCCGCCACCCGAGTTGACCATCGGCCCAGTTTCTTCACCCTACGGGTATCGGCGGCTCGGCGGCGGAGCCTACGTGGCTGGCCTCACCTGCGCCGTGGCCGCCGCGCCCATAACGCCATACCGATCAGCCCGATGCCCAGAATCTGCGGCTCAGGGACATAGCCGATCGACACTCGCAGATTGCTGACCGTTCCCTTCCCCCGCAACCTGATGTACTGGGCGGCGTCCCCGGCCTCGATTCCGATCACCACATGCCCGGTGCCGTTGGTCTCCCCTAGCAGCGTCCACGCGCGATCGGGGTTCGCTCCGTACACGCCAATCTTTTCAGATTTCGGGAACATGCCCCAGCTCTCTGGATATAGTCAAACTCCACAATGCCACCGCTCGCCGATGCCCAATCCGGAATCGCCTTGTACGAGATCACCGCCGGTCCGTACACATCCGAATAGAAACTCAGAGACCCTCCCGGTACATACTGCACCACCCCTGGCCCTTCAGTGTAATATACGTTTGCCGGCAACAATCGCGTGCAGCTATAGCACTCTTGCTTCACTGCCTCATAGCTCGAAAAGTCGTACTCATGCACGTAGACTCCACCGAGCGCTGCTTCTGTCGTGACCCCGCACGCCCAGAGGCACATTATTGCCCAGCCGACCACCAAGGCCTCAATTCGCCCGCACATGCTGCCTCCCTCTGTATGAGCTGACATGTTCCGATCGGTGCATCTTAACACCCAGCATCCATGCCGACTGTCCAGCAAACTGCGACCATCCTACTCTCCGATCCATCGCAAAGGCAAGATAATTAACCCAACTTCCGCAGTTTGCGATGTAAAATGCCCCTGGCGGTAGCGCCAAGGGCGATTGTTCTTGAAAGTCTTCACTACAAAGCCACCCCGAATGGTCAAAATACTCCGCCGAACCGAAACTGTCCAGGAGCGTTGAAGTTGCGGACGTGCGTCGGAGGCTTGTTTCCGCTGGTTGACAGCAGGCCGCCAGCGCCCGATGCTGAGGCTTTCCGAGGTTTTCCCATCATAAGGCCACCGATGTCGGCGTTGGGCAGTGTGATAGGATCGAGGATCTCCGACGGTTGTCAATCGGCCCAGATGGACACCTGTCAGTTGGATTCAGTGCTAGTTGGAGACAGGACTTACGCTTCGGCGGAGTATTTTGACCACACGGGGTCGGTGTTCACGAGATGGATCGCCGCGCCGTCGAGCAGCCGATCCACATCCCCCGGCTTGCTGCTGTCGCCGCACAGCAAACGGTGGTTCCCCAGCACCCACAGGTCGCCGGGCTGCGTCGTCGCCGCGTCCGGCGGCGCAGGAATGTCGTCGGGATCGGTCAAGCCCTCCTGTACGTCCCCGGACATGATGCGGCTGAGTTCCTCCTGGTCGAAGCCAAGCAGACCCAGGTCGAAGTTCATCTCCTGCAGCGACGAGAGCTCGATGGGCAGCAACTCGTAGTTCCAGCCGGCGATCTCGTTCGTCGCGTTGTCGGCGATGCGATAGGCCCTCGCCTGCGCCGGCGTCAGATCCGTGGCCACATGCACGGGTACCTGCTTCAGTCCCAGCTTCAGCGCCGCCTTGAAGCGGGTGTGCCCGACGATGATGACGCCGTCGCCATCCACCACGATCGGCTGGCGGAAGCCAAACTCCTTGATCGACGCGCCCACGGCTTCATCGTTCTGGCGCGGGTTGCCGGGGTAAGGTTTGATCTGGTCAATCGGACGAATCTCGATGTTCATGCGATTCCTTTCACTCAACGGATTCCGTCACAGCGCCGGGCGGCACCGCCAAGCGCCAATTGCATCTGGTACTGTTCTGCTCCCCAATCCCCGCCCCCAATCGCCGCCCGTCGCGTTCAGGGCGACCCACGGGCGGGAGGGGATCCTTGGCCAAGTCGGGGCAACGAACGCCACGTGGGCCAACGGGGCGTAAAGGGTGGCCAACAAACGGGGCGGCGTGACCATCGGGGGGTTCATAAGTGGGATCGTGAGCCAACGCGCCAAGTTCACTCCCTCGCACTCGCGCCACCCCCGCCCCATAGGCGTGTTCACACGCCATATGGGGGGTGTGGGGGGAAGTGCGCGCGTGTGACTCAACCCCATCAAATTCCTGATAAATAGAACGTAAGTGGTTGTCGTTACTCATGGTTGCCCCCCGGTAGCGGCAACGGGCTGCTCGACCGTGGCCAGATGCACGGATCGGGACCCGGCGAGACTCCAGATGTAGGCCTTTTGGGTGGCCAAGGCCACGCGGATGGCGTTCTCGGCCTTGCGGTTGGACACCCCCCGCTCTGCCGCCAGGGCGATCACGGTCTGCTTATCCTGCGGCGTCTCCTTCAGGAACTCCTGCACGAACAGCTCGGTGGTCCATTCCGGGGCCTTGGACGGCTCGGCCGCGACCTGCTTCCCTTCCCCGCCTCGTTTGTTGCGCCGGCTGCCCTCACGCCGCAGCTCGCTCGGGTCCAGCGACTCATCCAGGTTCCACAGCGGGTAGCTCCACCGCAGGCACAGCGGCTGCAGCGGCGGGAAGCTGCGCAATCCTGCCTCCATCACCACCGCGTCCTCCTGCTCGTGCTGACGCAGGACGATGTGGCTGTCCACGGCCCGTGCCTGGGCGCCGGCGCCCGCGCCGACGTCCACAATGGCCTTGTGGCTCTGCGAGCCCTTGCTGGAATGGTGCACGGCCACGAAGGCCGCCTGCAGGTGATCGGCATAGCGGTCCAACGTGTTGTAGACCGCCGTCACATCGGTATTGCTGTTCTCGTCGATGCCGGCAGGTAGCGCCCGGTACAGCGAGTCGATGATGATCAGCGTGTACCTGCCTGGCTCGACCCGATCGAAGTACCGCTGCATCACATAGATGTCCCGCAGCCGGCCACGCATGCTCTCGATGTGCAATTCGTCGGCGTACTCGTCAATGCCGATCCCGCGGGCCTCGGCGATCAAGGGGATGCGTTGGGCGATGGTGGGCTTGTGCAGTTCGTTGTCGATGTACAGCACCTTGCCCGGCGAAGTCGTGAAGCGGTTCAGCCACATCCGACCCGTCACTACCGCCAGAGCCATCTCGATCAGCAGGTGCGTCTTGCCCCGTTTGGCGGCGGCGACAAGGTTGGCGATCTCGCCCAGCCGAATGATGTTGTCGATGACGTAGGGGTTCATCGCCGGGTACTGCCGCATCAGCTGCCGTGCGGTGCAGATCGTGGGCGTCAGGTCCGCTTCAGGTATGTCCGGCATCTGGGGCGTTCGCAGATCCTCAGGAACCATGGCTGGTTCGTAGCGGCAGATGCTCAGGGCAATAGATCGGACCTCTGCCTCATCCAGCGGCGGCTGGCAGCGCAGGTTGTTCTCCTGGACCAGCGCCGCATGGATCGCATCGAAGCTCATCCCCCGCCGCCGCATGCTGCCAGCCAAACTGGCCAGCGTGCTGTTCCGCTGACCGTCCCCGATCACCTGGGCCAGCACCGGCGTCGTCGGCAGCCGGAGGTCGGCCTTGGGCCTGAGGATCAGTTGTCGCAGCCATGGCGGTAGAGGGGTCAGTTCGAGATCGTCGGGACCACACGCGTCTTTCCACTGATACAACAGCCCCGACTTGTGACGCGAAGGCGGGGCCACGATGTAGCCACCATCGCCCTTCAGGTCCAACCCCGGCCCCAGCAGCTTGCCGCGATTGTCGCTTTTGACGTAGCCGCCGGGATGCTGGAACAGCAAATGACAGCCGCCACCACCGGTGATCGCCTCCAGGGTGCTCGGCAGCGGCTCGTTGTTGCGCTGGAGTTGATCAAGGGTCTTGTCGCCGTCATGACGCGGGTCCACGTCCAGGACGATGAAGCCCCCGCCCTTCGGCGTTGCCCCGGTGCGGATGCCGATGTTCGCGGTGGAATGGCGGCCCCATAGAGCTGTCACCCGCTCCGGATCGGCTGTCGCATCATCCAGGCCATGGGGGCAGCAGGGATGCTTGCCGACGTGCTCGCAGCCGGGCTTGCCGCACGCGCAGGTCCCGTCGGCCAAAGCGTCGTAGACCGGAAAAACGGGCCAACCCCGGCGTGTGTAGGCGATGGCGGTCTCAAGCACGGACTTCATGTATTAGACCTCGGGCAAGAGACGCAGTCCGGTGAGGCTGGGCCGCGGAGGCTCCCGCGCTGCGGTTTTCGCTCCGAGCGAATCACCAGCCCCCACCGGCTGCCAGCCGCAGCACCCGCCGCGGCTGCCTTGTTGTTTGCCGCTCGCGCCGAAAACTCGCCGACAAAATTTGCAGAAGGCCAAAGACACGTGTGGGACATGTGTCCGACATGTCACCGGGGTGACAAGACACATGTGCCTTCACATGTCCCACATGTGAAATCCAATCCACACGTCGAACCCTGGAGCTTTGGCACCGGGTCTGATCGAAAGATGCCGGGCCATGACCAGAAACCATGGCTTCCCATCGGACGAACGATCGAACCCCTACCCCGGCCTGATCGACGACTGGAAAGTGCAGTTGGTACGGCGACGCGCCCGCCAGCTGGGCTTCCGCCGTCACGAACTGGGCGACGCTCTTGAGGAACTAATCTTGCCCATACTGCAGTTCCGCTTCGATCCAGATCGAAGCCATGGCGCTAGCGAGAAAACCGCGTTGTGCGCCTTGATCGATCACCAGCTCAAGGCCCTGGTCCGCAAGCAGGCCCGCTACCGCAAGCACGTCAAAGCCCTATGCCAGAGCCGCACGCCTCTGAAGCGGTGCCGCAAGCATGTCTTGCCATCCACCGCCGACTTCTCGTCACCTGGTGAACGGATGGAGTTTGCCGAGCTGTTGGCGCCCCTCTCTTCCGAACAGCACCAGGTGTGTCTTGCCCTCATTGACGGCCACAGCATCGCCCAGATCGCCGAGAGCCTCGGCTGCAGCTGGCATCGGATCAACCGCATCATCGACCAGGTCCGCCATCACCTGCGGCAGCAGGGCGTCAGGGGGGTGCAGCCATGATCCCACAATCCTCAGAATTGACTGGATTGTCCGCCCCCCACGAGGAACATGGCCAAGCGTTTCAGCCCCCGAAGGCCGCCGGCTGGATGAGCCAGGAGCTGGTCGAGCAGACCCGGCAGCTCTGGTCCCGGATCTACGGACGCATCCTCTCGGAGCAGGACGCGATCGAGATCCTGACCACCGTCCACCGCCTCGCCGAAGTGGTGCTGGCCGCACAGCAGCAAAGGAGGCCGCTATGAACGTGATCGTCTGGGCCAGAGTCAGCTCCCGCGAGCAGCGCGAAGGCTACTCCATCGACGCCCAACTGCGCTCCGCCCGCGAGCGCGCCGAAAAGAACGGCTGGTCCATCACGCGCGAGTTCGTCGTCGCCGAGTCGGCCAGGCGCGGAGCCGAACGCGTCGCTTTTAATCAGATGCTCGAGTGGCTGCAGGCCAACGCCCGCAAACAGGGCATCCGCGCGATTCTCAGCCACAAGCTCGACCGCGTCTGCCGAAACATGCGTGACGCCGTCCGCCTGCAAGAACTGGAAGACCGCTGCGGCGTGCAACTGGCCTTCGTCGAGAACCAGTTCGGCCCCGGCGCCGCCGGCGCTCTATCCTTCAACGTGATGGCCGCTGTCGCCCAGTACTACAGCGACAACCTCCGCACCGAAGTCCTCAAGGGCCTGGACGAGAAGGTCCGCCAAGGCTGGCCCATCGGCTCGGCCCCCTTCGGCTACATGAACACTAAGAACAAAGACGAGCCCGTCATTCCCCATCCCCAGGAGAGCCAGACCCTGATCCGCATCTTCGAGCTGTACAGCACCGGCAGCGTCACGTTCAAGCAGTTGGCCGACATCCTGGAGCGTGAGGGCCACGTCTATCGGCCCAGCCAGAAACGGTTTGGCCGCACCGCGCTGTCGTACATCCTCTCCAACCGCTTCTACATTGGCGAGCTCCGCCGCGGAACCCAGATCCACCCCGGCCGCCACAAGCTGCTGATCGCCCGCCAGACCTTCGATGCCTGTCAGGACGTCCTCGCTGGCCGCAACCGCCGCACCGGCGACCCGCAGATCCCTCTCGCCGGCGGGCTCTTCCGCTGCGCCCATTGTGGCCAGAGCATCACCGGCGAGAAAATCCGCCGCCGCCTCCGCAACGGCGGCGTCAATGAGCACGTCTACTATCGCTGCGCCAACAACAGCCGATCGGCCGACCACCCCATCGTCCGGTGGAAACAGGAAGCTCTGGAAAAGGCCATCGCCTCTGATCTTTCGAAGCTACGGTTGCACGATGACGAAACCCGCACCTGGTTCCGCACCGCCCTCTCTGCCGCCTTTGACGACCTGACCCACCACCAGACTCTTCAACGACAGGCCCATCTCAAACGCCAGACGGAACTGAAGACGATGCAGGAGCGGCTGCTGAACGCGTATCTGGCCGGCTCCGTGGACGAGGCCACCTTCACGGCCAAGTCCGAGCAGTTGCGTCGGGAATCGGCCCAGGTCTCCGAAGCCCTGGAACAGGTGAATGAAGTGGATGCCGCCCAAGCCGAGGCGGCCCTGGCCACGTTCGACTGGTGCCAGAATGCCCGTGAGCGTTGGCTCGGTTCAAACAATGCGTTACGCCGCCAGATGCTGGATACGATTTGTTTGAACCGTACTTTGAGTGCCACAAGTCTTTGTCTACAAAAGACAAAGCCCTTCGACGCTCTCGCCGAAGGGCCGCTTTTCGAGGCAAGTCGGGGCGACAGGATTTGAACCTGCGACCTCCTGGACCCAAACCAGGCGCTCTAATCCAAGCTGAGCTACGCCCCGTTGTCACTAAACGTCGCCATCTCTCACACTTATCGCATTGTCAGGCTCGACTGGTTCTACCTCGGAAACACAATCTTCCGGGGGTAAAGACTCGACGATACCCCCAGCTTTTTCCTGCGATGGGCAGCATGACGCTGCTCTATCGCTGGAACAGCCGGGCCAAACAGTCATCGCCAGAACCGGCTATTGTCATAACGCCGATGGCAAACGAATCAGATCGTACCAACTGCTGGCGAAAGTGCCAGGTGCCCGCCGAGGAACGGGTCAAACGTCAAACGGCTCGTGGCCGACTGGCCAGCGTGCAAAGCTGAGTGCAAGAGAAAGAGCATCAAATACCCGGTATGAAATGGGGTGGAGATCGCTTAGGCGGCCGACGCCGACCAGCAGTTTTTGGCCCGCCGCCAAATCTCAAAGTGGCAGCCCGGGCTGGCTGAAGATCTGACCATCGAACAGGCCAAGGAGCGCTGCTTGGAAACGCTGACCCTGCATCACGAATTGGTCCGGTGCCTGCGACATTCAGACGATGCAGCAGTATTACCCGTCCTTGCGGGCGGAGGACATCGTGCAGGCGTAACGGCTGCAGGAGAAGTTGGTCGCTTCGGGCCCGCGGCGGACCCGATTGACCCGAGAACCACCCGCTCGAACCTGTGACACCTTGGCTTCGAATCGCCTCTGGCGTATCGATCTTCTGGCTGGCGAACGTCAACGGACGCATCGAATTGCGTCGCACCCAACCCCGGTCGTTCAGCCGAGGTTCCGGTACCGCAAAGGCATTCGTTGGCCGTTCCTGGCTGCGATGGCATCGGAACCATGGTTTCGGCTCCAAGTGAGTGCACCCTTTGAGGCTCGCTCCCGAAGCCGAAGAGGCTTGTGGTCAGGGAGATAAGAACGTGCGGCCGGGGGGGCGGTATAGACGATTGGACCCCTCGGCGTTGGCATGGTGGACACCGCGGTGGTGTCCGCGCAGATGCCAGCCTTACGGATCGACGAGGAACACCCCACATGACTCATAACGGCATTGCCCACGGTAGCGCGGGATGGCGCACCATCATCGTGAGCGTCCATCTGCTTCTTCTGGCATCCTCGGCTCGGGCCGATATCCGTTTGCACAGGCTCTTCACCGACCAGATGGTGCTGCAGCGGGACATGCCAGTGAGCGTGTATGGCGTGGCCGATCCCGAAGAGAGAGTTACCGTGCAGTTTGCTGGCCAGCGCGTATCCACCACTGCCACGGCGAAGGGCGTGTGGACCGTCACACTCGCCCCCATGCCCGCCAACGCAGCCGGACAGGAACTGACCATCACCGGCACAAACACCATCACGCTGAAGAACGTGCTCATCGGCGATGTGTGGCTGTGCAGCGGGCAATCGAACATGGACTTTCGCCTCCACAGCTGCAACGTCCAGCAAGACATCGACACGGCCGACTTTCGCGGGATCCGGTTTATGACGCTGCCCATCATCTGCGCCGAGAGGGCGCAGGAGGACATCCAGACCCGCGAACCGTGGGTGCGATGGAACACCTGCTCGCGCCAGACGGCCGGCGGGGTCAGCGCCGTGGGGTTCTACTTTGCGCGGAAGATCCATCGCGAGACAGGCGTGCCGATCGGGTTGCTGGTGAGCAGCGTCGGGGGAACGAACATTGAAAAGTGGATGCCACGGGAAGCTTTCGCCGGCACGCAGAACCTCGATGAAATCGGCAAGACCATCGACCGTGCCATCGCCGAGTATCGTAAGGACGTTGCGGAGTCTCTCGGCAAAGTCGAGCAGTGGCTGCCCAAGGCCCGGCAGGCGTTGCAGGCCGGCCAGGATCTGCCGGAGGCACCCGATATTCCCCGGCATCCCTCGATGCCGGGATCGAGGGCCGGCGGCAACTGGCTTCATTTGTACAACGGCATGATTCACCCGCTGAGTCGTTTTTCCATCAGGGGCGCGATCTGGTACCAGGGCGAGAACAACAGCGAAGAAGAAGACACCTACGTCGCCAAGATGAATGCCATGATCGGAACCTGGCGCAAAGCGTGGGGACAGCAGTTCCCATTCTATTACGTTCAACTGGCCAACTGGCTCAAGCCCACCGACGTTCCCTCCGGCGAGGACAAGCAATGGCGCTGGCAGATGTGCCGCATGGGACAGCTTAAGGCACTGAAGATTCCCAGGACCGGGATGGCGGTTATCATCGATGTCGGTGATGCCGACGACATCCATCCGCGAAACAAACTCGACGTGGGCGAAAGGCTGGCGCTCTGGGCGCTGGCCAGGGACTACGGGAAGACCAGCCTGGTTTACAGCGGTCCGCTCTTCAAGGAGATGAACGTTGAAGGCAGCAAGATCAGCATCACCTTCGATTCGGTGGGCAGCGGGCTGATGGTCGGGCAGAAGAACGGTACCGAGCCCACCCGGGAAGTGAACGGCGGCAAGCTCAAGCGATTTGCCATCGCGGGCGAAGACCGCAAATGGCTCTGGGCGGATGCGGCCATCGACGGCAACACCGTTGTGGTATCCAGCCCCAACGTCCCCAGCCCGGTGGCCGTCCGCTACGCCTTCAGCATCAACCCGGAAGGCTGCAACCTCTACAACAAGGAAGGCCTGCCTGCATCGCCGTTTCGGACTGATGACTGGTAAATTGAACACTCCGGCCTGACACGCGGCCGAAGGAGAACTCATGTTCAGGTGGTTGCGACCGGTGGCGGTCCTGGTGCTGATGCTGGCAGTTCGGACCCAGGCGGCCGACTACAGGCTGGTGGACCCGTGGCACTATGGCGCAGCCGGCATGATCTCGCTCGGTGCACGTTTTGCCAAGGCGATGATGGAACTCGAAACGGTCGCGAATCGCCAGAGAGATGCCCTGTCGATCTGGTTTGATGCACCAGCCGTCAGGTGGGAGGCGCAGGCGCTGCCCATCGGCAATGCGTTCATCGGCGGCATGATTTACGGAGGCGTAGCAGAGGAACGCGTGCAGTTCAACGAGAAAACCCTCTGGACCGGCAACGAGAATGACACCGGCGCCTATCAGAACTTCGGCGACATCCTGATCCGTCTCAGCGGCGATGTCACAGCCACGAGCAGCGGATATGTGCGGTCGCTCGACATCGGGCGTGCGCTGGCCAACGTCGCTTATAGCCAGAATGCTGTGAATTACCGGCGCGAGGCATTCTGCTCCAATCCAGATCAAGTCATGGTGCTGCGGTTCACCGCCGACAAACCCGCCCGCTACAGCGGCGCAATCCGCATGCAGGACGCCCACGGCGCGGCTGCAAAGGCTGATGGCGCACGGCTGACCGTACGCGGGGCCTTGGGCAACGGGATTCAATATGAGGCCCAGTTGCTCGTCAAAGCCAGGGGCGGGCAGGCAAAGGCCGTCGGCGATTCTGTCGCCTTCGATCAGTGCGACGAGCTGGTTGTCTTCATGGCCGCCGGCACGAACTACCTCAGCGACTCCAGCCGCAAATGGTTCGGCGCCGATCCGCATGAAGCCGTCACTGCGCGCATCGACAAGGCGGCGAGCAAGCAGTACAGCGATCTTCTGGCTGCACACCTCAAAGACTACCAGTCGCTTTTCGGCAGAGTCTCATTGGCCCTGGGCGCCTCGCCCGAGGCCGCACGATCGCTGCCGACTGGCAAACGCCTCGCTGCCTACAACCAGGGGGCCAAGGATCCTGAACTCGAGGCGATCATGTTCCAGTTCGGCCGCTATCTGCTGATCTCCTCGTCGCGGCCAGGATCGCTGCCCGCAAACCTTCAGGGGATCTGGAACAACAGCAACGACCCGCCCTGGCGCTGCGATTACCACTCGGACATCAATGTCGAGATGAACTACTGGCCGGCGGAGGTCACCAACCTCGCCGAGTGCCACGAGCCGTTCATTGACTACATCAACAGCCTGCGCGACGTCCGCAAGCGACTGACCGGCGAGAAATACCGGACACGCGGCTGGACCATCCACACCGAAAACGGCGTCTTCGGCGGCGGTTCCTGGTACTGGAACAATCCCGGCGCTGCCTGGTACTCGCTCCATCTGTGGGATCATTACGCCTTCAACCCTGACCCAACCTACCTGAAGGCCGTCGCACTGCCCATCATGTCCGAAATGTGCCAGTTCTGGGAGGACTATCTCAAGCCCATACCCGACGGCAGCCTCGTGGCGCCGCAGGGATTTTCAATGGAGCAAGGGCCTTTCGAGGACGCAGTGGCCTACGATCACCAGCTCATCTGGGAACTGTTCACCAACTTCATCACTGCCTGCGACATGCTGGGCGTTGAGAAGGAGCATCGCGACAAGGTCGCGGACCTGCGAAACAGGCTCCTGGCGCCGAAAGTCGGAAAATGGGGGCAAATCCAGGAATGGCTCCTGGTGGACCGCGACGATCCGAAGAACGACCACCGGCATCTGTCCCATTTGATTGGCCTCTACCCTGGCCGGCAGTTCTTCGTGACCAAGCCCCAGTACCTCCATGCCGCGAAGGTTTCGCTGAACGCGCGCGGCGATGAGGGCGCCGGCTGGGCCATCGCCTGGAAGATTGCGATGTGGGCACGCCTGGGCGACGCCGAGCGCGCTTACTCCATCCTTCGGCGGAAGTTCTCCCTGGGCAACGACGGGGCCTACGAGAACCTGCTCAACCGCGTCTGGGGTGTGTTCCAGATCGACGGCAATTTCGGCTACACCGCAGGCCTGGCCGAGATGCTCCTCCAAAGCCATGAGCAGAACACCATTCATCTGCTGCCCGCGTTGCCGCAGGCCTGGCCGGACGGCAACGTGACCGCGTTGCGGGCGCGAGGCGGCTATGCCGTGGACATCGAATGGCGCAGCGGAAACCTGGCCAGGGCCGTCATCCGCCAGCCGAAGGGCGCCAAGCCCGTGATCAAAGTCGCCAACGAGGGAACGCTGCCAGCCAACGATCCGCGTGTTGTGTTCTCAGAGGCACCCTGATTTGCACTGCTCCCCCGCCGGACCGGCCTTTGACACACGGCTTCTTCGTTGTTCACATCACGGACACGGAAATTGTGGTCGTCCAGCGGGACATCGACAACACGTGGGGAAACACCGTTCGGAAACCCCTGCGGAAATGAGAGGGATGGAGACATGGTCGGAAAGAACGTATGGCGGAGACGCCGGCGACGGGACTTTCGAAGCCTCCTCCTTCTCCTGTGGCTGGGATGGATGGGCCAGGCGATGGCCGCCACCGGACCGATTGTGGATCTCGATGCCGCCGACCTGCCCGCTGGCGAGTTGGCCAATTGGCAAAACCGGGGAACGCTCGGCGGCAGTTTCACTGCCGGGCCGAGCACCCGCACGATGGTCGCAACGTTCGCCGAGCGCAAGGCCCTGAGCTTCGGCGAACACAGGCGGCTGAAGTCCACCTTCAATGCCCCGCAGACCATCACCGGCGACCGGCCCTTCACGCTGGCGGTCTGGGCCTGCACATCCAGGCTCGCCGCCAAGGAAGTCATGGTCTCCTGGGCCTCCCGTCCATGGGACTCCGCGGAATTCGGTTACGGCGGCGGCACCGAAGGGGCTTTTTGCAATTACGGCTCAGGCAACATCGTCTTCCGCCCCAAGCCGCCACCGGTGGATGCCTGGCACCATATCGCGTTCGTCTACCGGCCTGGCGCATTTCAGATCTGGGTCGACGGCGAAGTGAGCCTCGAACGGGCAATGCCGCTGAAGACCAAGGCCAATGAGCCGGTCTACCTCGGTACAGCCTGGGATTTCAAGAAAAACGAAGCCTGCTTCCCATACCACGGCGCCCTGTCGCGCGTGCTCCTCTACGACCGGGCGCTGGCGCCTCGCGAAGTCCGCAACCTGTCGGGCCGCTTCGAAGCGTTCCAGCCCAGCCCACCCGATGCCAGCACCCTCGACGAGACGCGACTCCAGCTCGCCTGGCAAGCAGGTGCTCCGGAGATTGCGTCCTTCGATATATTCCTGGGCAAGGAGCGCGCCGCGGTCAACGCCGCCGACCGATCCAGCCAGCTTCATCTCGGTAGCCAATCGGCCGACAAGACCACATTCGGGCCACTGCCGGTGGTCCTCGGCCAAACCTGCTACTGGCGCGTTGATCAGAGCGACGCTTCCGGACAAGTCAAGTCCAGAGGCCCCGTTTGGCAGTTCACGGTCAGCGCCGGCCCAGCCACGGAGCCTCAGCCCCGCGACCAAGTGGCGGGAGTGAAGCGAGCCGTCCGCCAACTGACCTGGACGCCGGGAAAATACGCCGTCTCCCAGAACGTCTACTTCGGCACAGATCGCCAAGCGGTGGCCGCGGGCACGGCGCCCGCCATCAAGGCGCTGCCGGAAACCGCCAAGTCCTCTGCGATTTCGGTTCCGGCCCTTGAGTACGGCAGGACCTGCTTCTGGCGCGTCGAGCAGAACAATGGCGCGCTCCCCTCCTCACCGGGAACTACCTGGAGTTTCCGTGTCGAGGACGAGACCGTCCCCAACGATCTGACCTTCTTCGTAGGATCGGATTGCCACTACGGCCAGGGCGAGAACGACACGCTGAACCGGCAGGTCATCGACATGATGAACTGGCTGCCGGGCACGCCGCTTCCCGAAGAAATCGGCGGCGGGATCGTCCGCACCCCCCGCGGCGTGATCCTCAACGGCGACCTGCTGGACAATGGCTCGGACCCCAAGACCGCTCCGCAGGTCTGGCCTCAGTTCCTCCGCGACTATGGCCTGAGCGGCGAGGGCCGGCTGGCATTTCCTCTTTACGCGGGCTTTGGCCACCACGATGGCGGGCCGGACAACAGCGTCGTCCGTACACGCATCCGCGACCGTAATCGCCTCCAGGCGGACCTGGCCATGGTCTCGGAGAATGGCTTTCATTATTCCTGGAACTGGGACCCTGTGCATCTGGTCCAACTGAACCTCTTCGCCGGCGCCGATGAGAACGACGTGGCCTCCGTCAGTCCGCGCGGGCACGACCCGGCCGATACGCTGGGCTTTCTCAAGGCGACTCTGGAGAAGAACGTCGGCAGGAGCAACCGGCCGGTTATCATCTTCCAGCACATCGGCTGGCCACCCGACGGCATGTCCCACTGGTGGAGCGATCAGGCCAAGGAACGGTTCTTCCAAGTCGTGAAAGACTACAACGTGGTTCTGCTGGTCCACGGCCATTCGCGTGCGGCGACGATTTATCAGTGGAAGGGCCTTGAGGTGATCGCCGACGGCTCCACGGCCCGGCCGGAGTGCCCGCCGGGCGATTTCTTCGTTGTCCGTCTGACCTCGGACGAACTGATGGCGGCCCACCGCACGCCGCAGGGATGGGGCGTCCGCCTCCGCAGGCCGTTGGCCAGACAGACTCCTGCAGCGGCCTCGAACAAGTGATATCGCACCGCAGAGGCGGCATATACATCGTATGCAGAACTGGAGATCAAGGAATGAGACACATGCCCGGTTTCCCTTTGGCAGGACAACGCCGTTGTCTATTTGTGGCTTTCCTCGCCTGTTCGATGCTGAACACGTCGGTGCGATTGCACGCCGGAGAGCTCGCGGGACACCGGATCGACAAAGGCAGCTTCCGCATCAGCTACGATGATCGCGGCGTCACGGACCTGGCCCATCCGCAGGATCCGTTTGGTGCGCAAATCCTCGCGGCCGGAAAGCGTCTGGGGGTGACGATCCGGTGGCAGGTCGGCGATGGGAAATGGCAGGAGTTGGATGCGAGCGACATGCAGGTCGCGGCCTCTCCCGAAACCGACAGCGTGTCTTACCTGCGTTCGCGGCCGGGCGACCCGCTGAAGCTTGTACAGACCTTCAAGACGGATGGTGCGGCGCTCGATTGGACGATTGACCTGCAGACCACGACAGATTCGCCTGTCCGGATCGGCGATCTGGCGATCTCAGTGCCATGGCAGCGTCCGGGCGGCGAGGAGCCCAAGGCGATCTTCGAGCGCAGCTTCGTGAAACACCATTTCATTTCCGGCCATGGATCGTTTCTCTACTTTGTGCGACCGTCCGGTGCTGGGCCGTACCTCATGGCCATTGTCCATCCCGGAACCAAACTCGAGTATTACTCGACCGCCGGGGGGCAGTATCACGCCTTCATCCATTCGGGACTCGCGGGCGGCGACGAGAAGCGAGGCACCTGGCGGCAGGAGCACACCTTCTTGAAGCTTGGCCCTGCGGGTGCGAAGGACAGCAAGGCTCGTTGTGGTTTTCGCTTTCGGTGGGCCAACTCCTACGATGAAATGCGATCG
>Ga0315286_10003401_pt1 | contig 15046 bp, 11 predicted proteins | sample YL17G10_0_MG_FD_205038 | JGI IMG/M metagenome (GOLD analysis project Ga0315286, IMG submission 205038) | Sediment microbial communities from Yellowstone Lake, YNP, Wyoming, USA - YL17G10_0 | ecosystem: Environmental > Aquatic > Freshwater > Lake > Sediment | place: USA: Wyoming | collected...
GTCTTCCTGGCTCCGGAACTCAGAGCACTTGAGGCCCTTGTAAGGTCCATCGTCATCAGCTGGCTCAAGTGGAAGGTTCCTGATCAACTTCCTGCGCTGCCCGCCGAGTGGCAACCCGGGGAAGACTTGCGGCCTCAAAAGGCAGACGCGGTTGCGAAGCTCCTTTGGGACATGTTCAAGCGACCGTCCAATCCGCCGCAGAGTGAGTTGCACGCCGTTGGTGAAATGGTTGACGAATTGAAGCAGTCTGACTTCCTTGATCCCACGGCGAAGGATTCAATCGATGCGGCATGGTCGTCACTCAAGCCTTTCTTGACCCCGCGCAGTACGACCCCTACGCTGCGCTTCGCGCGAGAACAGTATCTTCAGCTAGCTCCTATCGGCCCCCTTTATTCTCACGTGAAGCATGAGCCACAGATTCGGAGGATCTGCAGACTGGTCCGCGTTCATCTCCCACTGGTTGCGTTGATTGACATCGCAAGGTTCCCTAAATTCTTGGCTACACCACGCCACCGCGCATGGACGCGCAGCGGAGATGCGGCGATCGCAGAGCAGTTTCTTGTACCGGGACTGAATCCAAGCGAGTGGCGTCGAGGAGGACGTGCGACGACCCCCCTCAGTCGATGCGAACTAGCTCGTGGTGAAATGCCCGTTATCCAGATTCTCGTGGTCGATCCCTTTGGGAACGCAGGAGGCAGTTCGGTCTTCACCTATGATATGCTTAGGCGCCAATTCCGCGATGCCGGTGTGGACACGCGCGAGACACCCGAGGAGGCGGCAAGATTGGGGCCCAGCAATTGACATCAGAAGATGGAGGTTAGCTTGTCGCAACTTTCACTCGGTGGCATTGAGAGTAACAAAGAGCCAGGTCGCAAGGCCGAGGACCCGATAGAGGTAGCAGCCACAGACCAGCAGACCCGGTATGCGGCGGTCTATTGGCTTTTCGGCCCCGACTGGTCCACGGGGCGACTTGAGGTAGCGCTGGGTTGGTTTGTTCACCCGAACGCCACCGGCTCCTGGGGCTTCACCTGCGAGAGCCCTGTGGGCGGAGGCACTGCCATCGGTCCATGGCCAGCGGTAGAGGAATCTCGCGGCATACTATTCCCCGCGGCGACCGACTCCGAACGCGTGACCGATGTGCAGGTGGAGCGGCTACTCGCTGACCATCTTCTCTTGTTTTCACACCGAGTCTTGTTTGGCCAAGCGCAGACTCCCCTCCCAGACGTTAAGTTCGATGGGTCGCCAGTCGACGTTCTCTTGGTCTTCGGTCCGACGCTACCGAAGTTCGTCGGCCGACTGTGCTATACGCATATGAACCGCAACAAGACAGTGGCGATCGTAGGTCCAGACATTGGACGCAGCAGCCCGGCTGTCGCCGGCTCAACATGGGAAGAGCAACCGGCTCCGGGCTACTGGGAGGATTGTGCAGTGCGTCGGTGGCGCGTAATGCCCGGCGGCGCTAAAGTTGATAACAACAGATCCGTTCTCGGGTTTGATATTGTAGTAGCAGTCGGGGACGGAATCGGCGGGAGGGCGATATCGGCATTGCCATTCGCAACCGAGCTCTGGAAGGGGAAGGCCTCTCTCGTGAAACAACTCCTGACGTCCGAGCAGGTGCGTTTGCCCGCGCCCAAGTACCAGGCGATCCACGTTCCGCGCGGCATCGCGCTCGCGGCGCAGCGTGCACTACTTCACTGGCCAATGGTCCGGGCCGATAAGCAGCTCCGAGAAACTGTTGACGGCCATCCAGAGTTGAAGGATCTCTTCCGTGAAATTCGAGATACGATTGGGATAAAGGGATCGAAGTTCATACCAGCAAAACTCAAGCGGATCGTGCTGGCCGAGGCTTGTGCGCGGGGTGCGGCCGTCTGTTCCCAGGGCGATGCAGCGTCCCCGGGGGAGTCGCGACATGCCGCCCGCAAAAAGCGCGACTTCCAGGAGGTGAGCCGAAAGGCTATCGACAATGCCATCGCGATTGTCAGGCGCGATTACGGAGACTTCAGTGCGTTCGACGCCCTGGCGGACTAAAGCCGCCGCCCGGCTCGTCGCGGCGACTCGGGCTTCGGATATGGACGAAGCTGTGCAACGGTACGTGAGCGGCCTTCGTCAGAAGGCGTTGCAAGCAGATATCAGTGCAGGAGTCGCAGAGCCGCCATATGACCCAGGAGCACTCGCTCGTGTTCTAGGCGTTAAGGATGTCGCCGCCCGTGTGCTGAACTGCGACGGGCAGGTTAGGCTCGATCCCGATGACGGGCTGCCAATCATAGAGTTTGACTCACGTAGCACCCGCGGCCGAAAGCGCTTCACAATCGCCCACGAGGTGGGTCATATGGTCCTGTGGGAATTGTGCGGGGGCGTCCAGAAGAGGCGTGAGATGCGCACAGGAGTTGTCCTTGCTGAAACCGAAATCGAACGGCTTTGCAACAAACTGGCCGTCGAGATTCTCGCCCCGCGATCTGAGGTCAAGAAACTCTGGGCGACTAAACCTTCAGCAAATCTGCCTCGGCGTACTGTTGCGGCCCTCCTTGAGATCCACAGGCGTTATGACGTCTCGCTGCGGTTCGCGGCTGTGCGCATCCGCGAGCTACACGCGCCGCACGCCAGCGTTGCCCTTGTCAACTTTGCCCGCAGAGAGTTCGATTGGCGCATTGGAGTCCACCCACTGCGGGTTTGGAAGGCGATCGACGACTGGATCACTGATCACCCAGAAGCGACTGAGGGGAGTGGAAGCTACTGGGAACATGGGCGATCTGGCGTGAACACCCGGTCGTTCTGGTTGAAAAGAATCTCGTCCGATCGATTGCTAATCGTGCAAGTTTAGCAGGGTCCGCGGGTCCGCTTATTTTCCGCCCCGAGTGTCCTATTCACCTATTCGGACAGTACCCACAAGCCGGCTAACAGGTTTCTCAAGATCCCGAAAAACCGGGAATCGTTCCCGGTCGAGTTGGTCCTCGATTGACGAGCCGATCCTCAGCGCTGCTGGTTACGACTGCTTACAGCGCGCGGAAATCAGTAGCTCCAGGTCTCATGACAAAGCGGCGACGAATTCAATTCCGCCCGGTGCAACCGCCACTGCGGAAGATGCTCGTCCATGATCGCGATGAAGCGGTCGTTGTGATGCCGCTCAATGAGATGCGCGATTTCGTGAGCGATGATGTACTCCAAGCACTGGACCGGCTTCTTCGCTAGTTCGAGGTTGAGCCAGATCCGTTGTGCCTTGGCGTTGCACGTGCCCCATCTGGTTTTCATCCTCTTGACGCGCCAGTCAGCGACGCAAACACCCAACGCTTCCTGCCATTTATCGAGGAGGGGGGGAATCAGCGCCTTGAGTTGATCGCGATACCACCGCTGCAGCATCCGCTCGCGTTGCTCGGCGCTAGTTTCTGATCGCACGTGCAGCTCGATGGTGGACCTGTTTCGCATCAGAACCTTGACCGCACCTTCACGAGCAGTGACTCGAAGGCGATAACGCTGACCAAGAAAATAGTGACTCTCACCGCTAACCATCTCGCGCCTCGACTGGCGCGGTTGAGCCTCGAATCTTGCCCGCTGGCGTTTGATCCATCGCAACTTGCCGATGACCGCCAGCCGCACGGCATCATCGCTGACCCTGAGCGGGGCCGCGACTCGCACCCGGCCGTGGGGCGGGTAGACGCCGAGGTGCAGGTTTTTGATGTCCTTGCGCACGACGGATACCCGGATGCCGTGGACGATGATCTGGTGGCTATCAGTACTCATTCTGATTTTTCACCAATTCGAGGATTCGATCGACGAGAACATCGATCGGGTCTCCAGTCCACGAACCCGGCTCCTCCCCCGCGACGCCAGCCCCCGCCGGCGCGCCTGAATAGGGGGCTTGCTCTCTCGCCGCCCGTAACGCGGCCTTGATCGCCAGTCTCACTTTCTTGATTTTGATCGGGTTGCTACGCCAGTCATCCTGCCGGCTTGCGCGCACGGCACTGTCCACTTCCAGCGCCAACACCTCATCCTTCCCGAGGTTGTCGTACAGTGCGCGTTTGGCCGGTGTGTTCAATCCAACCGGATACGCCTGCCCTGCGGTCGGGTTCTTCACCTTCTTGGTGAGCTCAACGATCTTTGCCAGGTATTCCTGGTACGCCAGCGCCTCCTTCTTCCGCTGCTCGATCAGCGCATCAAGCAACTCCGACATCTTTTCGTAGTACTTCGGGTTGATCGGCTGCTCGTCGATGATCAGTCGGCGGACGTTGTTTTCGATGGTCTCCGCGACGGCTTCCTTGCTCTCACGGATGCTCTTGGGCAAGGCATCCACCGCACTAGCGCCGCGCTCGACGATAAGTTGAACGAGTGACATATCGTCGAATGCTGACACCTTTTCGCTTTCCTCGGCTCGGATGTACGTATCGATGAGGTGGCGCATGGCGGGCTCGTACATCTTGAGGTCGATGTAATCACCGCTAGCCAGCTTCACTTCACTGCGGACCTTCTCGAAGTGGTCGACCTCGGACTTGAGCGCCTCGATCTCGGCGTCGGTGTAGCCGGCTTCCTTCAGCTCATTGGCGAGATTGGCGAAAGCCCGAACGAATGCGGCCACGTGTTTGTAGAGGGCAAGTCGGCTCGCTTCGTTTGCCTTCAACTGCTCGGCGTTCCCTGAGTCTCTGGCGCAGAAGTAACGGAGATAGGCCGCCGTGTCGCGGGGCGCCTCGACCGGCTCGCACAGTGCTTTTACGCCTTCGCGCGTCTCTTCCAAATGCTCCCGCGCCTTCTGCAACCGGTCCTCCAACAGCCCCGCGACGTCTTCCTTGTCGTATCCATCGAACGCGCCGGAGGTGTAGTCGTGCACCGCGCCTTCCAAGCTCTTGAAGAGATCCTTGTAGTCGATGATGTAACCGTATTCCTTATCCTCGCTATCCAGCCGGTTCACGCGGCAGATGGCCTGAAACAGGCCGTGGTCCTGCATGTTCTTGTCGATGTAGAGGTAGGTGGCTGGGGGCGCGTCGAAGCCGGTCAATAGCTTGTCCACGACGATCAAGAGCTTCATTTGGCCCGGCTCGTGGACGAATTTCTTCTTCACCTCCTTCTCGAACTCTTCGACCTTGTTCACCGCCGTCTCCGGCGGCTCGTTGAACCAGTCCGCCAGCATTTGCTGGTAGATCTCGTATTTCCGCAGGCGCTCCGTCAGCCCTTCGCCGCTCTCCTCACCTTTGAGATCGGCGGGTGACGGCTTGTAGGAGGTGACGATGGCGCACTTGCCCCTGAGGTGGGTCTTGGCAAACAGCTCGTAGAACTTACACGCCTGGTAGATGCTGCCAGAAACGAGCATCGCATTGCCCCGGCCGCTCTTCAGCCGATCGTGGGTTTCCATGTCCATCAAGATGTCCGCCGCGACTTGCTCCAGCCGCGACTGGCTGGACAGCACCTTTTGCATTGTGCCCCAGCGTTGCTTGAGTTGCGCCTTCGCGAGGTCCGTCAGCCCCTTGGTCTTCGCCTCGAACCACTGGTCGATCCTCACCTGTGATGTGATGTTCTGGTCGATGTCGCGTGCTTCGTAGCGTAGGTCCACGATTACGCCGTCCCGTACGGCCTCGTCGAACTTGTACGTGTGGACGCAGCGGCCGAACACCTCGATGCTCTTCTTCTTGTCGGCTCGCAGGAGGGGCGTGCCGGTGAAGCCGATGAACACGGCGTTTGGCAGAATCGCCTTCATCGCGTCGTGCAGGTCGCCCGACTGCGTACGGTGGCACTCGTCGACGAACACGTAGAGTTCGCCCTTCGGCTTGAAATCTCGCGGCAGGGCCTTCTTCACTTCGTCGATATAGCTCGCGATGTCGCCACCCTCCTCGCCCTCATCCTTGCCGCCAAATTTGTGGACCAGCGAGCATATCAGCCACGGCGTGGTGGCGTTAAGTTTCGCGATCAGGTCCGCGCCGCTCTGGGTGCGGTAGATCTGTTCCCCAACGCCCAGAAAGACCTTCTCGATCTGCTCGTCCAGCTCCGTGCGGTCAGTGATGATGAGTACCCGCGCATCGTTCACGTGCTCGCGAATCCACTTGGCCAGCCACACCATGACCAGGCTCTTGCCGCTGCCCTGGGTGTGCCAGATGATGCCGCCCTCGCGGCGCCTCACATGGGCCTGCGCGGCGCGCACACCGAAGTATTGACTATGACGGCAGAGCTTCTTTACGCCGGCATCGAACACGATGAAATCGTGAATCAGCTCCAGGAAGCGGGCCTTGGCGCAGACTTGGAGCAGCGCCCGATCGAGGGGATTCTCGCCGGGACCCTCTTCCTTCCAGGTGAGGTAGTACTTCTCCGGCGTCTGGATAGTGCCGTAGCGCAGGCCCTCGGTGTCGTTGCCCGCCATGACCCACTGCACGGTCGAGAAGAAGTGCTCGATGAAGACCTTCTTCTGATTATCGAGGTTCTGACGGATGCCTTCGGCGACCGAGACGATGGAGCGCTTGAGCTCCAGTACGCCGAGCGCGATGCCGTTGACATAGAGGACGATGTCGGGACGTTTGCCGAAGGCCTTGGGATCGGTCGCTGCAACGGCGACCTCTTCGGCGATGCCGAAGTCGTTGTTGGTTGCGTCCTTCCAGTCGATGAGCCAGACGGTCTGCGTGTTCTCGCCGACGTCGGGCTTCACCTTCACGCCGTAGCGCAGCAAGTCGTAGACGGCGCAGTTGCGATCGTAGAGGCTCTTGCTCGTGTCGCCGGCGACCTTGTCGAGCGCATACAGAGCCCTGGCGACAAGCGTATCATCGACGCCCTGCTTCTTGAGCCAAGCACGTAGCAGCCCTTCCTCGATGTTGGCGTTGCCTTCACGGTCGGTCCAATCGCCGAGATATTCGTAGCGCAACGTGTCGCGAAACAGCTTCACGACGCGCCGCTGCGTCTTTTTCTCGACCTGGCCGACGGTGCTCATACGAGGCGCGTCCTCCCGGTCAGCAGCTCCTGCATCATCCCCTGCTTGAGGGCGCGGGTCTTGTCGCGCCGGGCTTCCAGCGCCGCAAGCTCCGCGTCCATGTCCGACAGCACCTCGACGATGGCGGTTTGTTCACGGTGGGACGGCAACTCGATTTGATATCCTTCGAAGGTGGAGCGATACACATGCCGAATCGTGCTCCCCTGCGATAGAAAGACTACTCTCTTGCGGTGAGGCTGCGTGCTCAACAAGTAGGACAGGAAGCGAACGTCCGCGGTTGTCCGATAAATGACGATGTCACCGCCAACAGCGACATCGCTGTTATCGATGTATGCCGAAGCCTTACCGATGTTCTGCAGCATGTTCGATGAGCCCGCAATTAACAAGTGCGGACCATTGATGATGACCACGCTGCTGGTAGAAGTGAGGAAATTCGTGATCTTCGAGCAGGCGATCACCTCCGCGAAATCAGTATAGATCGCTGTGTATGGAATTGCGGCCAAACTGCCGGAATCGGCCAGTTCGCCCTTGGACAAGCCCCTCCCTTTCGAAAAAGAACCAATCTCACCCAACCGCTTCACCTCCCACTCGCCGTGGAAGCCGGGGAGGCGTGTTTGGCCGGTGAGGAGCTGCTGCATTGCGGCCTGTTTGAGGTCGCGCTTCTTGGCGATGGCAAGGTCTAGCGTACCGATCAGCGCATCCACATCGCTCAGCGCCGCTGCGATGGCGCGTTGTTCCGGGAGCTGTGGCACGCCAACCGGGATGGGGTAGATAGAATTGCGATTCAGAGATGGCTGTGCGCCGCCTGTATTGAATCGACTGAAATCCTGGGCCTTGAGGAAGTAGAACGCGAAACGCGGATCATTGCCGCAAAAGTCCGTGACGTACAGTGCTGTGTTGTGAGGCCAATAATCAGTCCCGCACCAATGAACCTGTCCAAACGACGCACCGCTTCGGCCGACCACAACTCCCGGCCCTGTCGCAAGCGCTTTGTCGTGGAATCCATTCTGCCCGGCCGCACTCATGACCGGCACCTCGCCCGGGCGGCGTTCGTGTTCGGTCAAATCGTGTCCTCTCTGGAGGCGCACGAACTCGCCGAGTTTCTTGGTTTCCCACTCCGCTGGGATCGCCCCGACCTCTGTCTGCTTATGGTCGCGCTTCAGTTCCATACCGCCCCCATCTTCTTGAGATGCTCGTCCACGCGGGTGGCGAGAGTCTCGACTTGGCTGACGAGCTGCAGCAGCCGGGTGGCGTAACGTTCGGCCAGTTGGCGGATGCGGCCGGTGAGCGCCTGCGACACGCGGTCCAGCTCGCTCTGGACGGCGGCGGCCAGCGTCGCGAGCCATTTGTCGTCTGCCACGAGGATCTCAATCTCGGGTTCGGTGAGCTTGCCATACTCCGCCGCCACTTTGGCCTCCAGGGCCTTGGTGGCGTCCTTCACCTTCCTGTTGGCGTCGGATTCCTGTTCGAGCACGGCGAGATAGTTCTCGAGCGTCTTTCGCTCGTCGTCGGCATCCTTCTCCTGCTTGACCTCGTTGAGCCGGGCGGTCACGGCACCCTTGGAGATCTTTCCGTCTTCGATCACCTCGCTCAGCAGTCCTTCCTCGCTGCTGTGCTCGTCCTTGAGTTCCTCCAACTTCTGTTCGATCGCAGCGACTTCGGCTTCCAGGTCCTCGATGGCTACCTTCTCCGCGGTAAAGTAACGGGCGATCATCAACGCGGGCGGTACCAGCTCGGCCTTGAACTTCAGCTTGCCAACTGTGAAGTCAGCCTTCTCTTTGGTCTTCTTCTCCTTGTCCTCGACGAGCACGCGCGGCTTGACGGATTCCTTCCAGCCGTCGCTGACGATCATGTAGACGTCGTCCTGCATGCTCTCGGCCCAGTAGCCCATGAGGTGCTGATACACGTCGTATGCGTCGAGCAGGCGCGCGGCGCGGAAGGTCTCGAGCAGGTCTTCGGCGAGCGTTTCGATGAGAGCCTTGGGCTTGTCGCCGACCGCGATGCCTTTGAGGCGCGGTGTGTTCGCCTTTTTCCACTTCTCGAACAGTGCCGTCACCGAGTGGTTGAAGGCAGTGAACTCCGCGTGGCCGAAGATCGTGGCCTTGATGTCGCCCGCCTTCACCTGGAGCTGACAGTAGCCGGGGCGGTTCGCCGGGCCGAAGAGCGCGGCGCGCACGGCGGGGAAAACCTGCCAGTAGCACTCCAGCGCGTCGATGTCGCGGACCGGGATACCACCGCGCAGGTGAGCATCGATGTCCTGCAGGTCCTCCGGCTCGGTGCTGTCGATGTAGCGCGGCAGGTTGAGGTTGAAGTCGTGGGTCTCTATCTCGGCTAACGACACCATGCACGAGTAGCGCGGGATGTCGAGCTGGCGGGTGAAGGTGTCGACGATCTTGTGGATGTCCTGCTCGCGTAAGCGGTTCTTGTTGCCGTCTTTGATGAATCCCTTCGAAGCATCGATCATGAAGATGCCCTTGCGGGCGGTGGCGTGCTCCTTGTCGAGCACGACGATGCAGGCGGGAATGCCGGTGCCGTAGAACAGATTAGCCGGCAGGCCGATGATACCCTTGATGTAGCCGCGGCGCACGATCTCTCTGCGGATGTCCGCCTCAGTGTTGCCGCGGAACAAGACGCCATGCGGCAAGTTCACCGCGGCTTTGCCGGTGCTCTTGAGCGACGCGAGAATGTGCAGGAGGAAGGCGAGGTCGCCGTTCTTGGCGGGAGGAATGCCGAACTCGAAGCGCTTGAACTCATCTTCGGTCGGGTTGAAGCCGCTGCTCCACGCCTTGAACGAGAACGGTGGGTTGGCGACGACGAAGTCGAAGGTTTTGAGACGGCCGTCCGCGGTCTTGAAGAATGGATTGGCGAGTGTGCTGCTTCCCGGTGGTGCCAGCTCGGCGGTCGGGCAGCCGTGCAGGATCATGTTCATCTTGGCGAGCGCGGTCGTAGCAACGTCTTTTTCTTGGCCATAGATCGACACATCGACCGGCGCCTGATCGTGGGCCTTCAGCAGCAAGGACCCCGATCCGCAAGTCGGGTCGTAGACGGTCTGATTCGCGCTGGTCGCGTTGCCGATGCCGACCACCTTGGCCATGATACGCGAGACTTCCGCTGGCGTATAAAACTGTCCCTTGCTCTTGCCCGACTCCGTGGCGAAGTGGCGCATGAGGTATTCGTAGGCGTCGCCCAGAATGTCATCGTGCTCGGCGCGGTTGCCGCCGAAGTTGAGCGCCGGGTTGTCGAAGATGGCGACGAGATTGGAGAGGCGGTCCACCATTTCCTTGCCCTTGCCGAGCTTGCCATCGTCGTTGAAGTCCGCGACGTCGATCACTCCCTTGAGATTGTTGGCCTCCGCGAGTTTGGCGATGATCTTGTTGATCTTGTCGCCGATCTCCTTGTCGCCCTTCAGCGTGACCATGTCCGCGAAGCTGCCGCCCCTCGGGACATCGAGCAGCGCGTCCTTCTGGCCGGCGTACTTGTCGGACACGTACTTCACGAACAGCAGGACCAGCACGTAGTCCTTGTACTGCGAGGCGTCCATGCCGCCGCGCAATTCATCGCAGCTTTGCCAAAGGGAGCTGTAGAGTTCGGATTTCTTGATGGGCATGAGAGGGAGCTAAACAGTGTGCGGTGCAGCGAGGCTCCAATCAGGCAGTCGGCGTGAGCAACGCGGTGACCGCAGGCGTACTACGGTGCCGTCGTCCCTCTCGCGTAGAAAAGCCTCTTGGCGTTCTTGCCGACGATCCGACATGCAGCTGCATCGAACCCACCACCAACCACCCCACCGATGACGGGGACGCCCTTCATCAGATTGATGGCTCCTTTCTCGCCGGCCTTCGTAATCAGACGAAAGCCGACGCGCTTGTTGATCTCAATCAGAACCTTGGCAGGGACTTTGTCTAGGAGCGACTTCGTCAGCCCTATCCCAGCTTTGATGCCCGCGTTTTTCAGGATGTCCTTCATCGCGTCGCCGACCAGGCAGACCATCACGAAAGTGCGGACCCGGTCGGAATTGAGATCGTAGCCAGCAACCCGTGCGACCGCCGCCGACATCCTGGCTTGGATTACCCACGATGCGCCGAACGCAGCCGGAACCGCAACCGGCAGGGTGAGCACGCCACCTAGGCCCGTGACGAAGCCGCTGGTGAAGTTCTTTGTGGTCTCCCAGTTGATGAGCGACTCGATCCTCGCCTCGTCGTCGGGGTAGCTGATATCGATCAGGTACTCCTGCGCGAGGTTCTCGGCCGAAGAAAGGGGCGGGACACCGGCAATCGCCCGGTCCGTCAACCAGTTCACGAGTCGAATTGCAGCGCTCTCGGACTTCGCGTTTGTCATCATCCCCCCCAGGCTATGCTCCGGCATCAGCCACGCGCGGACTCTTGCGCGTCGGCGTCGATGCCGTGATTAGGCCGCGATCCCCTCAAGGCAACTCTGTGCTGGAGGGCCTCGGGCGTAAACTCACGGGCGAACTCCTCGGTGCCTTCATATGCGTTTTCCCTCGAATCAGTCCAGCGGGTCGATAGTCTGGCTGGTGGGCTCGGCTGGCCGGTCGGAGTCAGCAGCTGCATGGGTATGTTCGGCTCATGATGGGATCGACTTTATGAGGTGCACATCATTCGCCCTCCGCAAGAGGTCCAGACCAGCGGAGATAGAATAGGAGGTAGGGATCAGGAATGTCGAGGATTTGCTTCTGTTCGTCCCAATCAACAGCACGCTCGTTCGGGAACTTCTCAAGAGCAAGACGGCCCATGTGAAGGCACGTTCCGACAATGCTGGATCCAACAGGAGATTCACCTCGACACACGGCCTCCGTCCGTTTCGCGAGTTCCTCGTAGGTGAAGGATAGCCTTGGCGGATCCGAGGCAACTGCCTTGAGGACAGACCGATACACGTCGCCTTTTGAGTCGTCGACAAAATCGTAGAGCTTCCGCTCCGTTCCGCGCGTCTTCGGACCTGCATCGAGGACATCGACGAGAGAGCGGAAATCCGTACTAGCGCTTGCCTGCTCAAGTATCGCCTTGACCTGCTGAGATGTGATCGTGATGTTCGCTGGATTGCTTGCTTGGCTTCGCATGCCCAGGACAAAGCAAGTGTTGAGACAGAGTAGCTGCATGAGCTGCGGCGACCCAGCCGCCTCCAATGCCATCCTGTCGATGAAAACTGAGTCGACAGTTAGATTCAGTTCGGCAAAACCTGCCGTCGCGATCTTCCTCAAGTCGGTCGTTCCCCAGTACTCGAGATCGATTGCGCGCACGCGACCTCTGAGTTCGGGGTTCGCCCGCACGAGGTCGTCGCCCCGATGACGGACCGCCGCCGTGCACACCTTGACACCAAGCCTGACCGCTTCTTTCAGGCTTTTGGCGGTTTCCGATTGCACATCGCGAGGCATATAGTGAAAGTCGTCTACGAGTACCACGAAATCGCTGCCGCCGATTTCATCCACGATCTGGGGAAGCCCGGTACGTTCAAAGGTGGTTGACTTCTCTTGTTCGTGTCCGACCTCGATGTCGCCCTTGACCTCGCCGGTAGCCTTTACGAGGCCCAGGACTGAGGCCGAGCCGGCTGCTGCGGCTTCAGCGCCAACCTTCCCCGAAGTCGTGGAGCCTTTCGCGTGCGTCGTGGGAGCTCCCATCCAGTCCAGGACGCGGGACCAAATCTGGTCGGGTGATTGGATTCCTGCGCCCGTGACGGTGATAAGTAGGTCCCGTCCAACGACCTTCTCCACGAGGACCGTCTTACCAGACTTGGATGGCCCAATGAGTGAAACAATTTGGCCCGGAGTATCGACCGCGTCCCGAAGCAACTGCTCCAGGCGTTCACCGGACCGCTCCACATAGGTATGGGCGGGGAAAGAGCCGGGGGTAAAAACTTCAGTCGCTCTGAGTGGCATTCGACCTCCGTTTGTCTCGGGCTTCTCTCACCGACACCGCCGAACGTCGTGGCGCTCAGGCGGGAAACGCTTTTGGCCGTCGCGTGAAGCGGCTGGTTCGGCTAGCTTCCGCTTCGATTTCGCCCAATTCCAGACTCGTCGGAGAACGAAGTTGAGATTTAGACCCAAACCCAAAACGTTGGGCTTGAGCTCCAGCGCATCGATCATCTCCCCACCACTTTGACCTGTGTTGCGCGGCGAACCCACAAGGCACTCAAGACGCGGAACCAGATTCGAGAGGTCCCAATAGTCGACCAGCATGCCCTTGGTGTCTTGGTAAATTCGATCCAGGATGGGTCGGCGCGACTCATCTCTGAGTTCTCGCTCGATGTGCTTCCGCTTGAAGTCATCACAGTAATCTTCCTCGTGGCAGGCGCTCTTATAGAGATTCGCGAGCGTTGCCACGTGGCACTGCTCGACTGAGACCGGAAGTTCTACCTCAAGACGCGCGAAGTCTCCCGCGTATCTCTGGAACAAGTCCATGAAATAGTCGAGATACAGAAGAATCGCACGCGGAGCGTCGAAGCTCGGCGCATTGTTTTCGACCTGCGACTTGTAGGCTCGGAGTGCCTCGATAACCTTCACGGTCTCCTGACGCCAATCGGCGATGTGCGGGATGACGTCTTCGACGGACACTCCGGTGTAGTCCGTCATGCCCGCCATGATAGATCGCGTTTTCACCATCGCACACTCATGGTGTCGGCCGCCGACTATGGCTCGAAATACGAGTCGAGTTCATGCTGCGACCAACTGCCGTACCCCTGGGCGGCCCGCAATCCCCCGCATACCCTGATCCTGCCACGTGTTCAAGAGGTCATGGACAGAGGTCATGGACAGACGCTCTTACTCCCGACGCCCTCTGCGAATCCAGTGCCCGATGTGCTCGTCCGCAGATCGCCCCCACCCGTTTCCGTGAAGCGTTTGCAGGCCTTTGCGGTCGAGGTGATCCACGATTTCATCAGCCGAGACTCCGCCCGCGCCGACATCGACCAACGGGCTATGCCCCAGCATTCCGGATCACTTTCCATACCGTTTCTCTCGACCACTCTCGTCCTTGGAGAGTGCGCAACCCCAAGTGCCTCAGTCTGGCGGCGATCTCCGAACGGGCGAGTCCTTCTGAGGCCCACTGCATGATGAGCCGGCGGCTATACGCGACACGCTTGATCTCGATCACGGTGTCGGGCGCGCCGTCTACCCAAACCACCCGCGCTGTGATGTGCTCCTCGGTCCGCTCCTCCACCACGACGGCCTCGATCATGGTCCTGATCAATTGCTTCCGTTCATGCACCGGAGTGCGTGAGTTGTTCCACAAGGCCGGGAGGTCCTCGAACAAGCTCAGCAACTTGGACCACTTCTCCTTCGTGAACTTCCGAACTTGAGACGGCTCCGCGGTAATCATGACCTGAAGGCGATGGAGTGTGTCCTTCGCTTGCTGCCACAGTGCCTCGTATTCGTCGAGCACATCTCGATTCGCGGGACTGACGCCAAGCGCGCGCCGCTTGGCATCGTCAACGGCCAGAGTCGCCCGCTGGATCTCAATTTGCCGGCGACGTTCCTCGCTCAGTTGGCTTGTGCGTGCCGCCTCCCACGCTTCCTCAATTGCGCGAATGGCCGGCACTTCCAGCCGGGCAAACATCGCATCCACGACGGCACGATCAAACGCCTGGCCGGGCGTTGAGGGGCAGCACTTTCCGCCATTGTGATTGTCGCCCACGCAGTTGTAATGGTGGTACTCGTGCCGACCATTCTTCTTCTTGTGATAACTCGGTGACATCCCGGAATGCTTGCCGCATCGAATGACCCCTTGGAGCAGCGCGGTTCCGGGTCCCAGGTTGCGCCGTGATTTGGAGGGCGCATTCAGCTTCAAGACGTCCTGGTTTTCCTCCCAATCTTCAGGGCTGATATAGGCCGGGTGGTGGTTGGGAATCACGATCATGTCGGCGTGCGTGCCAGGTCGCAGCTTGGGGCGACCGCTGTCGGTAAGCCCGAAGTCCTGATCAACACGCTGCTGCCCGAAGCAATAGGTGCCTTTGTACGCCGGGTTATGTAGGAAGTGCGCAACCCGCCCGACATTGGGTTCACGCCACTCGATGAGCCCGCCCTTGCGTCGCACCGGAATGCTCACCCCTAACCCGGATTTCTCACCATATTCCAGCAGGAGATCGCCGGTGTGGGCTCTGGGGCTTGTGCGGCAAGACTTTTCTTAGCCGGAGCTG
>Ga0315286_10003402_pt1 | contig 15046 bp, 11 predicted proteins | sample YL17G10_0_MG_FD_205038 | JGI IMG/M metagenome (GOLD analysis project Ga0315286, IMG submission 205038) | Sediment microbial communities from Yellowstone Lake, YNP, Wyoming, USA - YL17G10_0 | ecosystem: Environmental > Aquatic > Freshwater > Lake > Sediment | place: USA: Wyoming | collected...
TTCAATCAGGGTTTGCATGGCCACACCATACCATTCGGAAAGCCACACGCCAGCCCAGTTGTCTTCAAACCGGTTTTCAATTATTCGGCTGTCCGTATTAGAGACGTATCGGATTGCATAACCATAGTTTTTTATAGTGCAGTTGAAGACCGTGATGTTAGACGCCAGCGCGGCCGTAGAAATTCCCGTGAAGCCTCCCGGACCGTTTATTTCGTGTCCGTTGCAGTCTATGTAAACGTCGTTCGAGTTTACTGCAATGCCGTTTACGACGCAGCTGAGGTTTTCGCTCATGTAATAGTTTCCAGGCGAGGTGACGGAATAGCCGCAGTAGCAGATTTCTCCGGGGTCGCAGGGTATTGTGAAGGAATAGTTTGAAGCAGCCCAGCTGCACGCGTCGTCAGTGTCGCAGGCGAGGACGTTCCAGGCGTAGGTTCCGGCCGTGGTGGTAATCGTGTGGTCTATCGTGTTTTTCGCGTAGTTCGTGACGGGCGTTGAATTGGATTCGTAGGCTTTCCACGTGCCGTCCTCGTTGGTGTACAGCGTCGCGCTCTTCAACCCAACGTCGTCGGAAGGCGTGTAATTGAACGAAACAGCTTCTCCTTTTGCGAGTGACGCGCCGTTCGGCTCGTTGAGCGACACGGTCGGCAGGCAGTTTCCGCTGCAGCAGTGATTGCAGTTGCCGTAGCCCGCGACGTTGGGCACGCACACGTTGTACGCGCCGCTTTGATAGCATTTGTTTGCTTCACAGGTGTTGTTCGTTGAACTGGTTGACTGGCCGGTCGAAGCCACTACGTCGTAATAGGGGTTGCCGCACAAAACGTTGTGGCTGAAGAGAGAATTCATTGCGCCGCCGAAGCTTATTCCCGCGTACTCGTTGCTGTTTAGCGTATTGTGCTCTATTATCGTGTCGGGGGCCCAGGTTGGAGCGCAGATGCCAGTGCCGACCAGAGACATGCGGGTATAGGAAAACTCGTTGTAGGAAACGTTGTGGGGAGAGCCGCCCGCGCCGTATAAATACAGGCCGCACTGGTTGTTTGCCGAAACGTTGTTGCCGACTATGGTGCTGCCGGCGCTTGGCGTGAAAAAGTATATTCCGTAGTAGTCGTTCCAAGTAATGTCGTTGTTCTCGATCACGTGGCCACCGCCCCAGTAAGAGTATACTCCGCCGGAGGGATTGTGGCTTATTTCATTGGAGTCGAGGATGGTTCCCGTCGAGTAGCTGATGTCAACGCCGTACTGGGTGTTGCTTGAAATGTTGTTGTAAGAAAAGTTGTTGCCTGAATTGCTTCCCATGGCGCCCGTCTGCGCTCCAATGTTGTTGCCGGTCAGCAGATTGTTTTCAATCAAGTTGTTGGTCGCGGAATCGTACAAGTACACGCCGCTGTAGAATTGCTTGATTGTACATCGTTTGACGGTCGCGTTGTTCACGTGCCATAATGAAACGCCGTAGCCCGAGCCCGTGGGCCCGGTTATGGCGTGGTTGTGGCAGTCGAAGGAAACGTCGTTGGCGGAAACGGTGATGCAAGTTCCGGGGCTGGAGAGGTTGCTTTCCACGCAGTAACTGCCCGGGGAACTGATTGTTATGCACGAGTCGACAATCGTGCCGACGCAGCCGGCGACGCAGGTTCCGTTTGCCGCGCAGTCGTAGCCTCTTGGGCAGGGAATGCCGAGGTCGCACACTGCGTTTATCGTCGTGCTGAGTTGCTGGACGTTGGTTTTCGCCGTTTCGCTGCCGCCGTACAACACGTTCGTCTTGGTTATCACTACTATTATTGCGATGAAAAACAGGAGGGCTCCTATCATTATCACGTGCTCGAGCGACCCCTGGGCTTTTTTCGGCATGAGAGAGCTTTACTGTTAACGGATTTATTTGCTTTGGCCTTGCCGCCCGGCTGCCGAACCCGCTTTCGCTTCAGCACGCGTCGTTGCAGTTGCTGTTGCCCGGCCCGGGCGCGCTGCACATTAGCGGTAATCCGGCGTCTTGGTAGCAGCCGTTTACGTCGCAAACGCTGTTGTCGTTGCTTAGCTGCACCTTATTAAAAACAAAGTCGCTGCATACGCCGCCTGTGCAGTTGTTGTCGCAAGCAAGGTTGTTGGAGAACGTGTTTAGTGACCCTTGGCTGAGCATGGTAAAGCCTTGGAATAAGTTAGAGGTGGCGTTGTTGGAGGAGAAAGTGGTGCTGTTGCCGGCAACAACCATTCCGTAGTAATTGTTGTAAACATGGTTGTTCGAAACATTGCCGTCCTCTGCTTTGTTGAAGTATATTCCGCCGCAGAAGTCGTGCAGGTTGCAGTTCTTTACGGTCACGTCCGACAACGCCGGCAGCGCCGTGCCTACAACAACTCCTACCTGCATGGCTCCGCAAACGGGGCCCGCGCCGCTAAGCACGTGGTTAAAGCAATCCAGTTCAACGTCTGAGGAAGTAATTGTGATTACGTTCCCTACGGGCAAAACAACGTCTTCAGTCAAACAATACCTGCCGGATGCGTTGATGGTGTACGGCACTAGCGACTGGTTGATTTCGTTGCACGGTGAAGCCGGACAGGTGAAGTTGCAGTCGTTATAGCCCGGATTGTCTGGCGTGCAGAGTCCCCACGCGCTTTGCTGGTAGCATGCGCTGGCGTCACACACGCTGTTAGTGTTGAACAACGCTTGCGAGGTGAAGTGAAAGTCGTCTGTTCCGCCGTTGTTGTTGCACGCGAGGTTATTGTCAAACATGCTGTTGGACGGCGGGCAGAAGCAAATGAATGGACAACACCAGCACATGCACATTCCTCCGCTGCCGCTGCGGAAGCCGTACTGGCCGTTGTCGGTGGCGTTGTTGTGGGAAACGTTGTTGTTGGATCCTCCGCTGTAGATTCCCGCATCGCAGTTGGAAACCGAGTTGTTGAAAACAATGGAATCCGATGCCGAAAGCGTTATTCCTGCATAGAAGTTTGTCACGTTGCAGTTTCGTACCGTAATATTGTCATACGGGTCGGCGTATATGCCCGACGTCAAACCGCCCGGATAGTCTCCCGTAATTGAATATCCCTGGCAGTCCAAGTCCACGTCGGAAGCGTATACGTCTATCGCGTCTACTCCGGAGCAGGATAGGCTCGTGTTTACGCGGTACGCGCCGGAACAGCCTATTTGATAGCCGCAGTAGGAGATGTTTGTGGGTTCGCTTGAAGAGGGACAGGCCGAGAAATACTGTTCGGTGGAGTTCCGGCATTGGCTGTCGTTGTCGCAGACTTCGACCAACCAAGAGTATTCTCCTGCGTTCGGCATGTTGTAGACTATGGTGTTCAGCGAGTCGTTAAGCAGTTCGCTGGCGTTCGGCGCGCTGTAGCTGTTGAACATGTTCCGGACGTACAGCGTCGCGCTGTTGAATCCGAGGTCGTCGGTCGGCGTGTAGTTGAAGTAGACGTCGCCTGTTGGAACGGTTGCGTAGGCGGACGGGTCGATTAGCGTGACCGTTGGCGGATAGCTCGGGCCGCAAAGGTGGTCGCAGTTGGACCCCCACGCAAAGTCTGGAACGCACAGGCCCCACACGTCGTTTTGATAACAGCCAGTCGGGTCGCATGTGCTGTTTATGTTGGCGGCTTGGCTTGTAAGTAAGTAAAAGTCGTTGTACCAACCCCCGCCTCCGTTGTTGCATGCGATGTTGTTCACCAGCAAGTTGCTTCCGCTGCTCCAGTCGAAGTAAAAGCCGTTCTGGCTGCCGCTGACGTTATTGGCGTAGAACACCACGCCGGTGGAAGTTGAGGAAATGCCGGTTCCCCACGGGCTGTTGAGGTAAATTGTGTTGCTTGAAACTTCGCCGTTGCTGATGCTTTGTAGTTGCATTCCGTAACAAAAGTTGGTTATGCTGCAGTTTCGTATCGTGATGTCCGAGTAAGGCCCGCCCCAAGGGGTTCTTATTCCGGCGTAGCCCATCATGCAGTCGTAGTCGTCGCCGGTCAGCGTGTGGCCGTTGCAGTTTATCGTCACGTTGGACGTGGCTATCGTCACTCCGTCTGAGCCGACGCAGTTCAAGTCGGTCGTGAGTTCGTAGCTTCCCGGAGAAGATATTGTATAGGGACAGGAAAGGGGCATTGGGGTAGGGGCAGGCGTTGGAGTCGGGATTATGCAGCTTCCGTTTGCCGCGCAGTCGTAGCCTGTTGGGCAGGGTATGCCTATGTCGCACGCGGCGTTTATAGCCGTGTTCCACTGCTGCATTTTTGTTTGAGCGGTTTCACTGCCGCCGCCTAAAACGTTGGTTTTCGTAACCACTACAACCAGCACGATGAAGAACAGTACGGCGCCGATTATTACGACGTATTCGAGTGCGCCCTGGGCTTTTTTCGGCATGAGAGAGCTTACCGCTATTGGATTTATTTGCTTTGGCCTTGCCGCCCGGCTGTCTTACGGACAGAAGTGAGTGCAGTTGGAGTAACCGCTGGGGTTGTCCGGAGTGCACAAGCCCCATGCTCCTTCTTCGCGGCAGCCGTTTACGTCGCACGTGCTTTCAGTGTTGCCGGATTGGTTGGCTGCCAGGCGGAAGTCTTCGTAGTGGCCGCCGGCGAGGTTGCCGCAGGCAAGGTTGTTGTTCAAAGTGTTTGCGGAAGTGCCCACCGGCAGAGCAAATCCGAACCCCAAGTTGTAGCTGGCGTTGTTGTTCGTGATGCTGCTGGCGTTGATGAATCCGCCGACGCCGTAGCAGTTGCCGTAGAGAACGTTGTTTGAAAAACTTCCGGCATTAACGCTTCCTCCCGGGTGGTAGCCTATTCCTATGCCGGCCGAGGCGTTGGTTATCCTGCAGTTTTTTACCGTTAGGTTGTGTACGGCGTTGTCAGTGCCTATTCCGGCGGTTAAAACGGGAAATCCGCAGTCGGGTGTCGCGCCCGTAATCAAGTGGCTTCGGCAGTCTATTTCAACGTCTGACACGGTTACGTTGATGCAGTAACCGTCGGTTGCTGTCAAGTCGGAAGTCAAACAATATATTCCCGGAGAATCGACGGGCGTGCACGAGCTTATTGCGGTGCAAGCAGTAGGCACGCAGCTTCCGTTTGCCGCGCACTCGTAGCCGGAGGGACAGGGAACGCCCAGGCTGCACGCGGTGTTTGTTGCCGTGTACTGCTGCATGTTGGTTTGAGCGGTTTCACTGCCGCCGGATAAAACGTTGGTTTTCGTAACCACTACAACCAGCACGATGAAAAACAACACCGCGCCGATCAGTACTATATACTCGAGCGACCCCTGGGCTTTTCTCGCCATGAACAACGCTTAACGCCTTTAGGTATTTATTTGCCTTCGCTCGTTAGCCCGGCCTAACGAAAGGCGTGGACTTTTATTAAATCGCTTCGAATACGGTTGTGATGAAAAAACAAAGCATGCCCTCGTTTGCAGTTGCGGTTATTTTGCTGGCGGCAATACTGGCAATAGTTTACTTTGCTTCGGTACTCACGCAGACCACGGAACGGGTAAACAACTTCGACGAATGCGCCGCGGCAGGCAACCCCGTGATGGAGACTTATCCCGCGCAGTGCAATACTCCTGACGGAAGGCATTTCGTGCAGGAAATTCCGCCGGAAGACCGGTGGAAAGTAGTTCCTCCTGCCGAAAATTGCAGGAACTTGTGCGGCGACGGAGTCTGCCAGGAAATAGTCTGCATGGCAATCGGGTGTCCGTGTGCTGAAACGGTTTCTTCTTGTCCGCAGGACTGCTCGCGTGATTGAACGCAACTTTTAATAGCGCGAACGCCTTCGGAATTTTGGGGCCGTTGATTTGTTTCAGGAAATAACTTACTTCCCGATTTTCGGAAAGCCGTTCATAATGTACTTGGGAATCGCGGTTCTGTCCTGCTTTCTTATTACCGCGTTCATTGGCTACGGCAACTTCAAGGGAAAGAACTGGGTGTCGTTCAAGTGGCATCCGCGCGTGGCCGGCTTGTCGATTGCGCTTGCGTTGATTCACGCATTCCTCGGAGTGACTTTATACTTTTAGGGAGGGCTTAAAATGAGTCTAAAATTCTTTGGCGTACTCTGTGTTTTCGCTTTCGCGGCGGTTTTGCTCGCGGGCTGCACCACCTCGCAACCCGCCTCGCAGGCGACTGCCACTCCCACGCCCGTCGTTCAAACAATGCCTGGCGTAAGCCTGCCTCCAATTACTGCATCGCCGGGGCAGCCGAGGCCGGTCAAGGAATTCACTGTCGAAAGCCGCGAATTCAACTTTACTCCCAACCTTATTTCCGTAGGACGCGGCGACATAGTGCGCATCATTTTCAGGAACGCCGGCACCACTTCTCACAGCCTGGTTGTCGAAGGATTCAAGTCGACGCACTTGCTTTCGCCCGGCGGAACCGAGTCAATAGAGTTTTTGGCAAACCAGTCCGGAACCTTCCCGTTCTACTGCTCGACGCCGGGGCACAGGGCCTTTGGAATGGAAGGCCAGCTGAAAATAACTTGAGGGTTTTAGAGTGGCGAAAAAGTTTTTCCGGTGCACCGTCTGCGGCGACGTGCACTGGGGAGTTAACGCGCCCGAAAAGTGTCCGACTTGCATGCAGTTGAACAAGTACGTTGAAGTCGACGCCGACGAGGCGAAGAAGCTTTTGTTCGAAAACGCTTCCGCCGACCCGATGCCGAAACAAGAATTCCGTGCGGCAATCGAGAAATACTGCGACAACAACGCCTTCGCGTTGAACCCGGAGAAAGTGCACGTCGACCGCGTAATAGACGGAGTCTACTCTAACCTTGAGAAAAAGGGGTTGAAGTACTGTCCGTGCAGGATTTCGGCGTCTGCAGCCAAACTCGATTCGACTTTGTTGTGTCCGTGCAACTTCGAGGCCCAAGGCATTTGGAGAACCGAAGGCCGTTGCTGGTGCGGCTTGTTCATCAAGCGCTCCTAAAACCATTAATAACTTTGGCGCCGCAATTATTTTCCGATTGGTGACTGTTTTTGGCACTTGATTTCAGGGCTATTGAAGACAAGTGGCAGCGGCGCTGGTACTCGGAAAAAGCTTTCGAGCCCGCGCCTGACGAGCGCAAGCCCAAGTTCTTTTTCACAGTTCCCTATCCCTACGTGAGCGGAACGCTGCACGTAGGCCATGGCCGGACCTACACTTACGGCGACGTTGTCGCGCGGTTCAAGCGCATGCAGGGCTTCAACCTACTGTGGCCAATGGCTTTCCACATTACCGGCACGCCTGTGCTTGCAGTGAGCGCGAAAATCGCTGCAGGCGACGCTGACGCACTGAAGCTGTACAAGGACTACGTCGGCACTTACGAAAAAGATGCTAAGCAGGTAGAGAAAATAGTGAAGAGCTTCGCGGACCCCAAGAAAGTCGTTGAATACTTTTCTTCCAAGATAATCGAGGACTTCAAGAGCCTCGGATATTCATTGGACTTGAGCCGCCAGTTCACTACCGGCGACAAGGAATACAACAAGTTCGTGGAATGGCAGTTCCACAAGTACAAGAAAAAAGGCTACCTCAAACAAGCGGCGTACCCGCTGCTTTACTGCAAGTCGTGCGCCAACGCAGCAGGCGAAGACGACATCCAGGACGGGGACACGAACCCCGTTGACCTGCAGACTTTCATTGCCTTGAAGTTCAAAGTCGAAGGCGAAAACGCCTTCATAGTCTCCAGCACGCTGCGGCCCGAAACAGTGTTTGGAATAACAAATATGTTCGCCAACCCGTCAGTCGAATACGTAAAGGCAAGCGTGGACGGAGAAACGTGGTACGTCAGCCAGCCGGCTGCGGAAAAACTGGCGCTGCAAAACCATTCCGTCAAGGTTCTGGAAAAAATTTCGGGAGAAAAACTCGTCGGCAAAACGCTTGTTTCGCCGCTCGGAACAAAGGTTCCCGTGCTTCCGGCTTCTTTCGTTGACCCAGAGAACGCGAGCGGGTTCGTGCACAGCGTTCCCGCGCACGCGCCGTACGATTGGATAGCACTCGTTGACTTGAAGAAAGACGAGAAGACGCTGAAGAAGTATGGGATTGCCGAGGCAGTTAATGCAATCAAGCCGATTCCGTTGATTTCGTCGCCGGGCTATGGAGAATTGCCTGCGGTCGAGATTTGCGAGCGCATGAAAATCGCGAACGCGCGTGAAAAGCCGAAGCTGGACAAGGCAACCGCCGAGTTGTACAAGAAAGAATTTTACGAAGGAACTCTTGGAAAGAACTGCGGCGAGTTCGCGGGAAGAAAAATCGACGAAGCAAAGGACGACGTAATTGCGTGGCTGAAGAAAAAGAAGGTTGCCGCTGATTTCTACGAGACGACGAGGCCCGCCAAGTGCAGGTGCGGCGGACAAGTCATTGCCGCGGTTATGGAGAACCAGTGGTTCATCGACTTCAACGCGCATGGCTGGAAGGACCGCGCGAACGACTGCCTGGAAAGAATGTTCATTTTCCCGTCGAATTACAAGAAGCAGTTTGAAGACATTTTCGCGTGGCTCGACAAACGCCCGTGCGCAAGGAGGAGGGGGCTGGGAACGCAGCTGCCTTTTGCGAACGAGTGGATAATCGAGTCTTTGAGCGACTCGACGATTTACATGGCTTTCTACACGGTAATCAAGCAGATTCGACGCTTTGGCTTGAAGCCCGAGCAACTGCGCGAGGAGTTCTTCGACTTCGTCTTCCTGGGAGAAGGAACTGCGGAAGCGGTTGCAAAAACCTGCGGCCTCGACCCGCTGGTTCTTAAGTCGATTCGCAAGGAGTTCGAGTACTGGTATCCCAACGACTTGAGGCACACTGCAGTGGCGCACATTACGAACCACTTGAGTTTCTTCATTTTCGCCCACACTGCCGTCTTCGGGCCGAAGCATTGGCCGCGTGCGTTGTCGTTGAACGAAATGCTCGTCCGCGAGGGAGCGAAGATGAGCAAGAGCAAGGGCAACGTAATCATTCTTTCCGGCGTTAAGGAAAAGTACGGCGCCGACTTGTTCAGGCTCTACGTTTCGGCCGCCGCCGAATTCGGTTCAGTGCTCGACTTCCGCGACAGGGACCTCGAAGCCACTCGAAGGAGTTTCGTCAAGTGGGCCGACCTAGTGCTTTCGTTAAACGAATTGTCGAAGAAGGCGCCGAAGAAGCAGCTGGACTCGATTGTGGTAAAGTGGATGCTCAGCAAGTTCGAAACGTCCGTGGCCGAGTCGACGAAGGCGCTTGAAGAATTTTCGTTGCGCAACTACGTCCAGAGTTCGTTCTACAGCTTGTTGAACGCGTGGGATTACTTCTCGCGCCGCTCGACTGAAGACGAGAAGGCGTTTGTCGCAAAAGAAATTGCCGAACGCTGGATTCTACTGCTTTGCCCAATGGTTCCACACGTCTGCGAAGAACTGTGGGAACAATCGGGGGGCGAGGGCTTTGCTTCGCACGCCGCGTGGCCGGAAGCGCGCGAGGAACGCGTTGCTCCCGAAATCGAGGAAGCGGAAGACTATGTTGCAGCGGTTTTCGCGGACTTGAGGAAAGTCAAGGAACTCGTGAAAATCAAGGCAACCAAGGCAACCGTAATAATCGGTTCGAAGGCCAAGGCGGACGCGTTGTCTAAAGCGCTCGAAAAAGCGGCGAAGCCGGAAGAACTTGTTTTGACCGACGAAGCGCTGAAGCAGTACGCGTCGCGCAACTTTTTCGAACTCCGCGGCAGAAAGCAGTTGGACGAGTTCGGCGCGCTCAAGCAGGCTACTGCGTTTCTGTCGAAGGAAAGCGGGTTGGAAGTGAAAGTCGAGCGCGAGGAAGACTCGAAGGAAGAAAAGAGGGTTCGCGCAATGCCTTTCAAGCCGTCGATAATCCTTGCCTAGGGCTTGAACGACGGAAATTCTTTCAACAGGGCTTCAACCAGTAACGTCGAGTTTTCGACGTCTTTTAAGTCGACCATTTCGTTTGGCGAGTGGATGTAGCGCGAGGGAATGCCCACGCTTGCGGCGAGGACTCCCGCGCGGGAGTACTGCATGCTTGACGCGTCGCTCCTTCCCCTGTCGCTTACTTCGAACTGCATGGGAATTTTTTTCGCGGCAGCGGTTTTTTCGGCCCATTGGATGAGCTTGTTGCTCATTATCAGGCCCCTGCCTCCGCCTTCTATTACTCCCAGCGCCGGGCCCGCGCCGAGTTTCACCGGAATTTTTTCTTCCGTGACGTCCGGCGTTCCTCCTGCGAGGGTTACGTCCAACGAAATCGCGAAGTCGGGTTCGAGCTTGAAGGCGGCCATTGCGGCTCCGAACAACCCGGTTTCTTCGCGAATGGTTCCGACGAGGCAGGCTTCGCAGCCGTCGAAGTTCTTTAGCCTGCTTGCCAGCGAGAGGAGGGCGGCGCAGCCGCTTCTGTCGTCGAATGCCTTGCCTAACGCGAGTCCGTTCCTCAGTTCGCGGTAGGGCGAGTCGAAGGTTATGAACGTTCCGGGTCGGATTCCCAGTTTTGCGGTTTCGCTTGCGCTTGAAGCTCCTATGTCTACGAACATTTGCTCGAAGTCAATGAGTTTTTTTTCTTCCTCGTCTTTCATGAGGTGGGGCGGCTTTGCTCCAATGACTCCCGTAATTCTTTCTTTTGCGTGCACTATCACGCGGCTGGTGGGCAGGATTCCGTCGTACAATCCCCCTACCTTCACGAACTTTAGGAAGCCTTCTTTAGTTACGCTGGAAACGGCGAACGCGGGTTCGTCCATGTGCGCGGCCACAAGCACTTTCTTGCCCCCGCCTTTTCTTGCTATGACGTTTCCGAGGACGTCGCGCTCGGTTTTGAAGCCGTGTTTCTCGAACTCTTTTTGCATGAAGTCCGCGACTTCGTCTTCCATGCCTGACGGCGCGTGCATTTCGCTGAGTTTCTTTAAATAATCCCTTGCCTCAACCATTCGAGACACCTCTTGTAAAGCCGTAAAATTCGTTTTCTGTAAGACTGACGCGGCAACACTTAATAACCCTGTTACCCAGAATAACTGAAACCCCAGAAGAAACAGGAGGTGGCCGACGTGAAAGAACTGCACGTGATTGCCCCGAACCAGCCAGGCGTACTGGCAGGCATTTCGGAGGCGCTAGGCAGAAACCACATAAACATAGAGGCTCTTGCAGCGGAGGCGATGGGAGACAGCGGAGTCATCCGCCTGATCACCCGAAACGCCTCGAAAGCGCGTACCGTGCTTGAAAAACTCGGCTACAACGTAATGGATTCCGACATTCTCATGCTGAGACTGCAGGACAGGCCGGGCGAACTCGCGAGAATAAGCACTACCCTAGGCGAGCGAGGCGTGAACATAGAGAACGTCTACCTGCTCTCCAAGGAAACAGGCAGCTCGGTTCTCGCAATGAGGGTAGACAACTACGGCACCGCCAGGCAGTTGCTCAAGCCTTACTTGAGAGAATGACGTTTTGAGCGCGCCCACGCGAACAAGTAGAGTTGGGCGTATCCCGCGAAGCGGCCGAAGCGCTTTCGAGCGAACTCGGCCGATTTCGCGTACCCCTCTTTTTTCCCGTATTTTTTTTCAAGCACTTTCTTCATCCACGCGTCGATCGGAAAAGCGTCCAGCTTTTCCAAGGAGTACAAGCAGACGCAGTCCGCTACTTTCGGCCCGATTCCCAAGTGGTTCATCAGCCTTTCCCGCGCTTTTTCGTAAGAAAGTTTCTTCAAAGCAAGAAAGTCGTCTTTGTGCCGCGCGATGTGGTCCGCAAACTTTTTGACGTACTTCGCGCGGTATCCCAGCCCGCATTGCTGCAACTGTTTTTCAGTTGCTTTCGAAAGCTGCGCGGGACTCGGAAATGCCTGCGTGTCTTTGTCCAACGGCGTTCCAAACCGCTTGCGGAGGTTGTAAAGCATTTTTTCGATTCGCGGAATGTTGGAGTTCTGGCTGCAGAGGAACGAGACGGCGCATTCCCACGGTTCCTGCCTCAAAATCCTGAGTCCTCCGAATTCTTTAACTGCCTGCCGGAGGCGGTCGTCGACCGAGATTTTGGAGTAGATTTCGTTCAAGTCGTGGTCGAGCGCAAAGTAGTTCCTGATTTCGTCGGCTGACGCGCCTTCGAACTGTAGCCATGGCGTGCGCTGTCGGACAAAAACTTTCTTGCCTCTCAGCACGCCTGCGTAGCCGTCGCCGTGCTTTCGCCAGCCGAAGACTTGCCCGCACTCGAGCGAGTTGCGTAGGCTGAACGGCGGCGCGCGAATCTTCTTCATGAGCTTCAGTCGAGGAAGTCGCTTGGCGTCGGCGGGTTTTCGGGCTCGCCTTTGCGCTTGCGGATTTGCGTGACTACTCGGTTCTGGAGTTCGGTCGGAAGTTTTTCGTAGCCCGCGTACTCCGTGTACCAGACGGCTCGTCCCTGCGAGGCGCTGCGGATTTCGGAGGCGAATCCGAACATTTCAGCAACCGGTACCTTGGCTTCGATGGTGACTGCTTCTCCTTCTTGGATCATGTCCTGGATTTGTCCGCGGCGTCCTTGGATTTGGTTGATTATTCCGCTCATGTACTCGCTCGGACTGTTTACGACGAGCTTTTGCTTGGGTTCGAGCAGCGCGCACTGCGCCTGCAGCATTCCCGCGTAAATCGGGCGTTTTACCGCCGGCATGATTTGCGCTGGCCCGCGGTGGGCGGGGTCGACGTGGATTGTTGCGTCGGTTAACTTGACTTTGACTCCGATGCATTTTTCTTTCGCCAACGGTCCTTGTTCGACTGCTTCCTCGAATGCTTCGATCATCAGTTCCATGATGTCCTGCAGGTACTGGACTCCTTTAGTTGCGTCGATGAAAATGTTGTTTTCGTGTATTGCCAGCACTTTCTTTGATTCTTCGCGCGGCAAGCCGGCTTTTAGCAGGCGTTCTTGGAGGTCTTTGCCCTTCATTTTTTCGTCGATTTCTCCTTCGTTGAAGGCCTTCAACACGGTTTCTTCGAGGGGTTCGACGCTTATCTTGAACTTGTTGTGCTTGTTGGGCGACTTGCCTTCCAGCACGGGTCCTTTTCCGAAAATGGTTTCGTGGTAGACGACGATCGGCGGCGTGGTGATGATTTCAATGCCTTTTTCCTTGCGGATTTTGTACTCGATGATTTCCAAGTGGAGTTCTCCCATTCCGCTGAGCAGGTGTTCTCCCGTGGCTTGGTTGAGTTCGACTCTAATCGTCGGGTCTTCTTTCGCCATCTTGTGCAGCACGTCGGTCAGGCGCACGAGGTCCTTTGGGTTCTTGGCTTCAATTGATTTGGTGACTACTGGTTCGCTGTGGTGCTTGATTTTTTCGAAAGTGTGAGCCATTTCGCCTTCGCTGATGGTTTCTCCTGCGTAGACTTCCTTCAACCCGACTAAGGCGACGATGTTGCCTGCCGGCACTTCGTCGAGAATGACTCGGTCGGGGCCCATGTAAATCGCGACTTGCTGGAGTTTTTCCGTCTTGTACTGCGAGGCGACGTAGAGTTCGCTTCCTTTGCGCAGGGTTCCTGAGAAAAGGCGGCCTACTGCGACTTCTCCCGCGTGGGGGTCCATCTGGATTGCGGTGACTGCGAAGCAGACTTTGGCTTTGGGGTTGCATTCCATCATTCCTTTTCCTTCTTCGGTTGTCAGGTCGCCGTGCCAGAGGGTTGGAACGCGGTACTTCTGCGCAATCAGGGGGTTTGGCAGCTGGTCTAGAATCAACTCGAGTATTACGTCGGCGAGCGGCGCTATTTGCTGGAGTTCCTTGTGCTGTCCGGCTGCGCAGAGTTCGTACATTTTCTTGAAGCTGACGTTCTTTTCCTTCATTACGGGGAAGGAAATGGCCCATTTGTTGAACGCGGTTCCGAATGCGACGTTGCCTGACTCTACTTTGATTTGCCAGGCTTCCTTGAACTCGGCGGGGCCGTAGTTGTTGATCAACTTGTTTACGCCCGTGATTATGCGCAGGAATTTCTGCTGCATTGCGTTCGAGTCGAGCTTGAGTTCGTTGATGAAGCGGTCTATCTTGTTTATGAAGAGGACGGGCTTGACTTTTTCTTTCAGCGCCTGGCGCAGCACGGTTTCGGTTTGGGGCATGATTCCTTCGACGCAGTCGACTACGAGGATGCATCCGTCGACGGCGCGGAGCGCTCGCGTGACGTGTCCTCCGAAGTCCACGTGCCCTGGAGTGTCGATGAGGTTTATCAAGTAGTCTTTTTCCCTGAAGTTGACGGGAATCGAGATGTTGGCTGCTTTGATGGTGATTCCGCGTTGTTGCTCGAGTTCTTCGAAGTCGAGGACTCTCTGTTCTCCGGCGAGTTCCTGCGAAATCAGTCCCGCTCTTGCCACCAGCGTGTCGCTTAAAGTGGACTTGCCGTGGTCCACGTGTGCCACGATGCCGATGTTGCGGATGTTTTCGCGGTTTTTCATGAGTTGTGCTACGTGTTCTGCGACTACTTCTTTCTTCGCCATTTTCACTCACTCTCTTTGAAAATTTTTTACCTCGCCGACTTTGCCATGCGTTCGGTGTCGTTCCTGCGTTTTATTGCGTAACTGTCCGCGCTTCCCGAGCCCGCAAGAATGATTTCCTTGGCGAGGGCTTGCGCGAGGTTAGTCGGCTTTCCGAACGAACCCGTGATTGCGGACAGCGCGATGTTGCGCAACGCCATGTCCAGGCGTCGTTGTGCGCCGACGTCGGTCGCGACTTGGTAGGCGATTCCTCCCATGCGCACTCTCGTGACGTCTTCGCGGGGAGCCGAGTTTTCGACTGCGCGTACGAGGAGCTGTATCGGGTTTTGCTTGGTTTCGTCCGAGACTTTCGCAAAAGCTTCTTCGACGATGCGCAGGACCTTGGTTTTCTTGCCCTGGAGTTTTCCGTGCGTGCGGATGACTTTTCCTCCAAGCTTTTCTCCTGTTCCGCCGCGCATGAGCTTGTTCGCCAGCCTCTCGACGAGGTTGACTTTTGCTTTCGCGAATTGTTTGTTGGCGTGCCGCGCGTAAGTGTGCGGGTATTCCAGCGGCTTCAGCGAAACGTATGGAGCCAAGCTGGGGTCGTTTACGACTATTCCTTCGTACGAGTATTTTCCGAACAGTTTTTCCATGCAGACTTACCTCTTGGGCTTTTCTTTCTTCTTCGTCCTCAGTTGGTCGAGGTCGATGCCGTTTACTGCGACTACTTTGTAGCGGACTCCGGGAATCGAGCCC
>Ga0315286_10003403_pt1 | contig 15045 bp, 25 predicted proteins | sample YL17G10_0_MG_FD_205038 | JGI IMG/M metagenome (GOLD analysis project Ga0315286, IMG submission 205038) | Sediment microbial communities from Yellowstone Lake, YNP, Wyoming, USA - YL17G10_0 | ecosystem: Environmental > Aquatic > Freshwater > Lake > Sediment | place: USA: Wyoming | collected...
TTGATAGTTTTCTTCGTGTACCTACCCTCGTACCTTTAGTTCTGAGAGTCATATAAAAATCTGATAGATGAGAGTATTTAAATGTTACTTGAATTCAATTTGATATGACTGAAGACTTAAGAAGTAAGAAAATTGTCTTTGTCTCGCACTGTCTTCTAAATACTAATATAAAGGCGAATGGCGCAGCTCATTGGCCCACAATGCCGCCGCTACTGATGGCTATGTTAAACAAGCATGAACTTGGTATAGAACAAATGCCATGCCCCGAGCTTGGAATGTTTGACATTGGCCGCGAGAAAAGAACAAAAGAACTGTATGATGCCCCAGAATTTAGGAAAGTCTGTGCAGGTTATTCTTTATTTGTAACAAGAGAGATCGAGAAATTCATCAAAGCTAGACAAAAAATAATGGCTATAATAGGTGTAGCTGGATCTCCAAGCTGTGGAACAAAGCTGGTGACATCTGGAAAAACAATTAAAGCCGCGAAACGTATCCTTGGACAAGGAATTTTCATAGAAGAATTACAAAAGTCTTTGAAAGCGAGGAATTTAGATATACCATTTGTTGATTTTGATTCAAGAGATATTCACAAAAGTATTTCAGAGATCGAAAGTAAAATTAAGATGTCTGAATTACAAGTTTGATGAGGTGGGTTATGGAAAAACAAAACTATGGTAAGTATGCGATTGTAATTGCTGTGGTTATTGCACTTGCAATAATTGGCGCAGCTGTGATAAACAATCCAAACATAATAACAACACAGAAAAAGACAATAACTATGGATGGCAGCTTCACAGAAACTGTTTCACCTGACAAGGTAGAAGTCACATTTACAGTAATGACAAAAGGAACAACTGCAGCTGATGCACAAAGTGATAATACAGCAATAAGCGAAGATGTTGTATCTGCTCTTAAAGCGAATGGCTACAAAGATTCTGACATAAGTACTGTTTACTATAATGTTTATCCAGAATACAACTGGTCTGATGGAACAAGCACAATAATTGGTTATACAGCAACACATCAAATGAAAGTTAATAACACAAACATAAGTGCGGCAGGTTCAATTGTTGATGTAGCTACAAAAAATGGAGCAAATCAGATTGATTATGTGGATTTCTCGCTTAAACAAGATACAGAACAAACAATAAGAGTAACAGCACTTGGGAAAGCATCGCAAAATGCAAAAGATAAAGCTGATGCAATTGCTGCAGGACTCGGAACTTCGATTAAAGGAATAATAAGTGTAAGCGAAGGAAACATTTACTTCCCACCATATAGATTTGATTATGCAACAGCAGAGTCAGCAGTGGGGGGCACAGGAAAAGCAGTTCAGATTACGCCCGGGAATGTAGAAGTTTCAGCAACAGTATCAGTTACATTTGAATTAGCGTAATTAAATTTTTAGCGGCACATACATAATTATTATTTTTTCTTTTTTTTGTTCTCTTTCTAATTGTCTATCTATTGCTTCTTGTGCTATGGCATATGCATCGCTAGGATTCAGTTGGTTCTCTAAGGAATCTATTTTTGGTGGATTTAAAATGAGATAAAATGCCCCAGAATTATTTTTTGGATTTTTTTCAGTTAGCTCATCCTCTTCAAGCTCAGAATATATCCCTATATATTCTCCGAATATCTCATCAAGAGACATGTCTTCAATACTGTCAGCTCTTACTTCTTTTTCAAGACTGAATATAAGAGCATCAACATTCTTACAAATCGTATTTCCACGAGGACGTTCTTCAAAATTTAAAAGTATTCTACCTTGTCCTTCAGAATTTTTGAAGATAAAGCGACCTGAAATCTCTTTATCTATGCCTCTCGGGTTCGTGCTGTACATTTTCCCTTCTAAAATACCTTCGTTGCAAATTGTTAACTCTCCTTCGAATGTATTTCCTTCACTGTTCTTTCCGTTTATGCTATATCTTAACATCATTTACTGATTATGTTGATGTTATTTAAAAAGCTATTCTTGTTTTTTACTCTCAAAAAGTTTATAATAAAGTATTTAAACTGCTTTCTTTTTGGTTATTATATCGTTTTTTCGCGTGTTTATAATTTTGGCTCTAAGCCAAGAATATTCAAACAAAAACGCGATTTGAAACTTAGGGGGTTTTTAAAATGAGTGAACTTTTAGTTGTGGCTTCTAAGGTAAGAGAAGTAATCAAAAAAGGAAAAATGAACATGGCTGGAGACCTTGCAAAAGGACTTAGCGCAAAAGTAGAATTGAAAGTAAAGAACGCAATAGAAAGAGCAAAATCAAACGGAAGAAAAACAGTTAGAGCAAATGACTTGTAAACATATTTCTTAATTTTTTCTTCTTTTTCGTTTTTTTTTATAAAGAAAAGCTTTAAAATATCAAAAATTTTGGTTTAATATAAGGAGGGTTGTTTATGACAGACATGTTAGTAGTACAATCAAAAGTAAAAGACGTGGTTTCAGCAGCAGGAATGAATTCATCAGGAGATCTTGCAGAATCACTTAGCATAGTTGTAGAAAAGAAGCTTATTAAAGCAGTAGAAAGAGCAAAAGCAAATGGCAGAAAAACAGTAAGACCAGAAGATCTTTAATTTTTTATAATGAATGCTGTCTGGGATTTCTCCCAGACAAGCTTCTTAGACTTTAAGTTTAAGCGTATGCTTTTTGTAGTGAATGTAAATATTCGTTTATTCTTCCATCTATCGCTAGTCCACTATGTCCATGCTCATTTCTTGGTGTATAACCAACATTGCTAATTCCCAATGCTTTTCTTAATTCTTCTTCCGGCGTAACACCGTGTGTTTCTCTTTGCATGTCTTTTGCCAATCTCATGTAATTTCTCATTTTTGTTCACCCATTTTTTTGTTCTGAAGTAAAGCTAACATTGACTGTATAAGCCAAGTAGCTGAATAACATAAAAACAGAATTAATTTATCTTCTCCATCAAACTGAAACGAAGTTCTGGTTGTATTTCATCTAGATGGTCTTCTAACAATTTCGGTCTTGTATCTCTGCTTAAACGCTTATCTGCTTCAACATTACGTTTTATCTGTGCAGTTAAATTGTTAAGATATGTTCTATCTGCTTCTGAGTAACCGAATATGTTACATAAACGCTCGAATATGTCATAAATTCCACCACGTATATTGGTATCATTCTTTATTTTTTTATTTGCATTACGAACATATTCATTAAGAGAAGTAATGCCAGTATACCCACCTGATATCTCAATCTCTCTTACTTTGCTGTAATCGATTGCCATACTACATCGTACTCTTTCGATAATTCTCGAGTCTTCTGCGAGAGTCATATACAATTTGTTTAACTTCTCGAGCTATACCATTATAAATCATCCTTTGTACAGATTTGACTGCAACGCCAGATCGTTTATATTGCTCAAGAACCTCAAATTCTTCTTCTAATTTCGCGTCTAAATGACCATTTATTTCATGTGCCGTACTTATATCTTCAGGCACAATTAATCCAGAAAGATTGGAGTTCTCTATAAGTAAACCCAATTCAAGTCCTTCCATCATTATTTCTTCTTTGTATGCTAACGCCATTTCTTATCACCTTTGTTATTATTAATGCCACTGGGTTCCATGAACCCAGCAGCCACTTCAATTTATTGTATCGATACCTAAATTTACCGTTTACGTGAGAAGTAGTTTAGAAATTGGCATATTTATGAGTTACTGGCTTCTTTGGTTGATTTTGTAACTAATTAGAGAATACAAACTACATTCCAAATGGCATTTTTGGCAGCTTTCCGCCGAACCGTTTGGCTAGTTTTTGGACATCCTTGCCTTTCATGCCTTTCATAAACTTTTTAATCTGATTAAACTGGTTTATGAGCTCTTTTACATCGCTTACTTCAGTTCCCGAACCTTTAGCAATTCGTTCAAGTCTGCTTCTGTGTAATATCTCAGGATCTTCTTTTTCCTTCAAAGTCATTGAATTCAATATGTGCTTGAATTTCTTGAGTTTTCCTTCCTGTAGATTAAGCATATCTTTTGGTATGTTAGCCATTCCCATTCCTGGGATCATGTTTACCAGCTTAGAAATTGAACCCATCTTCGACATTGACTCCAATTGAGCAGCATAATCATCCAAATTGAACTTTCCAGACATGATTCTTTTTTCCATTTCCTTGTCCGGTGCTTTTTCTGCCGCTAATTCTTTGGCTTTTTCAAGCAAAGCTTCAAGATCACCCAAACCAAGAAGTCTTGATACAAAGCGTTTTGGGTCGAATGCTTCAATATCATTTATTTTTTCGCCAACACCAATAAACTTGATTTTAGCATTAGCTATTGAGCATGATGTTATAGCGCCACCACCCTTGGCTGTACCATCAAGCTTTGTAATAACTACCCCAGTTATTTTGAGTGCATTTTTAAATGCCTCAGCTTGTTCTTTTGCGCCCTGACCAATATCTGCGCCCTGGACAAGAAGGATTTCATTTGGTTTTAGCATTTTTTCAACAGAAGTTATTTCATCGATCATGTCTTTTTTAAGAGCATCACGCCCAGATGAATCAGCAATTATCACATCAAACTTTTTTAATTCGTTTTCATAATGTTTTATTATGTTAAATGCATTTTTTTCCTTTGGATTTCCGAAAACAGGAACATTAATCTGGGCTCCTAATTGTGTTAGTTGTTCATATGCTGCTGGTCTGAATACATCGAGTGCAAGCATACAGACTTTGTTTCCGCGATTTTGGAAGAATTTGGCGATTTTTGCAGCACTTGTTGTTTTTCCATTACCGAATAATCCAACAAGGAGTATTTTGAATGGTTTTGAAGTTAAGTCTATCTTATAACCTTCCTCGCCAAGTACTTTAACAAGTTCTTCATATACGATTTTTATTATATGTTCCTTGGCAACCTGGCCCTTTCCTATCTCTTCATGAGCTCTTTTCTTGATGTCCTCGCTTATTTTGAATACGAGAGAAACATTAACGTCTGACTGAAGCAAGGCTCTTTGAATCTCATTAACAAGCTGGTTTAGTGTAGTGTCATCTATGAAGATAGCACTAATGAATTTGCGCATGCTGTTCTTTAGAGCATCAGATAATTTGTCTAACATATTAAATAAGAGTTTTTTACTATCTTAAAAGCTTTTTACTTGATTAGTTTTGCAAGAAGTTTTTCCTTGTCAAACGGTTCAAAATCTTCATATGCTTGTCCTACGCCAAGAAATGCTATCGGCTTTTGGCTTATATATGAAACTGAAAGTATTGCTCCGCCTTTATGGTCAACATCTGCTTTAGCCAGAATCGAAAAATCATAACCTATTCTCTCTGAAAACTCACGAGCTTGCTCAACCGCATCATTACCAGTTAATGAATCTGCAACAAATATTGTAAAGTCCGGCTTTGCAACACGTCTTAACTTACGAAGTTCATCCATTAGATTAGTGTTTGAATGTTGCCTGCCAGCTGAATCAATCAGTACACAATCAATTCCATGTGCCTTTGCATATTCAATTGCATCAAATGCAACAGCAGCGGGATCAGCACCATACTGGTGTTTTATTACTTTGACTCCAAGTTTTTCAGCATGCTTCTCGAGTTGTTCTATGCTTGCTGCCCTGAATGTGTCGCTTGCAGCAATAACGCAACTATAATTACTATTTTGCAGCCATTTTACCATCTTAGCTAGAGAAGTGGTTTTACCAACTCCATTAACTCCAAGGAAGAGGAATGATGTCGGTTTCCGTAATTGTTTATTTTCATCTATTCTCTGCTCTATTTCTTTCGGATTTTTTTCAGAAAGTATTTCCCTAAATGTTGATTCTATTGTTTTAAGAATTGTTTCTTCAACTTTTCCACGTTTTACATGTTGATTGACAAAATGTTTTTTCAGATTTTCTTTAATAAGTTGTATAACCTCAAAAGCAATATTCGCTTCAAGCAGTGATATTTCAAGTTCTTTGAATATGTTCTCGAATTCTGGTTCAGAAAGTTTTTTTTCGAGGATTGCCCTTGATATTTTTTCAGCAAATTCCGGTTTTTTACCGCCAATTGCCTTTGATAATTTTTTGAATATCCCCTCTTTTTTAGGTTTTGCTTCTTCAATTATTTCCTTAGTTACTTCTTCAGCCGCTTTTATTTCCTCTTTTGTTAAAGCTTCTTCAACAAATTCGGATTCAATTCCTGTATCTGAAATAATTATATTTTCTTCTGCTTCTTTCTCTAGAACTTCTTTTATAACCTCTTCTGCAACTTGTTCTTCTTCTGGCTTTATAGGTTCAATAGGAGGAGTCTCAATTATTTCTTCTTTCTTTACTGTGATAGCTGTTTTTATATCATCTATTGATTTCTTTAGTTTCTTTTTCAGGAATTCAAACATAAAAACACCTACATGAAGCGTTCAAGTTCTTTCTTTAAAGAATCCAGTATTTTATTTATTTCTTCTAACTGTTCTTCAACTAGTTTTTTTGCTTCTTCTGAAGTTTTCTGTACAACAACATTTGCTCCAATATTTACAAGAATATTTTTTTCATCAACTATTTTTCCGAGAACCATTACTCCTGCACCAACAGGAATCATTATTTCTCTGTCTTTTTGATGTTTCATGTCAGCAAGGCTTTGTTTAACAACTTCGAGTTCGGATCTTCTATTCTCGAAAGCAACAAGCTGATTTTCTATTTCAGCTACCTGCTGTCTAAAAATCATTTCTTCTACATTATGATCATGGTCGTGTTCAGCCATAGATTAAAACCTCTTATGTTGTTTCTTCGACAGAATCAATTTTAATCATCTGTCTCCTTATTTTGTAATTAGAACCAAAAATGCTTCTCAATTTTGAAACAGCACTTTCTTTTTTGTTAGCAGTAATTATTTTAGAGAAAGAAGTTATTTCCCCACCAACTTTCATATTGCCTTTAATCAGGAATTTTTTTTCGCTCAAGTTTATTCACCTTTGTGTTCCTTTTTATGTTTCTCTTCTTTTGGTGCTTCTTTATGTTCTTCCTTTTTCTCTTCTTTCTTTTCTACTTTTTTCTCCACTTTCTTCTCTTCAGTCGTTGGTTTTACACCAACTAAATTAACATGAACAATATCATCTTCTTTGATTGCAGTAACGTGAACTTTTCCAGGCACATAAGCTCCGCCACGACTCCAAACTAATTCGTTTAGCTCTTGGCCAAGTTTGATATTCTCGGATTTCATATGGCGTTTCATGAATTTTCTTATAACAGACATAGCTTTTTTTGCCCTAAGATATCTTTGTATTTTTACAGTCTTTCGTCTCAATGGAATAACATAAGTTCTTTCTAGTTTTTTCGTTTCAGCCATATTATCATGCCTTTAATTTGGTTCTGCGCCAGCTTCTTCTTTCTTGTGGATTTAATCTCCATCTGTAAACGCGTCTTTTTCCGAAAACTCTGAGCAATGCCCAGAATGGAGCAGCTGTAGCTCTTTTTTTCGCTTTGATTAAGCGTAATTTTCTTGACAAATGTTTGTTTCTCGCCATTTTATTTCCTTATTATCCTTGTTTTTTTCTTATCAACGATTTCTGTTAATATATTTTTTAATTGATTATCAGTTATTGAACCATTTAAATGTCCAAGCTGAATGGCCTGCATTAATGCGAGCACAACTTTTTCAGCAAGATCTGGATGTGCGATTTTGACTCGATTCAATCGTTCGCGTGCATCCTTTGTCATGAACTTAAACATAGCGGCTTTTTTAACTGCTTCAAGTTGAAGTTTTTCCTGATACTTTTTAAGTTCTTCTGGGTTCATTTCTTAGACTCCCTGGATATTTTTGTGGCCTGTTTGTCTAACAAGCTTTTACCCTTAGGAGTTATTGCTCGACCTTTTCTTCCGCTTTCTGTAACTTTTTTTGTTAGGCCAGCTGCATCAAGTTGTTGTAATATTTCTCTAATTATTGATCCGCCAGCTCTTTGGAAACTTGCTGGTTTTGCACCTTTTTCTTTCTTTGAACCATATTTTGTTCTTAATCTTTGAACACCTGTAGGTTTTCCTCTTATATACAGCTGTCTAAGTATGCTAGCTGTTCTTATGTACCAGAATTCATCATTTTCCGGCGGTTTTACTTTAGCACAGCTAGTTTTAACAAATTTAGACCATTCTGGTGGTTTAATCTGTGGTATTTTCTTTAATTCCTCTTTTAAACTAGAGATTAATTTATCTCCAGATATATCAAACACTGAAACCATCGTATCACTGTTTTCTCAATCTTTGCTTGCTTTTTAAAGCTTTTCGCTCTTTAGAAAATGGATATCTTTGTATATTTCCGCAGATTAAACATGTGTAAACAATACGCATGTCTTTTTTCTGGCTTCTTACTCGGACAGTTTTACTTGGAACAAAGAAAGAATAGCATTTTTTACAGAATTTTCGCTTGAGATTTTTTGGTATTGGCAATTGGGATTTCATTCCAATGTTTTTTGCAATCTTTATGTAGCGTTTCGCTAGTTCAGGATTACCTGATTTAGCTGATTCTTCTGCTTTCTTGAATAAATACGAAATCCTCTCTTCAGCTAATTTTTGTATATTGTTTTTCATTTTTAGAATATAAGGTGCCCGCAGCTATACTGTTTTCCCTCTTTTGAGAGAAGTACACACAGCAACGCGGAAAGGATTAATTTCTGTGTTCGGGATGGGAACAGATTTTGCCCTTTCCCTATGACCGCGAGCAAATTAATATGTTAAATTACTATTTAAAAAGGTTTTGTATAAAACTATTTTTTGGACAAAATTTTTTCAATTTCATCTAATGGTTTATATCCAGTTATTTTTTCCAAAAACTTTATCTGCTGATCCAAACCGCATTTTGCAAAGAATTTATATTTTTCTTGGATAGTAGCTTCCGTAAACTCAGGTTTAACACCTGTAATATCAATCAATTGTTTAATATCTGATAACCACCATCTATCCAAACAAGTTCTATAGCCCTGTTGTATAACTTCTTCTGGGACACTTATTGGTGTATCATTACGTTTAACTAATTCTGCTAAGTCATTAGAACGCCCTTCAATAATTAAACTAGCATACTTTTTCTGTAAGTCATCTTGAATCAAGCCGAACAATTCACGAGTACTGCCGTTATACATTGCTGTTAATTCAAATATGTATTAGCTTATAAGTTTTACATTAAAGAACAGAAGCAATCAATAATGGAAGCAAAACAGTCACATCGCCTTCAACAGTGATTTGTTTGGCCTTTGGTTTTACTTTTCCCCAAGAAATAGCTTCTCGAACCTGTGCGCCTGAAAGTGAACCGTCCCATTCCGGAGCTGTTGTAACCTGAATCGCATAATCAAGTCCATCGCGGAATTGGTTCCACCAGATAACATGATGCTTTGAGATTCCACCACCAAGCATTAGAGCCCCAGCTTTTTTTGCATTGAATACGATTTCTGACAAGTCGTCTTCGTCCTGTAATATGTTTATTTTGAAGTCTTTATGTGTTTGATAAAACATCCACATCTGTGCTCCCCAGCTTCCATCTGTCGGACCAGGGATAAACACTGGAATCTTATTTTTCCATGCCCAATAAACAATTGAGTTTTCTTTTCCAGGTTCATTTTCTATTGCTTCACCAAATGCCCAGATTAAATCTCTTGTTGACCATTCCTTTTTTATTTTATGCAATTTTTCAAGAATTGGCTGGACTTTCTTTTCAAGAATTATCCCGTAAGAATCATTTGGAATAAACACATTTCCTAATCGATTGATTCCTTTTTTTCTTAGTTCAGCATCATCTGCTTCAAAATAACCTTGATAATAATCTCTCCAAAGTCTTGCAAGATCATGATCAATCATTCCACAGGTTGTGATTATCACATCAACCATCTTATTTTTGACCATATCCTTGATAACACCACGTGTACCTGTAGACACTATGCAAGCAGGGAATGAAAAGAATTTGACACATTCTTTGTCAGCAAGCATTTCTTTGTATATTTTCGCTGCATCGCCCACTTTCTTTGCTTCAAAGCCACCTGCTTCTACAAATTGCTCCATCAAATCGCTGACTTTGATGTTTTTTTCGATTTTTATGTCTTTAACAGGTTTCATAATTTGGGATATGGACTATGTATTTATAAATATAACCATAATTTGTAAATTGTAGAGGTGCTATTTTATGGATTTAAAAGAAATTGTTGAAATAAATAAAACTTTTTCAGAAAGTAGAGGATGGTTTTTCCACAAATCAAATAATAACAAGGAATTTCTCGAGAAAATTCAGTACAATTCAATTGCCTTGGCTGGAGAAGTCGGTGAATTTGCAAATTTAGTAAAAAAATCAGTAAGATCAAATCTATCTAATGGAGAATTCCCAAATGACGAAATGTTAAAACGAATGCGCGAAGAAATTACAGATGTTTTTATCTATCTATTATTGACAGCATCTTTGTTAGGCGTAAATTTAGAAAAAGAATTTTTAGCATCGATAAAGAAGAATGAAAAGCGTTTTCCACCACAAAAGAAGTGATTATGTTTTTTCAACAAGCTTTGCGTCTTTTACATCGAGAACGCCTGAATTATCTTTCCACATTATTTGAGAATCAACAAATTCAACTTTTTTCTTGAATATTGGACCATCATAAGCGAATGTTTCATATTCGCCGCCTTCGCCACCAACTGAAATCTTTTTATCTTTGTTCAATTTGATTAACATATCAAGCCTATCTTGATCTAAATCTTTGCCAAGCCATTCCGGTGTAAAGCCATCAGCAAAAACACCCGTGAACTTTATCTTGAAACCTTCTTTCAGCATTTCTTTTACATATTCAATTTGGTCTTTGTCCCAAAATGGGCATACAACATGAAGGCCTAATGCTTTTGCAACTTTTTCAACACGTTCTTTTTGGTATTTAGAAGCAAGTGCGCCACAGACTAATCCTTCAAACTTGTACTTTTCTTTTAATGTTCCAATCGCAATCTCCATTTCCTTGACCTCTTCTTCTTTCACACCTTCTACTTCAAATCTTTCAGAAGACAAACCAAGTGCTTCTGCCTGAAGTGCTGCCCACTCGATATTAGGAACATGGAACATGTAACTTTCTTTGTTTTTAGGTATGAATGAAATTAAACAGGATATTTCATGACCCATTTGCTGCGCTTTGTAAATAGCAAATGTAGAATCCTTTCCGCCTGAAAATAGTACAGCAACTTTCATTCTTCAATCATTTCCTTTATTATTTTTCGTGCTTCTTTAAGATTTGTAACAACCCAATCTGTCTTATCTTTTAATTTAGCAGTGTCATGACATTGGGTATTTATCATTACCGGAATACCTGCTGCCTTTGCAGCTTCAATATCAGTGTCTGAATCTCCTATATAAATAATTTCCTCAAGTGGGAAATTTATGTCTCTTATTGCCTTTATTACAGGGTGGGGACTTGGCTTTGGTTCAGCATCGTCTTTTCCAATTATATCATCAAAGTATCCAGTTAATTCTACTTCTTCAATAATTTCATTTATTTCCTTATGTGTATTATTTGTTACAAGAACAATCTTGATTTTTTTCTTCCTTAAAAATTTCAGTAGCTCAACTGCACCAGGAAGGACTTTTATGAGCTTAAGATAATTACTAAGAACCTTCTTTTTATGTGATACTATCTTTTCAAGAATATCCTCTGGGATATCCTTGAAGTTATATCTAACAATATTGTCTGAAGTATATCCATAAACCCATTCTATCTTTGTTGGATATCCTTCTCGTTCTAAACCGTCAATGAGCGCAGCAAGATGTGCATCCTTGCTGTCTATAAGCGTTTGGTCAAGATCGAAAATTACTTCTTTTATCATGATATAATATACCGTTCTAAAGATTTATTAAATATTAGTGTGTTGGTAAGGTTATGACAATAAAATGGATAGTTGGTATTTTAAACCGCGATGATAGAGTCTTGATAGCAAAATTGCGAAACAAAAATCTTTTGATTCCGAGAATGCAATGGATATTCCCATATACGCTGCTTAAGGAAGAAGAATCACCTCGCAAGGCTATGCAAAGACTTTTCCTAAATGAACTTGGTTTAGGTATAGAAGTTGGAAGATTTATTCTGAAATACACACCATCTGAAAACCCGAAAATAGAACAATATTTCTATGAAGTCAAGTTCAAGGCAGGAAATGTTATTAATTCAAAAGAATTTTCTGAGTTTAGCTGGATACTTCCTAATCAGATTATGAAATATTTCACAACTTCTGTAAGCAGAGACTTGATGGATTATCTTAATTCCCTCACTAAAAAAGGCGAAGGAATGATATTCCGGTGATTAAAATGGAAATAAGACTTGGGCCAGCAGGTATACCAACAAAGACTACTGGAGGCACAGACCAAGGAATAATAGATGTAGCTGAAATGGGGCTCAATGCATTCGAAGTAGAATTTGTCCGCGGAGTGCACATGTCTTCAGAAGGTGCAAGGAAGATTGGAATTATTGCAAGAGACAATGATGTTTCACTTTCTATTCATGCACCTTATTTCATAAATCTATGTCAGACCGATAAAGCAAAACTTGCGAAATCCAAAAAATGGATAATCGATTCGCTTGACAGGGGAAGATTGATGGAAGCTAAGCTTATTGTTTTTCACCCTGGTGCTTATGGGAAACTATCAAACGAGGAAGCATTTGAGAGAGCAAAAGAAATGTGCGAAGAACTAAGCAGATATGGAAGCGATTGTAAAATAGGACTTGAAACAGTTGGAAAAGCAGGACAATTCGGAGATCTTGATGAGAATATAAGACTGTCAAACGCAGTGAAAAATGTTGTACCTGTTGTAGATTTTGCTCATATATATGCAAGAAATGGCGGCCATATCAATTATGAAGAAGTTCTTGATAAATGGATGTCTTTCCACATGTCTCATTATCACTCACATTTCTCATGCATAAATTTTACAAAAGCAAAAGATGATGTTGGTGGAAATGAAAAGAATCATATACCATTAATATTTGGCAAGCCACAGTTCAAGGAATTAGCAAAAGAAATCATAAAAAGAAAAATGAATATAACAATAATTTCGGAATCCCCTGTTCTTGAACAAGATTCCTTGGTAATGAAAAAAGATTTTCAAGCATTGGGCGTTAAATTTTAATTTTCTTCTTCGTCCTCAACGTTTTCTGTTTCAATTGGAAGTTTTTCGTAGTCGTCTTCTGGCGCCTTTACTTTTTCCACAGTCCCTTCTTCTGTACCAAATCCTTCTTCTTCAGGGTAGTCTTCATCTAAATATTCTTCTTCTGTAGGTTCTTCGCCAGGTAATGCTGCCCAATTTACTTTTCTCTTTTTTGGTTCTCTTTCAGCCATTCTTATTTTTAATGGGTTTTGCTTCTTTGCAGCTTTCTTGGTTTTTTTGACGATTTTCTTGGCAATTTTTCTTTTTATCTTTTTAGCCATTTCAATCCCCCTAACCTATGTAACTTTTTCCAGGCACTTCGCCGACTTCTTTGATTGCTTGTGCTGTTTCCACTACTTTCCAAAGTTTATCTTCGAATGATTTTGATTCTTTCTGAAGTTCTTTTACATCTATCTTTAAGCCGTACATTGAGTTCAATTTAAGAATTATGTTTGCTGCTGCTAAACCATCTGGGAACTCTGGGTTAGCCTCAGCCATTATACATGAAGCAGAGATTTTTCTCACCTTTGCTTCCATAAGCATTGCAGCTGCTACTCCAGCAATTATTCCGTTGGCAAGTAATTTAACATGTTTGGATAATTCTTTTTCCTTTTTAGAATCATTTGTTACACCATAAACATTTGACTCAATAGGTGGTTTCGGCACTGCGAGACCTTCTAAACAAATTATCTCTTTCGCATCATTGTCTTCTGCAAGATTTGCAATTTCCGCAGCTATTTCATGCACAAGTATTTTTTGTAATGGTAACTCAGATTCAAATATCAAGAAGTCCTGGCCCTTACTTTTAAAATGATAAACTCTTAAGGGATGTCTTAATTCACCATTTATTAAAAGAGCCATTGGTGGCATAAGTACAGAATTAACATAACCTATGAGTTTTGCTTTTGTTTTGTCAGCAATATATTGTGCTGCAAGAGTTCCAACTAGACCAACACCTTGGAATCCTTCAATTATGACTGCCTTTTTAGGAATTTTCCCATCAATTCTTATTTCAACATTCCTCATATTTTATACCTTCTTCTTCATGAATGGTAATCCAGTTCTTTCATTGACTTTAACATCAAAATTGAGCTTTTCAAACTCCTCTGCAGTTACTGGTATTGCCCCGTCCTTTGGCGGGTTTTTGCTGAAAAAATAAATTTTTCTTGGTTTCTGATTGTTTTTTAGGATAACCTCTTTAGTGTAAAGAGCCCAATTATTGTAATAAAAGTTAGTCATCCCCACCACAATCTTATAGGAGTTGCATTATCTTATAAATGTTTTTAAAAAGAAATTTCATCAGGATTGCTCTGTAACACAAGTATATCATCTGATGTGAGTTTTTTACTCTTGCTGAATTTTTCCTTGACTTCCCTGATTTTGTCCTTCAGGCCCTGTTTACTTTTTTCAACTTCATTGTCTATGGTCTTTAAAGATTCTTCTTTTAATACAGTCTTTATTTCATCTATTCGTTTTTTTAAAGAATTTATTTGATCATTAAGTTGTTTTCTCTTGTTTTTCTCTTCAGATATTTTTTGGGATGCTGACTCTATTTCTTGTCTCAGTTTCTGTGATTCTGTTGCACATTTTATAACATTTTCATGTTTTGACTGTTCATCAAATACCTTGGATGCTATTTCAGATCTTGTTGAGAACTCTTTTTTAAAAGCAGAACTTTTTTGCATTGCTGATTTTAATTTTTCTTCAATTTCCTTTCTTATCTTTGTAAGTTCCTTCTCTTTATTGTAAGGCATAACTTCAGTCTGTATTTTCCATTCTATCTTCGTTATCTGCGCTTTAAGGATTCTAGGATTATCAGCACTTCCAAACTTTTTCTTTTCTTCTTGATGTTCTTTTAATTTAGAAAATAGGCTTTTAACCTCTGCCTTTAATTTCTCACGTTCAGACTTACTGCTTTTTAAGACATTGAAACAGTCAATTCTCTTTGATCTGTACTCTTT
>Ga0315286_10003404_pt1 | contig 15045 bp, 10 predicted proteins | sample YL17G10_0_MG_FD_205038 | JGI IMG/M metagenome (GOLD analysis project Ga0315286, IMG submission 205038) | Sediment microbial communities from Yellowstone Lake, YNP, Wyoming, USA - YL17G10_0 | ecosystem: Environmental > Aquatic > Freshwater > Lake > Sediment | place: USA: Wyoming | collected...
ACGACGCCCAGGCCTTTCGGCTGATCGCTCCCGCCAAGAGCAGATCCGGACACGATCGCCGGGAGGAAGAGGCTGAGCGGCTTACCGACTCCTCGATGAATCGGTTGAAAGGCGCCATGGACCACCATGTGGATCTGCTCAAGCGGACGATGAAGCTTCATACCTGCGCGGTGTTTTGGCTCGACGCGCACGGCGAGAACCTGATGGTCAAAAAATGGATCTCGGATAAGGGAAACGTGATCACGAAGCCCTTCAACAAAGGCGACGGCGTTCTGGGCGCGGTGCTGAACCACCGAAAACCGCTGCGGCTCGAAGGGCTCAGGCCCGGATATGGCGGGCTCACCTACTATGCAGAGCCGGTGGCGGTCACGGATTTTATCGGTATTCCCATCCTGGAAGGGGATAGCTTGATGGGGGTTCTCTGCGCCGATCGGATCGACGGCCAACCGTTCGAGCAAGGGGATGTGGAGACGATGGAGGCCTCGGTGGAGAGCCTGCTCAGCATCATCGCCCACGAGAGGGTGTTCAACCAATTGCAGAAGGCCAAGTCCGAGCAGGGAAAGCTGCTCATGGCTTCCGAACTCCTCTCTAAAAACCCGGAAGAAAAAGACGTGTTGACCTCCGCCCTGATTGCCGTCGGCCGGATCGTCCCTTTCGAGCTGGGCGCCGTGGCCCTGGTCGCGGAAGACGGGGATCAGGTGGTGTCAGAGACCACGGGGCCGAAAAGCGAAAGGCTCATGGGAGTCGTCGTCAGCGCCACGGAGAGTCTGGCCGCGGCGGCGCTGAAAAACAGGCACTACCTCCCTTACCGCGGGGAACTCGATCCAAAACAGCAGATACTCCTCTCCAGGCAGTCGCAGGGGATCTTTTCGAAAATGCAATCCGCGATGGTGCTGCCGCTTACATCCGGCGAGACCTCCATCGGCACCCTGATTCTAACATCTTCGGAACAAGGCGTATTCGACGAGGAGGTGCGCACCACCCTTCAGGTCATGACCAACCAGTTAGGCGCCGTCATCGAGAACGCACGGATGTACCAAAAGCTCAAAGAGCTCGCCACCACGGACGGCCTCACCGGCCTGCCGAACCACCGCATCTTCCAGGAGTCGTTCGACAAGAAGCTCGCCTCGTCCGCGCGTTTCGGCAGCCATCTGTCGGTGATCTTCTGCGACCTGGACCATTTCAAGAACGTGAACGACACCTTCGGCCATCCAGTGGGCGACCTGGTGCTGAAGAGACTCTCGTCCATCCTGAAAAAAGAGGTGGTCCGGGACACAGACCTGCCCGCCCGCTACGGCGGCGAGGAATTCGCGATCATCTGCGAAGGCACCGACACCGAGGGAGCGATCCAGTTAGCCGAACGCATCAGGAAGGATCTCGAAAAAGAGGTTTTTCAGACGAACCAGGGGACGCTCCAGGTCACCATCTCCATGGGCATCGCCACCTACCCCAACCACGCACGGAAAAAAGAGGAGCTCATCGACCTCGCGGACACCGCCCTCTACGCCGCAAAGATAGGCGGCCGAAATCAGGTCCGCACCTGGAAAAAGGGGATGCAAAAAAAATCATCCGGTTAATGCTGACGAACTCGTCAAAAGTCGATTTTGCCCTGTTTTGTCATTCCGTGCTTGACACGGAATCCAGTGTATTCACTGGTTCCCGGCTTCCGCCGGGACGACGTCTGGATACCGGCTTTCGCCGGTATGACGGTTTGGGGGACTTTTTACAAGAGCGTCAATCTTTTCCCTTGACAAGGCCATCATTACGAGGATAGTTCCTTAACATAAAAGATAAGAAAGTGTTCCTGATATGAATCGTGACGCGTGGGGTTCATTAAAGAAAAGCCTGTTTTTCACATCGGAGGACGTGGCCTGTCTATTCGGCGTCACGATGGCCTCGGCCCAGGTGTTTTGCAGCCGGCAGGTGAAAAACGGCGCCTTCATCCGTTTGAAAAAGGACTTCTACCTCCTGGACGAGCGCCGGCCCTACCTGGACCGGCAGGATTTCTTCGCCATCGCCAATCATCTCCAGGTTCCTTCCTATATATCCTGTTCAACCGCCATGGTTTATCACGGAGTAACCACCCAGGCGCCCCAAGGCTGGTACGAAAGCGTCGCCCTGAAGCGCTCCATCCAATACGCCGCCGGCGGTGCGACTTTTTCCTATTTCAAGCTGAAAAAAGACTGCTACTTCGGGTTTACGAAAATCGGCCCTTTTTTCATGGCGCAAAAAGAGAAGGCGTTTCTCGATGCGTGCCACCTCAGCGCCCACGGCTGCTACGCCTTCGACTGGGCCGCCCTCGACATGGATCGCCTGGACAGAGCAGTGACGGAGACCCTGATGGCGCCGTTTCCGGAGCGAACCCGCAACAGGGTCAAGGACATCTGGGGGTCTTAACTTTGATGAACCCGTAAAAAGTCCCCAAAATGGTCATACCGGCGAAAGCCGGTATCCAGGACAGCTGAACAACGCTGGATTCCGGATCAAGTCCGGAATGACAAAAGAGGGAAGTCACAACTTTTTACGAGTTTGTCAACTTTTGACGACCTCGTCAATTCTATCGTTTTGGGGAATCCGGGGGTTACGGGAAAGAGATGCAGGATCTGATCAAGCAGGAACAGTTTGAGTTAGAGGTGCTGGACCGATTGCAGAGCGGCAGGTTTCTGGACCGGCTGGTTTTCGGCGGCGGGACCATGCTCCGCCTGTGCTTCGGTCTGGACAGGTATTCCGTCGCCGTCGATCTCGATTTCTGGCTCCTGAACAAAAATAGAGAGAAGGATTTTGATCACACGGCGTGGTTTTCCGGTTTGCAGCAGTTTCTTGCTCGTTTTTATGAGATTCGGGATGCGGCGGACAAGTTCCACACCCTCGTCATTGAATTGAAATCGCCGGATTATCCGCGCAGTCTGAAACTGGAAATGCGCAAGGGGGTGAAGATGACGAAGACGGAACGGGCGATCGCGTACAGCCGTCATTCATCGGTCCAGGTGTATGTCCGGACCATCCCGCTTCCGGAGATGATGACGTCAAAGATCGCTGCTTTCCTGCAGAGGAAGGAGATCAGGGACGCCTATGATCTCGAATTTCTGGTCAAAAAAGGTGTGCAGGTCGACATCTCCCCCGAGAAGGCGGATCAGGTCCTGACCGCCATCGCCGCCTTGACCCGCCAGGACTACAACGTCAAACTGTGTTCGCTGCTGGAGGCGGATCAGAGACCCTATTACCGGCAGAATAATTTCAGGATTTTGAAGGCATACCTGGAAAAATAAGGGGATGGAGTTACGGTCACTGTCCTTCCCTTGATGGGGGTTGGTTGCAAAATATTTCATAATGTAATACAATGAGTGTAAAGAAAATAGATTGGAGGATAAGTTATGCCGAGAGCCGTTAAGATATCCGATGAACTGGCAATCACCGCGGCGGTATTTGCCGGCGTCGAGGGTCGGTCGCTTGCCGGCCAGGTGGAGTACTGGGCGAAGCTGGGAAGGGTGGCGGATGAAAACGCCGATCTTCCGGTCTCCCTGATCAAGGAGATCCTCATCGCCCGGGCGCAAGTGCAAAACGGATTGAAGACGCCCTATGTCTTTGGTGAAGGCGAGTGAGCCGGCAGGTTTCCCAGTCGCCCTTTTTTGAGAGGAAGAAGAAGCGCTTGACAAGGGAGGAGATTGTCGTTTTGGATGACGAGATCCGGCGCATCTGCGAAGCGCCAGAAATCGGCGAGACGAAAAAGGGAGATCTGACAGGCGTTTCCGTGCACAAATTCAAGGTCCGCGATAGATTGTTTCTTCTGGCCTATGAATTCGATGAAAAGGAAATTCTTCTGCTTGCCTTGGGCGCGCACGAGAATTTCTATCGCGATCTGAAGCGCTATTTGGCTTAACGGAGCACCACCCGCCTGCCTTGCAGGAGGGGGCAAGGGGTAAGGGAATGGGGTTAGATATTGATAGGAACGCGGATTGGGGTGAGGTGGCGGATACACCTCCCTATGTTTGCTGTAAGGACCTGAGCCCATGAAAAGATCCCTCTTGCTTTGCATTTCGTTCATCGTGTTTCTGACGGTCCCTCTGCTGCATGCCGCCGAGGCAAATCCTTCAGGGCAGGTCACTATTCTACAGGAAATACTCATTCTGAACTCATACCATCCCGGTTTTGCATGGTCCGACGATGAACAGGCCGGCATCATCGACGTGTTTCGAGCGAAAGAAAAAAATTGGCTCCCTGTCATTGAATACCTGGATCTCAAACGCCTGCCCGACGGGAGGCATCTTGCGGAACTGAAACAACTTTTCCGGCGCAAGTATCAAAAGAAGAAGTTCTCGGTAGTCATCGCGATGGACAATCCCGCCCTGGAATTCGCCATCAACAACCAGGCAGAGCTTTTCAGGAACGCGCCCATAGTCTTCTGCGGAATAAACAATTACACCCCCTCTCTGTTAAAGGGACGCTCCGATGTCACGGGAATTGCGGAGTCCATTGACATTGCCGAAACGATCGAGGTCATGCTCCGCCTGCACCCGGCCGCCCGCGAGATTTTCGTCCCGCACGACTATACCGTGAGTGTTTTGGCGGTGCGCAAAGAGATTGAGGCCTTGGTTCCCCGATTCGGCGCCAAGGTTCGGTTCCGATTTTCTGATCCTCTGACCATGGAGGAACTGTTGAAGGAGTTGGAGCGATTACCCAAGGACAGTCTTGTCCTGGAAATAGGGTTCATCACCGATAAATCGGGCCGCACTTTCGGAATGACAGAAGCCGTTATACTTTTCTTCGAACACAGCCCTGTCCCGGTATACTCAGCCTACGAACAGCGACTCGGATTCGGCATTGTCGGGGGCAAACTGTTGAGCCCTCGAACACACGGAACCAACGCCGCCCGCATCGCCCTGAGGGTATTGGCCGGTGAAAAGGCGTCCGCCATCCCGGTTGTTTTAGAGAGCGATTCGCAGTTCATGTTCGACTACAAGGTCATGAGCCATTTCGGAATCCCGTTGTCGGCCTTGCCCGAAGGCAGCACGGTGATCAATAAACCGGTATCGTTTTACGCCACCCACCGGGTGGTTATTCAAACGGCTTTGGGTGTCATCGTTTTCATGGCAGTCGTGATCTCCCTGCTCACGATCAACATCATCCAGAGGAGGCGATCCGCCATCGCGCTGCGCGCCTCGGAGGCAAAATATTACGACCTCTATGAGAACGCGCCGGATATGCATTTTTCTGTTGATGTAAAAACAGCGACCATTACAGAATGCAACAACACGCTTGTTGAAGCTTTTGGCTACTCCAAGGAGGAAATACTTGGCCTTTCGATATTCGAAATCCACCACCCGGACGGTAGAGAGGAAGCAAAACGAGTGTTTCAACAATTTGCAGCAACAGGCGAAGTCCATGACGTTGAACGTATGATAAGGCGTAAAGACGGCGAAATAATCTATGTCAGCTTAAATGCTTCAGCCGTAAGGGATAAAGAAGGCAAGATCACCCACAGCAGATCCGTCTGGCGCGACATTACCGAGCGCAAGGAGGCGGAGAATGCGCTGCGGGAGAGTGAAGAGCGGCTACGTTTTCATACGGACAACTCTCCAATGGCCGTGGTTGAATGGAACACTGACTTTGTTGTAACACGGTGGACAGGTGCGGCTGAAAAGATGTTCGGCTGGAGCTTTGAGGAAACGATCGGCAAGCCAATCATGGAATTGCGCATGATCTACGAGGAGGATATTCCGATCGTACAAAACGTCATGCAGCGGCTTACCGACGGCAAGTCGAAATATATCGTTTCCTCAAACCGCAACTATACCAAGACACGAAAGGTCATTCATTGCGAGTGGTTCAATTCCGTGCTGTATGATTCCGCGGGCAAAATGATCTCGGTCATGTCGCAGGTGCTTGACATCACCGAACGCAAGCAGGCGGAGGAGGCACTGCACAAATCAGAAGAACGTTTTCGGAGTGCCTTTGACCACGCGCCCATTGGCATGGCTCTGGTGGGGCTCGATGAACGCCTATTGCAAGCCAATTCAACCCTGTGTGCAATGTTGGGATACTCCTCCGAAGCATTGCTCGCCAAGACAGTGCCTGAGATTACACATCCTGACGATCGCGAACTCGAACGGAGGCACAAATTCAGACTTTTAAGTGAGGGCGGGCAATCCTTTCAGATGGAGAAGCGTTACATTTGCGCCGACGGGCACATCATCTGGGGGCAGTTGAGCGTTTCACTGCTAAAGGACAACATGGGGAATCCTTTGTACTACCTTGGACAACTGGAAGACATCTCCGAGCGCAAGCGGGCTGAGGAGGAGTTACGGGCTTCCCGGGAACAGATGCGCGCCCTTGCCGGGCGTCTGCAGGCGGTGCGCGAAGAGGAGCGGACACAGATCGCCCGTGAAATCCACGACGAACTGGGAGGAGCCTTGACCGGTCTGAAGATCGACTTTTCCCTGCTGACAAGAGCCGCTTTGAAAATAGGGAATGAGACCGTCAGAACATCATTGCTTGCCGGTATGGACTCCATGACTAAATCCATCGACGCAACCATCCAAACCGTGCGCAGGATCGCGATGGAACTTAGACCCGGCGTTCTGGATGATCTCGGTCTCGTTGCGGCTCTGGAATGGCAGCTCAAAGATTTTGAGAAACGCACCGGTATCCGATGCGAATTTTTCCCACCTGTGGAAGAGATAGACCTTGACGCCGACCTTTCGACAGCATTGTTTCGCATCTTTCAGGAGGCGCTGACCAATGTGGCCCGCCACTCCGGGGCAACGGATGTGCGCGTCCGTTTGCGTGCGGACGCAGACTCCTCCACTCTGGAGGTGGAGGACAACGGCAAAGGCATCGAGAAAGAGAAGACCCTGAGTTCAAAGTCACTCGGACTCCTGGGGATGAGGGAACGAGCCCAGATGTTCGGGGGACGCATTACCGTGGCGGGAACTCCCGGAACAGACACAAAGGTGACGGTCGATATCCCGCTTGTAGAAAAGAGAAAAACGGATCGGGATCAGGAAGGAGCCGCCGGATGATCAATTATTTGCGTCAAAGTGTAAATCTTGTCGAAAACCATGTCATCCTCAGAAGTCGACTAACGAGGGATTATGATTATGGAAACGCGCGCCCGAGCTTCTTATCCTGATTCTCCTCATCCCGGCCACGGGCATCCAAGCGAATGGATTGCCAAGCCTTATTCAATAGTTTTCACCGGTGTCGTCTTCTTCATTTTAATCCTTGGGATTGCCATTTTTCTGGGCTGGCGGCAGTTTGAAACCACAAGGCACAATGCCCTGACTGCTGATAAGACAACCGCAAATATCCTCGCAGACCTCATCCTGGAGCACAAAATAGCAACCATAGGAATCCTCCAGTCCTATGCTCACCGGCCCCTATTCATTGATGCTGTTAAGAATAAGAACCTTGCGGGAGCTTACAGGCACCTGTCCGACCTTAAAAAGAATGCCGAGATCGACCTGACCTTCGTCACGGACAAACGCGGCATTCTCTGGGCGAATTTCCCGGTGTTTCCGGAAGGTATCGGGAAGAACCTGTCGAACCGTGACTGGTATAAAGGGGTAAGTTCCCATTGGAAGCCTTACATTTCCACTGTTTTTAAACTGATCGTCGGGGATAAGCCGCTGGCGGTAGCCGTTTGCGTCCCCATATTCGATGAGAAAGAAAGGGTCATCGGGATACTCGCAAGCTCTCAACGACTTGGTTTTCTTGCTGATCACATGCAGCGGGTGTCTCTGAGCCCCTATACGACCGTGAACGTAATCGACCGGACGGGGCAGATCCTTTACAGCAACAAAGTACCTTATCAGGAAAGCATTACGGATTATCGATTTTTTCCGATCCTTGAACCGGCGTTAAAGGGTAAAAAACAGCAGATCGAAATGAACGATCCGCAGCAAGATCAGGAGAAAAGTTATCTCACCGTTGTTCCCATAGGGGACATCGGGTGGACGATCATCATTGAGAGATCCCTGAGAGACATTTATCGTTCGGAGTTCGGACGTTTTATCGAGATAGGGGCTATTTCCTTCCTGTTGTTCCTCCTGATCACTTTCTTTCTGGTTTATCTGAGAAAAGCCTCCCTGTTCAGAAAAACAGAGGAACTCCTGCAAGCTGAGATAAAACTTCGGCAGGAAGAGGAGAAGCTGCGAGCCTTGTCCTCGCGACAGGAGGCCATCCTGGCCGCCGTTCCGGAAATCATTATGGAGGTGGACAACAACAAGGTCTACACTTGGGCCAATAAACCGGGTATGGATTTCTTCGGAGAAGATGTGATCGGGAAGGAAGCCGCTTTCTACTTTGAAGGAGAACAGGAAACCTACAGTATTGTGCAACCTCTTTTCAACGGCTCTAGAGATGTGATCTATCTGGAAAGCTATCAGCGGCGCAGGGATGGGGAGAAGAGGCTGCTCGCCTGGTGGTGCCGGGTGCTCAAGGATGAAAACGGACAGGTAACCGGCGCACTCTCTTCGGCGCGCGACATCACCGAGCGCAAGCGGGCTGAGGAGATGCTACGCCGAAGTGAAGAAAATTTCCGTAATTCTCTCGATGACTCACCTATGGGGGTGCGCATCGTGACAGAAGAAGGTAAGACCATTTATGCCAATCGGGCGATCCTGAATATCTATGGCTACGACAGCATGGAGGACTTGAAAACAACTCCCGTGGAGAAGCGCTATACCCCGGAAAGCCATGCCGACTTCCTGATCAGAAGAGAGAAAAGACAGCAAAAGGTTGCTGTCCCGTCGGAATATACCATAAACATCATCCGGAAAGATGGTGAAGTCCGTCACCTCCTGGTCTTACGTAGGGAAATATTATGGGATGGTGAAAGACAGTTTCAAGTCTTATACAACGACATCACCGAGCGCAAGCAGGCGGAGGAAGAACGAGAGCGCTTACTGGCTGAAATCGCAGCAAAGAACCAAGAGCTGGAATCCTTCGTCTACACCATCTCCCATGACTTGAGAGCGCCTCTTGTCTCCATGGACGGCTTCTGCTCCCTGCTGAAGAGAGAGTCCCAAGATCAGTTGGGCGAGCAGGGTCAGCACTATCTGGAGCGCATCAGAGCCAACGTGGCGCACATGAATACCCTCGTCACCGAGTTGCTCGAGCTATCACGTATCGGGCGGGTGGTAGGGCCTGAAGAAGAAATAGAAGTGGGGGTGCTGCTGAGGGAGATTGAAAAGGGATTGGTACTCAAGCTGAAGCAGGCGGGGGTAGAGTTCATCGTGCAGCAACCGCTGCCCGCTGTGAGAGGAGACCGGGGCCGCATTCGCCAGGTGTTCGCCAATCTGATAGAGAATGCGGTAAAGTTCAGGAGCCTTGAAAGGGGGCTGCTTATCGAGGTGGGGTGTGATGAGGAGAGAGGTTTCTATCGCTTCCACATAATGGATAACGGTATTGGGATTTTGCCGCAGTATCAAGAGCAGATATTTGAACCTTTCCGGCAGTTGGATGGAAGGATCGAAGGGGTGGGGATGGGATTGGCCTTGGTCAAGAGGATCGTGGAACACCATGGGGGCCGGCTCTGGGTGGAGTCGGAATCAGGAAAGGGATCCACATTTTACTTTACAATTCCTGATCGTACATGAAGGGAGAAAGCAAATGAATCCGAATTCCGAACACAAAAATCTACATTCGATTGACGTTTTGTTAGTAGAGGACAATCCGGATCATGTGGAATTGATCCTGAAGGTATTGCAGGCGAACAACATTCTCAACGAGGTGCATGTGGCGTCCGATGGGGAGGAGGCGTTGGAGTTTCTCTATCAACGGGGGAAGTATATGGAGGCGCCGCGACCGGGGTTGATCCTGTTGGACATCAAGCTCCCCAAGGTGGACGGGATAGAGGTGTTGAGGAGAATCAAGGCTGATCCGGCGCTCAAGTCGATTCCTGTGGTAGTGCTCACGACGTCAATAGGGGAGAGAGAAATGGTGGAGAGCTACAACCTTGGGGCCAACTCCTACATCGTCAAACCAGTGGGTTTTGAGCAGTTCGCGAGGGTGATCAAAGACCTGAAGCTCTACTGGTTGGTGGTGAATAGTTTGCCTATGCAGTCCACATCCTAAAGGTTTTGGAGGCGGGTAAGATGAGAATTTTGTTGGTGGAGGACAACGCTGATCATAGAAAGCTGATGCGCATTGCCCTGACCGAATACAACGCCGCTTGGCAGGTCGACGGAGTGGAGTCTGGGGATGAGGCGCTGCGCCATCTGGCGGAGCGGGAGGCCTATGACGTGGTGTTCCTGGATTACAGCCTGCCGGGGCGGGATGGGTTGGAGGCGTTAGAGGAGATTCGGCGAGGTGAAGCTCCGCCTCCGGTGGTGATGGTCACGGGTCGCGGGGACGAGCAGGTGGCGGTGAAGGCGATGAAGGGCGGGGCCTACGACTACGTGGTCAAGGGCGAGGGCTACCTGCAGCGGCTGCCGGTGGTTGCCCAGCGGGCCGTGGAGGCCAACCAGTTGTCTGTGGAGCGCAAGAGGGCAGAGAAGGCGCTGCGGGAGAGCGAGGAGCGTTTGCGAACGGTTGTTGAGGCAAGTCTGGACGCCATCATCGCTGTGAACGTCGAGGGCCGGCTCGTTCTTTTCAATGGCGCGGCCCAGGAGTTATTCCAGTATTCCGAGGAAGAAGCCTTGAATCAACCGGCCGACATCCTGCTGCGGGAGGAGATAGGTAACATCCATCAAGAAAGGTTGGAGAAGTTCTTGAAAAGGGGTGTCGGACGATGCGGTCACATCGGTAGACGAATGGAAAAGCTTTTTCGCCGCAAGGATGGCTCCCTGTTTGAGGCCGAAGTCTCCATGTCGGGGGGCCGCCTTAATGGGCTGCGCTTGGTGGTCCTTGCGATTCACGACATCACCGAGCGCAAGAAGACAGAGGAGACGCTGAGGGAGAGCGAGTTGTGCTACCGTGAGCTTTTCGACAATATCAGCAGCGGTGTTGCCATCTACGAAGTAACGGACAACGGCAACGATTTTATCTTCAAGGATTTCAATCGAGCTGGTGAGCGGCTGGATGGCGACCGAAAAGAGGATATCATCGGAAAGAGCATCTATCAAGTCCGGCCGGGCATCAATGAATATGGACTACTGGAAGTGTTCAAGCGGGTTTGGGCGACCGGAATTCCCGAGCATTACCCAGCCAAGTTCTACCAGGATGAACAATTGCAGGGTTGGTACGAAAACTTTGTCTATCGACTTCCCTCCGGCGAGATCGTTGCTGTATATGATGACATTACCGAGCGCAAGCAGGCGGAGGAGGCGCTGCGCCGAAGCGAAGAGAACTTCCGTCGTTCTCTTGATGACTCCCCGCTGGGTGTGCGCATTGTGACAAAAGAAGGTGAGACAATTTATGCCAACCGGGCTATGCTAAATATTTATGGTTACGACAGCATTGAGGAATTGAACACAACCCCCGTAAAGAAGCGATACTCCCCGGAAAGCTATGCCGAATTCCAGATCCGAAAAGAAAAAAGATGGCAAGGTGTTGATGTTCCGTCCGAATATGAAATAAGCATCGTAAGGAAAAATGGTGAAATCCGCCATCTCCAGGTCTTCCGCAAAGAAGTGCTTTGGGACGGTGAAAGACAGTATCAAGTCATATACAACAACATTACCGAGCGCAAACGGGCAGAAGAGACGCTCCACTGGGCGGAAGAACGTTACCGCAGGTTGTTTGAGGAAGCGCCGTTGATGTACGTCATCACGCGCAATCAAGGCGGTGTTCCCATCATTGCGGATTGCAACCGGGCGTTCCTGAGCACGCTGGAGGACACCCGTGACGAAGTAGTAGGGCGGCCTCTGGACGATTTTTACACGCCCGAATCGCGCGCTGCATTGCTGGAAGGAGGCTATTGGCGGGCGCTGGAAGGTAGCTTTGTGACCGAGGAATGCAGGCTTGTCACCTGCGACGGCCGTGTCATCGAGACCATACTCACTGCCTTGCCCGAAACCGATGCGCAAGGCAACGTTACCGGCACGCGCGCCATGTACCTGGACATTACCGAGCGCAAACAGGCGGAGGAAGATCTGCGGGAGAGCGAGGGGCGCTACCGCAATCTCTTTGAGAATGCCAACGAGGCCATTTTTGTGGCTCAGGATGATAATCTGGTATTTCTTAATCCGATGACCGCCGTGCTGACCGGTTATTCCGGTGAGGAACTCGTGTCAAGGCCATTTATTGAGTTCATTCACCCGGATGACCGGGATATGGTTATCGATCGGCATGTTAGGCGAATGAAGGGTGAGGAGTTTCCTCACCGCTATTCCTTTCGTATTATCCATAGAGACGGCAACGTCAGGTGGGTAGAACTGAATGCCGTCTTGATAAACTGGAAAGGGAAAGCAGCCACTCTGAATTTCCTGAGTGACATCACTCAGCGCAAGCTGGCGGAGCAAGCCCAGGTGCGCCTGGTGGCCATGCTTGACGCGACACCCGGTTTCGTGGGTTTCGCCGATGCAAAGGATACCCACATCCTCTACATCAATCCCGCCGGCCGGAAGATGGTCGGCGTCCAGGCACAGGAGGACGTGACCCATCTCAAGATAGCCGATTTTCATCCAGAATGGACGAACAAGTTGTTTCGCGACGAGATCATCCCCACGGCCATCCGCGACGGTTTGTGGACAGGCGAATGCGCTTTCCTGAACCGGGACGGCCACGAGACTTCGGTTATGATGGCGTTTCTGGCCCACAAGTCGCCGAGCGGCGAGGTGGAACTATTCTCCACGATTTCGATCGACATCACCGAGCGCAAGCAGGCCGAGGAGGGTTTACGGGTTTCCCGGGAACAGATGCGCGCCCTTGCCGGGCGTCTGCAGGCGGTGCGCGAAGAGGAGCGGACACTGATCGCCCGTGAAATCCACGACGAACTGGGAGGGGCCTTGACTGGCCTGAAGATCGATGTTTCCCTGCTGATAAGAGCCGCGCTGAAAATAGAGAATGAGACCGTCAGAACATCTCTGCTCGCTGGTATGGACTCCATGATTAAATTCACCGACGCAACCATCCAGACCGTGCGCAGGATCGCGATGGAATTGAGGCCCGGCATTCTGGATGATCTCGGTCTCGTTGCGGCTCTCGAATGGCAGCTCAAAGATTTCGAGAAACGCACCGGTATCCAATGCAAATTTTCCCAACCTGCGGAAGATATAAGCCTTGATGCCGACCTTTCTACAGCATTGTTTCGCATCTTTCAGGAGGCGCTGACCAATGTGGCCCGCCACTCCGGGGCAACGGAGGTGCATGTCCGTTTTCACGCGGACGCAGACTCCTCCACGCTGGAGGTGGAGGACAACGGCAAAGGCATCGAAAAAGAGAAGATCCTGAGTTCAAAGTCGCTCGGACTCCTGGGGATGAGAGAACGCGTCCAGATGTTCGGGGGACGCGTCACCGTGACGGGAACCCCCGGAACAGGCACAACAGTGACGGTTGAGATCTTGTAAAAAAATGGTTGCGATAGTTATCATCTGATGATATTATATGAAGGAAAAACCATCTTCCCGGGAGAATGAAACCCTCGTCGGTTTGCTGAACCTCGACGGCGAGATCTTCCCGATGGACAACGGCTATTGGACCAAGTTCGAGGCATGGCGGGTGGAGCCCGAGCCGCATGTCCCCCATGGCGTCCGGTACAGCCTGACCCTTCATGACCGGTATAACCGGCGTGTCCTGGGATTCGACAACGCCCACGCCATCCGGCCGGCACGGAAAGGTTACGCCGCCAGGAAGATCACTTGGGATCATCTGCACAAATGCGAAAAGATATCACCCTATGATTACGAGACGGCCAGCCGCTTGCTGGAGGATTTCTGGCACGAGGTCGAGCGGATCATGGGGGAGAAATGAAAGGAAGAAAAATGAATCAGAAAGTGCTCCACATCGGCATCATGCCCTATCAGGATTACAAGACGCGATCCCTGGCCATCGCCCGCGGGGAATACCGGCCGCGGCCTAATGAACCCAAAATCTGGTTTGAATCGGTGCGATCCATGGCGCAGGTCCTCAGCAACGAGAACCAGGTGCTGCTGAAAACCATCCTGGAGCGGAAACCGGAATCGCTCAAGGAACTGGAAGCGGCGACGGGACGGAGCAGCAGCAACCTTTCCCGTACCCTCAGGACGATGGCCCGGTACGGCATTGTGAGAATGGAAAAGGTGCGCCGAAATATCCGGCCGGTTGTCGAGGCAACGGACTTCACGGTTCAGTTCGGTTTGTACGCCTCTTCTCGCCGTGAACATGGCGCAGGCGCCGTACGGATTTAAAAGAATGATACAGACAAGAAGGGAAGGCAACCCTGATCCTCTCGGGGTTGCCTTCCCTTTTTCCACTTCCACGGTTCCAATCCTTCATCCATGATTCAGAACGGGATCTCGCCGCCCTCCGCGGCAGCAAGCCTCCACGCTGGAGGTGGAGGACAACGGCAAAGGAATCGAAAAAGAGAAGAGCCTGAGTTCAAAATCGCTCGGACTCCTGGGGATGAGAGAACGCGCCGAGATGTTCGGGGGACGCGTCACCGTGACGGGAACCCCCGGAACAGGCACAACAGTGGCGGTTGAGATCTCGCCTGTAGAAAAGGGAAAAATGGATCGGGATCAGAAATGAACGAAGAGGGATTGCAATCCTATCGAAACAGCGTTATGATAGGATCATAATCCGACAAGGAAAGATAAACCATGATCGATGATCTCTTCGCCCTCAGTCAATCCTTTCTTCGTCTCCGGAACCGCTCCTTTCAGCGGTATTTCCTGAAAAGCCATCCCCTCAGCAGTCGCTTCTCCCTCATCGTCGGCCAGCGTGGCGTCGGAAAAACAACCGTAATCATTCAACACATATTGGCTACTTATCAGGATCTCTTTACTCCCAGGGCTTTATATGTCCAGACGGATCATTTTCGCGTCGCTTCTCGCTCCCTTTACGATATTGCGGAAGAATTTAACAACCTTGGCGGCGAGCTGCTCTGTCTGGATGAAGTCCACAAATATCCGGCCTGGTCAATGGAGCTCAAGAGCATTTATGATACCTTTCCGCGCTTGAAGATCA
>Ga0315286_10003409_pt1 | contig 15037 bp, 8 predicted proteins | sample YL17G10_0_MG_FD_205038 | JGI IMG/M metagenome (GOLD analysis project Ga0315286, IMG submission 205038) | Sediment microbial communities from Yellowstone Lake, YNP, Wyoming, USA - YL17G10_0 | ecosystem: Environmental > Aquatic > Freshwater > Lake > Sediment | place: USA: Wyoming | collected...
GCGACCAATTGGCATCAGTAAATATAGGCCTTAACGGTGCTCAGGCTCTTACCGGCACATACGATGGCTTTGTCTTGCCGATTGCGAATGACGACCAACAGCTCTGGGAATACAAGCTGTATGTAGACCCAGTGGGGGCCGCCTATTATGAAAGTGCCAGTTGGACAGCATTGGCAGGAGGGACCCAGGCCACACTGACTCTTCCTTTCGGTACCGGTGTCGATTTCAGTACCTTGGGCGACATTGGGTATATGGTTCAGTTCAATAAAGCCACCACGGGTGGTGGAACGAATACGAGCGACGATTTCCACACCTCCCTTGTCGCTCCCATCCCCGTCCCTGGTGCCGCGTTGCTCAGTCTTGTCGGCGTGAGCCTCATGGGGTTGGCACGACGACGCTTTCAGGGCGCATAGGAGAGGGAATTGGCTCAGGCGACCCTCTCCTTGGGGCCCACGTGGTGTGTGCGGGCCGCAGCCGATGAAAAAGGCTGGATTGCGCGCAGTATTCGGATTCTTCATTCAGAGCCTCTGCTTGGGTGTCCGCATCCCATCCTTAGAGGACCCGCCGTTGGTACGATCACGATCCCATAGTCGACGCGAAGGTGGTTCTTCTCTTCTGTGCCGTCTCCATCCGGTGTAGAATCCCTGACCTGTGTGAGCGTGCATTTGGCGCCCACGGCGTCGAGACAAATCACTCCTCGATTTTCTGCATTCGTCTGCTATAATGCGCGGTTGTGCATGACGATCGGTTCCCATGCCAACCAGCGATAGGTGTTAGGTATTTTGGAGAGGACACGCGATGTGTTGCCGAAGTCAACGTGGGAAGATCAATGTTAAGGTGCTTGTCATTCTGATCGTGGTCATTGCGGCGATTGGGACGTCTCTTTTCGCCGCTCGTCAGGTCCGCAGGAGCATCCTGTCCAACAGCGCTCTGGCGGCCGGGAACGCCGCGTTCGAGAACAAGGACTGGGCCGCGGCAGGCAAAAACCTCAGGGAGTACCTTGGCCGAAATCCGGACGACGTGGAAATCGTCAAGAAGTATGCGGAGACGTGCCTGTCCGTCCGGCCGCTTACCGGCCCCAATATCGCGGCGGCGATTGCGGCGTATCGTCACGTCCTGCGGTTGGCTCCTCTCGATAAGGCCGCTTATGACAGGCTGGCGATGCTCTATGCCAGCATCGGGAACTTCGAGGAGCTGGCCTACGTGGCCCGGGCCCGGATCGAGGTCGTTCCCGACGACCGGGAGGCCCCACTTTGGCTCGCGAATGCCCTGGTCCGGTTGGACAAGACGGACGAGGCCAAACAGACGCTGGACGGACTCATCAAGAAACTGGAGACGCTGGCGGAAAAGCCCGTCGAGTACGTGCGGGCCTGTACGCAGATGAGCTTGATTATCGGCAGCGGCAGCTCCCCTCAATCCAGGAGCGAAGTGCTGGGGTGGCTGAATAAAGCGGTTGACTGCGGTGGTCCCAATTCCGTGGAAGCACTTGTCTATCGAGGGAGGTTCTACCGCGAGACCCCGGACATCCCCGGCGTCGACGCGAAGGACAAGTCGATGCTCGCCCGCAAAGACCTTGAGACGGCGGGATCGCTGGGCACGGCAGACCCCCGAATTCGCCTGTTCCTGGGGGCGGAATGGATGGCCCACGGCGAGATGGACCGGGCCAGGGCCGAATTGCAGGCGGCCGGCAAGGCCACGCCGGAAACGTTGGCGAAGCAGTTCGTCGATCTCGATAGCTGGAAGGTGTCGACGTTTCTGTTCGCTGCGGAGCTGGCGATGCGCGGGAGGGCCGCCGCGGAGGGTGCTTCTCTGGCCGATGAGGCGTTGGCGGCCCTGCAAGAAAGGGGACACAGAATCCGAATCCTCCCCGCGGCCGTAAGGCTCTACCTCATGGCAGACAAGGTCACGAAGGCACGCGAGTGCTTGGACGAGTACACCAGCGGTCAGTACACCAAAGAGGCGGCGGCGGAGTCCAAGGTGGAACTCGCCTACGTCCAGGCCCTGGTCGCGAGAGCCGAGAATCGGCCCTATGCCGTCATCGGCGCCCTGCAACCTGTTGCCCTGACCGACGCCTCTCGTCCCGACGTTTGGCGGCTGCTGGCCGAGGCTTATGATCGCACCGATCAGACCCGGCGCGCGGTGAACGCCCTGATCCAGTATCTTCGGTCTCAGCCGCGGGACGCGGACATGACGACGCAACTGGCCAGGGACTACCTGAAGCTTCGCGATTGGACGAGGGCCCTGGAAATCGCGCGGCTGGCGGAGTCTCTGAATCCCACGGAGATTGTCCCCAAGCTGCTTCGCATCGAGGCGAGCATTCATGCCCAGACCGAGCCACGTCAGAGCATCGACAAAGCGAAGCTCGAAGCGCTAAGGGCCGAGTTGATACCGTGGCGGCGGGACTACCCGAACCGAGTGGATATTCGCCTGCTGCAGGCGGCGATTGCGAACTCTCTGGGACAGCCCGACGTGGCCGAGAGCGAGTTGAAGTCCGCCCTTGCCGAATGCAAGGAGCCGCTGAGGGCCGAGATGGAGCTGGTGAGGCTCTATCTCGGATTGAAGCGGACGGCCGATGCCGTCAGCGTCTGCCAGGCGGCCTGCAAGCGTCATGCCGAAGTCGCAGAGACCTGGCTCTCCCTGTCCAGCCTTCTCGCGGCCAATGGAGATTATGATTCCGCCCGGAGCAGTCTGAAGGAAGGCCTGGATGCCGTCGCCGGCAGGTGGGAGAAGCGGTCCATCTCGATGACGCTGGCCTTGTTGGATCTCATGCATGGGGATCGCGCCACCGGCATACGCCTTCTGAGCGATCTGGCGGCGCAGGATGACTCCGAGGTTCTCGCTCGGTCGCTGCTTTTGAGCACCCGTGAAATCCAGAGAGACCCCACGGCCGCCGGGAAACTCGTCAACGAACTGAAAAACGCGGAGGGGGAGAGCGGGCTCCTATGGCGCACTCATCGAGCATCGTTGTTGCTGTCGTCCAACGAATGGCGCTCCAAGCAGCAGGACATCGTGGACCTGCTCCGATACGGCATCGATTCCGACCCCGAGTGGTCGTCTCCCGTTCTTCTCCTGGTTCAGATGTATGAGAAGCTGAACGACGACGCCCGCGTCGAAGACACGTGCCGGCAGGCACTGGTGCGGAACCCATCGGCCGCCGAGGTCGCGGACAAGCTGGTCGGCCTCCTGCAAAAGCAGGGCCGTTTGTCCGACGCCGAGAAGGTGCTCGAGCAGGTTCAGACGGGCCCGGGCGTCACCAGCGCGTGGCATGTCCGAATGGCCCTTCGAGCCGGCGACTTTTCCCGCGCCATCGATGAGCTGAAGGTCCGAGTCTCCAACGACGAGCGAGACGCGGACTCGCGCATCCTCCTGGCGAGACTGGTCTACGGGCAGACGAAGGATGCCGCCCAGGCATTCAAGTATTTGAAGGAAGCCGAAGCCGTCGCATCGGGCTCGATGGCCCTGACGGCCGCCAAGGTGTCCATTCTGAAAGCCGAGGGCCAGACTGAAGAGGCCAAGCGGAGCCTGGACGATCACGTACGCAATCGCGGTGACTTCGCCGCCTATATGATGCGGGCGTCATACCTCGCGGACGAAGGGGAATTCGAACGCGCCGAGCAAGATTACCGGAAACTGACCACCTTCACCGATAAGGCGGCGACCGGGTTCGAGTTGTTGAGCAGCTTCTATGCCCGCAGCCAGAAACTGGATCAGGCCGTGGCGGCAGTTCAGGAAGGATTGAACGCCTATCCGACTGATTTGGGATTGAAGCGCCGATTGATGAAGCTTCTGCTCCAGCGGGCCCAGGGGCAGGACCGTGAAAAGGGGGTTCAGATCCTTGCCGAACTGGAAGAACAACTGCCGCAAGACCCCGAGATCATGAAGATCCGAGTTCTGCAGATGATGGAGAAGCCGACGCCGGAATCCTTGAAGACTGTCATCGAGAAACTGGAGACGGTTGTCAGACTGGAGCCCGCGGGCGTCGATACCCATCTCGTGCTGATCGATATTGCCATGCAGCAGGGCCGATACGAAGCGGCCCGCGACTACGCCGTCCGCGCCAGCGGCCCGAATCCCAACAACCTGGCGCTGTTGCTGGCCCGAGGCAAGGCGGAGCTTGCTCTGGCGAATTCTTCCATGGCGTTCCAGTTGACTCGCTTGGCTCTGCAGCAAGCGCCGGACAATTGGGACGCTCTGGATCTGCTCGTGGAGGCGGCGTTTCGGGGCGGGGACCGCAATCTGCAGGAAGAGGCCAGGACCCTGACCGAATCGGCTCTCGGCCGCGACCCGAAAAACGAGAGACTGCTGCTCTCCCGATCGCGTGTCCTGGTTTTCCTGGGACGACCGCAGATGGCAATCCCCGAGATGGAGGTCTATTGCCGGACCGAGAAAGGGGCCGGCAGCATTCCCGCCCTCCTGATGCTCGCTGAGGCATACCGTCTCGCCGGCGACGCGGGCCATTCCAAGCAGAGGATCGACCAGGCCCAGCAACTGGCTCCGGACAGCCAGGCGGTCATCCATGCCCGCTTCTTGTGGCTGGTATCTCAGAAGCGATTCGAAGAGCTTCCGCAGATCGTCTCCGCGTACCTTTCGGCGAAAGACCAGAATCCACAGACCGTCATTGCCGCGGCATCGATCCTGGTGGCGCAAGATTCGACAAGTCTCAAGAAGGAAGGCGTGCGGCTCTTCGAACACGCCGTTGCCCTGTCCCCGACGTTGACGAACGCGCGCCTGGGCCTCGCTTCCAGCCTCTACCAGTCGGGGGACGCCGAAGGTGCCGAAAAGAGCTACCGGGCGTTTCTCGCGCAGTATCCTGATGACACCCGCGCCCTCAACGACCTTGCCTGGATTCTCCAGGAGCATTATCGGCGCTACGCCGACGCGCTCGAGCTGGCGAACCGAGGTTTGAAGCTCGCCCCGGGGGATGCGCATCTTCTCGATACAAGGGGGACGATTCTGTCGAACCTGCCGGACCGTCTTGCAGATGCGAAAACGGACTTTGAGACGCTTCTCAGGTCCATACCGTCCTCGGATGCCCGGCAGCAGGCAAGAACCCTTGCGCAACTGGGCCGCATCTGTACGAAACTCAATGACACCGCGCAGGCAAAGAAATACTTGGAGAATGCCCTGGAGATCGACAAGAAAGCCAATGTCCTGACCCCGGCCGAACGTTCGGAGATCGCTGAAATCCTCAAGGGGAGTGGGCAGTAGGTTATACGCCCGGGTACCCGGATAGCGTCACGCCAGACACCACGCTCCTGATCGTGGCCGATTGAGGAGCAAGTCCTTGCGGCACTGTGCAGGGCTGCGGTTCATCAGACCGCAGCCCTTTTTCTTTCGGTGCCCGTGCGATTTCGCGCGTTGCGCAAGCGGGGTGGGGCAAAGACCTTGCCGCTCCAACGGTGGGCAGTGCTTGCGATCCGTGGCGGCTGGCGACCAGCCCGGCCTTGGCGATTGCGATGCCCAATGCCTACTGCGACTTGCTCGGGATTCCAAGATGAACCGTCCGATAAGGATGACCAGCGTTGGTTTGCGTCCGATATCATGGGCACGGGAACCCGGCCACCGGGCCTCCGCCGGGAATCGAGTTTCCCGGCAGGAACCGGCGGGCTGCTTGGCCGATGAAGCTCTGGGACCGGAGGTTCCAATCGTGTGAGTGTGTCCAAGCTTCCCGGCGAGTTGAGGCAGTCTCCTATGATGATAGGTCGAAAAAGACGCCCCGATGCAAAGCAAGCCAACTTCGAAGAAGTCCGGCTGCCCGTTCTGCGTCCCATCGTCCTGGTGATCCTCGCCCTGCTGAGCGTCTTCACCGGCTGCATCTACATGGATGCAGGAACGCAGAATTGACGATCAAGTCCGAGAGCGGGTCAGCCGAGTCAAATCCCTTCTTCGGGAGAATCTCGTGCAGGAGTCTCGATTGTTGCGGGGCCTCGCCGCTCCTCTGCTGGGGGACCACGAATTGCAGCGTTGCTGGCTCGCCGGAGACCGCTCCGCTCTGTTGGACCGGTCGAAGCCCATCTTCGATGGATTGCAGCGGCGGTTTCAGATTACGCATTTCTACTTCCACAGTCCGAACCACGTCTGCTTCCTACGCGTGCACGATCCGAACCGTCACGGCGACTCGATCGACCGTGCCACGCTGCAACGGGCCGTCCAGGGGGACGCCGTGCCCTGGGGCCTTGAGCTGGGGCCGACGGGTACGTTCACGCTGCGCGTCGTGCAGCCTTGGCGGATCGATGGCGAATTGGTGGGCTACATCGAGCTCGGTGAGGAAATCAGCAGCGTCGTATCGACAGTGAAGCAGGTCCTCGGCGTGGAGCTTGTTGTGGCCGTCGACAAGTCGTTTCTGAACCGGGCGGACTGGGAAAAGAGCATGAAGATGCTCGGTCACGACCCGGGCTGGGACCTCCTGCCCAGCTTCGCCGTCAATGCGCATACGTTTGGACCGACGGCCGGCCGGCCCGTTACGTGCCCCACTCTGTCCTCCAAAGCCGCCGGCGGCGAGCCGTTCGAGCAAACGGTCGAGGGCAGGCGATATCGCGGTGGTGTAATCGTCCTGTCCGATGCGGCTGACCGCCCCGTGGGCCGAGTTGCCGTCCTGTGCGACATCGGGCGCCGAGAAAGCCTCGCTTCGGTTGTTGCTCGTGATGATGCTGGACCTCAGTGTAGTCATCGCCATATCGTTGATCGTGCTGTTCGGCCGATTCATCCGAGACATCGAACGCAGGCTGACCATGGTCTACACCGACCTGAAGACGGAAATCCAAAAACGATGCAGTGTGGAGGAGGAACTGAGAAAACATCGCGACAATCTGGAGGACCTGGTCCGCCATCGCACGGTCGAGCTGGAGACGACCAATCAGCATCTTTCGCAGGAGATCGACGACCGCTTGGCCGCCGAGAATGCGCTCAGTGACCTCAACAAAGAGCTGGAGCACACCATCGGACAGCTCCATGCCGCCAACAGCGACCTCAAGGACTTTCTCCGCGTGGCGGCCCACGACCTCAAGGCGCCCATCCGGGCCGTCGGGACCCTGGCCGATTGGATTTGCGACGACTGTAAGGACCGGATCGGCGAGGACAGCAAGACCCACCTGAATCTCCTCTCGAACCGCGCCCAACGGCTCAGCCGCCACGTGGACCGCATTCTGGAGTACTCCGACATCTCTTCCGTCACCAGGTCCGCCTGCCGGACCGACCTCAATGGTGTTGTGCAGGAGGTTATTAGGAGCATCGCCCCGCCGCAGGGAATCGACATTCTCGTCGAGACCGAGCTTCCAACCATCACGGTCGACCGGACCCGCATGGTCCAGATCTTCGAGGAGCTCCTGGGCAATGCCGTGAAGTACATGGGCAAGCCGGCCGGCACGGTGAAGATCGGCTGTGTTCGCGAGGGCGACCTTTGGAAGTTCAGTGTCAGCGACGACGGCCCGGGGATCGAGGAGCGGTTCTTCGCGCGGATTTTCGAGATGTTCCGGACCCTGGCCCCCCGCGATGAGATCGAAGGCACCGGAATGGGCCTGTCGATTGTCAAACGGATCGTGGAGATCTACGGCGGCACCATCTGGGTGGAGTCGGTCGTCGGCCGGGGCAGCACCTTTTTCTTCACGCTCAGCACGCAAGGCCTCGAAGCCGCCGCCACATCCGCCGCGGCCGGCCCTCAGCCACGATCGTGAGATTCCATCAAGCCGGCTTCGCCATGAGCTGGGCCAGGTCGTAGATGCCAAGGCTCTTTTCCAGCTCGGCCACTTTCTGCACGACGCCTTCAAAGCCGGCCTCGCCGAATTTCTGGTGCTCGATCTCCTCGAATTTCTCGCCCATCTCGTCGTACTCCTTGGGTGTGACCACGGAGCCGATCTGCGGAAACAAGATGGTCGATTCACGCGCTGCGTGTGGACGATACATCCGAATGAACGCCCGAAGATTGTTCGCCAAGGGCTGCGTGTTCGACATACTGCCCGCCTGGCCGATCTGTCGCGTCACGGCATCGCCCACCAGTCTGCCTGCCTGGTGCTGTCTGCGGAGGACCGCTAAGAGATCGGCGAGCTTGCCGGACTTCTCGAATCGGGGGAAGATAAAGTCCTCTTCCAGCTTCTCGTGATAGTCTTCGATGAACGTCCGCACCAGTTGGACGGCCTCCGCAAGCTCCTTCATGGGCCAATCGGCCGGCCGGTTCCCGGCGGAAAGGGCTTTCTCGTAGATCAGCAGCAACCGACTAAGGACGGCGTGCTCGCGCATGAGGTCTTCGGGCGGTGTGACCTTGACTTCCTCCTTGTCTTTGTTTTCCACCGCCTCCTTTTCTTTGCCTGGCGCACCCGCCGCCACCACCAATAGGGAACCCGCCGACAGCCCGGCTTTGCCGATCACATCTCTACGACTCAACTCATGGTCTCTCATCTTCATACCTCTTTTTTGCATGTATCCGCAAATCATCCATCTCCATTTTGCCTGTTTGTCGAGCGAATGTCGATAAGGAATTCTCTCGGAGGCAAACAGCAATTGCACGCTTTCCGCCGCACATTCTACTTTCTTCCCGTTGTGTCGCCACGAGCATGCCGAAGAGGCGGAAGGCCCCTTTTCTCCTCCCGCCTTCATCGTAATGCGGCCATCAGCAAGCCGATGGCGGCCCCGCCCAGGATCAGCCACGTGGAATTGACTTTGAAGCGGATCAGCGACACGAAAGAGGCAAGGGCAATCGCAATCGTAAGCGGGTCGATCAGCGAAGCCCGGCCGAGCTGCCAGGTCACGGCGGCCATCAGGCCCAGCGAAGCGACGTTGACCCCATCGAGCAGGCTGCCGGCCCACGGCGAGCGGCGCACGCGGGGAAGCAGGGGGTTGGAGAGGGCGACGAAAACGAACGAAGGCAGAAAGATGCCGAGCGTTGCCAGGAGTGCTCCCGCCGTGCCGCCGAGGAGAAAACCGATGAATGTCGCCGCGGTGAATACCGGGCCGGGCGTCACCTGCCCGATGGCGACGGCGTCCAGCAACTGCTGGTCCGTGAGCCAGCCGAGGTGGACGACGAAATCCGCACGAAGGAACGCCAGCAGAACGTATCCGCTTCCATACAGGACCGAACCGATCTTGAGGAAGGTCAGGAACAACAGCGAAGGGCTGTACGGTGTGGCTGCCTGCGACAATACGCCGAGGCCGCCGAGTGGCAGGAGGAAGACGCCCAGCGAGCGTTTTCCGAGACGCCGGTAATTCGCCGCGAGCATGACGGCCAACCCCCCGGCGAAGAGCAGGGCGATCTCGTTGACGCCCCCAATACACAGGACAACGACGAGGATTCCGACCGCCGCGGTAGTCCACCCTTTGACAGCCTTGCGGCCCAAGGTCCACAGGGCTTGCACGATGATGGCGATGACAACAGGCTTGATGCCGTACAACAACCATGCGGCTTCGGGGCGTGCGCCGAAACGCACGTAGGCCCAGGCCACTATCAGCACGATGAGCATGGCCGGCAGGATGAAACAGACCCCGCCGATCACCAGCCCCGGCCAGCCGGCCCGCAGAAAGCCGATGTGAATGGCCATCTCCGTGGAATTCGGCCCCGGAATGAGATTGGTCGCACCCACCAGATCGAGGAACGCCTCGTCGGTCAGCCACTGACGCCGTTTCACCACCTCATCGTGCATGATCCCGATATGGGCGGCGGGGCCCCCAAATGCGGTTACACCCAGCCGGAGGAACAGCTTGGCTACTTCGGCTAATCTCTGTCTCAAGTCTGAAGCCTTCACGCCTCACACTCTACACTTCTCACGTCAGACTGCCAAGACGCGGCTTTCTCCGCGCGGCCAGGATGACATCGAACGAGAGCGGTCCTGCGGCAACAAGGATCAGGAACAGGCATCCGAGCCACATGCACAAGTCCGTCCTCGCTTCGTGCATCATGCTCCAAAACCCATAATGGGGTAGCTTCGGCAGCGAGAAAAGCCAGAATTCGTGGCCGAGCAGGATGGGGACCTTGGTCGAAAGGATGGCCACGGAGATGTTGATCAGAAGTGCAAACGCGGCCGGACGAGTCAGGAGGCCCAACAAAAGCAGCGAGCCTCCGACGATCTCGACGACCCCCACGAACGGCCCCATCACCTCCGGCGCCGGGATCCCGATGCGCGCGAAGCGTCCCGCCCCGAGTTCCGCGGGCAAGAGAAATTTTTGGATGCCTTCCGACAGGAATACGACCCCCACAAGGATGCGAATCAACAGCGTGGCCGCTGGTGCGTTGGACGACAACAATCGTTTCATGACAGTCATAACGTACCTACGCAAGCGTGAGCACGGCGTTCAGTGACCGGTTCGATTTTTTGGTCTCTTTCGACTGTCAAGCCCGGCAGTCTGATCGTCGCGCGATTTATGAAATGGGGTATTACAACCTCGGCTTCGGGAGCATGGTGGCGATCTTGCTTTGTCCCCCGTCCCTTTATTCGGTAGAATACGGAACGTTTCAAGCCTTGGATACGAACGGACATTTTGCGCCCCGGGAGCTACCGGGGTCTCGAAGGAGATGAGTATGCGTACCAGAGGCATGTGGGTGATTGGATTGCTGTTCGTTGCCGGTCTCGTGGGGCCTGCTCGTGCGACGGACGTTACGGTCGATGGGGCCAAGCGGTATCAGACGATGGAGGGCTTCGGCACCTGCCTGATCGCGTGGACCGAGCGATTCCGCAACCTTTATCGCACGGAGGAGTTTCAGAAGATCTACGTCGAAGGGGTCGGCTGCAACATGCTCCGCGTCAATATGTGGGGCCCCACCTTCGAGAAGCTGACGGAAGACTGGACCCAGATCCGCTACGAGGATTTCGACCTGAACGCCGATGGCGGGCGACCGCAGATCTTCGTCGATTTCGGCCGGGGCATCCGCAAGCTCGCCCCGCGGACCGAGATCATCGGGACGGTCTGGAGCCCGCCGGCCTGGATGAAGATGAACGAATCCATCACGGACAAGAAATCCAGTGCAATTCGCGCCGGCGGTTACGGCAGCAACACCAATCGCGTGGACCCGAAGTACTTCCGGCATTTCTGCAAGTGGATGGTCGAGTACGTGAAGCTCCACGACAAGCAGGGCGTGCCGTTCTACGCCGTCAGCCCCGGCAACGAAGTGCAGTTCTCCCAGTCCTTCGAAAGCTGCGTCTGGGACGGCAAGGACTTCGCCGCCATCGTCGTCATGCTCCGCGAAGCCCTCGATGCGGAAGGCTACGGCCAGGTGAAAATCTTCGGCCCCGAGACGATGACCAGCCACCTGTACGAAGGCGGCACAGGCTCTTACGTCAAGGTCGTGCGGGACAACCCCAAGGCCCTGGAATCCCTCGGCGTCTTCGCCACCCACGGCTACGAGGACGGCGTCAAAGCCGAGATGTCGGCCAATTCCTCCCGCCAATTCTCGGACCTCATCAAGAACACGGGCAAACCCTTCTGGATCACCGAAGGCGGCACCGGCGGCCACGACTGGCCCGCCCCCATTCAAAAGGGCGTCGGCAATGCCTTGCACAACGCGCTGGTGGCCGGCAACTGCTCGGCCTTTGTCCCCTGGCAGATCACGGAAGGCAACAAGAGCATCCACGCCCTGATGGTGATGAGCGCGTACACGCCGAAGACCTACACGGCTATGCACTACACGAAGTTCATCCGCCCCGGCGCCCAGCGGATCGACGCCGAGCCGGGCTTCGGCGCCGTCCAGGTCGGCGCGTTCCTGCACGAGAAAGACGGTGACCTCGTCATCGTGGCCCTCGACCCCACCGACCAGGAGCAGACCCTGAGTCTGATGTTCCGAAATCTCAAGAGCTTGAATTCGCTGAAGGCCTATCGCACGTCGGCATCTGAGAGCCTCAAGGAAGTGGGGGAGGTAACGGTCCGGGACGGCAAGGCCGCCTTCCCGATGACGCCCCAAAGCATCGTCACCTTCTCAGCCAAGATCGCCAGGTAGCAGATCGTCAAAGAAAAAGGGACATTCTGCTTCTCTGTCCCGGCCTCTTCCTTTCGTCACCAGACCTTGAGCTTGAGGTCGCCCTCACCGGGGCCCTCAAAAGGTCCGGCCGAGGGACCCGCTTCGTTTCGCTTCTTCCCAAAATAGTCGCTGTCGATGCTCACGGGGGAACCGTCGGCATTCTCATAGCCGAGTTGGGGGACCGTGGCCTTCCCGAGAAGCCGGGTCGTGACCAGCGTGGTGGCCGCCTGCTTCAGTTCCGGACCGACGGCAATCTGGAGAAATACGCGGTCGCCCTCTTCGATGATTCGGGGCCTCGGATCGATGCCGGAAGGTGTCAGTGGGCGCGCTTCCTTCGCGTAGGGCCGTGCGCCGTTGCAGTACACGTTGCCGCCCGTTTGCAGCGGGTACTCCCTGGCGTCATACACCCATAGCCCGTAACCCGTCGACGACCGAGAGTTCGGAGCTGCTTTGGTGGAGGCAGCTTCTGCCGCAGGCGCCACCAGGAGATTGTTGTAGAAACGGTTGTCTCCTCCCTTGGTGGTGCTCAGCCCGGCCACCGCGGTCGAGTGCGCCGGATGATAGGGCGTGGAGCGGCCCGGCTCCGGCCGGCTGACGATCTTGCCCGCCATCAGGTTGTGCACGTAGGCCCCGCCTTCCGACATGTCCAGCAGCGAAGTGCCCGAAAGGAAGAGATTGTTGTCGACCAGGAACGGCCCGTGGTTGACCTCCACAAAAAGGTCCTCGGAAGAGTTGTTATCGTGCAACAGGTTCCTGGTCACGCGCGTGCCCTGCGCCATCCAGTCCAGCCAGATCCCCCGGCACGTGCGGTAGATGTGATTGTGGCTGATCTCGGTGTCAATCGCGGCGTGGATCTTGATGCCGGCCATCTCGGCGCCCGAGAACAGTTGCCGGATATGAATATCGTGGATGACGTTGCCGGTGATGGTGCAGAACACCGCGCCCAGGCTTCCGACGATACCCGCCTGCTCGCAATCCGAGATATGGTTGTTCCGCACCACGTGGCGACCGATGTTTTCCTTCGACCAGCCGTTTTCCAGGGCGCGCTCAATGGTCTTGACATAGCCCTCGGCGCTATTCTGCGAGGTATTGTCCCATTGGTCGCCGTATTTGCCGAGCGTGATCCCCACGCACGTCGAATAGCGGACCTCGTTGTCCTCGATGATCCATCCTTTGCTCCAGTGGGTGCCGATCAAGCCGATCTGCTCGGCCGTAGGCGGCGCCCAGGGCGTGGCCGCGTGCAGCATCGTGAAGCCGCGCACGGTGAGGTAATTGACACCCGGTTTTTCCGGGTAGAACACCGTCCGGCGGACGTTGATCTCGACCTCGGCCTCGTTGGGATTGACGCCGCTGAACTGCGCCCAGATCGTGGTGTTCGTCTCGTCCACCTGTCCGAACCACAGCGGGACCTTCCCGACGGGTTTCAGCACATCATCCAGATTGGCCGCTTCGGTGAGCCAATGGCCCTTCAGATAGACCGCCCCCGTGTGATGATTCCGTCCCTTGGGATTGAACCAGTCGCCGTGAATCAAGTCACTGTAGGGATTGAAGACCCCGAAGAAGCTGTTCGGGATAGCGGCCTTCCAGGTATCGTTTTGTACCTTCTGCCAGCCCCGGATGACTTCGGAGCCCTTGATAACGGCCTTCTCGCCCGCGGCCGCCTGATAGACGATCCTCTTGGCATCCGATTCGCCGCCGCGCGGCGGGGTCACTCGTTCACGATAGGTCCCCTCGTGCACGGTGATTACATCGCCCGGCTGCGCCACCTGTGCGGCCGCGGAAATCGTCCTGTACGGTCTCGAAGAGGAGCCGTCATTCTTGTCGCTTCCGCCTGCCGAAACGTGAAACTCGCCGGCCACGGCGGCAGGGGTCATCAGAGCGAGCACAAACAGTGCGCCGATGCTTTGGGTTCGCCCGATTCTCCGAGTAGGCTGCGGCACAGTGAGAATCATCCTGCCCGCAAAAATCCGGCGGCTGTCGGTGTTCATGATCTGGCTCCTTTTCGTTTCATTTCAGGTCACGCCGTCCTCGCCATACATTCATGGTGCCCCAAGCATACGGGAAACTCAAGCAAAAAGTGAAGAAGCAAAATGGCCCCTCGCCCTGACACCGGCCGCAACGAAAACTGCCTCGCGCAGAGGCGCGGAGGCGCGGGACGACCTTTCATCCGCAGATTAAACAGATTGCACAGATTCAGAGGGGAGAAATCTGCGTAAATCTGCGAAATCTGTGGATTGATAAAGCCTTACTGGACAAAGCTTTACAACCGCTACCCTTACACCCTTCAAACTCTGCGGCCCCGCCGCACATCAACCGACCCCCGACCCCTGTCTCTCGCCGACTACCGGCTACTGACAACCGCCTATCAACCGCGAAATACGCGAACCATGCGAAAAGGACTCGGAGATCGTCCACAGATCAGACACGTGCGAGGGCAGCGCGGCAATCTACAAATTGCCCAGATTGAAAGGAATAAATCTGCGAGAATCTGCGAAATCTGCGGATTGATAAAGCCTTATTGGAAAAGGATTTACAACCGACTTCCGCCCCCTCTGACCCCAGACCCCTGATCCCTGATCCCTGTTTTCTTCAGATTTCCATCAACATTCGCCCGGTGAGAATCGCCTTCTTAGAAAAGGGGCGGTGCGTGGGTGGTTTGCGCCCGCCGGGTCTGGCCGAAACCGAGAACTGACAACTGAATACCGACCACCGCCTATTCAACCGCGGATGAACGCCGATGAACGCGGATAAAGTGTTACTGGACGGGGGTTTATGGCGACTCCTGACGGTGAACCGACTACTGACTACCGAATACCGGCTACCGAAAAAAAGGTTGTCCCAACCTTTTTTCGCTTGCCCTTGCCGCCAACTGCCGCCACCATACCGGTTCTTACTTAGATGAGCATCTTTGACGAAGCTGCGAGGAATTGGTTGGTTCTATGCCTGAACGGGCGAGAGGAACGTGGTGCCCCCACGACTGCGGATGGGATTCGTCCGTTGGCTGCGGGAGACAGTTATGGTCGACTTCACAAAGCGATTGGCGACACGGAAAACAGAGCGCACTACCGATCCCGTTGCGCTATACAATACATTGGA
>Ga0315286_10003410_pt1 | contig 15032 bp, 21 predicted proteins | sample YL17G10_0_MG_FD_205038 | JGI IMG/M metagenome (GOLD analysis project Ga0315286, IMG submission 205038) | Sediment microbial communities from Yellowstone Lake, YNP, Wyoming, USA - YL17G10_0 | ecosystem: Environmental > Aquatic > Freshwater > Lake > Sediment | place: USA: Wyoming | collected...
AGAAGATTATTTTGTGCATCATAATCTTCAGCCCAGATATCATATAATTTATTAACTGAAACACATTTACTTTTCTTTAGTTTCATCTTGCCTCTTTTCCAAACGGGCCTAGAAGGATTTGAACCCTCATCTTCCGGTATCTTCAAATATGCCGAAGCCAGATGCTCGATCCAGGTTAAGCTATAGGCCCTATCTCTATATTACTTGCTAGTTTATAATACTTAGTTTAATAATGTTTAAAAATATGTCTTTCTTAAAGAATAAATGACATCCTCCCCAGCCTAAAGGCTGGGGTTTCCTTCGTAAGAAGGAAATATATAGCTTGGAAAAAGCTAAGAAAACATACCGCAACCTAAAGGTTGCGGTTTCCAAGGAATACAAAATGAAAAGAGAAAAGATACATCAACATCATCCCCACAGGAAGCACATAATCTCACTATACGTGATAATAGTAATCCTGCTGATAAGCCAGGTGTTTACAATGTATACTCTTATTGTGAGAACAACTCAGCTTTCTTATCAGATTAATAATACATATACTGAAATAAAAAACGATGAAAAGGAAATAAATGTAAAGATAAGCCAGCTAAGTGAAAGCCTTATCTCAGCCCAGTCAGACTTAAACAAGATAAGCGCAACCCAGTCAAGTTTTGAAAAACAGATAGTTCAACTGAAAGCCTCAACCAGCGCGGACTTCTCAGGAATTATAGAGCAGGATATTAAGGGGGTAGTCACAATCAAGACAGATGTTGCCCAGGGAACAGGATTTCTGCTGACAGGAGATGGATATGTTGTAACAAATGCCCATGTTTTATCAGGCGCGCATTACGCAAATCTTTATACATATGAAGATGCAAAATATTCTGCTGATTTAATAGGCTATGATTCTGACATAGACTTAGCAGTCCTGAAGATATCTGGAAATTTCCATAATCTCGCCCTCGGAAATTCAAATGATGTAAGAGTTGGGGAAAAGGTAATTGCAATTGGAAATCCTCTCGGTTTGTCTTTCTCAGCAACAGAAGGGATTATTTCAGCAACAGACAGGGAAGGAAGCAATAATCTTCCTTATTATTTCCAGACAGACGCTGCCCTGAACCCTGGAAATTCAGGAGGCCCTTTAATTGATAAGCAGGGAGAAGTTATTGGAATAAATAACTTCAAGGCAGCAGGGGAAAACCTTGGTTTTGCTCTCGAGAGCAATTACATAAAAGAAACAGTAAACTCCATAACTCAACAGGCGATTAACCAGACAATTGTGTAAGTTTAAAGATGTTTCTTATGTTTTATGGAAACTTGCCAAGAAGTAAATTTAAAAACAATAAAGAACTAGCAAAAATATGAAAAAGCAAGAGAAAAAGGAAAGTGCGCAAGAAAACCAGCTGGGAATCACAGCAGAAAAAGACGAGCTCTCAGAATGGTTCACTCAGCTTCTGCAGAAAGCAGAGCTCATAGAATACACAGATGTTTCAGGCTGTTACATACTCAGGCCAAGAGCCTATGCAATATGGGAAAAAGTCCAGAAATATTTTGACAGCCTGATAAAAGAGGATGGGGTAAAAAACGCTTACTTCCCTTTATTAATTCCAAAATCAAATCTTGTAAAAGAGCAAGAGCATGTTAAAGGATTTTCTCCAGAAGTGGCATGGGTTACAAAAACAGGTGACACTGAACTTGCAGAACCTCTCGCAATACGCCCTACTTCAGAAACAGTTTTTTATCCTGCCTATTCAAAATGGATTAGAAGCTGGCGCGATCTTCCTTTAAGATTAAACCAGTGGGCAAACATGATACGCTGGGAATTCAAAAACCCTGTCCCATTTATCCGTTCTCGAGAATTTTTATGGCAGGAAGGCCATTCTGCTTTCTCAACTAAAGAAGAGGCAGACAAGGAAGCTAAGAAGATACTTGGCTTTTACGAGAAAGTTTACAGGGAAATGTATGCAATTCCTGTAATAAAAGGGATAAAGACAGAAAAAGAAAAATTTGCAGGCGCAGATTACACTCTGACAACAGAAGTTTTTCTTCCATCAGGCAAATCAGCCCAGGCAGCAACATCTCACAGCCTAGGACAAAACTTCGCAAAAGCTTTCAGCATAAAATTCAAAGACAAAGACGAAAGCGAGAAATATGTCTGGCAGAATTCTTGGGGAATTTCAACAAGGAGCATGGGTATAGCGATAATGATGCATTCTGACAGCAAGGGGCTTGTGCTGTCTCCAAAAGTTTCAGAAATTCAGGGCATAATCGTTCCAATATTTAAAGATGAAAAAGAAAAGAAAAAAGTTTTAGAAGAATCTGAAAAAGTCAAAAAATTGCTTTCTGACTTCAGAGTAGAGATTGATGAAAGGGATTTCACTCCCGGCTATAAATTCAATGACTGGGAAATGAAAGGGGTTCCAGTCAGGATAGAAATTGGGCCTAGAGACATAAAAAATCAGGAAGTTGTTCTAGTAAGAAGAGATGATTGCAAGAAAGAAAATACAAAAGTTTCTCAGCTTGGAAAAAGATTCTCTAACCTTCTTGAAGATATTCACTCAAGTTTATACAATAAAGCAGAAAAACATCTCAAAGAAAGCACAGTTAAGGCAAGCAAACTAGATGAATTGATTAAAGCAGTAAAAAACAAAAAACTCGTAAAGACAGAATTCTGTGGAAATTCAGAGTGCGAGGATTTGATAAAAACAAAAACTGATGGTGCAAAAATAATCTGCATCTTAGAGGACGAGCATGCTGGCAAGACAAATATTAAATCAAACATAACGAGCCAGCATGGGAGCAAAGCCAAAGGTAAATGCGTTATTTGCGGCAAGAAAGCTTCTTCTGTGGTTTATATTGCGAGAAGCTACTAACTTAAAATAATCTTCCTTGCCCTATTTTATCATCCCTAATTGCATCAAATCCCAAAAAAGCTAATTCCACAGGCTTCTCCTGACTTGATTGAATCATATAAAAGAAATCTCCTCCTCCGCCTCCAATGCTAAACTCTCCAAATACTTCAATCCCCCTTCTTTTTCCCTGATAGTGCAAGTCATACTTGTCTACTTTCTTAATGCAAGCATCAGGGCGGTAATTTTTTAAGAATCTAAACTCAGTATCAGCCATAACTCCATTAAAATCTCCTGTCCCTAAACAATCTTCTATAGTTCCAGAGACATTTCCATTATTGTTTCTGCTGATAAACAATTCAAAATAACCTTCATGAGGATTATTAAGATTCCATGTTCCAACAAAATCAGGAACTTTGCCTGTAACAATCCTGCCCTGCCTAATAAGTCTCAGTGCTCTTTCTAAGCTCTCTCTTTCAAAAACCATTGTAGGATTAGGTCTTGCATCTGCAGTAAATCTCTGATTAAAATTATCTCCCATTTCAGATTCAAAATCCTCTGTCGAGTAAGTCTCAAAATTAATGCCATATCTCTGCAAAACTGGAGGATTAGCAATCCAGAAATCAGAATGTGCTAATCCAACTACAGCAGCATCCACGCCCTGCAACTTTATTGCATTAAGTATAGCACTATCTCTCCCAATCTCATGAACCTCTCTTCTCAATATCTCTGCATTATAGACGTCTAAGCGGGACTGAATTCTTCTTTTTAAGAAATCCCTATCACTCTCTCCTTCTTGCTTTTCTGTCTCAGAACGCCTTTCTACTTGCTTTTTTGCAATCTCGAGAGACAGAGCATTATACTTAAACCATAATTTTGGATCCTCTAGAAATGCTACCTCTAAACCTGCTTCTCTGCAGATCTTTGCAAGTGCTGTCCAATATCTGTGATCCTTCCCATAACACGGCCTTTCTGTTCTTCCCGCATTTTCAAAAGTTGATATTTAAATCTTTACAAATTAGCATATAATACAAATATTTTTAAGTGAAGTTATTTTATATTTATAATGGACCCTTGGTCTAGTGGTTTATGACGTCTCCCTTACACGGAGAAGATCAGCAGTTCGATTCTGCTAGGGTCCATTCATAATCTAAAAGATTATAGAATCGAACTGAGGAGTGAATTTCAAAGAAAGAGAACCTGGGTTCTGTTCGCCGGAATAACTAGAACCAGCTAGGGGTTCTAGGTTCGATTCTGCTAGGGTCCATTTATCAAGAATTATTCTTCAGCTATACCCCACAAATAAGAGAAGTAATGCCTTAGAGAATGAGCATGATCTTTATTATTGATAACTATTACATGAGGATTTTCTTGTTCTAAAGAGAAAAGCAGTTTATCTTTTAAGATAGTTATACTATTTTCCTTTCCTGAACCTTTAAGCGATTTAACCCGAATTAATGTATTTTTTAAGTTGTTCCTCCAAAATTCTTTATTTTCAGCAGAACATATAATTTTTCCTGAAATTTTGGCTTTTTTTAAAGAGTTGAAATAATGTGGATGTTCATACTTTAATATATTAAAAATATTTAAATTTCCCCCACCACCCAAAGTAAGAAATTCTTTTGAGGCAATTATCTCATTTAGATATTTTTTTAGTCCATTTTTTCCTTCATAAATTTCTATTTTAGGGGATTGATTATCAGAATGTTTTAATTTATCTAATTCTTCTGCAATCTTTTCTACTTTAAATTTTTTCTCATTCAATTCATCTATTATTCTCCTTGGATTTTCTGAGTAAAAAACTCTTTTGTTTTTGATTAAGCTGGAGTAAACTAGGCCTTTTTTTATTAAACTCTCAATTATACTATAAACAAATGACCTGTCCAAAGATATTTTTTTTGAAATTTCTCCTGCACCAATCCCAGGTTTTTTGAATAGTGAAAGATAAACCTTTGCCTGGTTTTCTGTAAATCCTATATCTGTTAATTGCTGAATGTTCATCTTATAATCATTATTTATAACTTTATAATTGTTGTGGTATATAACAACAACTATTGTTTAAATATAGTGTTTTTGATTGTTTAAGCAAGAAATAAACTAGTTATATAATAAAAATGAAAAAGATTAAGCTTGTTTGGTATTTATTAACTGTCATTCCAATTATTCTGCTTGTTCTTGGTTATGTCTATCCTTCTTCATTCTTTTCAAATCAAGAGCAGATTAGAAATTTCATTAAACCATACGGGATTCTTGCTCCAATAATGTTTATTATTCTTCAAATTTTGCAGGTTGTAATAACTCCTATAAGCCATTATGCTGTAGGTCTTGCAGGCGGTTTTATTTTTGGAACCTGGTACGGATTTATACTAAATTATACTGGGAGAGTTATTGGAACTTTAATAGCATTTTATTTAGGCAGGAAGTTTGGCAGGAAAATAATAAAGCACGTTGTAAAACCAGAAACACTAAATAAATATGATAAGCTGTTTGAAAGAGGTAAACTGGTTTTATTCTTAATGTATTTCTTGCCTCTCTTTCCAGATGATGAGCTTTCATATCTCGCAGGATTTTCTTCTATGAGAGCAAGAGTATTTATTCCGATTATGTTATTAGGGCATATTGGCGGAAGTTTAGGATTGGCTTTCTTGGGAAGTGGCTTATCTTATAGAAATCCTTTCTTTATTATATTTTCAATAATTACATTAGTAGCTGGCGTTTTATTTGTAATCTTTTATAAGAAGCACAGAAATAGCTAGAGTAATCCCATACTTAGAATTATTACTTCAGCATCAATTCTATTTTTCTTGGATCTTTCTTTATGTCTTTCACAATAGAAGCAGGCCCGATAACAGTAAGTGCATCTCTCTGCCCGATTAATGCTCTTGCAATTCCTGTTCTTATCTTATCTAATAAATCCTGATTTTTGGGATTAATAACTGCAAGCTCAACGCCCTTAAACCCCTTAACTCTTCCAACTAAAGCCATTGTTGCCTGAATCAATCCTGTTTCTTCTATAGCTTCCAATCTTCCCTGCAGTATCACAATTCTTCCGCTAAGAATAGTATCAAGAATCTTTTTTATTCTCTGTTCGCTTTTTAATCTTGCCAAATCCGCGTAAGGAATAAAGCTTAATATCAGTTTTGCCATTTTTATCTCTTTGATTTTGAAGGTTTAATTTTTCCAACTATCCAGCCAATTATTGCCCCAGTCAAGAAATAAAGGATTAAAAAAGCTATATCTATCACTATATTAAAAAATGAGAATCCATCCCCAAATAATTTTTCTACAAGGAAAGCCAAGAAATATAAAGGATATTGTGAAAGCCAAGATATAGGCGAATGAGGAGATGGAGGCATCATAACATATCCAAATAAGAGCATTATAAACCCAATACCCAAGCCAATTAATCCTCCTTTTAACCACGTTTTCATTTTATACTTTTTTAGCCAATTTAAACAATGACTCATAAAATTCTTCCATGTTTGTGCCGTATTTTGCAGATATTCCTACAACATCATATTCAGGGAATGCTGCCTCTAATCTTTTTATATCTGCTTTTCTCAAGTCAACCTTATTTCCTACGACAAGAACAGGAATTTTTCTTGCAACCAAATTTCCAATTATAGTTATATTTACCTGCGAATATGGATTTTGGGTTGTATCAACAACCACAACAACAGCATCAACATCATCAAGCCATTTAATTGCCTCAATAACTCCATGAGTTGCCTCCTTTGCCCTGTCCTGAGCATCTTTTTTCTTCATCCCATATCTCATGAAATTTTCATAATCTATTTTTGTAGCTATTCCAGGAGTGTCTATCAGTTTTAAAATTAGTTTTCTTCCCTTATACTCAATCTCAACTTTTTCCCTTTTGGCAATTTCCTTAACAAATCTACCATCAATTCATGAGTATGGAAAACCTCTTGCTCAGGTTCTTGAAAAGGATGAAGTACACCCTGAAGTGTTACACCATGAATAACCCCATACAAATGAACCATATCTAAAAGCCAAAATCAAAGTTTAAAAGAATAATTATAGTAGAAAGCACTATAAATCTTTATATACTCCATAAACCTAACCTATTAATAAACTATCCAGCCAAATGAAAACAGTCAGAGTTTGTGATTTAGAAAGAACATGGGGGCACACAATAGCACTTGAAGAGCCATCCATGACTTATCCTGAACCAGGATATAATCCAACACCTTCTATTCCCATTCCTGTCCCAGTTAATCCTAATTATGTTCGTGTAGTTAAAAAAATTCCAGAAGAAGATAATCAAAGTGTCAGCAGAAAGAGAAAACATAATAAACCAAGAACACCAGATTTTGGCAGAATAGAAGGATTGTTTAAATTTGCTGGCGTGCCTGGACAATAATTAATTCTCAGCAAAACATTCTACTCTTACTCCATCTTGATAATACTAACTCTTTATTGGATTTTATGCAATTGTCAGAAAAAAAATGATAGATATCTCCCCTTTCGGAATATCAGGAACCTTTACTAAATCTGTAACTTTATCTCAAGTATCAAAAAAACTTAAAGATTGGTTCTATAAAAGTTCTTTTGAGTTTATAAGTAACCGATTAGTAACCAAAAAGTTTAAATAGTCATAAACCTTACCAACACTATGGCAAGAAAATTAAAAAATGTTAATTTATTAGAATTATCTGAAACATATAGACGAGTTCTTTATTATTTTTTCTCATTTCCAGAACAAGCAACAGGTTTAAATGATTTATCTGAGAGTATCGGTGCATCAAAAACTTCAACGAAAGTTGCTGTTCTGCATCTAGTAGAAGAAGGTTTTCTTAAAAAAGAAGAGGTTGGAAACTCATGGAGGATATTTGCAGACTTAAAAGACCCATTTATGATAATAAGAAAAATTCCATATAATTTGCAATTGATTTATGAATCTGCCATCATTGCCGCAATCTATAATAAAATACCAAATGCAAAAACAATAATCCTTTTTGGAAGCTATAGATGGGGTACAGATAATGAAAAAAGTGATATTGATATTGCAGTGGAAGTTCTGGATAATCAAGAACTGCGAATAGAAAATCTTGGGACAATTGAAAAATTTGGATTCAGGCAAAATGTTAAAGTTAATCTTCATATTTTTTCAAGAAACAAAGTTGACCTGAACTTATTTACGAATATTGCTAACGGCATCGTTCTCGATGGCATCCTAGAGGTAAGACCATGATTCAAAGATATAAACATCCTGACAAGAAAAATGCAGCAAGTATTATAAGTGCATCCTCAAAACAGATGAAATATACACTTAGTTTAGAGTCTAACGATGATTCTGCTTTTAATATAATAAGAAACATTTACGAATGCTTCAGAATGTTGGGAGATGCCATTTTAGTATTGCAAGGAAGAATATCAGAAGATCATGTTGAGCAAATAAGGGTACTTGAAAATCTCAACATACAAACAGAAAGGCCCATAAAACTTGTAGATAATTTAAGAAGGATGAGGCATAACATAAATTATTATGGTTATGCGCCAAAAAAAGTCGAAGCAGATGATGCGATTTCGCTTGCAAAAGCGTGTTTTAAACCCTTATTAGAAGCTGTCAGGAATGAAGTTGAAAAAAATCAAGGAGAAAAAAGATTATTAAAAGAAAAATAACAAAAAACAAGCTAATTTTAATTCTGTATTATTATGTCTGGCCCGCCCTGATTAATCCAAAAAGTTTCATCAACCTTCTCTATATAAAACCTTTTATTTCTATCTTGACCACTTCTTATCCTGCCAAGAAGCCTTGTTAAATCTTTATCACTATCTACCACAACTTGCTCATGTATGGCTACATATTCTCCAGGAAATTTTTTTCTTAGTTCTTGAAAATGCCCCTTAAAATATGTCCTGTCTCTTTCTTGCGCTTCCAACAAATTTGCATATCCAACACCAAGATTACTATCCCCTCTTCTTCTCTTAATTGATAAAGGACTGTGTAATTGTGTCATATCTTCAAACTCATCCATTTCCATCTGGGTTTGTATACTAACCGACCACTGCCTCAGCCGCTCCCTTTCTTCATCAGATAATTCTAGCGCCATAGTTATACTTCCTGCCTTATACTTTTTAATTATTTCTATACTTCAGAATATAACTCAACTTTCTCAGGAACCTTTACTAAATCTGTAACTTTATCGACAAAAGAGATAAATTTATATATCATAAACAACAGATAAAAATATGGAAAAGCAGATAATGGATTTTACTGTCTTGATAGAGCAAGACGAGGATGGAATTTATGTAGCCAGAGTGCCGGAATTAGAAGGATGCTACACTCAGGGAAAAAGCTTAGAGGAAGTCTTAGGCAGGATTAAAGAAGCAATTGAGGTCTGCTTAGAAGGAGAAAAAGAGGAGATAAATCCAATGAGATTCATCGGAATTCAGAGAGTTCAGGTAGAAAAGTCTCTTCCAGCTTAAGATGGTTAAGCTGATTCAAATTTCTGGAAAGAACTTTTGTAAAATTCTGGAAAGATTAGGCTTTGAAAAAGTTTATGGAAAAGGTAGCCATGTAAGATTTAAGCATCCTGATGGAAGAAGGACTGTTGTTCCAGTTCATGGAAACGAAGATTTGGGAAAAGGACTATTAAGAGAGATATTAAATCAGATAAAAATAAGCAAAGAAGAATATGAAGAATTGAGAAGAAAAGTTTAATTGTCAAGAAAAAATCATTTTCTCTCCTTTTTCTTATTTATATCAACGGAAATAAATTTTCGGAAATTTTTTCCTTGATAGATAGGAAAAGAAAGTCCGATTATTAATTTCTTTTCCTATAATTTAAAATCAATTACCTTATCTCCATTTTGCAATCTGAGAACAGTCTTAACTTTCAGCAAAACACTCAGCACAAATTATCGGAAACAAAATAGTAGCATCTCCGAAAACTTTCACACTCTCAGCATCTTTCCTTATTTTCCCCCATGAAACAGCCTCATCTGGGCGAGCACCTGCATCACTTCCATCAAACTCTTCCGAGTTATTTACATAAACAGCATAATCAGCCCCATTTCTCAGCATGTTTGCATTTAAAATCGAGTGTTTGACAACTCCGCTTCCTAGAATAATCAACCCAGACTTCTTCAGTCCAATTGTAGTATTATTAAACCACGTTATATCAGAAACAATATCAATCTTCATGTCAGGATGCTTAAACTGAAAAAAATAAACATTATCTCCCAGTGCGCCATCAAGAAGTGCAGGGCAATAAACCTTGATTTTATTCTTAAAACACTGATAATAAATACTTTTAGGATTGTTAATTTTCTCTCCAAGCTTCCAGATTATCTCACTTGGCGAGATTATCTTGTTTTCTTTTTTGTATTTTTCATATAATTCCTCAAGAATTGGCTGAAAAAATTCTTCAAATTTAACATATCTTGAATTAGGAACAAAAATATTTCCTATCCTGTTTATCCCCTTATCCCTTAAACTCGAGCCTTGTGCTTCAAAACTTCCAATCTTAAAATCTCCAAGACACTTGATTATGTCTTCTTCAATTCCGCCAGCTGTTGTAACAATAACATCAATCATCTTTCTCTCTGCAAGATATCTGAAAATATCTCGCAATCCACTAGACACGAGATTGCTCGTATATCCAAGAAAAATGAAAGCTTTTTCTTTTCTCATTTTTCTTATTATCTCGCAAGCTCGAGATAAATTTGTTGCCTGAAATCCTGTTGTTCCAAATGATTTGATTATCTCTTCCCAATCAACTCCTGAATCAAAATTATAACCCCCTACTTTTTCTCCCTCAATCTCAGAACTTTCTCTAAGTAGATTTTTCTTTGCTTTTTGTTCATTATTATTGTTTTTCATAGGTTACTTTAAATAAGTTAAGTTAATAATATTATCGCTGCGGGCCAGTAGTTTAGCGGCAAAATATTTGTCTGTCACACAAAAGTCCCGAGTTCGAATCCCGGAAAAAGTTTTCACTTTGGTATCTAAAATTAATAATTTGTAAAGTGAAAACTTTTTAGGTCCACAGCTTTTTATTTTAGAAAGATTTATAAACTTTGAAACCTGAATAATAAGGTGTGACGGACAATTCGTTAAACTATGCGAACTCGAGATTTTTTTTCTTTTTCTTATATTATTAGTTTTTTTAGACATTTTTTATTTAATAAACATATTTTGGTTCTTTATAAAAAGAACAAAGTTATTACTAAGAAAAATTATAAAACTGGTATCTTATCTCTTAATCCCATAAAAATATGCATATTTTAGTCTATATAAATCTTTATTATCTATAATTGCATTGGTTGGAAGAGAAATAAATAGCAATTATAGAGATAGATGATTGCGTTATGCATATTATAACTATCGCAATTATCTATAACACAGAAAAAATAAAAAATCATGCCAGAAAGTCCAGACAAAACTGCACCTGAAATTCAAACAATTTACATTGGATTTGATTCAAATAGTCTGCACGCGCGATATTATGAATTTCCTCGAGATTACCCAAAAGAACCAACGAGGAGCATTGAGTTTCCCCAAAACAGATTTGATGAAAGCGAGTTAATCATCAGATTGGCAAGTAATATTGCTACCTCAATGTCAAAAAGACTCAAGAGATTAGCCATATTAGACATCAAAGACCTGGAAGGAATGAGAGCATTAACAAAAATACAAAAAAAATCATTCATGCTCGCTTATAACAATGTTTTCAGATATCAAAAAGGCAGAATTTTATGAATATTGATAATTGTTTGGCATTAATTAAGCTCTAAAAAATCAAATTATCATCATTGTTATGGTTATTATTAGCAGATATTGTAAACTTATTGTGTATATTCTTTTTTATTAACTCGATTGAACAAACCACAAACCTTGAGTGTAACTTAATTTATTAGTAATTTATGGACAATATTCAAGCAAGGGGTATAAGAGTTGTATAGATAATTTTTGTTACATCATTATAACTTGACAGTATCTTATTATTATTAATTGAATAAAAAGTTAATGTGGGTTTATGCTAATCACTTAATATTTTTTATCCCGCTAACTTCTCAAACTTCTCAATAAAAACAGGCAAATCCTCGACATTCATCTGGCAGCCAACTGCCTGCTTATGCCCTCCGCCTCTTGCATTTTCAATTCCTTCTATCGCCTTTAATGTAGCCTCTTTAATGTCATTCTTCCCTCTAATAGAAATATTAGCCTTAGTCCCCTTGAGATAAGCAACAGCTATTATCTTGTCAGGGTGCCTGTAAAACAGCTCATTTGCAATATCAGCAGAAATAGACAAATCACCGCCATACTGAAAATAAAGAATCTTCCCTTTATTCAAAAACTCCTCAGCTTTCTCAATTAATTTTTCTGCCTTTTCATTTATCTGCATGAATCTTTCAAGCAAGAACCCCTCTAAAACTTCTTCTGGCTTGGCTTTAAACATAAACTTAATCATCTTGATAACACTGCTTGTCCTGTCTTTAAGCGCGAAATTCAGAATTCTTGATATCTTTCCAAGCCCTGTATTATACAATCCATCAAAAGCAGATTTCACAGGCTTCCAAAGTTCTGGATATTCCTTCTCAGCTTTTTGCGAAAATTCAGGCAAATATCCATCTCCAATGCATCCTGCAACTGCAAGCCACAAGTCCTCTTCTCTTCCAATCTTTGAGCACCAGTAAGTTATAGGCTCTGAGCCTGGCTTCTCGCTTTTCATTGAATTATAATAACCAACCAGGGGAAATTTTGATAAGTCGGGAAAGCTGATTTCATGGTGGTCAATCCAGACAACTTTCAAGTTTTTGTCCTGAGTTTCTTTCAAAAATCCTTCTGAAACAATCGGCTTGTCAAGAATAAAGACATAATCAGGATTTAGCTCTGAAATCTTTCTTGCATAGCTCGCATTCAAGTCAGGAAAGCTCTTTATAGCAACCCCCCTCCCTCTTCCAATTGCTCTCCTCAGCAGCAGAAAAGAGCATAATCCGTCTGCATCATTATCAAAAAAGAACAAGGGATTCTGTGCTTTCTCCAAGTGCTCTTTTATCTCTGAAAGTTGTTCTGGTGTTAACATTTTTCTAATAAGAGAAGGAGGATATTTAAAATTATAGTTGCTCAGGTATTATTAAGCTTTTCTTAGAAGCGAGCGAACCTCAGTGAGCGAGCTTTATATCTTCTTAGGTTACAGGACTTCAAGCCAAAATCTCTTCGCATTTATTTATGAAATCCTGGGCATCCTGCTTTATGCTCTCAGCGAGTTCTTTTGTTGTTTGTTTTGTTACACTATATTGTGCAATCTCTCTTTTATGCCTTGCTTCAGATAATTTTTCTATTTCTCCTTTTTGAATTATAGCCTTTTTTAATAAGCTTATGTCTTCTTTAGACATTAATTTCTTCTTAATAAAAAACTCTTCCAATAGGATTATTGTTGCAGTATGATTTTTGCTTTTATATCCAATTTTAGCAATTAATGCTAAAGCTGAAGCATACATGGCATAATATCCTGTTATAACTACCCATTCGTCACTGCTGTAATCTGGAGGTATTTTTAATAAATTTCTTGCTTTCTTATTAGTGTTTATGCCTGATAATATCTTCATTGTTAGCAGATTATTTTTAGCTTTCTTCAAATACTCGCCAGATAGCACAATTACATTTTCATCTTTAATCAATTGTCCTTTTTCCAAATAAAATCTTATTATGTTCATTTTAAATATGCCTCTGAATAAAACAATTCATATCCCTTAAAAATTATCCCAAATTTAACTAAATCGCTCCAGAATATCTCATTTTCTTTTTTTATTTTTTTGAATTCTATTTTTGGGATAACTACTGGAGCAAATTCCAAATTTGTTTCATATTTTAAACTTTTTATATTGCTCTCATCTCCTTTTTTATTATAACTTACACAAAGAACATCCAAATCACTATCTTTGGTTTGAGTTCCTTTGGCATAACTCCCAAAAATTGCTAAAAAATCAATATTTTCATCATTAACTTTTGACAATGCATTAAAAACTATTCTGTTATTTTTAGAAAACTCTTTTAATCTCTCTTTTGCATAAAAAAAGAAGGCAGTTTTTATATCCTCTTTTTCAAAATTTAAAGAGCAAACAAATGTCTTTCCAAATTTTTTATAAGAAATAAGTTTTTTTTCAGCGAGGCTATTTACTATTCTATGAACTGGCTCATAAGATAAACCGCTTTTTTTCATAATTTTCTTTATAGTTATCTCTTTTCCCTCTGGAAAAAAACTGCAGAGTATTCTCAATTCTGTTTCTTTGAGCATTTTTAATCTATTGCCTAAACAATAATATTATTGGATAAACAATATTTATAAATGTTTCGATTAGAACTATTTCAAGCTTTCTTAAACAAATCTTTATGCCAAAAGCGAGCGAACCTCAGTGAGCGAGCTTTATATCTTTTTCCCAACCATTATATTTTCCTTCAAACCCTGAATGTCCTTCTGGAACTGCTTGGAAAAAGATTCATCTTTCAATATCTTAATCAGCTCTTCCAGGGGGAGAGTGGTAATGCTGTTCAGATTTTTGAAATTCTCAATCAAAGCAGAAATCTCCGGCTCTCCCAACCTTGTCTTCTTCAAAAGTCTGTATCCCCTCGGCTGGATAGTCTCATCGCTTGCCTTATTAAATAGCAACTTCGACATTCCTTCTGTGTCAATCAAGTCTTCAAAAGAAATTTCAGATATAAGGTTGACTATTCTCTCCGGCTTGGTTGCATAGTCTTTAAGTATCAACTGGGCATTTTTATCAATGCCTCTTGTCAGCTCTCTTAATCTCATCTTAACAATGCTCCCCTCTTTCCCAAGCTCAACCAAACTTTTCTTAATCATATCGCCCATCCTGTTAATCATTTCAGTTCTCTGCAATATGCTGGAAACATCGCTTACTGACACCAAGCCTGTAACTTCTAAAACATTCAGGTTCGTCATCAAATCCTCATAAATTTCCCTCTGTTTTTCCAGAATCTGCAGAGTTTCAGTTGCCCTTCTCAGAATTTCCTCAGCATTTCTTAAAACATATATCAAATCAGAATAATAAAGCGTAATTGTGCCTTTTCTTTCAGAAATCGCGATAGTTAAAGTATTCGCCTGCTTGGCAGTTCTCTCAGCTGCCTTATGCCTTGTTCCAGTTTCACTGGAAAGAATTTTAGAGTCAGGAACAAGCAGGATATTTGCATAAAGAATTTTCTTTAAATCATTA
>Ga0315286_10003411_pt1 | contig 15028 bp, 11 predicted proteins | sample YL17G10_0_MG_FD_205038 | JGI IMG/M metagenome (GOLD analysis project Ga0315286, IMG submission 205038) | Sediment microbial communities from Yellowstone Lake, YNP, Wyoming, USA - YL17G10_0 | ecosystem: Environmental > Aquatic > Freshwater > Lake > Sediment | place: USA: Wyoming | collected...
GCGTAACTCAAGCGGATCGCCCGCTCGACCTCAGGCGCCGATGGGCGAGGAATCGATGACACACTTCCTGTGGGTTCAGTCATCCGTCATCAGGCGCCCGTAGCGGCGCCTGCTACCTGTACCATGAGTTCCGTATCTGCAAAGTAACCATATTCCCCTCGAAGTGCAATGGGGTGCATGCAGTACGCTCCGCATTTGATTGACGCTTCGCGCCCGATTCGTTACATTGACCTCCATGACCGTCGGTGAACCTGCACAACGAACGAATCGAGGGCGCCATGGAGATTGTGAAACTCAGGGGCTGGAATCGCAACGTCCGCCTGGCCAACGGCAAGATTGAACTGGTCGCAACGCTCGACGTCGGGCCGCGCATCATCCGCCTGGCCGTGCCCGGCGGCAAGAACATCATGAAGAACTACACCGATCAACTCGGCAAGGCCGGCGAGCGCGCCTGGCAGATCCGCGGCGGCCACCGTCTCTGGTTCGCCCCGGAAGACCCCGTGGCCACGTACTTCCCCGACAACGGCCCGGTCGCGGTCGCCGCCTTGGCCAAGGGCGGCGTCCGCCTGCGCCCTGCCCCGGAGAAGCCCAACGGCATCCAGAAGGAGATCGACATTTATCTCGATGCCAAGGCGCCCCGCGTCCGCCTGGTCCACCGCATCCGGAACGTCGGCAAGAAGAACGTGCAACTCGCCTTGTGGGGCTTGTCGGTCATGGCGCCCGGCGGCACCGCGATCATCGGCCTGCCGCCGCGCGGCAGCCATCCGAAGGACCTCCTTCCGAGTCAGTCGCTCGTACTTTGGCCCTACACCGACCTGGCCGACCCGCGCGTGACCTTCGGCACGCGGGTGATCCTGGTGGCCCAGAACCCGCGGGCCGCCAAGCCCTTCAAACTCGGCCTCTCGAACCCGGAGGGCTGGGCCGGCTACGCCGTCCACGGATGCCTCTTCGTCAAGCGGTTCGACTTCTGCTCGTGCGCCTGCTACCCCGACATGGGATGCAACACTGAACTCTTCACCAACGCCGACATGCTCGAGGTCGAGTCGCTCGGCCCCCTGGTGACCCTGCCCGCGGGCAGGAAGGCGGAGCACGTCGAAGACTGGTTCCTCTTTGCCGGCGTGCCGGCCATCCGGACCGAAGCCGACGTCGATAAGCACGTGCGTCCGCTGCTCAAGAAGGTCCTGTAGCGGCCCCGGCCCAGGCGGGACATGAAGGACCCTTCCGCCATCGAGATCCGTCCCGCCCGCTGGGGAGACGCCGAGCACGTCGCCGAGTTGCTGCGCCTGGCGCCCCCGACGGCGGGCGGTCCCGACGACGCCGACTCGTTGCTGGTCAGCCACGTCCGCACGCGGGTCCTGGCGCTTGCCGACGGCCACGTCGTGGGCACATGTCACTACTCGGGCGGGGCCGGGCACTGCGCCGTCATTCCGCCGCCGCGGATGCTCGAGTGGGACGATGCGCTGGCCGCGCGCCTCTTTCGCGCTGCGGCCGCGCTTGCCGCCGGGCGGCACCGCGCCCGGCTCATCCAGGCTTTGACCGAGCCGCAGGGCGCGAGTCCCCTGGCCCGTGCCCTCGAGCAGGCGGGGTTCGACAGGCTGGCGGTCCTCTCATACATGCGGCGGCCCATACGCGCCGAGGACCGTTACCTGAAGCCCCCGCCGGACCTGGAGTGGCGCCCCTACTCGTTCTTCAGGCATCGGCTGTTCGCCGGCACCATCACGGCGACCTACGCAGACAGTCTGGACTGCCCGAGACTGTCGGGCCTGCGGCCGGTCAGCGACACGATCGAGACCCACAAGCGCACGGGCGCGTTTTCGGCACGGACCTGGCGGCTGGCGATGGCGGGCGGCGAACCGCTCGGCGTCGGACTTCTGAATGAGAACCAGGGGCGGGGCGACCTCGTGTACCTCGGCGTCGTGCCGGCGGCCCGGCACCGCGGCATCGGGCGGGCGATTCTGGAGCGCGCGATCCGCGACACGGCCGAGATGGACCTGCCGCAGATGGGACTGGCGGTCGATGTCAGCAACACGCCCGCCCTGCGCCTGTACGAGGGCGCGGGCTTCCGCGAGATTCGCCGGCGCCTGGCGTGGTTCGTGCCGGGCGATCTCGTCAAGACGCTTTAGAGCATTTCACGATTGAGCGTAGCCCTCAGGGGTGGCACGGCCGCGGCGCCTTTGCCGCTCTCCGTGCATCGTCGGATTGGCGACAGGCACGGTCACGCAACGGCGCGTGGCCGTGCCACCCCGCTACACGCATTCGTGAACTGCTCTAACGGTCTGGCGCCCGCGACGGAAGCGGCGGGCTCGAGCGACTACGCCATCACGCCACCGTGACTTCCTTGCACAGATACACGTCCTGTACGGTGTTGAGCAGTTTCACCCCCTCCTCCATCGGCCGCTGGAAGGCCTTGCGGCCGGTGATGAGACCCATGCCGCCAGCGCGCTTGTTGATGACCGCCGTGCGGACGACATCGGCGAAGTCGTCCTTGCCGGCCTCGCCGCCGGAGTTGATGAGCCCCACGCGGCCCATGTAGCAGTTGACCACCTGCCACCGCGTCCACTCAATCGGATGGTCGGGCGCCAGGTCCGTGTAGACCCGTTTGTCGGTCTTGCCGTACTTCGTGCCCTTCGAGAGGGCCATGTAGCCCCCGTTGCAGGCGGGGGCCTTCTGCTTCACGATGTCGGCCTCGATGGTCACGCCCAGATGGTTCGCCTGGCCCGTCAGGTCGGCCGCGAGGTGATAGTCGGCCTCGGGCGTCTTGAAGGCGTTGCTGCGAAGATAGCACCACAGCACCGTGAACATGCCCCGCTTGTGCGCCTCTTTGAAGGCCTGGCTGACCTCCCATATCTGGCGGCGCGACTCCGGCGAGCCGTAGTAGACGGTCGCCCCGACGGCGGCAGCGCCCATCCAGTACGCCTGGTCGACGGCCGCGAACATCGTCTGGTCGTACGAGTTCGGATAGGTCAGAAGTTCGCTGTGATTGAGTTTGACGATGAACGGAATCCTGTGGGCGTACCGCCGGGCCACGGCCCCCAGCACGCCCAGCGTGGAAGCCACCGCGTTGGCGCCGCCCTCGATGGCCAGCCTCACGATGTTCTCGGGGTCGAAGTAGGCCGGGTTCGGCGCGAACGACGCCGCCCCGCTGTGCTCGATCCCCTGGTCCACCGGCAGGACGGAGACGTACCCCGTGCCCGCAAGCCGGCCGGTGCGGTACAGCCGCGCGAGTTGCCCAAGGACCGGCGTCGGCCGGTCGGTCTTCTCGACGATGCGCTCGATGAAGTCGGGCCCCGGCAGGTGCAGCATGCTCTTCGGCACGCCTTTCGCCTGGTACGTAAGCAGCGCCTCGGCGTCCGCGCCGAGGTAGTTGCGGATTTGCTCGATGGCCATTCTGGTCCTCCTCCTTGAAGGTCGCTCTTGTTGGGCGCGCACGCCGCGCGCTGTGCTGCCGCCGCCTATCTCCTACCTCTGACTATAGTGGCCTTATGGCGCTCCGGTCAACGGCCATGACATATCAGCGATCCTCGATCCAGAGGCGCTGCTCTTGACGCCGCGCCGCGGGTTCTCTAACGTATGTCCGGCCCCAGCGGAGGAACGTTCATGAGGATGGCCCCAATCGCCGTTGCCGCCCTGGCGTTTTGGCTCGCGGGTTGCCGTGCGGCACCGGCGACAGGCGCGGGCAGGCCTGTCGAGGACTTCGACTCGACATGGCAGGACGGCCGGTGGGCGTTCTCCAGCGGCCAGGAGTTCCCGGGCGCCAAAGGCTCGTTCGAGCGGGCGCGCGACGCCGCCCACGTTGGCGAGTGGGGCGGCAAACTCTCTTTCGATTTCTCCGGCGGCGGCAACTACGTCGCGGCCGTCCTGCGCCTGGACCAGGCGCCCGACGTGGCCGCCGTGCGGGTCTGGATCAAGAAGCCGCCAGGCAATCGCCTGACCTTCCGGTACACCGACGGCACCGGGCAGACGGTTCAGAAGGGTTTTCTCGCCCCCGACGACAAGTGGGCCGACGTCTTCATCCCGATGGCCGGCTGGACCGGCCATTGGGGCGGCGCCAACGACGGCGTGCCTCACGGGCCGCCGAAACTCATCGCGCTACTCGTCGAGAACACCGGCCAGACCCAGGGGGCGGTGCTCATAGACGACGTGCGTATCATCGAGGGCAGGCCGGAGGAAGGAGCGGGCATGATCACTTCCGAATACGCGGCCGTGCGGTTTACGCCCGACGAAGGCTGGCGCCTGAACGTCCACGGCGGCGACGCCGGCTCGACGAAACTCGACGGCCGCACATGGCGGGTGGATTTCACCAAGGGGGCGAAGTCCATCGGCATCGTGCCGCGCGATTTCTCGCTCCTGGGGATGCCCAAGGAGTTCCGCATTCGCGTGCGCGGCAACTCCGGCAGCCACCTCGTGCGGGTCCAGTTGGCCACCCACTTCATGATGTTCGAGAAGACCGTCGGGCCGTTCGCTCCGGCCGCCGACGGCACGAGCGAATGCGTCTTCCAGGCGCCGCCCGGCGAGGGATGGAAGTGGTACGGCGGCGAGAACGACGGCAAGATCCACGGCCCCCTGCGCCTGCGCGGCATCTTCCTGGAGGGGAGCGGACAGAGCGACACCGCAGAGGTCGAACTGCTCGAAGTGCGCGCGAAGACCCAATGCGCCCTCGACCGCGCGTGCGTGCTCTTGGCCGAGAGAAGGGCATCGGCAGGCGGCGAGTTCGTCGCCACGGTCCGCAGCCTGGCCCAGGAAGAGACGGCGGGCACGGTCGTGTGGGCCGTCCGCGGCTGGGCGGGCAAGACGCTCAAGGAAGGTTCGACGAAGGTCAAGATGCCCCCGGCCGGCGAACCGGTCGAGGTGCCGGTCGCCATGCCGGCGGCCGGGCACAGGTTCCTCGAAGCGGAGTTTGCGCTGGAGGCCGAGGGCCAGGTCACTCCGCCCGCCCAGGCGTACTACACCGCGCCGCTCGAGACCCGCGGGTCGGCCGACCTCGAGCCGTCATCCCCCTTCGGCATGGGCCTCTACCTGTACCGCTATCCAGGCCACGCCGAGGGCCTGAAGGAGATGGACCGTGCGGCCCAGATGGCCCAGGACGCCGGCGTGAAATGGTCGCGCGAGGAGTTCGGCTGGGCCGGCATCGAGCGCCAGGAGGGCAAGTTCGACTGGACCTTCTACGATAACGTCGTAGCGACGGCCAAGCGCCACGGCATCAGCGTCTACGGCCTGGTCTCGTACTGGTCGAACTGGACGAAACCGTATACGCCCGAGGGCATCGAAGACTACTCGCGCTTCGCCGCCGCGGCCGCCGAGCGATACAAGGACGACATCCGGCACTGGGAAGTGTGGAACGAGCCGAACATCTTCTTCTGGCAGGGCCCGCGCGACATGTACGCCGACCTCTTGAAGCAGGCCTACGCCGCCATCAAGAAGGCGAACCCCAAGGCCCTGGTGCTCGGCTGCTCGACGGCCGGCATCGACTATGGCTTCATCAAGCGGACGATGGAACTCGGGGCGCCCTTCGACGTCCTCACCATCCACCCGTACCGCGCGACGCTCGCCGACGCGGCCTTCATCGCCGACTTGAGGAAGGCGGCCGACCTCGCGAAGCGGCCCGACGGCACCGTGCGCGAGGCATGGATCACCGAGATGGGCTGGGGCACCCACGCCGCCCTGAGCGGCCCGGCCCAGGACTTCCAGGTGACGACGCAGCGGCGCCAGGCGACGCTCCTGGCGAGGGCTTACGTCGACGCGATCGCCTCGGGGGTCTCGCCGAACATCTCGTGGTACGATTTCCGCAACGACGGCGACGACCCTTTCAACTTCGAGCACAACATGGGCATCGTGACCCGCGACTTTACGCCCAAGCCGGCGTACCGCGCGCTGGCCACCCTCACGCAGACGCTCGCCGGCAAGAAGCTCGGCCGGGCTCTTGACCTGGGTGCGGGCGTCGTCGCCTACAGGTTCGATGACGCCAGGGGCGGCGGAGAGACGCTCGTGCTCTGGACCACCGACAAGGACCGGCCCGTCGCGGTCACCCTGAAGGCGGGTCAGCCGGCGACCGCGGTCGACCTGATGGGCAATCGCGAATCGCTCAAGGCCGACAAGGACGGCAGACTCTCGGTCCCGCTTCGGCAGGAAACGCCGATCTTCGTAGTGGTCGAGAAGCCGTAGTGCTACAGCGCCACTTTGCGCGGCCTACATGCCGGCCACGTGATATCCCATGGCGGCGACTTCCGTGCCGTCGGGCAGGCGGAACGGCCTCTCGCCGAAGTTCACGGTCACCGTCACGCCGTTGGCAAAGACCGTCTGCTGGACGCTGCGGTCCGGCGTCAGGAACCGGTGGTTGGCCATCTCGGCATAGCCGGCGGCCCGCGCCACAGGGCACGTGGCCCGGTAACTCTTCACAAACCGGTCCTTCTCGGCGTCCCACAACTTGCGGTTGAACATGAACATGGGCGGCGTACCGTAGAGGACGTTGAAGAGGTCGCGCTTGCCCCAAAGCGACGGCAGTTTGTTGTTGTAGTCGCCCCAGTACCACTGGGCGACGACGCAGTCGTGGTACACGAGTTCCCACAAGGGCAGGCGGTACGCGTGGCCGAGTTGGAACTTGGCCACCTCCGGCGGCACGTCGGTCCAGATCTTCTGCATCGCCCGCCCGGAGTCCGGCACGCGGTAAGGGCCGAGGCTGAGCATACCCTCGAAGTAGTGGACGTACGGCACCGAGGCGTCGTGGCCCGTCTCGCAGCCCGTCACCATTTTGAATTTGCCCGAGACAAGACCCAGAAGGTCCATCTTGAACTTGCGGCTCTCGGACCGTGTCATCGGATGGTCCTGGCTGTAGCACTCGCGCCACGGCGACGCCGTCGTAGTGTCGATGAAGCGGCATCGGTACGGGTGGTCCTTGAGGTCGGCCGGAATCCGCTTCTCGGCATAAGCCGGGGCCTGCCGGTCGCACAGGACGCCGCAGGGGCACATCTTGCCGTCCTTGGTCTCGACCTCCCAGCCCTTCACCCAATCGCCGGAGGGGCCAATCATGAGGTCCTTCGGCCACGCTTCGGCGGGCCAGTCGCCGTGGACCCACCGTAGGTCCTTGAACTTCGCCGGGTCCATCACGTCCTGGTAGATGTCATAGCAGCTCGTGAGGACGCCCGGCATGGCGTTCAGGAGTCGCAGGTTCTCGGGCGACTGGGCGTTGGACCAGAGGATTCGCTCGATGCCGGCGTCGTGCATCTGGCCGACGATGGCGGGGGCGTCTTTCTCCCAGCACCAGACGTTGACCGCCCCCACGAGACGATCGACGTTGGGATTCTCCGCGCGCTTCTCGGCCAGCGTCTTGAGGAGTCCGACCTTCTTCGCGTACTCTCGGTACCGCTTGCACATGGCCACGTGGCCGCCGCGGTCGAAGAAGACATACCTCAGTCGCCGCTCGTAGCCGAAGCGGCCTTTCTGCCCTTCCCACTCGGGCGCCACCACGAGACGGCCATCGTGCCGCACGATGCGGATCGAGGCGTCGTCGGGCGTCTCGAGGATCGCCATCTGGCCCGCGCCGCCGTCCGTCACGCCCCAGAACGGCATGCAGATGCCGTGGCCGCCGTACGCAACGAGGTGTATCGGGGGAATCGACGCATCGTCCACGGGGTACGAGATTCCCTCGTTCATCGGCACCACGAGGTACGCCGGGGGCGCCGCCGTGAACGGGTGCGGAAAGGCGAGCGGGTCCGCGAGTTCGCCGTCGGCCGAGATCGAGAGAGTGACTTCGGGCAGGTCGCCGTCCAGGGCAATGACTCCCCTGCCCTCGAGGCCGGCGGCCGCATGGAGCCAGTCGAACTCGATGCGCCCGCCCGCCTTCGCCCGGCGGATGACGAGGTCGCGGCGGCCGGGTCGCTGGTCCCAGCGCCGGCCGGTCCGCTTGTCCTCTACGATGAGCGTCGCGTCGCCCGTGCGCAGCGTGACCGCCAAGGCGCGGTTGGCGATGGAGAGTTCCGCCGGCAGACCCGGGTCGCGCATCGCTTGCACAGTGCCCTCCTTGGCAATAGAGAAACCGTCGACCCAGACGGTGGCCGGGCCATGGCCGATGACGCGCGGCCCGATGGCAGCCACGTCGTCGGGAATCACGAACCGCGACTCGAGCGTCTGCCAAGCGTCACGCGCGCGTGCCGTCCGGCCGCCGTAGACCCATTCGACAACCTTGCCGGCAGCGTCGTACGTGGTGACGCAGAGGGTAGTGCTTCCGGCGCCCTGGACTTTGGCGCGGCACTTGAGTTTGAAGATATCGCCCGGCCGGACGGCGAGGCGATCCTTGCGAGTCAGGCTCCAGTCCTGGGTTCCGGTGTGCTCGACGCGGATGACTGGCGCCTGGCCGCCGGCCGCCTCGTTATCGACGACCGCCCGCCCCGCGCCGGTCTCACGAGACCAGAAGGGGTGCCAAAGGGCAAGGGGATCTTCGCCTGCGGCAAAGACACCGGCGCCGAGGCCGCCTATGACGGCCGCCAGAACGCACATTCCGAGGCCAGATGCGCGGAGGAGGTTCATTGCGTTTCGGGGGCCGGCGGCGCCGGCGGAGTTGCCGGACTTGGCGGTTCGGCAGGAGGCGAGGGCGGTTGGGCGACAGCCGCCACCTGTCTCAGGAGCGATTGGCAGGTTTTCTCGAGGGCCGCCAGGGAACGACGCGGCGCCTCCCGGGCGAGAGCGTCCTCAACGAACTTACACTTCGCGGCCGTACAGGCTTCCTTCAGGCGGCAGTCGCCCACGGCCGCGCCCAGGATGGCGCCGCTCTGGCAATCGACCAGGACTGCCTGCATCAGGGTCCGGTGCTCGTACTCATTGCCAGAGGCCAACCACAAGCCGGCGACGGTCCAGTAAAGCAGGGCGGAGTTGGTGTAATTGTCGTTGGTGCTGTCGCCCTGGAGGTACGCCAGGAGCAGGCGGCAGTCGAGTTTCATGGCACCCATACGCAGGTCCCTGAGTTTGAGGCCCGCTTCGCTGGTGACGACCGAAGCGAGCGGCTGCACGCTCACGATCTGGGGTATGCCCGCGACGGCCTTCCGCCACTCGGCCAACTCGTCGGTCCCCATCGGGCGCAGGCCGCAGCGCCGGCCGACCGTGGCGAGACTCGCCACGGCCAGCGAGGCCGGGAGTTTCACCTGGACCTTGGCATCGATCAGCCGGCCGGCGGCGGCGCCACTGGTGGCCTGATCGACGATGGCGGACTCCTGGGCGTCGTCCATGAGGCCAGCCCGCGAGAGACGGTTAGGCTCGGCCATCTTGTGGTGCGTGGCGCACCCCGAGACGGCCGCGGCGAGGATGCACAGGGCCAACGCTCTCTTGATCACACCAGCCTCCTGACAATACAGCACCACTCTTGAGCGGCGCTGTCTCACTGACGGCCGGCCAGCGAAACGATGAAGTCGAGGTCCAGGGCGCCCTTGGCGCCCCAGCCGCGAGCGCCGCCTGGAATCGACGGCCGGAACTGCTCGTACAGCGAGAAGGCCTTCGCTTCAAGTTCCTCGGGCTCGAAAGAGGCCGCCAGTTTGGCCATCGCCTTCTTGGCGGCGTCCAGCCAATCGCCGAACTTGCTCTCGAGATACCGCCGGGCGCGCTGGGGGTCGACGGGCTGCGTGCCCGTCACGGCCCGGACGCCCTCGTCGGTGCTGACGGCCGGGATGGGGCGGCCGCAGAGTTGGACCCAGAACTCCTGGCCGCGCGCGGCTTCGCGGGCCTTCTTCACGCCCTCGGCGGGGGGCTTGAAGATGCCGAGGCGGCGGCCCTTGGCCTGGGCGTTCAGGCCCGCCAGGCACCGGCCGAGGCTCAGGGCCTCGTCTTCCTTAAACCCCATCCTCTCGGCCACCACCGCCGCCCAGAGCGTCAGGACGGGGGCGCGGTTGATCTGGATCGTACCACCGGTCACTGGCGGTCTCCGATGAACCGCGTGGGTGCGGAGCACCCACCTTACGCAACTATTCTAACGCGCCGACGAAGAAAGCGCCAGAAATGACGAATGACGAAATCCGAATGACGAATGAATGACGAAAAGGCAATTACGAAGGAGAGGCAAAGGCAACGCACCTGGCGCAGGCAATGTCGCCTTCGTCATTCGTCATCGCCTTTTCATTCGTATTCGGATTTCGTCATTCGTCATTCTCAGCGTGTCAGCGCAATGCTTGCTTGATTCCATCAGCAGACTTATACGGGTAAATCTTCTCGCCCTTGAGGATGGCCTGGCGGACCTGAGCCTCGATGCCGGCGCGCTCCTGGTAGCGGGCTTCGCGCTCGGCGTCGAGGCCGTCGAGTTTCCAGCCGGGCATGTCCTCGCGGGGGCGCTCGGCCAGCCTCTTCTTACCCGCCTCGATGATGGCGAGGGCCTCGACGTACTTCGGGTCCGACTTGTCGGCGAGTTTGGCCAGGCACCGGCTGAGTTCCGGCCGCGTCAGGTTCACCTGCGTGTCGCCGTCGTGGCCGCCGATGGCGACACCGGTCAGTTGCGAGAGGCGCGCCAGTTGCTTACCGTCGAGGGGGCTGCGGCCGTAAAGGTTGGCGGGGTAGACGCTCGAGTAGGCCGGGTAATACGGGGCATTCAGGTCGATCCACGTGACGAGGCGGTCGAAGCCCTCCGGGTCGGGCTTGGTGGCGCCGGGCTCGCGAAGATGCTTGATGAGCGGGCTGGCGTGCGAGCCCCAGGAGTACGGCGCCTGGATGTCGGCCGGGCCCGCCCCGACCACCTTCAGGTACGGCTTGGTCCACAACTCGTGGTACGACTGGTTGAACGCCAGTCCCCGGTCGCCCGCCAGGACGAGTTTCGCGGCGCCCTTGCCGCCGAAATCGTGACACTTGACGCAATGCTTGTCGAAGACCGGCTGGACTTCCTGCATGTACGAGAACATGCGCGGCGGGCCGTGCCACGGGTCCAGTTTACGGGCGGGCTTCCGGATGGCCTCGCTCGCGTCGTTCGGGACCGACGACAGGCGGCTCTCGTGGCATCCGACGCAGCCGGCGGTCTCGCCGGGCCGCAGGATTGTGCCGCTTCGCATCGACTGGATCATCATCCCGTTTTCATCGAGCAGTTGAAAATAGACGAACCGGTCCGAGGGGACCTCGAAGTACGCCGAGCCGTCGGCCTCCACCGGCACGGTGCCGAGGATGCGCTTGGCGTTGAAGTCGTGCCAGTTCACGCCGGGGCATTCGACGCCCTGGCCGCCCCACTCGGTGTGGGTCCAGAACCGTTTCTCGACCACCTCGACGACCCGCAGAGACTTCGCCGCACCGGGCTTCACGCGCTCCATGCCCGTGCCGACGTACACGTTGTAGACGTAGAAGGTGCCCTCGCGGCGGGCGAGGTTGATGCGGTCGGGCACCACTGGCGGCGCCCGCCGCGCGGCCAGCGGCATCGGGTCATAGCATCCGGGCGGCTCGGCGTGGACCTCAACATCGTTGCCGAAAACGTCAACCAGGTGGATGGCCATCTCCTCGCCCTTGCCGGTCTGGCGCGAGCAGAGGAAGTACTTGCCTGCCCCGAGCCCCGTCGCGGGATCGCCCAGGGGCCGTGGGTCCTCGAACTTGGGGCTCGTGCGGCCGTAGGTGTCGAGGTCGCCCTTCATCACCCAGTCGATGGTGGCCGGCGGCCACGTGCGAAGGACGGGGGGGCGGCCGTCCACGCCGAGGCGACGGTCCATGAGGCCCAGGGCGCCCCAGGGGCGGTCATGGCACGCGACGAAGACGCCGACAGCCTGGTCGCCCGCCGTGCCGGGAATGGGCTGCGCGTCGAGGATGCCGCCGGGGCACTTCGTATTGTTACCCCAGTAGACGGCGTGGTTGGTGCCGTCGGGGTTGCAGGTCCAAAGGCCCTGGGCGTCGCCGAAGTTGCGGTCGACGTACTCCCAGCGGTCATAGAGGATGCGGCCGTCGGGCAGGAGCGCCGCGTGGCCCTCGTGGAGGGTGCTCTTGCCGATCTGGTGCGGGTTGGCGCCGTCGGCGTCCATGCGGAAAAGATTGCCCATGATGTGGCGGTTGCACCCGCAGTACTTGGGCTCGCGCGTGGACGTGAAGACGATCTGGCCGCTCGCGAGGTACAGCGGGTCGATGTCGGTGAGTTCCGCCCCGAACGTGAGTTGCCGCAGGCCCGTGCCGTCGGCATTGATCTCGTAGACGTGGTAATCGTCCTTGCGGTCCTTGCGCATCGAGAAGACGATGCGGCGGCCGTCGAAACTGACCTCCGGGTCGCGGATGATCCCGTCGCGCGCCTCGAGGATCGTGCGAACCTTGTCGCCGCCGGCCAGGTCGAGGACCTTCAGGGCCCCGGGGCCGCGGAACTTCTCGGTGTTGATCTCCCGCGTCTGGAACATCGTCTCGGTGTTGTGGTGATCCGGGGCGTACTGCGCCCGCTGCACGAAGATGATGGGCTGAGCGCTGACGAGCGGATTGGCGAGGAGGGCCTCGCGGGCCAGGACCGCAAGTTCCTTGTCGAGCGCGGGCTTCTCGCCGGGCGCGGCATCCTTGAGGCGGCGCTCCAGGTTATCGAGTTTCGCAAGGTAGCCCGCGCCGCCGGCGTAACGCTCGCCGAAGGTGATGCGGAGGTCCTCGATGGCCGCCCGCAGGGAAACGGGGGCCTGGGCAAGCGCCGTTCCAGTCCCGGCACCGACCCCGGCTAGCACCCCCATGATGAATAGGATGACTCCGCGCATCGCCTGCCTCGCACATCGCCCTAGAGCAAGACTGCTCCTTAAACCGCCCATCCGCCGAAGAGCGCCGCAAAAACGGCGATGGGGCAGCCCCCAGAAGAATCAGCCTCTGGCGAGTCAGTAAACGAATCGTTGCTTGACAGGGCCATCGCGGGTTCACAGTATTCCGGCTTCCTCTTCGCGAGGGCAGTTGGGAGCAACGCAAGTTCCTGGCAGTTGACATCCTGCAGCAGGAAGTACCCATGGCTGCCCGGTACTTCAGGGATCTGCTCGGTCGCGATGCAGTGGCGACAGGCGAAGCCGCGAAGCGGGCTGCCGATTTTGAGAAGGTACTCACTCTGCGGGGCCGACAAAGGCGCTATTTCTCAACGGATGGCAGGAGCATGACGGAACCGCGGCAGATTCCCGACAGTGGCATCTATGCCAAGACATGCTTCAGTGCGAATGATGTGATAACAAGATGCCATGAAGTTATTGAACTCTTTGGCCACTCCAGAGAGGAACTCGAGGTCGAAGTCGAAGATCGCCACTGACCCTCCGGCATAGTGGGGCCCTGCCATTGAGCCTTGGCCGAGGATGAGGCATAGTCTGCATTTTCATCCGCTTGGCAGAGCAAACGCGCAGGCTTGGCCTGAACGACGCCGGCTTCCGTCAGACGTCCTTGCCCTCCGACCTGAGGGTCTTTTCCAGTTCAGCAACCATCCGCGGCAGGTCCTCCTGGACAATGGACCAGAGGATATCGAAGTTGACCGTGTCATAACCGTGAATGAGGCGGTTGCGCAGGTCCGCAATATCCCGCCACGGGATGCGCGGGTAGCGGTCGCGGATTTCCGGCGGAACCCTGGCGGCTGCCTCTCCGATGACCTCCAGGAGCCGCACGAGCGCCAGGTTGAGTTGCCGATCCGAGTCGGCGTCCTGCCGGCTCCGGCCGCGCACCATCTCGGCGGCTTCTCGGGCATGGTCGAGCATGTGTCGCAGCCGCACCGTGGGATCATGCCGCGTCATAGAGCACCTCGGCCTCCGCCAGAACCTCGTCGCGGTAGTAGCGGCTCAGACACTGGGGCGTGTTGAGGTCCACGGCATGGCCCAGCATCTCGGCCAGTTCGCGCTGAATGGCGAAGAAAGCCAGCCCCGGCACGTGCCCCGGCTCGAAATCCACGAGCACATCCACGTCACTGTCTGGCCGAAAATCGTCGCGCACCGCCGACCCGAAAAGGGCCAACCTGCGGATGTGGTGGCGGCGGCAGAAAGCGGCAATCCGGTCCCTGTCAATGGCCAACTGCTGGTTCATGCCTGATCTCCGCGCTCCCAACCACCGGCCCCTGCCGCTGCCGTGCCCACTCTGGAATCTAACAATCTGCCGAGCCAACGTCAACCCGTTGCGACCGAACGCTTTAACCGTCCGCGGCACGGTGAGGAATCGCCAAGAATGGGGAAAGCATGCCCCCGCTGGCGAGACCAAACACGCGCCGGGCAGGCCAGGCGGCCAACCACGACTTGCGGGCCCGGGCGCATAGAAAAAAGGGCCGGGCCTTCCCGAAGGAAGGCCCGGCTCGAGAAAAACTCCGGCAGCCACCTACTCTCGCCCCGAAGGACTACCATCGGCCGCAGCGGGCTTAACTGCCGTGTTCGGAATGGGAACGGGTGTGGCCCCGCGCGTATTACCACCGGAAAATCCGGAGGCGCCCGCTCTCGCGTCTTCGATTTCAGATCCGAGACTTGAGATTCGAGAGGGCGCCCGATATTCGATTGCAAAGAGCAACGCACCGTCCGGCGAACGCAGAGGACAGACATCCTTTGGCGCGGCCGAGCGGGTGCATAGCACCCGGCCTACAATGTCCGCGACGGCAAGGCCGCCGGGTTGACACTGAACAGTGGCAAAGCGTTTTGGGGATCCGCCGCGCGATTGAGCGAGGCGTTCTGAAACGTGACAGTCCTGACTCCGTCTTCGTCGCAACCTGCAGACGAGCCGAGAGTCAAGAATTAATGTGGTCAAGTAATCGGCCATTAGTACCGGTAAGCTAAAGACCTTTCAGTCCTTACACACCCGGCCTATCAACCTGGTAGTCTTCCAGGGGCCTCTCGTCCTTGCGGACCTGGATACCTCATCTCGAGGAGGGCTTCACGCTTAGATGCTTTCAGCGTTTAGCCTTTCCGTGCTTGGCTACCCTGCGGTGCCACTGGCGTGACAACAGGTACACCCTAGGCACGTGCCTCCCAGTCCTCTCGTACTAGGGAGACGCCCTCTCAAGTATCCTCCGCCCACGGCAGATAGGGACCGACCTGGCTCACGCCGGTCTGAACCCAGCTCGCGTAACACTTTAATCGGCGAACAGCCGAACCCTTGGGACCTTCTCCAGCCC
>Ga0315286_10003412_pt1 | contig 15028 bp, 15 predicted proteins | sample YL17G10_0_MG_FD_205038 | JGI IMG/M metagenome (GOLD analysis project Ga0315286, IMG submission 205038) | Sediment microbial communities from Yellowstone Lake, YNP, Wyoming, USA - YL17G10_0 | ecosystem: Environmental > Aquatic > Freshwater > Lake > Sediment | place: USA: Wyoming | collected...
CCCGGGCGCGCTTCAAGAGCGCCGGGTCGAGCTCTTCCTTGCCTTCGGCGTCGGCGCCCATCGCATTGACGTGGGTGCCCGGGCGAATCCACTTGGAGCTGATAATCGGCTTGCGCACCGGGGTGAGGGTGCAGACGATGTCCGCGACCCGGACGCATTCCTCGATGCTCTTGCAGATCTCGAAGCTGATCTTCCGGTACTTCGGCGTGAAGTGCCGGACAAAGGCCTCGCTCACCCTGCGCGACAGGTCGTAGACCACGACCCGGCGAATCGGGCGGACCATGACGATTGCCTCAAGCTGAGTCCAGGCCTGTTTGCCGGCGCCGACCAGGGCCAGGGTCTTCGAGTTCTTGCGCGCCAGGTACTTGCTGGCAATGCCGGCCGCGGCGCCGGTGCGCATCAGCGTGATATGGGTGGCGTCGAAGATGGCAATCGGCAGGCCGTTCTTGGGTTCGATCATCAGAATCGTCGCCATCACGCTGCGCAGTCCCTTGCGGGGATTGTCGGGATGGACGTTGACGACTTTGACGCCGGAAATGCCCAGGTGCGCAACGTACGAGGGCATGACGCGGATGTCGCCGTTGTACTCCGGGTAGTTCAGGTAGACTTTGCAGGGCATGTCAACCTGGCCGCGCCCGAAGGCGGCGAAGCACTGTTCGACCGCGTCGAGCGTGTCCTTCATCGTCAGAATGCGCTTGATCTGGGCCTCGCCCAGCAGCAGGGTCTTCATTCATCCTCCTTGGCGTAGGTTGCCGAAAACCGAAGACCGAACGTCGAACGTCGGGACCACCCGTCTTCCGGTATTCGATTTTCCATGTTTGCTTTCTTCACAGCATTTCCTTCAGTTCGTCCTCGGTCACCGGACCCACGGCGCTGACATAGCAGTCGCCGAGTTCGCCGACCTGTTGCAGCAGACTGCCGGTGTCATCCAGGGTCAGGGCATCGAGCCGCGCCAGCTTCTCTTCAATTGGCACGACCCGATTGAGCAGCAGCCGGCTGTGCGCCATCCGCATCATCCGGCTGGAGAGATTCTCGAGGCTGAGCAGGGTCGTACCCTTGGTGTAGTTCCGGGCGGTCACGAGCTCCCCGGGCTCCAGGTTTCCGCGCACGAGCTTGTCCCATTCCTGCCGGACCGTGCTCAATGCCCGGGGCAGCTTCTTCCGGTCGGTTACGAAATAGACGCCGAACAGGCCGGCATCCGAGAAGAGCTCGGTGAACGCGTAGACCGAATACACCAGTCCTTCCTCCTCGCGCAGGCGCTGAAAGAGCCGGGACGAAGTAGCTCCGCCGAACGCGACGCTGGCGATTCCCAGCGCGTGGCGCCGCGTGTCCGGATAGGCCGGGCAGGGCCGGGCGAGACAGACAAAGACCTGGCTGATTTCGCGGCGCACGGCGAGCCGGATGCCGGGTTTCAGTAACTCGGGCCGTTCCCGCGGGTATGCGGCGCCGTCCGCGGCCATGGCCAGCGGTGCGGCAAGCTGCGTTTCCAGACGCCGATGATCGATTTCGCCGGCCGCCGCGATGATGGTCCGGGACCGGGTGTAGCGCTCGGCGAAATACTCGCGCAGGCGCCGGTCGGTGATGGCGGCCACGGTCTCCTGCTCGCCGCAAACGCTGGCGGCCAGCGGCTGGTCGCCGTAGGCGGCCCGGAAGAGCAGGTCCACGACTTCGTCATCCGGGTCTTCATGGCCGGACTTGATTTCCTCGAAAATCACTTCCCGTTCCCGGGCCAGTTCCTCATGCGCAAAAAGGGACTCATTCAACACTTCCAGAAGCAGGCGCGAGACCAGGTCGTAGTGCTCGCCCAGGAACCGCACGAAGATGCCGGTCATCTCCTTGTGGGTAAAACCGTTGATGACGCCGCCGATGGATTCAATCGTCCGGGAGATGTCGCGCGCGGTCTTGGTCCGGGTGCCCTTGAAGAGCATGTGCTCGACCAGGTGAGTCAGTCCCTGCTCCGGCGTGGGTTCGTCGCGCGAACCGACGTTGAACAAGACGCCGAGCGCCACGGAGTGGAATCCCGGGAACGGCTCGCTGATGACCCGGACGCCCCGGACATCAGTATCCTGAACACCGGATACTGCCGCCTGAGGCGGGCTACCGGGGCTGGACATCGCGTTCGATGCTATCGGCGGAATGGAGGTCGGCCGCCCCGGCGGTCCTGCCCGCCGTGACGCGGCCGGGCCTCCCGGCGCGGCTCGGCCCGGAACTCAGCGTCCGGGTTATCGGCCATGCGCTTGGAGAGGTTCACCCTGCCCATGTCGTCAATCTCGGTGCACTTGACCTTGATCCGGTCGCCAATCTTGACCACGTCCTCAACGCGGTGGACGCGGTCCGGGGCCAGCTCGGAGATGTGCACCAGGCCTTCCTTGCCGGGCAGAATCTCGACGAACGCGCCGAAGTTCATGATGCGCGTGACTTCGCCCTCGTAGATCTTCCCGACTTCGGCTTCTTCGACCATCGACTTGACCCAGGCCACCGCCTTCTCGACCATGTCGGGCACGGTGCCGGAGACGTGGACCGAGCCGTCGTCCTCGATGTCAATCTCGGTGCCGGTGGCTTCGAGAATCTTGCGGATGTTCTTGCCCCCGGGTCCGATGACCGCGCCGATCTTCTCCTTGGGAATCATGAACATGACAATCCGGGGCGCATACTGCGAGATGCTGTCGCGCGGCTTGGCGAGCACGCTTTCCATGATGTCGAGGATCTTGATGCGGGCCTGCGTTGCGCGCTCGACCGCCTCGGCCATCAGCTTGTGCTCCAGACCGGCTACCTTCAGGTCCATCTGGACGCCGGTGATGCCGTGCCGCGTGCCGGCGAGCTTCAGGTCCATGTCGCCGAAGTGGTCTTCCGCGCCGAGGATGTCGGTGAGAATCTCGTACTTGTCGCCTTCCTTGATCAGCCCCATCGCCACGCCGGCGACCGGGGCCTTGATCGGCACGCCGGCATCCATCAGCGCCATCGAAGCGCCGCAGACGGTCGCCATCGAAGACGAGCCGTTGGATTCCAGGATGTCCGAGACGACCCGAATCGTATACGGGAAGCTCGCGTCCTTGGGCAGGATCTGCTCAATTGACCGCTCGGCGAGCGCGCCGTGGCCGATTTCCCGGCGGGACGGCCCGCGCGAGCCCTTCACTTCACCGACCGAAAAGCCCGGGAAGTTGTAGTGGAGCATGAACGACTTCTTGTCTTCCCGCTCGACGCCATCAACAATCTGCTCATCGGACTTGGTGCCGAGGGTGGTCGCGACCAGCGCCTGGGTTTCGCCCCGGGTGAACAGGGCCGAGCCATGGGTGCGCGGCAGCAGACCGACTTCGATGGCGATCGGCCGGATATCCTCGGGCTTCCGGCCGTCGGACCGGACCCGGTCTCGGAAAATCCGCGCCCGCGTGTCCGCGCTCATCAGCTCGTCCATGATTTCGCCGACCTTGCGCTCGCAGTCCGGGTATTTCCCGGCGAGCTCGGTGGCAATCCGGTTCTGCATTTCCTGAATCGCCATTGACCGGGCCAGCTTGGGGCTCATGACATTCAGCTTCAGTACCTCGGGCAGCGCCTCTTTCTTGACCGCGGCTTCCATTCCTTCAGGATAGAGCTGCTCGGCGACTACGAACTTGGGCAGGCCGGCCTTCTTCACCAGTTCCTCCTGCAGTTCCACGACCTTGCGGATTTCCGCCTGGGCGATTTCCATCGCCTGCAGGAACAATTCGTTGGAGATTTCCTCGGCTTTGCCTTCGAGCATGATAATCTGGTCCTTCTTGCCGCAGACCACGAAGTTCATCGCCGAAGTCTCAAGCTGGGTAATGGTCGGGTTGACGATGAACTTGCCGTCAATGTGGCCGATGCGCACCGCACCAACCGGCCCGGAAAACGGCATCTCGGAGATGGCCAGCCCGGCCGACGCGCTCATGATGCCCAGAATTTCGCCCTCGTTCTCCAAATCGCTGGAGAGCAGGTAGCTGTTAATCTGGAGATTCTTCCGGAAACTCTCCGGGAACAGCGGGCGCAGCGGGCGGTCAATCATCCGGCTGCCCAGAATCTCCTTTTCGCGCGGACGGCCTTCACGCTTGAAGAATCCGCCCGGAATCTTACCGCCGGCATAGGTCTGTTCCCGATAGTCCACGGTCATCGGGAAATAGTCGGCTTCGGATGACTTGGCGTAGCGGTTATAGCTCACGGCGCTGAACACGACGGTATCGCCGTAACGCACGAGCACGGCGCCGGACGACTGTTTCGCCAGCAAACCGGTTTCCATCGAGAGCTTGCGGCCTCCCAATTCGATTTCTACTTTATGCAGCATGTTGGTTCCTTCCGCGGTGATGACCGCTTTTAGCCACGGAGCCCGAGGCGCTCGATGAGCTTCTTGTACCGGTCCGAGTAGTGGTCCCGCAGGTAGTTTAAATGCCGCCGGCGTTCGTTGACCATTTTGATCAGGCCGCGGCGCGAGTGCTTATCCTTCTTGTGCACCTTGAGGTGCTCGGTCAGCTGTCCGATACGTTCGGTCAGAATTGCCACCTGAACTTCGGGCGAGCCGGTGTCGCCTTCGTGCAATTCGAAGGCTTTAATTATTTCGCTCTTCTTTTCCTTCATTAACGGCATTATTATCCTCCAATTGAAATTAGCTTACAATACCTATATAGACTACCGATGTCAAGACTTCCGACCCGGACTTCCGACCCGGACCGCGAAACCGGCGCGGGGCTGACTGCAGAGACCGCAGAGTCCGCGGAGAAACCCGTCCCGGGAAGACATCTGAAACCGCCGAGAAACGCCGATGAATGCAGCCGCGACCGCCTGCGACTACTGTTTGCGGTCTTCCGACCGACCGCCGGTTGACCGCCTGATACGCCGGTCGCAGCTCATGCCTTCTCCAGCGCCTCCTTCATGAGCTGGCGCTCGTACAGCTTCCAGTAGGTCCCGCGCTTCGCCAGCAGTTCCGCATGCGTCCCGGACTCGACGATTTCGCCTCTGTCCATGACGTAGACGACATCGCAGGCGGCCAGAATCGAGAGCCGGTGCGAGACAATCAGCAGCGAGGCATCTTTCATATAAGCGGTCACGTCCCGGATGAACTGTTGCTCGGTCTCCGCATCCAGGCTGGCGGTGACATCGTCGAGCAGCAGGAGTCGCGGCCGGCTGAACAGCGCGCGGGCGATGGAGACCCGGCCCTGCTGGCCGCCGGACAGCTTCACACCCCGCTCGCCGATGGTCTCGCTCAGGCCGTTGGGCATCTTCCCGAGCTCCGCCTCGAGCTGGGCAATCCGGGTCACTTCCCGGACATGCTCATCGGTCGCCGCGGGCTGCCCGTCGGCGCTAACGGTCCGGCCCAGGGCAACGTTGTTCTGGATTGAATCCGAAATCAGACTCGCCTCCTGCGGCGCATAGCCGAACATCTCGCGCAAGGACCGGATGTCGTAGTCCCTGAGCGGCGCGCCGGCCAGCGTAATCTCGCCTTCGGTCGGTTCGGCAATCCGCAACAGCAGGCGCATGATGGTGCTCTTGCCTGACCCGACCGTGCCGGCAATCCCGACCCGCGCGCCCGGCTTGATCACGAGATTGACATTCCTCAAAGCCCGGGTCGGCTGCGCGGCCGGCTTTCCCTCTCCGGACGTTCCGTCCGGCTTACTGCCTTCCCGCCGGTCGCGCTCCTCGGACTCGGTCAGCGACGGCGGGTACTGGAATCCCACCCGGTGCAGAACCACCTCGCCCTGCGCCGGCGGCTCGCGCGAACCGGTGGTGATGTCCACGTCGGGCGGAAAGTCGCGCAGCGCGCGCAGGCGCTCCTCCGCGGCCTGCGACATCTTGCCGCGCACAAACAGGTTACCGATGAAGAACATCGGCATGATCAGGCCCATGACATACGCGTTGAATGCCACGAACGAACCCAGGGTCAGATGCGCGCCGATTACCGCCACGCCACCCGCGGTCAGCACCAGCAGGATTCCGATCTCCGCGATGCTCCCGAACAGGACGTCAACCAGCGCGTCGGAGCGCGTCGCCTTCAATGCGGCGGCAATCCGCTCGTTCAGGACCCGGCGAAAACCCTTCTGGCTGCGCGCCTCCATCGTATAGGACTTGACCAGCCGGATTCCCGAGTACGACGCCTCCAGGGCATTGCTTGTCGCGGAAATCTTCTCGCGCCAGTCCCGGTAGCGCTTGAACAGCGCCGGGCCGAGCCGCTGCCAGACCACCACCGTCAGCGTGAGCGGCAGGACCGTGATAATCGTCAGCCGCCAGTTCATGCTGACCAGGACGACCAGGGTGAAGAGGAGGCTGAGCACCGACTCGATCGCCCGCACCAGCATGAAACCCGAGAAGAACGAAAGCTGTTCGAGGTCGTCATCCAGGCGCACCAGCACGTCCCCGGTCGGGTAGCGGTTGGTGAAACTCAGACCCTTGCCCAGCAGCCGCTCGAAAATGCGGTCCCGGGTCTGGCGCGAGAACCGCGCGCCGCTCACGAACAGGTTGTAGAACCAGAGGTTGGTGACCACCGAACGCGTCACGCCCAGCGCAAGCAGAACCAGCGCGAAACTGACCAGTTTCCGAAGCCGGAAATCCTGCGCGTTCTTCAGCCCGGACTGGATGCCGTCCACAATCACGCCCATGATCCGGGGGAACGCAATCGTGACCGCGACCGACACCAGGGTCAGCAACAGCAGGCCGACGAGGCGCCGCCGTTCGCGCCGCCAGAACTCCATCACCAGCGCCATGTCGAGCAGGAAGAACCGGCGGCGGGCGGCTGGTGGCTGGTGGCCGGTGACTGGTGAGCTGACGCTCATACTGCTTCCTTTGCCAGGTACTGCAGGTGATAGAGCCGGCTGTAGTACCCGTCCTGCGCAACGAGTTCGCGGTGGCTGCCTTCCTGGATAATCTGCCCCTTGTGCACGACCACAATCCGGTCCACCATCTCGATCGTCGCCAGCCGGTGGGCGACGATAATCGCGGTGCGGTCCTTGAGCAGTTCCTCCAGCCCTTCCTGTATCAGGTGCTCGGTATGCGGGTCAACCGACGAAGTCGCTTCGTCCAGAATCAGGATTTCCGGGTCAAAGACCAGCGCCCGGGCAAACGCCAGCAACTGGCGCTCGCCGAGCGATAGATTGATGCCGCGCTCGACCAGGTTCGTCGCATAGCCCTGCGGAAACTGGAGAATCCGCTCGTGAATCCGGGCCCGGCGCGCCGCCGAATGAACCTGTTCTTCATTGACCGTCTCATCGAACAGGCGGAGGTTATCGAGCACCGTGCCCGGGAAAAGGATGACTTCCTGCGGCACGAAGCCGACCCGCCGGCGCAGGCTCAGGTTGTCGAGCTCGCGCAGGTCAAGACCGTCAATTGTAATCCGGCCCTGCTGAACTTCATAGAACTTCAGCAGCAGCCCGACAATCGAGGTCTTGCCGCTCCCGGTCTCCCCGACCAGCGCCACCTTCTCGCCTTTGCGGACCTCGAGGTTGATATCCTTGAGCACGGTCTCGCGGCCCTCGTAGGCGAAGTTCACGTGCTCAATCCGGACCGCGTCAGAAAACTTCCGGTCCGGCAGGCTGAGCTGGCCGCTCGGCTCGGGCGCGGTGTCGAAGATTCCGAACATCCGTTCGGCCGAAGCCGACGCGCGCTGCATCACATTAATCTGGTCCGAGAGCCCGCGGATGGGCTGGAACACCCGCGAGATGTAGGAGTAGAACATGAACAGCCCGCCGATGGTAATCATGCCCTTGAGCGCCCAGAACCCGCCGAAGCCCATGACCAGCACGGTGCCCAGCGATTCGCCCAGGTCCCACAGCATCCAGATTCTCGCCATCAATCCCCAGACCCGCGACTCGTAGCCGAACTTCTCCTTGTTCAAGCCGCCCATCTTCCCGGCAAAGAACTCCTGCCGGTTCATCGCCTGCACGACGGGCAGGCCGCGCATCGTCTCGGTGATGAAATTATTGAGTTCCGCCACCATCCGCCGGATCTTGAGATACGTCGGCCGGATGCGCTTCTGGAAATAAGCGAAACCGTACAGGATCGGCGGAAACAGCACGACAATAATCAGGAACAACCGCCAGTTCACAATCGCCATCACCACCGACATCCCGACCAGCATCACCAGGTCCTGCGTGATAACGATTGCCGTCGTGGCGAAGAGCTGTTTCAGGGCTTCGGTGTCGCTCTCGGTGCGGGTAATCAGCCGGCCGACCGGGTTGCGGTCAAAAAAGCTCACCGGCAGCTTCAGGATATGGGCGTAGAGCTTCTCCTTCAGGTCCGCGACCGCCTTCTCGCTGACAATTGTCAACTGGATGCGCTGGAAGTAGCCCAGGCCGAAGACCGCCAGTTGCACGGCCAGGTAGAGCAGGGCGGTGCGCCACAGGCCGGGCATGTCACGCTGGACGATGTTCGCATCAATCGCGTGCTTGATCAGCAGCGGGCCCAGCAGTCCCAGCCCGGACGAGGCCAGCACCATCAGCCCGGTGAGGCCTACCCGGAGCTTGTACCTGCTGAAGAACGGCCAGACTTTCGGAAGCAGCCTGAGGCCCAGACCCTTAGTCTTGGCCTCTTCCTCTTCGATATAGAAATCACCTGCCGACATCTTGTCCTCTGCGCATTATACCCGGCACGGACGCGAGGTCAACCTCCGCATGCGCCGCAGCGTCGATTCCCAGAAGCAGTTAACCACAGATGAACACGGATGAACACAGTCCAGAAATCGAGTCCGCAGACTATGCCGATTCCCGTCCGGGCGAGCGAAGCGATACTGCAAGTGAAACGATACTGCGAGCGCAACGATACTGCGAGCGCAGTGATACTGCGCGTCGCGTCGCCCTGCTCTGCTTGACATCCCAGGCGGCTCTGGTATTATGTGGTGACTCTCGCTTGGAGTGGGGAAGAAGTGCACGATGACGGACGAGATGACGACCGGGAATAGGGGAGCATCCCGGATTCTCCCGCAACTCCAGGCGCTGGTCGCATTGAACGGAAGAACTGAGAAAAGGAGGTAGCATGAGAAGGGCGCTGCTCATTATGTCCGCCCTGCTGGTCTCGGCCTTTGGCCAGGAGCTGATTCAAAATGGCCGGTTTGAGGACAGCCTGACATCGTGGACCGTCGAGTACGACAGCCCGGATGGAACCTGGTCAGTGGCCACGGGCTCGGAGTATCAACCTGACCCGGACAGCGAAGTCAACGTCAGCAAGACCATGAAGTACTATGCCCGTGCGTTCCAGACGGTTGACGTGCCCACGCCCGAACTGGAGTTCTCGTTCTCCTCAAGACTCTTCGCTTCTTTCGCCGGCGGCTCCGGCTACTACGCCTACGCGACGGTTACCCTCGAATACCTGAACTCGTCCGGGGGCCTGCTGGGCCGGACGCTGTTCGTCAACAAAGTCGGGTATTGCTCTCTGGAGAATACATCGATCCAGCACCTGATTGTCGCCGAGGACACAACCTGGCAGGACTACTGGTTGCTGGTCAGCGATGAGCTGGAGAACCTGCCGGGTCTCAACCCAGCCGACCTTGCCCGGGCCAGGGTCGTGCTTGAAGCCTACGGCAATGGCGCCTCCGGCTGAGGGGGCTGCGCTACTGAGGCGGAGGTCTCCGCCGATAACGTATCCCTCATCGCCCTTGGTCCCAGGCACGACATCTGGGTCAGGTCAATCCTGTCGCCGACCGCGAAAGCCCACCCGGGCGAGGTCATCACGCCCACGCTGGTCGTCCGGAACGGCGGGACCTACGAAGAGAGCGGCATCCCGGTTCGGTTCAAGGTCGACTCGGCCGGCAGCACCATCTACAACGAGCTGGTGACGATTCCGTCACTGGACAGCGCGGCCTGCGATACCATCACGTTTCCCAACTGGACCGCCGGAACCTTCGGCGGCCTGGTCTACGAAATCACAGCCTGGCACAGCTATACGCCCGACACCAGCATCCGGAACGATACCCTGCACCGCACCGTCACGGTGCGCAGTCACGGCATCGGCTCGGTGGGCATGAATATCGGCGGCCGGGTCCGGGCCGAACAGCCCTTCACGCCGGCGCTGACGATTCGCGCAGCCGACTACACCGAACAGGACGTCGTCTGCTACTGCTGGATTGACTCGGCCGGCACCCGCATCTACAACCAGAACGTAATGGTGGACAGCGTCCCGGAGAACGGCACTGCGATCGCAACCTTCCCGGCCTGGCCGGTCGGGCCGACCGGTGCGCAGTACGAAGTCACGATGTTCAACACCTTCGCCGACCCCGATAACGCCGACGACACCCTGCACCGCTCGACCGAAGCGACCGACCAGATGCGCGTGCTCATCGCCTCAGCCGACCTCGGCGGCCCGCCCGACCTGCTCACTGCCGGGCTCATCGCGCTCGGCGACAGCGTCGAGCTGTATGATGCGTCTGCCAATACACCCACCATTGATGACCTGACGCCCTACGACGGCGTCATCATCTTCAGCAACAACACGTTTCAGAATGCCGCCGGTTTCGGCGACGTGCTGGCCGACTATGTTGACCTCGGACACGCGGTCGCCATCAGCACCTTCGCCCTGACCACCGGCTGGAACATCGCGGGCCGCATCCTGACCGACGAATATCTCGCCATGAACCCGGGCGACAACACTCAAGGCACGGGCGCGCTCGGCTGGAACAACGCCGCGCACCCGATCATGGCCGGCGTGGACACCGCGACCGATATCTACCGCTCGAACACGACTTTCGGCCCGGGCGCCGACTCGGTCGCCAAGTGGGATGACGGCAAACCCTATGTTGCCACAAGTCCGAATATGCACGTCGTAGCCATCAACAGCTACCCGGGCTACGTCTCACCGGAACGGCATACCGGCAGCGACTGGATTCTCGCGTATCACAACGCCCTGCTCTGGGCCGCGGGCGGCAGCAGCGGGCTGGAAGAGAAGCAGCCCTTCTCCATCAGTCCCGACTTCACGCTCTGCCAGAGCAAGCCCAACCCGTTCCGCGACCGCACCGTCATCAGCTACAGCGTGCCCCGCGCCCTCGACGTCAGTATCACGGTCTTCGACCTGAGCGGGCGTTCGGTTGCGACCCTGGTCCACGGCAACCAGCCGGCAGGCCGGCACACCGCGACCTGGAACCGGACCGACGGCACGGGCAACCGCGTGGCCTCCGGCATCTACTTCTACCAGCTCACCAGCGGTAACTACCGCACGACGCGCAAACTCGTGGTGGAGTAGAGGAAAGCAGACGGTAGACAGCATACAGCATACAGGGAATCAATCTGAGGGGCGCGGGAAACCGCGCCCCTCGACTTTCATTACCGGTCTGCGAATTCGGGATTCGGACTCATCCGCAGATTCCACCGATTATGCAGATTCCGCGAATTCCGAATTCGGAATCTGTCCGCAGATTGTGCAGATTGCACAGATTTCTGTTCCTAACCTGCCAACCGACTAACTCAACAACCTACTAACCGGCCAACCGGCCAACCTGCTAGCCTACTGACCGGCTGACCTGCTGTTCTCGGGCATGGGATTTGATGCTTTGATTGGAAGTTGGTGCTTGGACATTGGGATTTCGCCCCAGCCAGGCCACTGGGCACCTCGACCACTCCGGGCCATTCTGCATTCGGTAATCTGCAGTCTGCAATTTGAAATCCCCCTTGGCTCACTCTCTCACTCCCTTGCTCCCTCACTCTCTTCCTCTCTATTCGAGGGGCTTGGAACTTGATGCCTTGCTTGGCAGTTGGGTGCTTGGACGTTGGGTATTTCCCCTTGGCGGTCCTGCGTATAGCGTAAGGCGTCCAGCGTCTCGATTCCGCTCGCGGCGTAACGCGTAAAGCTCAAGCGTATAGCGTCCTTCCTCTCCGTTCCGCTTCCGGCGCAGAGCTTCCTGCGTCCGTTGACTTCCGTTGGCCACCGCCTATGATTAGCATGATGAAGCAGTTTCACTACCGGGTGCTGATTGAGCAGGATGAGGACGGCGTCTTCATCGCCGAATGTCCGGTGCTGCCCGGCTGTGTCTCTCAAGGCAAAACGCGGGCTGAAGCGCTGGCCAATATCGGCGATGCCATTACCGGGTACCTTGCCAGTCTTGCCAAACACGGCGAGCCGATACCGCTGTACCACTAGGCCGCTCGGCTACTAGACCACTGATTTCATTCGGATTTCGAGTTTCGGACTTAGGTATTTCCGTTTCGGGAGTCGTCTGTCAGTCCCGAACCATACCGAACTCGCCAAGGGCACGCTTCGCGCCTTGATTCGGCAATCAGGAACCACCGTCGAGGAATTCTCCGCTCTTCTGTAGAAGCTCAAGGAGTAATTGTGAAAGACTATCATATCAACATATTCTACAGTGCTGAGGATGGCGGCTACATCGCGGACATTCCGGACCTTCAGGCCTGTTCGGCATTCGGCAGGACGCCCGAGGAAGCTCTCGCTCAGGTCGAATGCGCCAAGAAGGCATGGCTGGCCGCGGCTCGAAAGAAGCACAAGCCAATCCCGCCGCCCCGCTATCGCCCGGTCATCTGTCAACTTCCCGATCTGAAGGTCGCCACCTAGTCAGCCGTCGCCGGCCACAGGCCAAGCAGGCCAGAGCGCAAGACACAAGCGCGCAAGCCGGAGCACTGCGGCTATCGGCGCCCGGCTGTCGGCTATTTCACTAGACCACTCGGCCACTCCTGGGCCATTCTGCATTCAGTAATCAGTAGTCTAGAATCTGAACTCGCCCTGCTGCAAGCTGTCAGCTCGCTTACGTACGGCGTAACGCATAATGCGTGAGGCGTGAGCGGTCCGCTCGGACGCTAGTCCCGTCCGAGAAGCCGGTCGAAGACTACGACGTAGCCGGTGCTGAGAGCCCGGTCGAAGTCAGCCAGCCACCGCCGGACGTACTCGGCATCGAACTGCGGATGCTTGAGGAGCAGGACGCGAACGTCCTCCATGTCCCGCGGGCGACTTGCGATAATCTTGTGAACTATCAGGTCCTCAAGCGTCGCAAAACGGACCTCGCAGTCCCCGAGTTTCACCGCGCGCGCCCGTTCGATTGCCTGCCGCTCATACGGCGAAAATGAGAAGATGAAATCTACCCGCAACCCGCTGTCCGGGTCTTTGGCCGGCAGGACCTGCGTCCGGCGGGTGAACTCCTCAGGTTGCTGAACGAGAATCTCAAGATGCAGTTGCTCCGCGAGTTTCAGCACGCGACTGACCTCATCGCCGGCGATGCCCAGGGTGACGTCAATATCCCGGGTCAGTCGCGGCTCGCCGTAGAACAGGACCGCCTGTCCGCCGATGACCATATAGGGAATCTCGAACTCGTCCAGCTTGCGGGCAAGCGCGTCAAGCAGTCGGGGAAACATGATTCAGAAGCTGTGCCAGCCGGATGTCGTCGTCAATTCCCTCCAACGGATTGCTCTCCGGGAATACACCAAGCTGCACCGCTTCCTCGTACATCGCGTCGAGAATGCGAAACTTCTCGGCCAGCGACAGTTCATCACGGCTCACCAGCCCGTCCTCAAATGCCCGAAGCTCCGCTTCATTCCTGACCATATGAGACATTATAGCCGATGCAGGTGAGCTATCAAGACCGACGACCGTCCCAAATCCCGAGATAGAACCACGGAGAACACGGAGAACACAGAGGAAGAATCTGAACACCGAATCGGAACTGACAAGCACCTGAGAGGTGAAGGTCGACTCCTTCCCCAATCGGCCTCTCTGTGCACTCTGTGCCCTCTGTGGTTTGTTCTATTTCGGACTCCGGGCCTGCCGTCGCTCTTGACACCATCTCCGCGGTCCGCTTTTCTGACCTGAACAACAGGTCATATGACCACATGAACAGGTCATCGGGCCGCCAGACCTTGGTATCTGACCTGGTTTCGGATTTCGGGCTTTGAGCTTTGTTCGGTATTTCGTGCTTAGGATTCAGGTATTTCCCCTTTGGGGCCAAGTATTTCGGCCGTCAGGTTGACGTGGATTCCGCCGATTTCTACCTTTGACATTTGGTCAGCATCAGTTACAATCAAAGCATGAGGAAAACACTCCGACACGGCGTTCGCCAATACACGGCGGTCTTTGAGAGCGACCCGGATGTCGGCGGCTACACCGTGACCATCCCCGACCTGCCGGGATGCATATCCGAGGGCGATACCTTCGAAGAAGCGCTCAAGAACATCCAGGAAGCGGCGAGCCTCTATCTTGAGGTGATGACCGAGAACGGCAGGAAGTTCGAAGACCGGAATCGGAGCGTAATCATCGCCCCGGTCCAGGTCGCTGTCTAACCCCTCGGCACATAATCAAACAGTCCGGGCTGACCGTCGAAGAATTCTCCGCTCTCCTGTAGTTCCGTCCGGCATTCTAGCTTCTCGCTTCTGACTTCTGATTTCTGACTTCGCCAAAGGTACTTCGAGCTTAGGATTTAGGTATTTTCTTCCTTGACGTCCTCCCCCGGTACCGTACAGTACCCGCATGAACAGCCAGATACCCGAGTCCGTTGACGAATGGGCATGGGAGACTATCGCGGAAGTCTCGGACGAAGTCGGGTCCGAGAGGAACGGCGACTACCTTCTCCACTACGAAGGCTGGAGCGCGTTCTGTCTGGACGACGTGCTGGAGTCGTTGCCGCCGGATGCGGACGTTGAGGAAGAGCTGTCCGACGCCGCCAATGACCGGAGCCAGGGCGTGATTGATGAATGGGTCGAGGATAACGCGCCGGACTATGCGCTGGTCGAGTCCGGGCATGAGCGAACCGGGCTCTACGGCGTGACTTGGGCGCTGTTCAAGAAAACTCGCAGGAGGTGAGAATGCTGATTACAGAATGCAGTTGTGGCAGCAAGCAGTTCCTGATGCTGACTGAGAAGTTCTACCGGGGCGAAATCGAGGACGGCGTGCTCCGAGTCGAAGCCTACTCCCAAGACATCAAGGAAATCAGATGCCGGGAATGTGACAAGCTCTACCCGGTCAAATCCTTCAAAGAAGTTGACTGGTAGCCCGCGTCAGGAGTGACGTGGGCGGGGCAGCCGTCGGTTCCGCTTCTCGTTTGCCCGGTCCGACCGCCTGAGCCGATTGGCCGCAAGCAGCGCGTCGGCAACGTCGTTCTTCA
>Ga0315286_10003413_pt1 | contig 15026 bp, 31 predicted proteins | sample YL17G10_0_MG_FD_205038 | JGI IMG/M metagenome (GOLD analysis project Ga0315286, IMG submission 205038) | Sediment microbial communities from Yellowstone Lake, YNP, Wyoming, USA - YL17G10_0 | ecosystem: Environmental > Aquatic > Freshwater > Lake > Sediment | place: USA: Wyoming | collected...
TCATCAGGGCTCATCACCCTTGATGTTGCCGGACAGCTTGTGGTCCCTGAGACTCTCGTGAGTGCAAACTCTCGCTTCATGCTCACGATCCAAGATGGTGGACCTGTCGCTACTGGCACCATCCAGGTCACAGCACGGACCGTGGGGGTAGACTTCACCGTCACGTCGAGCGCGGGTGCAGCGGACGTGGGAGCCATCGTCTACTGGCAACTCTGGGAAATCTGACCATGAAGACCGCGAAAGCTGACATCACCCCGATTCGTCAGAGAACCCAATATACCTGCATGGGGGCGTCGCTTTCGATGGCGCTCGGTGCTCAAGGTGTTGATGCTGACGAGGACACCGTCAACAAGGTCATGGGCTGCAAGCCCATGCAGGGAGCGTCCTGGGAACAGGCGATCGGTGCAGCCCAGCACTTCGGAATGCGGGCTACGCTCGTGTCTCCGTGTGCTCTGAGCCAACTCAAGGACTGGACCGACCGTGGCGTCGCAGTGATGATCGCCTGGAACCCAGAGGGGCGGGACTGGTCGCACGCCTCGTGTGTGTTCGATGTCGATGACGACGGGAACATCCACATCGCTGACCCGAACATCCCAGACCCAGACCAGACCGTCCGGGTTGTCCCGAAGGACGAGTTCTTCAAGAAGTGGTTCGAGAAGTGGCCGAACTATCTCGTGCGTCGGCCTGCCCTCGCAATCGAACGGGAGATCACCAAGGACGGTCGTCAAATCTTGGCAAGCGCCCTGAAGGTCGCTGAAGCCTACGATTGCTACCAGGACTACAAGGCTGGTGGCTTGTCCTGGGAGGAGTACCAAGACTGTCTGAAGTCCTTCGGTGAAGAAGAGGATGAACCTCGCGGGTATCAACGACGATACCCAGTGCGTCCGAGCTACCAGAGGCCGCCAGCGCCAGTTCATGCGCCTGCTTCGCTTTCCCCCGGTGAGGCTCGAAAGATTGAGGTTCTCGACATGCTCTTGAAGAAGCGTCCTGGGGACGGCTTCCTCAAGTCAATCCGCGAGCAGGTTGCTCGTGGAAAGCCACTGTCAGAGGCTCAGTTGAAGGCGATTCGGCAGAACCTCTACCGAAGCTCGATGCGCCCCGAGGCGGACCACTTCCGCATGGCTGCTCGAATCGTCTCCAAGCTCCTTGGTAGGTAGGCTCCCTATAATCTCAGGGAAGAGCTACGGTGATCCAGCCTCTTCGTACCAGACGTGACTACGGCTCCGACCAGACGGCTGCCGATACCGCAAGCTCAGGAGTTTCCGCCATGATGATCGACGCAGCCGAGTTCGAGAGCATCCTCAAGCAGTCCATGCACGAGACGGGAGTCTCCGTCGATCCGACGAAGGACATGTCCCCCGAGGATGCTGCCGAGTGGAAGCGTCAGAACGAGAAGCACAAGGACAAGTTCAAGTCCGCTGGTGTGCCAGAGAACCACCAACTGAAGATCCTCAAGGACACCGTGAAGAACCCCATGAAGGGGAAGTTCCTCGGTGGCCCCTCTGCGGAAGAGGCTGAGGAGACCCTTCGGTCGAAGTTCAAGTTCACAGACAAGCAGATTACTGCCCTGAAGAAGGCTTCGGACGGCGTCTCGGTCGCTGACTACGAAGCGGAACTCGACAAGGAGTCGAAGTTCGAGCGGGGCGAGAACGTGAGCCTCGAAGAACTGCCTCCGGAACTCAAGGAGAACGTCGAGAACCCGCCTCCTGCGGTCAAGAAGCTCCGGGAGGAGATGGAGTCCAAGTCCGCCACCGACAAGGAGGCAGCGAAGCTCCAGGCTCGGCAGATCAAGATTCTCAAGGACTACATCACCGAGAACAGTGGGCGGTTTGTCTCCTGGTTTGATGATCTCCCCCAGGAGGTTCAGTCTGCCCTCGTCCGCGTGAAGGACAGCGAGACCCTCCACATGGACGTGGACCGCTGGCTCGGGGACAACAACAAGACCGCCGCCTCCGGCCTCTACGGCTTCACGAAGGAAGCTGAGAAGGTCTGCGGCTCAGCCACGAACAAGCTCTCCAAGTTCACGACGAAGCTCGCCAAGGACATCTACGAGAAGGACTCGGGTACGCCTGCCTTCCTCGAAGAGCACACGGCACGGACCGCCTCGAAGGCTGCCAGGATGCTCCGTGGGTGCATGGCGGAGATCGGCCCAGGCCAGCCTGCGAAAACGGCTGCCAAGGGCGAGAAGGGCCGCTACGGCTTCTCTGCGAAGACCGCCCGGCTGGCGCTCGAAGCCTGCAACGCGGTCGAGCACGAGGCCGGTGTGATCGCGAGCGACCTGGATGCCCGCATGGGAACCAAGTACGCAGCGATCACGGGCTTCCTCAACAAGCACGCGAAGCGCGCCAAGTGCGGCTGGAGCGACCTGATCCTGGAGGCGTACCCGGCCCAATCTGAGCAGATCATCGCCTCAGAAGAGGCTGTCGAGAAGACGGCCTCCGACCTCAGCGGCTACGAGGTCCACCCGTCGGTCGCGGAGATCCTCACCTGGGACGGTCAGGGCACGCCCCGTGCGGCTGCCTCGTTCCTCGCCTCCGAAGATGACGACCTCATCGCTGGACGCACCTGGGACGGCGACAAGTCCACCCCGGACGATGCGACTCCGTACAACCTCCACCCGAAGTCACCCCCGGCTGGAGCGGATGGGAGTGAGCAGCGGTGGAAGTACAACCAGTGGTTCCGCCAGAACGTGTGCCCTGGTCACAAGACCAACTGCGGCCTCTGAACTGAAGCAGTCATGCGTACACCGTCCCCAACCCGAGTCGCGTTCCGGTCCCTGATTGCAGGGAGCGCGGGATTCCAAAACTTCGGGAAGGGTACTGACCCGAAGTCGATCTTCCGCGATCTCGTGGACGACGCCAAGCACGAGTCTGGACACGGCGGGTACTCCGGGACCATTGCAGAAAAGTACGACTTCGAGCTTCGGTCCAGAACGCCAATGTCCCGGCAGCAGGCGCAGGACTTCATCGAGAAGGACATGGACCAAAGTGACAAGCACGGTCCGGCGTTCGCCGTGCCGATCGCTGAGTCGAAGGTCAAGTCCGAGAAGGAAGTCACCCTCAAGGTCAAAGCCTCGACTCAGCAGGACGCCTGGAAGCTCGCTGAAGCAGAGGTGCGGGCCAAGGTTGGCTCCGACAAGACCTTCGAGATCAGCAGGCTGAAGGCGACGAAGCTCAAGGAAGGTGGGCCTCCTGACCTTGAGATCGTCCCTGACGACAAGAAGATCTACACGTTCGGAGGGTGGACGCACGCAGGGGAACACCCAACCAAGAGGGATGCTCTCCTCGCGCTGAAGAAGAGGCTCACAGACGAACCCAATAGCTATGTGGCTCAGAATTGGCCCTCGATTCCAATCATGGAGATCAAGACCATCGCGAAGGTCACCATCAAGGCTCCGGCCTCGAAGCTCCCCGTCTGGGAGATCTCCTTCAAGGTCCGGGTCGTTGAGGTCGGCGGCATCCAGGGTTACATGTTCTACGGCTGGGCTTCCAGTTGAGGGCCTGAACCCTCCCGGAACCCGTAGAACTCCTGGTCGTTGGCAGAAACCCGCCACTCCTGCCACCAGATTGGTGCCCCGCGCCACTTCACGGCGACCGTGATCACCATGATGCCCTCGTGAACGTAGGCACTTGAGACGATCTGGGCTCCACGGAAGAGGGCTAGCCGGACTCGCCAGGGGAGGTTCTCTGCGTAGACGCTGAATCTCATGCGGGACTTACGCCCGCCTCAGATCTTCTTGATCCCCTGGGTCATCATCCACCAGTGGAACGGCATGGCCAGCTTCGACGGCAGGGTGAACTCCAGATCCGTTCGCGGACCGTTCGGGTCGCGGAACGTGATGCAGATGTTCTCGTTGCGGTTCGGGTTGTATTCCTGTCGTTGAGTCATCATGGATTCTCTTACGCCCAACGGTTGGTCTGGCTTCGTGGAACACCCTCTATAGGGTAGATCCCGTCCAGTCAGAGCACTACCCGTTGTCGGTATCCTGAGACTCAGATCGCTTCCACCAATCTGGTCGTCCGTTGGCCTGAAGCTTCCCGATTGCTTCATCCACGAGGCCCACGGAACCGTGGTGCCACTGGCGAACCACCTCGGCCGCGTCCTGTTGCAACGAGGCGAAGTCTTCCTTGAGGCCGTCTGCATCACCTCGCAGTCGTCGGAGTTCAATCTCCGCCCTCAGCTTCCAGGCTCGAAGCTCTTGGAGTTCCTCATCGGGTGTGCTCATGGTGTCACCCTCTTGAACTTGACCCGCCACACCCAGGGGTTCTGAGCCCAGGGGCGGCGCTTCCCGTCTGTCTTCTCCCACAGATTGGCGAAGGCGTGTCTTGCGTCTGACAGGCACTCCTCGTGGCTCTTGGTCGGCCCCATCGACCAGCCGCGACGCTGTACGAGCGTAGCCCCAGGGACGCCACCTGAGAAGTCGTGCTTCCCGTAGTCGGTGAACATCGCCCCTTCTGCGATGGCGTCTTCCTCGGTGATAGATTGGAGTCGTTCGACACGAACCTCCAGAACCTCCAGGTCGATGCGAGATGCCCACTGAGGCATGTTGCTGGACGGACGCCAGGAAGACGAGGGTTGATCCCCGTCCCCCTCGAACTGCTTCCAATCTGGATGGTCCGCCCGATAGGCGAACCCACAGAGGTTGTCTCCACCCCAAGTTTCCCGGACCCACATCTTGTCCCCAGGGTTGCCTAGAGGGCACTTCATCCCACCGCCAGGGTTTGCAACCTGAGAGATGACCCCAGGGGTCAACTCGAAGTCTGCGAAGATCCACCCACCATCAGGATGTGGTGATGCGTAGGGGTAGTCGAACTTCGCCCAATGCCCACGGAACTTGACCGCCTGACGTGCGACGGTTTTTCTTCCTTCGAGGACCGCGAGAACAGAGGGGGCAGCGAACTGGATTGGCTTCATGGTTTCGAGGTCACCAATCTCTTACGCCCGTCAGAACTTCGTCAATGTGATTGTACCGTTGCGGATATCCTAGAGGTCACCCTTTTTCAAGGGAGCGGATCAGATCTCGAAAGGTATCTGCACCCTCATCGACCTCCTCGGTCAGCGTCTCCTTCGGCTCAGGAACCTCAGGAACCGGAGGGGCGTTCCCGTTCCTCGTCTCGTCCTTCAGGACGTGCTTGAGGCACATCGGACAGGTCGGTCGTCTTCGGTCGTACCCACGCTTGAACTCGACCCACTTCGAGCATGAGGTGTACGCGCCGCCCCGAAGGATCGGTGGGGGTGATGCCTGCTCCTGCGTCAAGTGCCAGGTGTTGTCCCCGTCCATGGCGCACTGGTAGTCAGGCGTAGTCACGGTCGTCGTAGTCACGGTCGTCTTCCTGGTCGTAGTCACGGGTGTCCTCCATCGCAGACTCGACAGCCTCAGACTCGATGCTCTCGATCTCGCTCTTGCTCATCGGCCACCAGCAGTACGGCACCTGAACCCACGGGCCAGTGCCCGTCGGCTGCCAGGACACCGAGACGATCTCCGCCTCCGGGTACTCGGCGGGCGAACCGCCGTCGTAGCCCCACGTCTCCGGGTAGTAACCCCCCGAGACATCCACCTCGAAGGTAAAGAGAACGGTCACGCCCTCTTCGTCCTGGGTCTCAATCTCGATCTCTCGCGTGATTTCGACGGTGCTCATACACTAGAAACGGATGGCAGGTGGTCTTTTACACGATTCGGTTTACAAGGTGGATCGTGTAAAAGCCGACCCACCATTCGTTTCGTGTATGAGGACGCATCTGGGGATGCTTCGCCGGAAGCCCCGCGCCTACCATCGCGGCACACTGCGGTACTTCCTAGAGGCGTCCTTCAGTACCCGTCCTTCGCCCAGCCCCCGCCCTTCAGAACGAAGGAGGCAGGACCAGAGATCAGGCGCTTCACCGGACCCCCGCATGTCTCTGGTACTTCAGGTCTGTAGGTGCTGCAATCGCACCGCGCACAAGGGAACAGCGGCGGATCGGCGGCGTAGTGCTTGTGCGGCGTGTCCGCGAACGTGCCGGTCTCTTCGCGCTGACAAACGCACCGGTCGCGGTGCCGGTTGCCGCCGTAGAGGCTGCCTGTTTCGTCATCGAACGCACGCATCCGCTCTTCGACAGTTCGCGTCGTAGCGAGCGGGCACGACGTGAGCTTCGGGTCAGTGATCTTCTGCTCCTCCTCGAACGTCCGCTTGCAGTGCTCGCACTCGTAGTCGTAGGTGGGCATGGACGGACTCTACTTCGCAGCGCGAGCCTTGGCCTCGCGCTCAACCCACTGGAGGACAGTCAAGCCGCACTCATCATCTTCGAGGCCGTCGGAGGCCCACGGGGTGCTCTGCTTCACCTCATCTGAGAGATTGAGCTTCGCTGGATGTATCTGACCCGTGGTTGGGTCGAAGGTGTCTCTCAAAACGATGGGTGAGGCCACAACGCTCTCTGCTGGGTCTGAGGACCACTCAGTGATGTTGTTCTCGACCCACCGGGCTGCTGCGTCCTCGTTGAGAGCAGTCACGAAGATCCTGTGGGTGACCTCGACTTCGTAGACGCGCCTCATGGCTTCGCCACACAGACGTTCTTGATAGCAAGCGGAACCCACACCGTTCGCTGGAGAGTCTGACCAGGGCCGTAGGACTCACGCTTCCAGTGCCCTCGCGTGAATGCAGGGGGCGGGATCTCCATCCTGTTGATTGAGGGTGTCTTGATCGGGGACGGCTTCATCTTACCTCGTAGGTGTGACCCGCGATTGGGGTCGGTAGGTCGGCTCCTCGAACGTGGGGCCTGATCCACTTTGCTCTTCGGAGAGAGTGCTTCGGACCGTGGGCCTGATCTCTCCAATGCCCTCTCACCACCGTTCGATAGGCGAGTTTGTGGCCCTCACCCGTAGTGACCCCGAGAACGTAGTCCCGGATCTCTGGATCCACGGTCACTTCAGAACCAACTCGAAAGATCTTCTCGCTGAGAAGACGGCGAGCTTTCTTCTGGACGGGCTCTCGAAGGTTCTTGAGCTTCCTCCCTTTCATCAAGCGGTCGATCTCCGCCTTGTGGAAGTTCTCAACCCTGGCCTCTGGCGTCCCCAGGTAGATGCAGAGGTTCATCAAGAACCGTAGGATCTCCCGGCGGATCTCGATGCCATCGAGTTCACGATCCCCAATCTTGCCCCTGAGGTGGGTACGCTCGACTTCTGGGTCACACAGGGAGTCCGTGATGGCCTGTTCCATGTTGGCCATGGGATCGCCAATCTGGTACGAGTGGAACGCCCACATGTCCTCGAACGGAGTGGTCGAGTTCTCATTCGGGGTTCCGTACATCTCGATCAGGAGACGCTTCCCAAGCTTTGGGGCTTGGAGGTTGAGCTTTCCGTGGGCCTCAGCGGTCTGCTCGGTGACTTCACCCTCGGTCACGACCAGATACCTGATCGAGTGCCACCCAGTGGCTTTCTGATGCAGGTAGAACACCCCGTCGGGCAGTTCGACGTAGAACGAGGAGACGGGCAGCTTCAAGTCCCCGACGACGACGCCACGCAGGTCAGTGGCGAGAAGCTGGAACGTCAGCGGGTCACTGGGCACGAACCAGTTGCTCGTGTGGGAGATGGACCGCAACCGGGTTGCCACCCAGGTCATGATGGCGGTCATCGTTACGTCTGGACCCTGATTCAGGTGGGCACGCTTCACGAACCAAGGCTGGGTCACAATCTCCGTGAACCATCCTAGTGACCCGGAAGTCCTGAGGGCATCATTCTGGTCTGGGATGATCGCGATGCCTGCCAACTCTCGAAAGCGAGCGCACTCTCGGTAGAAGGGGATGCCTTTCTTGAAGGCGGTATCGATCACCTCTGCGGACGAGATCAGTGAGAGCGTCTCGGGATCAGTGAGGGTCTTCTTCTTGTTGAAGGTGCCTGGCTTGAGTGTGACGTTGGCCCTATCATCACCACTCTTTTCGGTGACGTAATCGATCGAGCCACCCATGCGTTCGACATCCTCCTGTGTGAATCTCACAGGGATGGACATCTGGTCCAATCTCGATTGAGCGAAGTCCCGGATCTTCATGGCCCAGGTGTTACGCCTCTTCGATCAGTACCGTGGCCCCTGAGGTGCGAATCCAGGCAGCGAGTTCCTCAGCGAAGGCGCGTGGATCCTCATGCTTGGCGACCGGGAGGATGACAAAATCCTCCCTGGACTCCAAACAGAAGAGAACCCGTCTGGCGCTTCGCTCAACGATCAAAATCAAGGTGAGGCTCTGGAGCGTCATGTTCCAATGGTCAGATAGATCATGCACCCGCTAGGGTGAGCTTCTTGGCCCAGTCACACGAGTGGCATGGCTGGATATAGGACTCCTCCCACAGGTGACCTTTGGAGCACCTGTATGAGTCCCTGATTCGATTCGGGTCATGGTGGTGGGTGACTCCGTCTTCGTCGCGGAAGTAGAAGTTCCCCCCAAGCAGAGTTGTGCTTGAACCCCCAGGATAGACGCGGCTCTTCTGATTGAGCCGCTCACACTCGGGGCAGGCAGGGATGGCAGACATGGTCATGAGGTCTTCCCTTGTGGGTGGGTGAGGAGGTTCATGATCTCCTGTCGAAGAACATTGGCAGCGTACCTCTCAGGTCGTGGGGCGGAGGCGTAGTCCAGGCTCTGGTCCCACCGGTTCGCTGCGTCCTCCAAGGCAGTAGCTCTGGCCTCAAGCTGAGTCACGACGACCCTGATGGCTGTCTCGTAGGCAGCCTTGGAGGCTCGTGTCATGTCTTCGCTGCTCGCCCCAGGTGAGTTGCCAACCTTGTGGCAGTCGGGGTTCCGGCAGAGCGTGTTCTTCTCCCCAAGGTTGCCACACCGGGAGCACATCCCGACCTCAGCGGGGCCAGCCATCTGCGTCAGATTGACTTCGACACGGGGGAACTTCGGCAGGCTCACTTTGAGTCCCCGTAGTTGGTGTTGGTGGTGTTCCTTGCCTTTGCCGCAGGGGTCATCCCCCCGTCCATGAGCCATCGGCTGAACTTTTCGAGTTCCTTGTCGGAGGGGTTCTTGCCCATGCGGGTGATCCGCTTGCGGATCTCTTCGAGGGGCCGGTTCCAAGCCGCAGCGAATTGCTCCGCCGAGACCGTCCACGAAGTCGCGTGTGTCTCTCCAAGAATGAAGGTCGGATTGCTGGTCGCAATCGCCGTCGGGAACGTGATCTTCATCAGTTGGATCTCTCTCGTCGGATGAGTTCGAGAGCCTCCAGGACACACTGATCCAGGTACTCACGGGCCTCTGGCTGAGGCCAGCCATCCTCGTTCGCGAAGTCCATCGAGGACGAGCACATGACGTGACCGTCCCAGACCTTGGTTCTCACGAGGATCACGAAGTAGTCCACGAGCTTCGCCCGCTCCTCGTAGGAGATGCGGACGGCTGGATTTCGCCTTCCGCTGGAGAGAGGTCCGATGGCAAGCTTGCCGTCTTCGATGGAGGCATAGAGTCGCATCTAGCTCTTACCCCCTTTGATGATCTTTGGGGTCCACGCCCGAGGAGATTGCACCTCAATCTCTGGGTCTGGCTGCTGGGTCTTGGACACGATTTCTCCGGTGAGGGCCACGCCCTCACCAGTCTCTCGGTCGATGACCATGCGGATTCGATTCCAGGGGAACATGCAGCGACACACGCTTCCGGAAAATGCGAGGTCCACCGAGAGCCCCTGCTTCGAGCAGTCGAGGTTTAGTGGGTAGGTGGCGCACAGGTCGATTGGAAGCATCTCCTTCCACTGAATCTTGAGGTGCTCAGGGACGACGACATCGCTGTGGGTCGAGTCCACGACAATCCTCGGGGTGTGCCCGGCGTTCCAGATGAGATCAAGGAGCGTCTGGATCGGATGGTGGACAACGGTGGTCATACCCCGTCTCAGGTATTGAAGCTCTGGAACAGGTCTTCCCCTGGGATGGTCTTGCGATATTGGATCCAGGGTGCCCTGAAATTCCCGCACATGAAGTGTGAGAGAACACGGGGCTGATCCTTCTCAGGGGAGTCCTTGTAGACCGGTGAGAAATGGGGGTCTTCGAGAGAGGGGGTTCCCACCTTCGCTGCGTGCTCGAACGGACTCATGTGACCTGACGTGAGGAGCTTGTCGTGGAGCGAGATGTCCGCGTTGAGGTCACGCTTCCCGTCGTGTGTGAGGTGAGTGACCCGAGCACAGCGTGCGGTGCTGACCTTCGGCAGGTCCGCGAGCGGGAGTGCTGCTGGGTCCATGTCGCTGAATGCCCAGCGATCCTCCTCGAAGACGAACGGTAAGTGCCACTCACCCTGCTTCAACTCGACCGGTGTCGAAGCTGCGAGAGCATCACGCATCAGTTCTGCGACCGTGCGGATCTCAGGCTGAGCCTCTGGTGAACATCTCAGGGCGAAGAAGTTTGCCCACTCGGTCGCCGTGACGATGACCGTGTGCCACAGGAAAGGCTCCAACATTCGGTTCGCCCACTGCTTGTGGACCCCAATCTTAGCCAAGTCCTCAGCGTGCTGAGTGGCGTGGCTTGCCGCATCGAGCCATGTCATCCGAGCCAGTCCCTGACCGTCCTCGGCCAGGGCATCACCAGCCTGCATCCCCTTCTTGTTCGCGCCGAACGCTTCTGGGATGAAGGGGTTCTGACGGACTTCCTTGATGCGCTTCTCGACCGGGATCGCCCGGCTACTCGCGCTCGATCTGCTGAACACCCGATGCGTGTTGAACTCGGCCAACACGATGCGTGGGAACGTCACCTGAAGCGTGGTCAGGCGGATTCCTGACGCGATGGAGTCTGCAAGCGGTTTGGCTGCGAACATGGGTTGTCTCCTGGGTGGGGGACGTTACCCTTTTCGAGTTGGGTTCAGACCAGACGGATTCGCCTGAAGTCCTCCCAGCCGTGGTCAGGTAGAGCCTCCCCATCTCGCAGGAGGTACGCAGAACCTCGTGTGTTCGAGTCATCCCCGCTCCAGGAGATCTTGGCGATCCTGAATGTTCCTGTCTCTCTCGCACAGGTGACCAGATCATCCACCTTGAAGGCGGGTGCCTCAGCATCTGGCAGGGGCAGGTTCCCGTACTTGGCGAAGTGCTCGAAGAGCGGGACCAACTCCTTCACGAAATCGTGGTGGAGATTGAGGGGCTTGTCCTCTTCCCGTCGAAAGACCAGAGCCGAGTCGGGGGTCTCTTCCAGGAAGAACTTTCGTCCTAGCTCGTCCTCAATTTCGTAGACCCGAAGGCCACGCTCCGTTCGGAAAGACGCTTTCACAGGCATCGCAGACCTCAGGTGTTCTCGGTGATGCCCCTACCATCAGGGCCGAACGTGCAGGCGAACACAGTCGCCGGACCACTGTACGGATTGAGCTTCGTCGGGCCATCGTCACCGACCGTCAGGAAGTAGTGACGATCCCTCTCTTCAGGGGTGTCGAAGAGAAGGATCAGAAACCCGCCGTGGAGCAGCTTGATGCTGAGGTCACGGTCGTTGTCGAGGAGGTAGGGGGCAGCCTTCTCGACCTCCTGCCAATCATCAGTGTCCCCGGCGACCGACACAAGCAGCCCGTGCTTGCCATGGACGCGACAGAGTTCCTCGATGCAGTCGTAGTGGGTGCTGAACGTCTTCATGATCAGTGGGCCTTTGCTTTGAGCCTGGGTCGGAGAGTGAACCCGTTGTCAGCCAGTGCCAATCGAGCACTCTTCCACGCAGCCGACAGGGCTCGTGAGACGGCTTGCCTCCTGGTGTACTCCTCCCAACCCATTGAGGGCTTCACCCTGGATGGTTCAGGTGCCTCAGCCTCGCGAGGGAGTAGATGACAGATGGACACCTCAGGTATGAGGCGGATCTGATCTACGAAAGGGTTCTGCTCCAACAGGGGCTCTTCAACCACCTCACGAAGCAGATCCCAGGAGAGGCTGGGGGTGGTGAGAGTTTGGTAGGTATCCGGGAACCGGATACCCTTTGGTCCATACCATCCCCCATGTTGGTCCCTGCGGTAACTTCGCCCCCGGTCTTCCAGGTACATCGCCGCCGGTCGGTAGCCTGACTTGGGGAAGCTCACGGTGTCCTGCTATTGCGGGAGCACTTCAGCAGGATTCCACCCGTGGTGGGAAGCCACCCTCTCGTATGTGCGCTTGAAGATCACGATGAGTTCCCAGACTCGTGGATCGACCAGCAGTGCTGCGAGGGGGGAGTCGTTTCCCTGCGTAGCCACCATCACGACAGCGCGTGAGGCTTCTGAGTAGCCTCGGATGGCGCGGAGACCCCACTGTGGAGGGTCAGCGTAGAGGTCGTGGACGTTCGAGGTCTTGTCCGCGATCTTGATTGCCTGCCCGTGAGGGTCCATGTCAATCATCTTGCGAAGCTGAAACTTCTGCTTCAACTCACGATCTTTGCGGGCCTCTGGGGGAAGCGTGACGTGGTTGACTAGCTCAGCGACTCGCCTTCCGAATTTATCGGAGATCTCAGTCAGCTTGATGTGCGTGTCTTCCACCACGTCGTGGAGGACGGCTGCGATGAGCGTGTCTCGATCATCGAACCCTGCGTTGATGAGGCGACGGGCAACGTCGATCGGGTGATTGACGTAAGGGACGCCCCTCCCACCTCGGACTTGTCCTTGGTGAGCGAGCGAAGCGAACTCGACCGCGTCGAGTAGTTCTAGTGTGATGTTCATTGGAACTACTTACGCCTCTGGATCAGCAAGCTCCACGGACACCTTCAGAACGACCATCACTTCCCACTCGTGGTCGCACTCCTGGCAGTACCCGCCCGCGTTCACACGCGCCCCGACCGTCGGGTAGGACAGGTAGCGGCTGCCGAAGTCGTGCTCCCAAGGGGCACCGCACTTCGGGCACACGTCCTTGATCACGACCCCCGGCAGATAGAGCCGCTTCACGTCGATGGAAGCGCCTTCGACCGTGCCTTCAATCTTCGCTGTCTTGCTCATGGCTCCCCATCTCGGAGCGGGTTGCCCGCTCCGAATTCATGTACTCGCGAGCGAGTCGGTCTTCCTCGGCGTCAGCCTCTGGGTCGGGGAAGGGTTCACCCACCACGATCTCGTAGGCAAGAGCCTCACCCTGCTTGCCGGGGACACGCGCCTTCACGAAGGCCGCGAAGCTCTTCCGCTCTGCGAGGAGCAGATCCTCGATGTGGATCGCGAGGTCAGACGCGAGGTCATCTTCCCGATCTGCAAGCGTCGGGAACTTCGAGCAGAGAGCTTCGACCGCTCTCTCAAACTCCGGGTTGAATCCTTGGGCCGGACCGCAGGAGCCGCACGCTGTATCACCGCACAGGCACATGATCAGACCTCTCCGTGGGAGTGGACGTGGACCGCGACCTTGGACGCACGGCGGAGCGCACGGGCGGAGATCGCCTTGGTCTTGCGCTTGTTGCTGACGCGGCAGCAGGGGCAGTTGATCCCGCCGGGGCCGCCGCACGCCTTGGAGGGGCCAGGGCGCTTGAAGCTGGTGAACTTGACGAGTTCCATGATCAGACCTCCGAGATTGAACGAACCCGCTGCTGGGCGCGGGTGCCCTGCCGCTTGCTGCGGCTGTCCTTGTGCGGACCGCCACCCGTGCGGAGCCGGACGCTCTCCACGAGCCAGGACCGCTTCGCCACTTTCTGCTTGGTGCTCATCTTCGTTCCCTCACCCTAGAAACGGATGGTGACACCTATATTACACGTTTCGGGGTCTCAATCTTTTTTTGGCCAATCGTGAAAAGACCCTCCCCCCGTCCGTTTCCAGGGTGAGGAGATGAACATGGGCACCAACGCAAAGTCGGTTCGAGTCGCGGTTCACATGGCGGACATGGTCGAAGAGGCGAAGGGTTCGCCCCGCTTCGTCGGTTTCGCCACCCGCCTCGCGGGTGAGGTCCAGGGAGCGGGCGCGCTGAAGATGCGCCGTGGCGACCACGTCATGGAGTACACGCTCCTGACCGGGTTCAGCTACCTGAACATGGTCCAGCGGTCGCTGGACACCCTCACGGCGGCGATGGCGTCGCCCAGCTTCGTCTCGGACATGGTCGCGGCGCTCGCTGCCGACGGCAAGGTGGACGAGGGAACGGGCGCGGCGATCACCGCGACCGACGTGATCGACGCCTGCACGGGCACCGTGCGTGGCCGCAAGGGGCTCCTCACCGCCTACAGTGAGACGCTCGCTGGCACCAACGAGAGCACGAGCGAGCACGTCTACGATGTCCTCTCGGTGGACGGTTCGGACGTGGCGGGCTGCAAGGTCTACACGGGCGCTGGCAACGCGGCGGACCCGAAGGCCCCCGTCCCCGGCACGGTCTACCTCGCGGGTGTGGTCATCGCCTCGAAGTGCGTCGAGAAGAGTGTCAACGGCGACAAGCTTCCGACCAAGAGTGGTGCGGTCGCAGTCACCAAGTCCTTCATCGAGCGCACCCTCGACCTCCCGGCGTCCCGCTACCGCACGTTCCGCCTCCTGCCCGGTGAGGCTGTCTCGCTCAAGTGCGGCGCGACCTCCTTCCACGCGGCTGAGGGCGGCTCGGTCAAGCCCGGTGTCGTCTCGATCGAGGCGCTGGTCGCATGAGCCGGAAGGCTACTGTCACGGGGGTCGGGTACGTCAGCCCGGCCCTCAACGACGCCCTGACGGACCTCCTTGCGAACCAGGGGATCGAGGTCTTCACCCAGGCCGAGACCGAGTTCATCACGGTGTGGGCTCGCAAGCACCACCCGCGTCGTAAGTACCTGACGGACGCTCAGTTTGCTCAGGCACGCGCTGAGTACGCCGCAACGAAGGGAACACCGTGAGCCTCGACCCATTCAATCCAGACGAGGTGCGCGCCTTCGTCATGAGGCACCTCGTGGAGAGTCTCACCAAGTCGAAGGATCCAGGGTTGGACGAGATCTACACAGCCCTTTTGAGTGGAGCCACCCTCCATCTGCTCACAACCTCTGTTGGGAGTCTGGGCGATCTGGACTCCGAAGACAGCGACTCTTTGCTGCACCTCTTCGAGGTCAAGATGGGTCGTCGTCGGGTCCGGTTCAACATCACCGAGAAGGATGAGGGAACACCATGATCGTCGCCACGCTGTCATACGAAGAGATGCTCCGCCGACACCCGGCAGAGGTCGC
>Ga0315286_10003414_pt1 | contig 15023 bp, 21 predicted proteins | sample YL17G10_0_MG_FD_205038 | JGI IMG/M metagenome (GOLD analysis project Ga0315286, IMG submission 205038) | Sediment microbial communities from Yellowstone Lake, YNP, Wyoming, USA - YL17G10_0 | ecosystem: Environmental > Aquatic > Freshwater > Lake > Sediment | place: USA: Wyoming | collected...
TCCTAATTTTAACTGTAGGTTTAACCCCATCATTACAAACTTTGGTAACACATTTCATGCCAGATTCAGATAAAACTTTAAACTCTTCACCTCGTTTAAACCGTTTAAACAACTCCTGAATTTCCAATACCCCGATGGAAGTTGGAATTCTAGTTGTTGATATAACACATTTGCCAATACCCATGCTATCCGCAAGTAAGGATCGTGATCGTGATGATAAGAATCGTACTCCTGCCATTTGATCCTTATAGAGTTTAGTACGAACAGCACTTAGATATTCAGGCCGAATATCTCCATTATACTCGCCCTTTTTCATTCTAAAATTTAGATCTGAGGTTTGGTTCCATTGTATGATACGTTCCATGATCTCTTCTGACGCGTCACGCTCATAAAACTTAACAGAATCAAGATACTCTTTAAAAGCTTTAAACTCCGCAATATGAGCTACAAAAAGGTCAGAGGCCGCAACATACCGCGAAGATACCATAGAAACCACATAAGACCTAATAGTCTCTGGACATTCATGCAATTTCACGGAAAAATCATGAAAAGCTGAAGCCGTATTTATTTCAATTAGTGGGGACATAGCCGTATTTTACCGAAGAAGCGAAAATCTTGCAACCTTTTCACCGTCAACTTCTACTTCAGATACCCAATCGGCAAGGCTGCATACCCAAGTGACTTGTTGAGTAACCGAATAATAAACTACAATTTGCTCTCCAGTTTTATAATCTATGGCAAGCATACAAACCCGGTATAGCTCTTTGTCCTTGTAGTGTTTGTACAGCGTGTTAGGTTGTGGTTGCGCCACTACTGACAACCCTTGAAAAGTTAATCATTAGGACCCCCAACCACAAGTTTACCATTTTAGATAATAGCCAATATAACTATATATCCATTGCACAATGAGTCATGACTCAAACGATCTGACAAACCCCTGAACTACAGGCAAGCTCTGCTGCCACGGTAGTATTATCTTGAATTTCCTTAACTTGTGAAAAATCGATAGCTTGCGCAAAAGGCAACATTTCGAGATATTTTTCTTCGCTAATTTTTTCAAATGGTGCCTGGACATAAGTATTGTTGTCATGCGGCAAAACTGCAATCCCAGAATAGGAATGTCGATTTTCCCACATCCAACTTTCAACTTGGTCCCACTCATTTTCTTTGATTTTGACAGTAGATGACACATTATGAGTATTTTTGCCTGAAACATGACCCGGTCTAATCCAGTGCTCAGTTACGTATTTCAAACGTCCCAAAAATTCTAATGCCGTTTCTGAATCTTCAGTTATTGCACCATCTGGTGCTCGCATAGGAACACAAATATAAGCCGTATTTGTAGGATCAAATACGCTATCTTCCATAAGTTGTGGCACTGATTGCATAAGATATGAATAAACGCTTGAAACTTTAGTTATCCGGATTCTACGAGTATAATACTTTGAAAACCAAGCATGAATCCCCGAACTAGTACCCATAATTAACGAGGTAGTACCCGCTGGTTTCACACAAGTAGTTCTTGCAGCAGGTTTAATTCCGATAATCTTTGCTACTCGAACATTTTCAGACACAACATTACGAGCTGCTGATTCAAGATCATACTTGTCAGTAGAAAATGAAGCAAGACCAGTCATAGACACGCCGAGAAGAGCCTCAGATTCGGTTGCTTCCCTCCAAGAATCACGCAAATAATGGAAATCTGTATAACCTGCTTGAAGAGTTCCAATAAAAGCCGCTGCTCTCACACGATTTTCCAAATCCTGTTGAGATTCAACGTTGGACACGTTAACCTCACACAAATTACACTGTTTAGTAAGGACATTGTTGAATACTCCTTGGTGAAGTTCAGGCTCACTAAAACAATAAGACATGTGTAATCCAGGTAACTGTTCTACTGATTCGACTCGTTGTACCTTTTGTTTGTTTAAGTTTTCTCCTGTATTAGTACACTCCAAACGTTGGCATATAAAATCTGAAGTTTTTACAATTTGCAAATACCACATATCACGTGTACGAATTCCAAAATTGGTCTCTTCACCAGCTTTAGACATTAAATTAACTGTAGATTTAATACCGATTTTAGAAAGCAATAATTGAGCATCCCGGATATGACCTTCAGCTCCATATAATCTTGCTCCACCGCTTGGTGTATTAGACCCGTCAGCGTCAAGCCAACCACTAATAAATCCAATAATGGAATTTCTATCCCAAGAGAAAATTTCTCTTGGAAGTTGATCTTTTTTACGTAAAGCAGCGGCTAAGTCACGATTACAGTCATCAAAAGCGACAATTTCATGTTTACCACTTATTGGATTGACTCTCTCGCCTAAGGAACGCATATTTTTAAGTTTAAGGTGCATCTTTGATCCATAAAGCGCTATATATGGTTTGGTACCATTAATATAACCATCACCCAGATAAAACCCATATTCATATGCGAGTGGTTCTTCCGTTCCTAAGTCACATATAATTGAGTGTGGTGGAACGTGTAAATCATACTTTGATTCTTTAAGAGCTTGAATAAGGTCAATAGTTTCAACCTCAGTATACTCCTTTTGGAATCGATTTTTAACTAGAAATTTATGATTAGCAGTGGCATCCAGATAACTTCCGTCACTGAAATTTACTCGATAAAGAGTATCTGCGGTACCTGTGACAAATGGGGTAACTTTAGACCATTTTTCACCATTCCAAATCTCAATGCTTTTATCAACTACACTACTAATTTCATATAACCCATCACGGGTAATTAATTTCGTATCCCCGGATACACAAAACTGATTTGGCTTAAGGGCGATTTCCACACATTGTCCAATAATTATTCCATTGGCTACAATAGTGTTTGAATCAGGTTCATTCAAACAAAACACCTCATCAGTGCCCATTAAAGCTATTGATTCTACATAGGCACGATTCGTAGTATTAGTATTAGAAGAACCGGGATAAGTGAATCCAAATTCACTATCTAAATTGTAGGTACATACTTGATCATGAATGTCTAAATCTTTTAGAAATACGCGAGAGCCATCACTCAAAATAAAAGTATGGTTTTCGGTAGCTTTAATAATTGAGCCATTTGAAAATTTGACTCCATAAATCTCTGACTCCATGCCAGTTCTAAATACATTAGAAGCACGTACTAAGCCTTTATCATTAATTATTTCGATAACACCATAATCATCCAAATTTTTATCTTTAGAATACTCTTGTTTACCACCTTCAATCCACAATTCTCTAAGGGTTCTATACCCTGTTTTAGTGAGAAGTTGTGTATCACCAGTTAAACATGGATTACTACCTGCATCGGGGTCATTAGAGAAGAACACACCAGGTTCCCCTGCACCCGATTCTTTAATCATCTTAAACAAACGTTTAAAGTCAAAAATACTGTGCATATTTCGAATAAACATGGCAGAGTTATTGGATCGTCCACGTTGCGGTTCAAAATGCCACCATGGCAAAGTATGGTTTGCTTTTGCCTGTTCATATTGATCTTTAGTCAAATACAAATTGTGGTTTTTAGGCGGCATCCATCCATTGGTTTCAACGAGCACTTGATAATTATCGCCCACTTGAGACTCTTCTATGATTTTAACCGTAAAATTACTCTTACATCTCGCCATTTCATGGTCTTCAGGTGAAAAGAATGCGATCATGGCTGCTTCACGAATACCACCAGACAAAACCGCGTCTGCAATGAAACAATTAACATCATGACACTCAAGTGGTGTAAGTTTTGCACCGTTGTCCTTTGAATCAAACAATTCTTTTATTTTGTTTAAACATTTACGCAATGGCTCTGGGCCTGGGGCTTTCCCACCTGATGTTTTAAGTGGTGCACCTTTCTTTCTAATACCGCGATAATCAAAATCAGGGAGAGTTCCACCATCAAGATAGGCTTTGGTTAATACCTCAACTGCATTAGCCCATCCGATTACATCATCTGCAATCAAATATTTTTTAGTACGCGTAGGTTTGCGGATACTTGGCAATTTGCTTACATGGCGATATTGAACTGAATAACCAACGCCCGTGCCTGAGATTAAAAGAAACATCACTTCTCGAAATGATTTCCAATGATCAATGAGTAAGTACGAGCAATTAAAAATACGCGCTTCATTGAGTTCAATCGGCAAACCACCAAATTGCATACTTCGCATACTCGGTACTACCAACTTGGGTTCTACGAATTTGGCAAATATTTCCTGAATTTCCTCACGAAGAAACGGGTACTTCTTAATATGCATGTCACGAGTTCGATTCACATTTTCTGACCAGTCCTCGCGACGTTTATCTTGCTCCAGATATTTTGCATATTTAAGATAATGAGTAATCCCGCTCATAAGCTTTACACTCGGATTCATTCAGTAATTCCCTTTCTATGACTTCGTGTCGTAATTAAGTGCTTCCACGAACCAAATAAGATTCTATAGATTCTACTTCTTCACCATTAGAATGCACGATGTGACCCATGCGATGTCTTTCAAATTTTCCTCGTTTTTCAAACATAGTCTGACAATCCACACAAAATTGAGATGTGGGATTCACACGAATTCGTTCAGTGGAGATCTTCTCTCCACAGTCTGCACACACTTTCCCCATAATTATTCGGGCCTATCCCCAGATTTCGCAATCCGAAATTTTAAACTATAAAATAATGAAAAAGGCTTCCCCATACTCCATTATTCTACCGGATCGTGAGCTTCTCTTATTAAGCATTCCCCAGCTTCTATTCGATTTTCAAATACAGTCCTTGATTGCAATAGAATCAATTTTCCCGATAACAAAGGGAAATTACGATCACCAACTTTGTTGATTTCAAAATCAAACAGTGGCGCGTCATCCTGCACCATAAATTCAACTGTTCTAGTGCGCTCTTCGTCCAACCCCGCGCCTTTAATAAAAACTGAGGTTTCAAGGCGTAAAATGTCGCCTGGTGAACATATGCACCGCTTCAAGAACCAAATCAAATTTTGCCGTTTAGATAAAGGAGTAACAAATTTTCCATCATACTCATTATCAACTTTTAACCAACTTAGTTTTTCATTATTGAGAAACGCATTAACTCGCTGTGTTTCTTTATAAGACTGCGCATAGCCAATTTGAACAACAATAATCACAGAAAATCCGATATTCGGTCATCAGGATAAAGTCCAGTGTCCCAACAATTAGGACAAAAACTTGAAAGTTTGGACAACCCGCCTTCAATAAGACCGAAGGTCATCCAATGTTGCAATTCTTCTTTTGTGTCAGGTGATTTACCACAACTTTTGCATACATATTTATTTTCATGACAATCTTGTTCAGCAATTAATTCTGCACGAAGAAATTCTATTTCAGTCATCATTTTCAATCGAAATTGTGCGATCAGTTATATGTCCATTTTCACATTCAAAATGAACACGCAATTTTTCAAGTGGTTTTTTCCCGTGTACTTCCCCATAACCAAACGTGTCATCTTCATAAACCACTTCTTTACAACCGTAGATTTTCATATCACCATCAAAATCATCTTCATGAAATTTAAGGTCAAAGATTTCGAGTGGAACACCATGTTTCTCTTGAAAAAGTTTATTAGTCGCTTGTAGAGCTTCGATAAAGTCATTGATTTTCATAAAAAATCCTTTATTCAAGAGACCGATTTATCTTCATGCGGAGTCGCCCAACTTCATTTTCAAGATCCCTTAAACGTTCTTCATATCCAACGCGTACTTGATAAAGAAGACGATCTCGTTCTTTAAGTGAAGTATAACTAGCTCGCATATCTTCAAGATCCGCTTCAAGCTTAAACTTAGCTAGTAATAGTTGATCACGATCACGGGTGATTTCTTCATTTTTTGCACGAAGAAATTTTACTTCTTCAAGAATAACATCATCCATAATTTAAATTACCACTTTTTTATTGGGCAAACTGAACCGAGTATTTTGGTTTTTATAAGCATAAAACATGAGCATTGCTTACAACGACTAAGTCCAGGTTCAAAATATTCACAAGTTTTGCAAATTTCTAAACGCTTATCCGCCGTTTCACGTACGACTTTAATTGATTCTTTGAATTTTGCCGCCATCTTTTTACAAGGTGCGCAACCCATGGGAACCCCCGTATTGCATAAAGGCTTTATTTTCCACTGGTTTTACACAATTACAAGGAACCGGCCTTAAAAGCACAGGATCACGAGATACCTTTTTACAAATTGGACAAATTCCTTGTAATTGTGCATTTTCAGATTGCTTAAGTGTCGCCCACAACTTTTTATGAGCGACTATTCTTTGATGAAATTCGTATTTGCGTATCCAAGCCCACCAAGGGAGAAACAAAAGTTCCCTTTGCAACTTAAACATTTGATCTGACAAAGTTTCATATGAAACTTTATAGACAAAATCCGAATCATCTCCCTGCAATTTCACGCATCATTCCGTTCTGTGATGAATTCCAAAACAGTAAGATCCATTGTGGTCAAGGTGTTAGTTTCTTCAGATCCAAAATCAGAAAACGTAAGCCCATCAAACTCAATTTCGACATCATTAAGTTCTTTAAACTTTCCGTTATATTCTTCAATTTTGCCGGGTACGATATTCACCATCGTTTGAGTACCTACTTGCTTAACAAGTGGGTTCCCATCTTCATCTTTGATGGCGTATTCTTTAAGATAAGAATTCATAGTGTCATAGTAATTTTGCGTTTCTTCAGTGACTAACTTAGAAATCTTTTTCAATTTAAACATGGTCTTCACTGGAAGTTTCATTTCCATAAGTTTTTTGAAAGACTCAGTGAATTGCGTGCTCGTCATCTTACCTAGTTTCATTGTCATCATTCCTCTATTAGCATTTAGACTTTGATTTGTCAAGTCTTAACATGTTTTTTAACATACACTCTACCTGAACAATTGGGGCAAAGAGTGTCATAGTCAAAGAGTGAATATACCTTAATATACCCTAGTTTGCACTTCCCACATTTATAAGAAAAATGACCAAACCAGCGACATGGATACTCTTCACTTCCACCAACTAACCATTCCATGACTTTTACATCATACCCTGCATTTGTCCACATATTTATTTTACTTAAATTTTCGGATACTTCTCTGGCCATAAAACACTATCCAAAGTTCAGCAGAGTTAAAACAGAAACCAAATAGTCGCTCGAAGGCTGGTGCCTTCGGATTCGGCGCTTCGCACCGAATTATTCTTTTCGGTTATTCAAATTGGTGCGGTGCTATTCGGGATCCGAAGGTTGAGATAGTCGGGGGTCATATACCAAGGGTTCTGAGCGGGAGCGAAAAGACACAAATCATCCAACTAGGTTTTAACCCGGACAAAAGTTAAAAAATAACCCTATCCGAATTTAAAAACCTATGTTGGATGATTATTTACGGGAGAAACGTACCTTAGGGACATTCGCTCTCGCGTTAAAGACAGTAGTTATATCTAGCATAACTACCTCCGGGGTTCCTTTTGAAGGGCTTATCCTTCCTAGTTTTCAGCGTCGTACCCCAACCTGCCCCAGCAACGGTTCACCGTCATTATTTGAGTGCCCCCTATCCCCTACTTATCTCTAAATAGGCTGACTCGGAAAGCTTTACCCAACTGGAACTGGTAATCACCTGACTCTTGGCCGTCGCACTCCCCGCATCATATGACCACCGTGACAACGGTGTCGGCCCGATAACGAATAACGCCGCGTTGTTGATCTCCTCGCGTCATCCGAAGCTTGCGCTCAATAATTTTGTGTTGTAAAGGTGTTGTAAAGGTGTTGTGATATAAAATTTGCCGTTATTTTACTTAGTTCCATAGTAGAATACAAAACAGAAGTCACTGGTATACCAAAATGATTTTACCGGTATTGAAATGTTATAAAATCCACTAATGCGGTGCTCGTGGCCGAAGAACTATTAGAAAAACTAAAGGGATATATGCCTGAAATAACTGGAATGGTTGAAGTTTGTGTTCACGGTTTTAGAACATATGGCCATGTTTGTACCGTATGCGAAATCGACGAAAATCAAGAAGAAAACACGATTAAAAGATATACCATTGCCCGAGAACAAGCAGAAATAGCTGTTGATCGGGCTGATGAAAAAACTAAATGGCATACTCCATAAAATGTGTTAAAAAATGCATATGTCACCTATGCCAGAACAAAGGTGTTTGGGATGTAAAAAGAAAATCGACGGAAACCGCACTGGATATTGTCGAGATTGTTTACGACATGCTTGCACGGGTTGCGGCAAAAAAGTTTCATCACCGAAATCTCGGTGTGGAGAATGTAGAGCAAAAATTGCACGACTAGCCGAGTAAAATGAAGTTTATGAAGTGTCCACGTTGCGGGAAAAAAGAATTGTAAACCAAATTATTGCACCAGATAATATATACTTGACAATGTTAACCTGTGTGTGTTAAAATAAAAGTAGGAGTATTAAAATGAAAAAACTAGTAGAAGAAGTGACCAAGGTAATTTCTAAAACAATGAACCATAAGACGGGTTCTAAGCCCACTCCTCTTAAGACAGCCCCTAAGACAACAATGACTTCTAAAGTTGTTAAAGTAGTTCCAATAATGCCTAAACCTTCCAACATTGCAGTTATGGATCGTATTAAACAAGCGGATGCTGCACATATTCTAGGCTGTACGCGCCAACGTGTTTCAGAGCGTATTAAACAGGGAAGTTTGAAATATGCAGAATCTATTGACGCTCTTGGTCATAAAACACGTTTTGTTTCACTCAAACAAGTTCGCGCTCTTAAAGAAGAAATTGATAAGGTAACCAAGAAATCAGCATGATAATAGCTTTTCACGGGTTGCAGGGTTCAGGCAAGTCCACTATGTCAGAATATGTGGAGAAGTATCTTTCATATAGAAATATACCCTATTCTCGATATAACATCAAAGACACCTTTGACGAGCATGTCCAAAGCTTTGCTAATGATTTAGGTATTGACAAAGAAAAGGATTTGCTTAGATATAAAAAGCTTCAAAAGTCTATATCCTGTTTAGTTGAAGAATACAAACCCACTGTTTGGTCAGACAAATATTATAAGGCTGTTAAGGCTATTCATTCGAGTGTGGTTATTATTACTGATGATATACGCACCCCCATGAATCTTGAAGCACTTATTGCGTTATCAAATACAAAACCTGTATTAGTATTTCGTTTACTTGCTTCTGAAGAAATTAGAAGGGCAAGATGTAGTGCTTACCGAGAAGGTAATCACTATACAGAGCAATTATTGGAACGTCCGGATGAAGTACCTGAACAGTTTTATTGGAAAGATATTAATACTGAACAATCTTTAGAACATGCTTTTAGTCAAATAGACACAGAGATATCCGCAATTCTTAGTAAAATCTCTTTATGAGCAAAGACATTGAAAAATGTAGCCAGTGTTTAGAAGATTACTGCACAAGTTGTGCTGCCTATGCGAATACTTGTAAAGAATGCGGCGAAAGCACTTGTGGAGAAGAACCCTGTCTTGCAGTTTGTATCATTAAAAATGGGTGTAGTGACCTTATTTGCAAAACATGTAAAAAGACTCATGATTGTATGGATGATGAAAACAATCCTTTCAATACCATAAATTCATGAAAGCAAAAATAATATCTATCACAGGCGTTAAAAAACCTAAAGTAAGATTAATTGCAATGACTGGCACTCCAGTCAGTGAAAGTCCAAATAACGCTTATTCTTTGCTACGGTTTATAGAACCTGGACTCGCCGTCTCAAAATCAAAGTTCAGTTCCAAATTTGTTGAAAATGAAACTGTTTTTTATGGTGGACAACGAGTAGTTAAAGTTAAAGGTTATAAAAATTTGGATGAACTCCAATCACTTTTAGCTAACATTTCCATACGTCGCACTATAGCAGATGTTGAAGGAATGCCTGAAAAGCTGGAAATTATCAGAGAGGTTACATTAGGCCCTGAACAAAAGAAAATTTACAACGCTTTAGCCTCTGCAACAAAAAGAGATACTGTTGCAAATCATTTAGGTGTTGATCATATAGAAAATATCACTTTGAAACTTCGTCAACTTCTTTATGACCCCGGCATTTTAGGGTATGATGTGCCATCAGCTAAACTTGATACCCTAGACTCTATAGCTGATGAAATACTCGAAGATGACCCGATTGCTAAAATGGTGATTTGGGTTTCGTTTGTCGGATCAGGTTCCATGGAGCGCTTACTTAAACGTTTAAAACGTTATAAACCAATTGGCTTGTTTGCGGACACTCCTCGTGCCGAACTTGACCGTCTTGGTAAAACATTTGATCATAGTGATAATCGGATAGTAGTGGCTACTCCGCAAAAAGGCGGGACGGGAATCGATTGGTTAGCTAGGTCGCGTTATGCGGTTTATGTTGATTTACCTTGGAGTTATACGGCTTTTAGACAATCACAAGATCGTCTTATTCGTAGAACAAATCTCAAATCGACTGATCCGATTGAAAGATTAAAGGGAAGTCCTGCTACTCTAATAGAACTCCAGGTTCCAGGTAGTGTGGATTTATTAACTCGGGCTTGTCTTGAGAGGAAAGTTGATCTTGTTCAAGGAACGTCAGTTGCAGTAAATGATCTTGCCCTTTCGCGTGAAGAAATGTTGTCTTTTATCGAGGAACTCAAGTAAAATACATTTATGTTTGGCAAAGGAACCGTCGTAGTATTACCCGAAAAAACAAAAGAAACATTTGGATATGATATATCAGTTCTTCATCCAGGATCACATCAACGGGTGTGGCTTAAATGTACCAGATGCGACACTGAAATTATTCGAGATTTTAGACACACCTATAAAAAACACGCGTGTCCTACACATTGTGTTAAAGATGGGGTAGATCATAAATGGTGTAACGCATGTTTAACCTGGAAATCATTAAATCATTTTCAAAATAATGCAGCCAAAGTAGATGGTAAAAGTCCCACTTGTAGAGATTGCCGTAGAATCAACCCAAAAACTATTTCTTATAAAGTTAGAAAATTAGCCCTAAAACGCTCAACGATTGAGGGGTGGATTGCATATAGTACTCTTCAACGCAAGTATAAGGCGAAAAAACATGGTATACCACATGACTTAAACATAGAATACTTAATTGCTTTATGGCACAAACAAGGTGGTCGATGTTATTACACAAAGATACCCCTTGAATTTGGTAAAAACACATTGCACTCTGCTCAATTAGACCGTCTGGATAGTACTAAAGGATATATTAAAGATAACGTGGTATGGGCTTCAAGAGCTATTAACCATATGAAAAATTCGGCGTCAATGAGCGAATTTCAAAATTTCATCGCACAAATGTCCTCCGTAGTTGACTTTGGATTACCTTCTTTTGAATTTAAAAAGCTTCAACAAGATGCTACACTTCCAACATTAGGAAGACCTACTGATGCATGTCATGATGTATATTCAATTGACGATGTCTTGCTTCAAGCGCGATCAGTTACTGATGTAAAAACTGGTTTGTGTTTGTCCCCCCCTACGGGTTTTTATCTCACTATAGAAGGTCGATCCAGTTTATTTAAATTCGGGATTGAACCTTTACGTGGCGTAATAGACGCCACGTACACAGGTGAACTTGTAGTGACACTTAACAATACGTCTAATCAAGCTTATGCAGTGAAAAAAGGTGACAGAATTGCACAAATTGCTATTCACCGAGTCATCCATGCTCAATTCACACAAGTGGAAGAGTTCAGTTTACCATATAGAACTCGCGGGAACAAAGGATTTGGCTCAAGTGGCCGTTAGGAATTAAAAATTATGAGTGAATATAAAGTTAATAAGCCAGTTCCGACGTACTATTCTTGTGTTTGTGGGTGCTTTGTTTTTTCTCCAACAAATGAACCTATCCTTAAAAAATTAGACAAAGCCATTGGTAAATATATCGAACATAAATGTACTTGTGGATCGTCTATGACTCCAGGATTACCATTGGTTGTAGTAGAACTTAAAAATCCGGACATGAAAATTAAGTGTACACCTTGTAACGTTATTTATAGACGTGTTTCCCAAACTCGTATTATTTGCCCATCTTGTGATGAAGTTGGGTTTGCCCAAGGTTTAGAAATTTGGTTTAAACCCACGGCGCGTGTCAATACCGTACTTGCATGAATTATATAGTTGCCGATGATCTGGGTGCATTATCTCTTATAAATCCTGATTTTCCAGTTTTTTATGAAGAACAGGACTATTTGGATTATCCCAATGAAGCTTTTATTGTAATGCCGATCACTGGTGTGCAACTTGACTACCTTATTGCGTGTAAGGCTCGATTTATCTTTATCGCACATTACAAAAAAGACATCGATTTACTCAAGAAAAAAGGTATAATCGAACTGAAAATAGACGTTTCAATTTCTAAAGTGTTGGACTCATTACGACACCTTGGTCCCCTCACTCGCGCTTCTATGGGTTTAGGTGATTTAAAGTCTGTGTCCCACCAAATCCAAGCGGCAACAACGATCGCACTTCTTGGTGAGAGTAAAGAATCAATAAATTACGCCAAACTTCAGCACATAGAAACTAAAAACTTTGCGATACAAGAAGCTTTTCTTCAAATGGACTTGAGTTTATGCCTAAAACTTCTTGACGATGTTAAACCATCTGACTGTGTGGGCGTAGCTGCTTTGTTACTCTCTGGACATACACTCGCCTTTGCGCTTAAAGATGGTTCAATCACCGAGCTTGGTGTTAACGCTTATTACGCGAACAAAATACAAGACTTATCGGTTAAGTATGTTCGGAAAGCGCCTTTTGAAAAAGTAACCCTATTGCTTGCTGGGTATCTAGGACAGGTTAAAGAAGGTTCTGAACCCCACCACTTACTTCGTCAAATAATCCTAAAATCACTCTCTATTTAACGCGGGATGCCCTTCGAGAGGCATCCCACGGCATTCTTGCATGTGTCAATTATGACTCATTGACATAGGCAATAGTCTATGTTAAAATAGAATTATAGGTTGACAAAGTTAATGTTTTATGGTAAAAGGATTATTAGCAAAAGAGGCATCATGAAAAAGCTCGATTGGCCATTGTTTAGTCAAATTAAAGCAAACCTTAGTGAAAGCGTCGGTATCTGTCTTATAACGGGTCAAGAAAGAAAAGAACTCACATTTGCAGAACAACGCTATTTAAATGAAATTATGGCTGATGCATATGTAAAAGCCTACCTTGCATTTAAACAAGCACAAGAAATTTGGGATATGCGTCCGGATTTTAACGCTGATCCTTTCACTCCAAACGGAGGAAACGAATCATAAAATGCATAAAGTGTGGTCAGTTAGAATCCTCTTTGGTGCAATTTCGTACAGTTAACCGAATGTGTCTTAGTTGACTCATTGACAGCGTCAAGAGGGTATGCTACAATAGAAGTATAACCAGTTAAGGAGATAACATGATTACCAAAATCCAAGCCCTTAGAGTCGCTTTAAACCAACAATTTCTAGAACGTTCTACCCTAATTGACGGTATGTTAACTGCCCTCGTGAGTTCTGATCCACTTCTTATGATCGGACCTCCTGGAACGGCCAAAAGCGCCATTTGCCGCGCCATTTGCCAATCGGTCCAAGGCAATTATTTTTCCTGGTGCATGAGCAAGCTGACGACTCCAGAAGAGCTTTTCGGGCCAATATCCCTTAAAGCGCTCGAACAGGATAGATATTCGCGCCAAACGACGGGCAAACTTCCATCGGCGGACGTCGCTTTTCTGGACGAAATTTTCAAAGCATCGTCGGCGACCAACAATACGCTTCTGACCATCACCAATGAAAAGGAATTTTTCAACGATGGTAAGCCTAACCCTGTCCCACTCCGCGTACTTTATGCCGCGTCAAATGAAGTACCTCAAGGTGAAGAACTTGCCGCCATGTACGACCGTTTCGTGCTCAAATACTACGTCGATGCGGTTAAAGAAGATTCGTCGGTGGACAAGCTCTTTTTAGGTTTAGGCAAAGTGACTATGCCGAATATCTCTTTAAAGGAAATCGACGCCTTACAAGCTGTTGCTCAAAATCCAACGATGGATGATGTGAAACCTGTTCTCGAACCACTCAAAATTATTCGCCGCGCTATTGAAAACGAAGGTATTCTCGTTTCTGACCGTAAATGGGTACAATCAGTACGGATACTTAAAGCTTATTCTATGTTGCAAGGACATGACCACATCGAACTTGACGATTTGGAAATTCTAGAGCATGTGCTTTGGTCGAGCATTGAACAAGCATCTAAAGTTCGGAAAATAGTGAGTAAAGTATCCAACCCCCTTGGCGAAAAAATCTTGACCGTCATGGATGGTGTGAAGGAAATCTCGGAATGTGTCAACAAGGGCACAATTGACCCCGTGGAAGGATTCAAGAAGGTCAAACACGCAGCGGCGGAACTCAAGAAACTATTAGGCGACGGCACGAACTCGAAGCTCAAGGAAGCCCACGAAACGGTCAAGAAGATACAACAGCATATTGCAACCACCCATTTGGGATTATCGGACTAATACTTGACAGCGTCAAGAAAATATGATATAATAGAAGTATAGTCAATCTGGGGGCGGGACCGAAACACCGTCTTAAACGCTACTCGACACATGGGGTCGCCCAGTTACAATTAATACTTGACAGCGTCAAGAGGACATGGTAAAATAAAAGTATGAATAATAAGAACACGATTCAAAATGAAGATGGAATGCCAATTATCGGATGGTTGGTTAACTGGTCAGCGTCCGGGTTCGAGATTGGACGCGATGCGCTTGTTAAGCAATTAGAAAACGCGGGTATTGACTCTGGTGTTGCTCGTACTGTGTTGCCTAAAAATGCCGCTATTCGTGCGGTGCGTGAAAATGCCAAAGGCAAAGATAAGTTCCATCGGAAAGTAATCGATGATAAAAATCGTGCCGCTTTTGCCATCGTGGAAACAGGTCAACCTACTGAAGGTGATGATTTCGATGTCAACCTTGATGTTGGTACCAAGGCCACTTATGATAAAGATGCTCACGCGTTCAATGTTGTTGGACATAATAAAAATGCGATAGAAAC
>Ga0315286_10003415_pt1 | contig 15022 bp, 9 predicted proteins | sample YL17G10_0_MG_FD_205038 | JGI IMG/M metagenome (GOLD analysis project Ga0315286, IMG submission 205038) | Sediment microbial communities from Yellowstone Lake, YNP, Wyoming, USA - YL17G10_0 | ecosystem: Environmental > Aquatic > Freshwater > Lake > Sediment | place: USA: Wyoming | collected...
GTTGCCGGCCAAAGAGATGAAGCCTTGAAAATCCTGGCCCGGATGGAGGCCATGGAAAAAGAACCTTATATGCCTTTCTTTAAGAAGATGGCCGTCCGCATCCTGCCGAGCCTTCGGCGCTTCCGTGGCCTGGACAAGAAATATGTCGCTCCGTTGCTCAAAGCCTTCGTTTATCTCGGCCTGAACGAAACCGAGAAAGCCCTGGACTGGTTTGAAGAGTCCGGCCGGCGGGGGGATTACTATCTCTTCGGATGTTTGAGGTCCGCCAATGCTTTCCCGGATACGCCCTGGTCCGAGAGTTTCCGATCTCACCCGCGTTTCAAAGCTCTGGTGGAGAGAATGAAACATTGATAGACTAACGAAAAGGGAACACGGGCCATAAAATGCCTCAAGTGTCGGACTGAGAATCCTTCCGACGCCAAATATTATAAGGAGTGCGCCACCCCTCTCTCCGCTTCTCGCGACATCGATTTCTCTCACACCAAAACCCTCGAAACTCCCAGGGAAGAATTAGCTACGGGCTCGACCTTCGCCGGCCGCTATCAAGTTATCGAAGAATTGGGCCACGGCGGGATGGGCCGAGTCTATCGCTCAGTCGATAAGAAACTAAACGAGGAGGTGGCGCTCAAGCTCATCAAGCCGGAGGTCGCGGCCGAGCAGGAGGTCATATCATGGAAGCAATGTTGGATTCCACGGAAAAGAGGATTCAAAAATGAAGAAGACGATTGGATTTGCTCTGCTTTGGATTATCGTTGGCATGGTACTCATGGGGGTAATTGTATGGCAGGTCATGCCGAGCATGATGCTTATCCAGCACAAGAGCTCGAAAGACTTCGATGAAACAGTCGCGGTCATTGGCGATGCAGTAAAAAAGAAACAGGACTGGAAGATTCTGGTGGTCAACGACTACCAGAAAAGTATCAGGGAAGGTGGTCATGGGGAGATGAACCGGATTGGCAGCATCGCACTCTGTAATCCACGTCACTCATCCCGCATCCTGGCAGACGACGGCAATAAGAAAGTTACCGCCTTCATGCCTATCGAGATCGGCATCTATGAGGATAAGAGCAGACAAGTTTATGTTTCGGAGCTGAATGTCGGCCTTCTTGGCAAAATGTTCGGTGGAACGATTGCCGAGGTGATGAGCGATGCAGGGAAAGAGATAAAGGACATTATTGCAGCCGTGGCTCAGAAATAGCTTAATTAAGGTAGCCACATCACACGCATCGTCTGGGACCTCATCCCTGAAAAATGGTCCGGACAAAATGTGGGTTTTTTTACAAAATCTCTTGGAGGAGGTTTTGTTAATGAAGACGGCGAAGTTCACGAAGGAGCAGATCGGTAGTAAGTCGTAGCTCCAGCTGTAAAGTTCGTCGAAATAAGCGGTCAGTCCGAGCCTACGACCGCTCGCTCAAGATCGCAAGGACGATCGCGGATTTGGCGGGGGAGGATGACATCAGCCCGGCGCATCTGAGCGAAGCGATTCAGTCCCGGGCTATGGATAGGTATTATTGAATATCATCATCTTTATATATTGAAAAGGAGAGGGCAATAATTGACCTGGTTTGGGATTTTGAAAACGTGTTTTAAGAGATAAAGAGCGATCCCCTCAATCTCCCTATTATTTATGGAAAAATGGAATCGCCAGGAGTGGAAAGACGAAGCGATCTTGTCCAAGTGAAATTCACGACGAAAACCTGAATTTGACAGATTAAGAACCGGCCTTTATACTGATTTTGACAGCGCCCAATAGGAATTCGACAGGGAAAAAAAGAACATTGATGTCAGGACATTTCAAGGGAATATATCAATCCCCCTTTCGTCCGATGCTGTCCGCCTTTGTTATTCTGGTCTCGGCTGCCGGTCTGGTCGGCGCCGGGGGCTTTCCACAGACGGGGACTCAAACTCCTAACGAGTTTCAGAAAGCGTTTCAAGCCGGGAAGGTGCTCTTCGAAAACGGAGAACCCAAAGAAGCCACTATCAAGCTGCTCCAGGCCCTGTTTATAACCAGGGAAAACGCCGAGATCGCCGAGGCCTGTTTATACCTGGCTTTGACTTATTATGCCTTGGACGAAAAGGACTATGTTCAGCTTTATCTAAAAAAACTCTTCGAAGCGCAGCCTGAAAAGGAAATCGAAGCCGTCAATTTTTCGGTGGGATTTGTAGGGCTTTTTTACGTGGCTAAAAACGAAGCGGGTCGCTCCGGAAAACCAGCGGCGAAATCCGTTTCCCGGGGCGACGTGATTCCTCTCAGCGAGGTGGATGTCGAACCGAAGATTATCAAGTCCGTCAACCCTATCTACCCGCCAAAGGCGCAGCAACTCCGGCTGGAGAGGCAGATGACTTTTGAGGCCCTGATTTCTGAGGCCGGTGATGTTCTTCAAGTCCGGCTCATTAATAACTCGGATCGTGCTGAAATGTATGTCAAAGAATTTGAAGAAGCCGCCAAGAAGGCTCTCCTGAAATGGAAGTTTATGCCCGCCCAAAAGGGTGGGATTTCCGTCCGAGTCTGGAAGCCGGTCAATTTCATTTTCAAACCGAATTGATACGTTCGACGGCGCCAAACCCCGATTTTTAAATCGGGGTAAAAAGCGCCGCTCAGTATTAACGCTGAGCATACCCCGGGCTTTGCAGTCCTCATTCGCAAAGCAAATGAGGGCGGGCTTCAGCCCGGGGAGTCAAATGGGTTGATAGGAGAATATGGCTGGTCGTTCCGCACTTATCTCCTCATATGATATCAGTTCCATCCCAATCAGCGCTGGCTCTTCTCACCATATTTTTTGGGGGAACTCCTCCCGACCGCCGATTCGATGCTTGACATTCATGCAAATTTAACTGATGATAAAATTTAAGCATATCTCGAAGGGAGCGAAAAATTGAATAGTTTGAAAAAGGCAATCATTAGTATTGGGATGAGCGTTTTTTTCTTATTTTTTCTTTGTTCCGCCGGCCGGGGGCAGGGGCTTAAACTCGGATTCAAATTCACGGGAGGGATAAATTATCAACTGCTTGGAGACGGCGATGCCAACCTCAGGGGTCTACAAATGCATACCGCTGATTTTATAAATGCCAATAGCGGTTATACGCTCGAACAATCAGTAATACCGCTGGTCGCCCATTTCGGGTATGAGTTCGATGCCGATGTTATCATTTTTCTCACGCCTCAATTCGGCATAAGCTTAGGAACCGGATATGTCCGGGGCGGAACCCTATTCGGTTCCGGTTATCAAAGGGTAACCACCGCTTCGACAGAAGAGACGTGGTCTTTTGATGTTGCCGCCAGCGCTACCCCAATCAAGGTTGGAATTTACTACACATTCTCCTCTGTTTTTGTTGCCAAAGGGAAAAAAAGTTCTTATTTGTTTGCCGGGATAGGTTTATACTCGGCCAAATACTCCAGTCTGGAAAAATACACTCATCAGACTTATTGGGAAAACTTTTCCGACACGGCCAAGGCCAGTGGAATCGGTTTTTTTGCGGGGTATGGGGGGGAAAGCTGGATCAACCCGCATTTCGCGACCATTTATGAAATTTCCGGCAGATATGCCAATATAGGAGGATTCACGGGAAATCGCCAAATAAATAACAACGGGATATTGTTTTCAGATTCCGGAAAGCTTTATTTTTTTGAATGGCAAGCTTCTAATACTGGAAATTGGTATCCGGGGACGGAGGTATCAGCGGATGTCCCCTCCGGGTCCAATCGCAGGAATGCGAGAGAAGCGAAGATCGACTTGTCCGGAGTCGGTTTCAAGTTTGGAATAAAAATAAATTTTTAGCTCGGTTCATTCGTAAAAAAGCTGTCCGGCTCCAGTCATTGGCTGGAGAGGAGATCGATCAATCGCGCGGCCAGGGCTTGGGTGATAAACCGTTTTTGGTCGTCGCTGTCGATCGGGGCGCGCAAAACCGGGAACATCCCCGCCGCTTCTTGGCCCATCCAGGCCAAATTCTGGCGGAACCCGTCGACGTAGAAGTTTGCGTCTTGTATGTCGAACCGCGAGGTTCGCAAGGTGAACAGCCCGCCCAACTGGCCACGGTCGACGATAGTCACCCGGCATTCGAGGGTGGCTACGCCGCATTCGACGTAGGTCATCGCCGTGGCGAACGACTCTTCTTTCTGCGTCGTCTTGTTGAAGAATGTGCGGAACACGGTCGAGTTGTCGAAATCCAAGGCCAGGATATCGATGATCAGGTCCGTATCGATCTTGTCCTTGATGCCCTTGTAATCAATATTTCCACCCCGCATGAGGTTCTCGAGGAGGGCCCGGTCGCGGACAGCGTAGCCTTTTCGGACGAACACTTTCTCGATCTCGTTGATATATGAATTGAACCTGTCCGCCTCGGTCACGTTGATCGGAGGATTGGTGACGCGGATGACGACCTTCGGCATGGGGATGGTCTGAAGCAGCGTTTTCAACTCCGGGGTGATTACGATTTCGTTGCCCGCGGCGACGTTGGGTTTGATGTTCCCGATATAAAGCTGGGTGCAGGACGATAGAATGGCGGTCAACAGGACCACGACCGTAATTTTGGCGAATCTCATAATCTTTGCCTCCGGCTCCAGGTTCCTTGGGCACGATTTCCCTTACAGGGAAACGTAGAATGCGGATCACCCGAAGCTATATTAATAAATGATATATCGCGGAGACCGTTGTGTCAACATTATGCCTTGAATTATGCCTTGAATCAGCTGATGTGTAACCGAGCGCGGATCGATTGAATCACGATGATGCCCGAAGGCCGCTTTTCAAGGAAATCCCAGAAAAACGGCTTCACCGGAAGCTCCAGGAACGACGATTTCGATCCGGTTCATGTCAAACGATGGCCATCCTATCTTGCTTGTTGATACGTTCGACGGCGCCAAACCCCGATTTTTAAATCGGGGTAAAAAGCGCCGCTCAGTATTAACCCTGAGCATACCCCGGGCTTCAGCCCGGGGAGTCAAATGGGTTGATGACGACGATCACCATGCCGGGCAAGTCGTCGAGGGGAACAGGCGGGCGGCGGCGGTCGAATTGACGTTCCCAGGATTCTCTGATAATCTTGAGCCACGACTGATTTAAAGGGTTAACCGTGACCGTAAAATGCCCGAAATGTCAGGCTGAGAATCCAGAGACCAAGCAGTTCTGCGGAGATTGCGGCACACAAATTCCTTCACCTAAGGAATTCCGTCCCGAAGTCACTGAGACTTTTCAGACGCCTGTCAAAGAGCTTACCACTGGGTCGACTTTTGCCGGACGCTACCAGATCATAGAGGAATTGGGGCGCGGCGGGATGGGCCGGGTTTACCGGGCTCTCGACAAAAAGCTCAACGAGGAGGTCGCTTTCAAGCTCATTCGGAGCGATATCGCTCTGGACAAGGGGACGCTTGAGCGGTTCCAAAACGAGCTCAAACTGGCCCGCAAGATCGGCCACCGCCATGTCGGCCGGATGTTCGAACTCATGGAAGAGAAAGGCACGCATTTCATCACGATGGAGTATGTTCCCGGACAGGATTTAAAAGGCCTCATCCGGCAGTCAAAGCAGCTCACAGTCGGAACGGCCTTAGCTATCGCCAAACAAATCTGCGAAGGGTTAGGAGAAGCGCACCGGCTGGGGATCATCCATCGCGACCTCAAGCCGTCGAACGTCATCATCGACAAGGAAGGCAACGCCCGGATCATGGACTTCGGGATCGCCCGCTCGCTCTCGGGAAAAGGAATCACCGGCGCCGGGGTCATGATCGGAACGCCCGAATACATGTCGCCGGAGCAGGTCGAGGGCAAGGAAACGGATCAACGCTCGGATATTTATTCGCTCGGTGTCATCCTCTATGAAATGGTGACAGGCCGGGTGCCGTTCGAAGGCGATACGCCGTTCACGATCGGGGTCAAACACAAGAGCGAGCCTCCTCAAGACCCGCGCGCGCTCAACGCCCAGCTCCCTGAAGACTTGGACCGACTTATCCTCCGCTGCCTGGAGAAAGACAAGGAGAAGCGCTACCAAAGCGCCGGTGAGCTCGGAGCCGACCTTGAGAAAATCGAAAAGGGCATCCCGACGGCGGAACGTCCAATCCCTAAAAGAAAAACCGTCACGTCAAAGCCGATCACCGTAACCTTGAGCCGGAAAAAGCTGCTCATTCCAACGCTCGTCACAGCATTGATCGCCATTGCCGCAGTCATCTGGTTTGTCTTTCTTAAAAAGGCCTCACCTCTCCTCCCCGAGCAAAAACGCTCCATCGCGGTCATTGGCTTTGAAAACCAGACAGGAGACAAAGCTTACGAAAACTTGGGCAAGGTCATTCAGAATCTCCTGATCACCAACCTCGAGCAATCAGGCTATTTCTATGTCGCCACCTGGCAAAGGCTGCGCGACCTTCTCAAGCAAATGGGCAAGGGAGAGGTCGACTTCATTGACCCTGACCTCGGGTTTGAACTCTGCAAGATGGACGGCGTTAATGCCATCGTGCTCGGCAGTTTTGCCAAAGCAGGCAACGTATTCGTCACCAATGCGCAGGTTCTCGATGTCGGGACAAAAAATCTCCTTGGAACGGCAAGCTCCCGAGGCGAAGGACCGGACAGTGTCCTCAACAAGCAGATCGATGAGTTGAGCCGGCAGATCGCCAAGAGCGCCGGCTTATCTGAGCGCAAGATAGAAGCCGCCAAGATGCAGGTCCGGGATGTCACGACCAGCTCAACCGAGGCCTACGACTCTTATCTAAAGGGGACGGAGCAGCTCATAGACTTTGAATGGGATGGGGCCAGGCAATCTTTTGAGCAGGCCGTCGGACTCGACCCGACGTTTGCCGCAGCTTACTATCGGCTGAGTTGGGCTTACTACATATTAAATAATTCCCGGGAGACAGGCGAGGCCATTAAGAAAGCTCGGAATTTTTCCCAAAAAGCAACAGAGAAAGAGAGGCTTCTCATTGAAGCCGATTACGCCTACTTTATAGAAAAAAATTCCCGGAAGTGGTTCCAAATCCTTAAAGAAACCGCGGAAAAGTATCCCAAAGATAAGGAAGTGCACTTTCGTCTTGCTCGCTACTATGGGCTCTGGAACAGAGCTATGCACGAGCAATCCATCGAGGAGTACAACAGGGCGTTATCGCTCGATCCTAACTACCCGGATGCCCTTAATCTCGTTGCCTACGAATATATAGCGTTGAGGAATTTTGAAAAAGCCATTGAATTTTTCAAAAGATATGTCTCTGTTTTGCCCGGAAAACCCAATCCGCTCGATTCTTTGGCTGAAGCCTATTTTAGGATGGGAAAACTTGACCAAGCCGTAGAGAATTATAAAAAAGCCTTGGAGGTCAAGCCTGATTTTTATCCTTCAATGGCTGCGCTGGCGTATGTCTATGCCCTCAGGGAAGATTATCCCGAAGCCTTAAAATGGCTGGATAAATATATCGAAGTCGCTCCAGTCTCGGGTATAAAGATCCTTGGCTATTTCCGGAAAGGATTTTATAGCGCCTGGCTTGGCGGCCTGGAGAAATCACTGAACGATCTTCAAAGAGCAGAAGATTTGGCGGACGCCATGGCTGATAAAGAATGGAAGGCTGGCCTGAGCCGGCTCAGGTTATCGGTCTATTATGACCGGCATGAACTTGAACTCAGCCGGAAACAGAATGAGATCTTGCTTCGTATTGATCTCGAAAGGGATCCGGGAAACAAGGTCTATTATGAAGCCGGATACAAATTCGCTCTTGGGCTGATCGAATTGGAAGAAGGGAAGTTGGATTCGGCGAAAGGAAGATTAAAAGAAATAGAATCTGTTTTGCTAGGGTTTAGCTCGATCATGAAAGATAATCTTCAATTATTTTATAATCGCCTCGGTTCAGAAATTTTTCTAGCTGAAAGGTCGCCCGCCAAGGTTAAAGACATTGTCGAAAAGATATTCTCTTTGGCGCCGCCCGGCTATTCGCCTCAGCTTGCGAATGAAGTCTTTTATAATACGCCTTTCCTGCAGGATGCCCTGCCCAAGGCTTACGCAAAAATAGGGGATTTGGACAATGCCATCGCCGAATACGAGCGGCTGATCGCTTTTGATCCCACGGTCGAATCACGCTTCCTCATCCATCCCACGTATCATTATAGGCTGGCCAAGCTGTATGAACAAAAGGGACTAAAAGAAAAGGCCAAAGCCCAGTATGAGCGCTTTCTCGATCTCTGGAAAGACGCCGATCCCGGCCTGCCCGAAGTCGAGGACGCCAGGAAGCGCCTGGCGGGGCTTAAGTGAGAGGGCACAGGGGAATCGTTAATGGCCTACGCACAACGCTATTTGTATTACCCTGAGAGGAGGGCGCCCGTGAAAAAAACTGTCCTTATTTTTGTTGTGTTCGGCTTCTTGTGGTTCAGTCTCGAATCTCTCGCTCAATTCAAGCCGGAAGAAGTCGCGGATTTCGCTAAATGGGAAGAGTATCTGCAAACTGCGAATATTGTCGACCAGAAGCAGATGAGCAAAAGCGAAGGCGTCACCAGACCTTGGGTTTTGACTTTAGAGAAGGACGGCGTCACCCAGAAAGCCACCTGGAAGGACCCGATCGGTATGCGGGGGGGATATCTAGAAAGCTGGAAAACGGAGATCGCCGCCTATCGCTTGAGCAAATACCTGGGGCTGGACATGGTGCCGCCGACGGTGGAAAAAGAAAGGGATGGGAAAAAGGGCGCCTGCCAATTATGGGTGACGTATTGGAAGAATTTCGAGCAAATCATCGGCGAGAAACTCCAGGCCAAGGGGATCCAGTACAGTTACTTTATACGGAAGCTCTGCCTCCAACGCGCCTTCGATAATTTGGTGAATAATATCGACCGCCACCGGAGAAACTACTTAATTACCGAAGACTGGCGAATCATCCTGATCGACCACGGAAGGGCATTCATGACCGATAAAATATCCAATGAAAAACTTATCTATGATGAGAATAACAAGGAAAGCAAGAATTTCATCATGGACCAGCTGCCCCGCGCATTTGTCGAAAAGCTGAAATCCTTGGATGCAGCTTCGGTCAAATCCGCGGTCGGGGAATACCTCACAGATAAGGAAACCAATGCGACTCTCAAGCGTCGTGACCTGATGATCGCTTGGCTTGACGGACATATCAAGGAGAAGGGCGAACAGTACGTCTTGTATTGATTCCGGAAAGCTGGCGCTTCGTAAGCCTCAAATCCAGCCTCCGGGCCTTGATATGGTCGCCCAACGTCCTTAGAAAAGCCTGTTTTTTCGCCCTTAAGGTCAAACGGCAACTTGGCCGCGAATCCCTCCGCGGACGTGATGAGGGGGGCGGCGGGGCGGGAGGTCGATTGTACCTGTTTTCAATTCCTGCGGCGGGCTCTTTCTCAGCTTGAAAAACGGGGCGTTTTCGATTATAAATCCGTTCGGCGAATTGAAGCTTTTTCAATTCTTCGAGAATCCTGAGTCACACTTGATAAAAGAGGTCAGGTATGTCCACCAAGTGCCCGAAATGCCAAGCGGAGAATCCTGAGACCAAGCAGTTTTGCGCAGATTGTGGCACCCGGCTGACTCCCTCCACGAACATCCGTCCCGAAGGCACGATTACTCTTCAGACTCCCATTAAAGAGCTGACCACTGGGGCTTCTTTTGTCGGCCGCTACCAGATCATCGAAGAACTGGGCAAAGGCGGAATGGGCAGAGTCTATAAAGTCTTCGATACGAAAATCAAAGAAAAAATCGCCCTCAAGCTCATCAAGACTGAGATCGCTTCCGACGAGGAGACGATCGAACGCTTCAACAATGAATTGAGGCTCGCCCGGAAGATTTCCCATAAATACATCTGCCGTTTGTTCGATATCGGAGAGGCGGCCGGCGCCCACTTCATCACCATGGAATATGTGCACGGGGAAAACCTCAAGAGCATGATCCGGATGACGGGGAGCCTCAGCCTGGAGACAGTCCTGAGCGTTGGACGGCAGGTCTGCGACGGGTTGGCCGAGGCGCACCGTCTAGGTGTCGTGCATCGGGATCTCAAGCCTCAGAACATCATGCTCGACAAGGACGGGAACATAAAGATCATGGATTTCGGGATCTCCCGCTCGATGAGTGAAAAAGGCATCACGGCCGCGGGCGTGATTATTGGGACGCCCGAGTACATGAGCCCCGAGCAAGCCGAGGCCAGGGAGGTGGACCTGCGTTCGGACATCTACTCGCTGGGCGTCATTCTCTACGAAATGGTGACCGGGCGAGTCCCCTTTGAGGGCGATACAGCCTTAAACATCATCATGAAGCACAAGGTCGAGGTACCCAAGAGCCCGAGGTCGATCAATCCGAACGTCCCCGACGACCTCAGCCGTTTGATCCTCAAGTGCTTGGAAAAGGACAAAAACGCGAGATATCAGACGGCGGCGGAGGTCGGGGCGGAGCTCGAAATAATCGAAAAGGGTATTCCCACGACGAGACGCATCGTCCCCGAAAGAAAGATGTTCACTTCGCGCGAGATCACGGTTAAGTTCACGCTGCGAAAACTCGCCGTCCCGGTCTCCATCATCGTTGCGTTCGCGGCCATCGCCGTCATCGCCTGGCGGATTCTTCCCCGGAAAAGAACCGTCCTGCCGGCGGGCGGAAAACCGGTCCTTGCGGTCATGTTTTTCAAGAACAGCACGGGAGAGAAAGCCTTCGACGTCTGGAGGGAAGGTCTATCGACAGCCCTCATCAGCGGCCTAGCCCAGTCGAAATACATCAGGGTTTTACCGGCCAACGATATTTATGGCATCATGAAAAGACTGAACCTCTTGGACGCCGCTAGCTACACCACCGAGGATCTCAAGAAGGCCGCGGCTGCGGGAAAAGCGAACCACGTCGTCTCGGGAAGCTTGTCCAAAGCGGGGGACACGTTCCGCATCGACTATTCGCTTCAGGATCTCGCCCAGGAAAAAACGCTTGGCTCGGGAAACGTCAAGGGGACGGGCGAGAGCAGTATCCTGGCCTCGCTGCTTGATGAAATGACGCGGAAAATCAAGGCGGATCTCCATTTCACGGCCAAGGAGATTGCCACTGATATCGAAAAAGGCGTCGGAAAAATTACGACAAACTCGGCCGAAGCCTTTAAATTTTATGTCGAAGGCCGGCGATTACATCAGATTCTTCAATATCGCGAAAGCATTGCCTTTATGGAAAAAGCTCTCGCCTTAGACCCCGCATTTGCCATGGCCTATCGATCGATTGCGATCTCCTATTCGAATATGGGATTCAGTGACCGCCGGCGGGAATATCTGGAAAAAGCGCTCCAATACGCCGACCGTCTAAGCGATCCTGAAAAGTATATGATTCAGGGTCAGTATGCCCAATCTCAGGGAAAGACGCCCGAGGCCATCGAAGCGTTTAAAAAAGGACTGGAGCTGTATCCGGGGGATGAAGCTTTTTCGATAAACTTGGCGGACCTCTATAACGGTCTTGAAGAATTCGCCAAGGGCGCTGAAATCCTCGAAGTCCCACGAAAAAATCAAAGTTTGAATTATTTGGTCTACGATAATCTCGCGGTTTCCTATGCCGGCTTAAATGACTATGACCAAGCCGTGAGCGTGCTCAACGAATCTATGAGCAAAGCCGGAGACCTTGCTGCCACCCACCTGAGCCTTGCCCTTCGCTGTGCTCAATCTGGGAAATTGGACGTTGCTCTTGCCGAGGTCGACAAAGCCTTTTCCCTGAATCCAAACAATAAAAACAGTATCCTCAACAAAGGCGATATTCTCTATTATAAAAACGATCTCGCGGCCGCCGAAAAAGAATATCGTTCGCTTCTCGCAGCCGCCGAACCTGAAATCAAACGGCTTGCTATGATCAGGATCGCTTATCTCCAGCTTGCTCGCGGCCAATTCCACAAAGCGATCGAACAATACGAGCAAACAATCACTCTGGCGGAAAAGACCGGAGAGAAAACCTGGGCCGTTCAAGCACGTCAGAATCAGAGTTATCTCTTCACTATTCTCAAGGATTATCAAAAGGCTCTCGCGTATAACAACGACGTCTTGAAGTATGCCGCGGAAAATAAAAGCCTCGCCTGGAACCGGAGTGGACTGTCCATGCGATCCAATATCCTGGCCGAGTTGCGTTTCTTTCCGGAAGCCTTGAAAACTGCTGAAGAGCTCAAGAAACTCTACGATAGCGACCTCAACGCGAAGCTCATCAGGAATTATTATGCGATCATGAGCAAAATCGAACTCGAGAGGAATGATTATGAGAAAGCGATAGACTACGGAGAGGACAGCTTGGCGCTATATTCCTATGGAGAGCTCGCAAAACCGGCAAGCATATATTATATATCGGGTCAGGCGCGCTATCGGAGGGGCGACCTGGAAAAAGCCCGCGACGTTTACGAGAGGATCCCGGCCTTGACGACGGGCCGGCTCACTTCCGGGGATATCTACGCCCGGAGTTTCTATTGGCTCGGGAAAATCTATGAGCGGCTAGGGAACAAGACAAAAACCCTCGAGAATTACCGGAAATTCCTCGACCTCTGGAAAGACGCCGACCTCGGCCAGCCCGAACTTGCCGACGCTCGGAAGAGGCTGGCGGACGTCAGCCGGTAGACTTGATCGAAAGGATAGGCCAAAATTTCATTTCGATTGACAATTTGTCCTCTCTGCTATAGACTGATCACATGATCGCCAGGACGCTCGCTCCCAAGCTCAAGAGCCTAGCCGCCCAATTTCCGGTCGTGACCGTGACCGGCCCGCGGCAGGCCGGCAAGACGACCCTCGTCCGGCACGCCTTTCCCGGCCTCGATTATGTCTCCCTGGAAAGCCCGGACAGCCGCGAGTTCGCCGAAAGCGACCCGCGCGGCTTCCTGGCCACGTACGACAAGGGCGCCATCATCGACGAGGCCCAGCGCGTCCCCGGATTGTTCTCCTATCTCCAAGGCGCCGTCGATGCTAAGAACAAACCCGGGATGTTCATCCTGACGGGCTCGCAAAACTTCTTGCTCCACGAGAAGATCTCCCAGACCCTGGCCGGGCGGACGGCGGTCCTGAAGCTCCTGCCGTTCGGACTCGAAGAGTTAAAGCGCGTCCTGAAGAAGGAGGACGATCCCAGCGCCGCGATCTTCAATGGATTCTACCCGCGGATTTTCGATATGAACCTCGATCCGCATGATTGGTATCCGGCCTACGTTCAAACCTATGTCGAGAGGGACGTCCGGCTCATCAAGAACGTATCGGACCTGGGCTTGTTCCAGAGATTCCTCCGCCTCTGCGCCGGCCGGATCGGCCAGGTCGTCAATTTCTCATCGCTGGCGGCCGACTGCGGCCTCAGCCACAACACGGCCCGGGCCTGGCTCTCAATTCTCGAGTCGAGCTATATCGTCTTTCTGCTCCGGCCTCATCACCGGAATTTCAACAAGCGTCTGGTCAAGATGCCGAAGCTCTACTTCATCGACACGGGACTCGCCTCCTATCTCCTCGGCCTCAGCCGGCCGGAGCAGGTGGAGACGCATTACCTGCGGGGCGGCCTCTTCGAATCCATGATGGTCTCGGATTTCCTCAAATACCGCTGCCATCGCGGCCTGGAGCCGAACGGCTATTTTTGGCGCGACAAGACGGGCCGCGAGGTCGATTACCTCATCGACACGGGCTCCCGTCTGATCCCCGTGGAGATCAAGTCTGGCCGGACGATCGTCTCGGGCCACTTCTCGGGTTTGAATTCCTGGAACAGGCTCTCGGGAGGGAAGTCCGCGGATTCCTTCCTTGTCTATGGTGGAGTCAAAAACGAGAAACGAAACGCGGGAACCGTTCTCGGCTGGAAAAACGCGACGTCCGCCCTCGAAAGTTGATTTTAAAACGCCGCACCCGACTCACCTTGAAGATGCGCATGCAACTCGCCGCGCTGAAGTGATAAGCCCGGCCGAGATCCTTTCTCTCTCAACATCCCAAATTGTGATAACACTTCAATAAAGAAAAATATCTTCCCCAGGAGTGGGAAGACGGAGCGATCTTGTCCAAGTAAAATCCCCGGCGAAAACCTGGATTTGACAGATTAAAAACCGGGCTTTATACTTATTTTGGCAGCGCTCAAGAGGAATTCCACAGGGAAAAAAAGAAGATTGAAGTCAGGACGTTTCAAAGGAATATATCAATCTCCATTTCGTCCGATGCTGTCCGCTTTTGTTATTCTGGTCTCGGTTACCGGTCTGGTTGGCGCCCGGGGCCTTCCCCAGACGGGGACTCAAACCCAAAGCGAGTTTCAGAAAGCGTTTCAGGCCGGGAAGGCGCTCTTCGAAAACGGCGAACACAAGGAAGCCATCATCAAGCTCCTCCAAGCCCTGTTTTTTACCAGGGAAAACGCGGAGATCGCCGAGGCCTGTTTGTATCTGGCTTTAACCTATTATGCCTTGGACGAAAAGGACTATGTTCAGCTTTATTTTAAAAAACTCTTCGAAGCGAAGCCTGAAAAGGAAATTGAAGCTGTTAATTTTTCGGTGGGATTTGTAGGGCTTTTTTACGTCGCTAAGAACGAAGCGGGCCGCGCCGGAAAATCGGCAGCGAAATCCGTTTCCCGGGGCGACGTGATTCCCCTTAACGAGGTGGATGTCGAGCCGAAGATCATCAAGTCCGTCAACCCTATCTATCCACCGATGGCGTAGCAACTCCGGCTGGAGAGGCAGGTGACTTTGGAAGCCCTGATTTCTGAGGACGGTGATGTTCTTCAAGTCCGGCTCGGCAAGGACTCAGAGCGCGCAGAAATGTATGTCAAAGAATTTGAGGAATCCGCCAAGAGGGCTCTTCTGAAATGGAAATTTATGCCCGCCCAAAAGGGTGGGATTTCCGTCCGAGTCTGGAAGCCGGTCAATTTCATTTTCAAACCGAATTGAGAGGGGAAATATAGCTGGTCGTTCCGCACCCATTTCTTCATATTAAATCAGTTCCATCCCGATGATTTTAGCTGATTGATGACTTATACGGGTTTCGGGGGCGGCGGTCGAATTGACGTTCCCAGGATTCTCTGATAATCTTGAGCCACGACTGATTTAAAGGGTTAACCGTGACCGTAAAATGCCCGAAATGTCAGGCTGAGAATCCAGAGACCAAGC
>Ga0315286_10003416_pt1 | contig 15022 bp, 10 predicted proteins | sample YL17G10_0_MG_FD_205038 | JGI IMG/M metagenome (GOLD analysis project Ga0315286, IMG submission 205038) | Sediment microbial communities from Yellowstone Lake, YNP, Wyoming, USA - YL17G10_0 | ecosystem: Environmental > Aquatic > Freshwater > Lake > Sediment | place: USA: Wyoming | collected...
AGCTGGCGGAAAATCCCGAAATTTTCCATCACATCGCGGTTTTGAGCGACGCGCATCCAAAGCCAAATATCATCAATCCAACCGGATCAGTGGTGGCTTCGGAAAGAAACATCATTCCCGAGGTTATGGACGCGGCACCTAATTGCGGAATGCGCGTAATTATCACGGATCTTTCCGAACAAGAGCTTGCGCAGGAAAAAATAGCAGAAATTTTTAACGAACTTCGCGCGGCTGTTCCTTCAAAAAAAATCATCGGCACCCGGATATCTTTTCAAAAAGTTCTGGATATATTTAGAAATGGAAGTTTGGCATTGAAAGATAGCTTTAATTTCCGCACGGCGCGGGAAATTGAAAATACTCACAAAAACGGCAACTTTTTTTCCGCCCGTGGCGGATCCGCCTTTGGCGGAAGCATTCCGTCGGAAAAAGATATTTTGAACTCTATTCCGAAATCAATTTTATATATCGGCAAATACCGCCTGGGGCTTTTGGGCGCTACCACGAGCCATTTTCTTTCGTTGATGCGGGTGGCGTCAGTTGAAAATTTCGAATTAGCGGAAAAACTCGGCTTGAAACAGGGGCAATATGTTTTTTTTATGCACACGGGCTCCAGTATTGTCGGGCGCTATGCCGCCTCTCTTTATACTTCGCGCAAAATTAAAAACTTGTTGCAAAAAATAATTTTGTCCATAATAAAAATGACAACAGCAAAAATTAAGTTGGATAATCTCGAAACCGTTTTTCGCGCTGTTGGCAATTATGGTTTTGCCAACCGGACACTTATAACCCACAAACTGGATCAGGCGCTGGAAAAAGTTTTTGGGCGCCAAGTGAAACTCGAATTGCTTTATGACGCTCCGCATGTGTATTTTGACCGCGAAAAACATTACACTAAAGATGTCTATGTTCACAGAAATGGCGCCAACCGCGCTTTCGGACCGCAAAAAATGAGCGGCCACCCAGTCTTTGAAAAAACCGGAGAACCGGTATTAATTGCACCATTTGCCGATAGCTTCGGCTATATCGGCGTTGGAACGGACGAAAATCAAGGCACTTTTTTTTCCGCCAATCATGAAATTGGAAAATCCAAGGATTTAGGGATAATCCCCGATCAATATGCGGGTTACTCGGCTGGCATTATAAAAGAAATGGAAGAAAATAAAATTATCAAGCTGGTTGCTAAATTGGAAACAATTAAAACTCTTACATATTAATTTATGAAAATCATAACCATTTCTGGTTTGGACGGTTCCGGAAAATCAACGCAAATAGAAATGTTGAAAAATTATTTGTCGCAAAACGGCAAGAAAGTTTTTTGTTTTCATGCCATTCAGTTTTCTATTGCCAATAAGATTTTAAAAAGTCGAGGCTTCGCCTCGACTGAAATCAAAAGCGTCACACGGGCTGGTTGGTTGAAAATACAGCTCCGAAAGACAGCATTACTTATTGATTTATTGCGCTTCAGGTTGTTATTGAATAAACTACGAAAAAGCGGATATGACTATGTTTTAAGCGACCGTTATTTTTATGATACAGTTGTAAATATTAATTTTCTGCGCCACTTGGATAAAAAAATAAAATGTGAAAACATCATTTCTAAGCCTGACTTAGCGGTTTATTTAAGCGTTAATCCGGAAAATATTATGCAACGCAAAAGAAAACCGGATCAGGGAATTGAATATTTGATGGCGAAAAAGAATATTTTTGACAAAAAATTCGAGGAATGGAATCTGAAGTTTATTGACGGCAATCGCGACAAGGAAATAATTTTTAGCGAGCTAAAAGAATTAGTAGAAAAATTATGAAGAAGCAATCTGTGTCATCTTCAATATTATGGCTCACGATCGCGGAGATATTTTTTAATTTTTCCGGCTATATTATCCATTCGGTTTTAGGACGGATGCTCGGCCCAGCTGATTATGGGCGCTATGGCCTGATTGTCAATCTCACGACTACTGTGGTGATGCTGACTGGAAACGGCATTCCGACGGCGATGAGCAAATATATCAGCGAAATTTTTGAAACTAATTCAGAATTAGTGCTGGTTATCAAGCGCCGGGCAGCCTGGCTTCAAACTTTGCTGATGACTATAGTCACGGCGGTTTTCTATTTTCTAGCTCCGGTTTTTTCAAGCTTGCTCCATGATCAGACGCTCACTCCGCTTTTTCGGATTTCCGCTTTTATTCTTCCCTCTTTCGCCGCGGCTTCGTTCTATCTCTATTATTACATCGGCATCCATCGTTTTGGACTGCAAGCCACAATGAAAATCATCCGTTCTTTTGCCAGAGTAATTTTTGTTATCGGATTAGCCTACTATTTTGGCGTCAAAGGATCGGTAACGGCCTATATCATCGCGCCAGCTTCCGTTTTTTTGACCGCCTGGATAATCGACCGATTTTGGATTGACCGTCTCTTTCCGCAAAAATCCACCCAGGAATTCCCCTGGCGAAAACTTTTAGATTATGCCTGGCCAGTGACTTTGTTTATGCTTTTTTTCCAAATTCTCACTTCGCTTGATCTCTATATGGTAAAGGCGATTCTCGGCGATGACCGCTTAACTGGAATTTACAATGCGGCTCTCACGCTGGGATACATCCCCTACTATCTTTTTTACGCGCTCACTTTGGTAATGCTGCCGTCAATTTCGCGCACGACTTTTAATGAAAATCACGCGGAAACCACTCGGATAGTTTCCCGCTCCCTGCGGATGATGGTGATGATAATAATTCCGCTGGCGGTTGCAATGATCGTTTATGCCGTTCCCATCATCCAGTTTTTCTTCGGCAACCGCTATGTAAGCGCGGCGTTGCCGTTTCAAATTCTCACCTTCGGCATCAGCTTCCTTTCAATATTCTATGTCATGAGTTTTGCTTTGAACGGCGCGGGTAAAATTATGATTCCGATGTATGTTTCATTGGGCGGGATGCTCCTAAACGGAATTTTAAATTATATCTTTGTGCAAAGTTATGGCATCATCGGATCGGCTGTGGCCACGGCCATAACTTCGATTTTAATAACCATCACTATATTATTCTACACACACAGGCATTTTGACGGGCTGATGAAATTTGGGAAACTTCTGAAATTTATCGCAGCCGGCGCGGTTATGCTGCTCTTCTCTTTTCTTTTTCCGCCGCAAAAATGGATATTTATCCTTTGGAGCCTTATACTTTCAGGAATTTATCTGGGCGCGTTGTTTTTAATGAAAGAGTTTACCCGGGAAGATTTTGATTTTTTCCGCGGAATTATCTTTAAAAGAAAGTAGGATTACTGTCTATGAAAAAGAAAGCCAGCGCGCTAATTAAAAAAATAAAAGTTCTTGCAAATAAAAATCTTAAAAAAGCAAGAATTTTTACTTTAACGGGAACCGCGTTGCGCGCCCTAGCTGTGGTTTTTGTTGTTTTATTTTTCATTCTGTCAGTTTTGTATATTTCCAAGGAAAGAGAAGTTGAAAAAAACAGCTTTGAAAAAACCATTACTTATTTAAATTTAAAAGAAATAAGCGAAAAAAACGCCATTTGGTCAAATAAAAAAGCGTTTTGCGAACGATTTAAGGGAAAATGTTTTTGGGGATCTGAAATTCCAAAAGATACCGACCTTGATTATTTGGTTTTTTTTGTGAATCAAGTTGACAATTCGGGAATTGACAATGGAGAATTTTCTCATTTGGCTGATTTCTCAAAAACGGAATATATAACAAGGGGAAAACTGCCTTTTAAAGACATTGAAAAATCCAGAGTTATAAGCGTAAAAGAAATTCCTCAGGAATTAGTGCCGGTTTTGCCGCAATTTACTTTCGCAATATTGGGAGATTCGCAGTGGTGGCCGACAAGAGACAGATGGACTGACCAGTTTGAAACGATTTTGGACAAACTCAAGGACTTTCATCCGGATATTATTTTGGGTATGGGGGATCTTTCCAGCATGGAGGGGTGCCATACGGCCGAAAAATGCGCCGCCTATTTTGAAAGATGGAGAGACGAAGTAAAAGCCGTTTCTCCGAATGTGTATCCGGCCATTGGCAACCATGACTTTGAAAACGGCGGCATGGAATTGTGGCAAAAAATCTTCGACACTCCCGGAAACGGGCCGGCGGAATCAAAGGGGACGACTTATTCTTTTGATTATAAAAACTCACACTTTGTTTTTTTAAACAGCGAACAGGAAGACCAACAACTGGATCAATCAGTCCAGATGGAGTGGATGAAGGATGACCTGAAAAACACGGGCAAAAGAAATGTTTTTATCGTTAACCACCGGCCGAATTATCCCTCGGAATCATACACGCAAAAGCACAAGTGGGAAACCTTTTTTAAAAACAATGTTTTTGCTTATTTTTCCGGCCATGTCCACACATATTGCTATCGTCCGATTTTATCCGCCAGCGTCAATGGCGCAGGCGAAAATATTATCCAACATTTTGTGTTCGGAAATTCCGGATCCAGAACTATGCCAAGAATCATAGGCTGCGAGCAATCATCCAGCCTGGCTCATTTTGCCATTGCTTCTATTAAGGGGGCGGACATGAATATAAAAATCTATGACTTCGAAGGCAATGAGCTTTACGCGTTAAATTTCAAAAATGAACACTATTATGATTAATTTAAAAGACAAGATTAAAATAGCGCACATTGTGCAGGCGTTGTCGCTGCTAGTAATACTTTTTTTGATTTTTTTCTCCCAGTTTTCAAAAAAAACCGAAATCAATTTTAATACAAATACGGAAAGTACTAATTTTGAAGAGCAAACGTTATATCCAGAAGGTGTCCCAGTAGAGCCGGATAATGAATCCGGGGCGCAAGCAAATGCGCAGGGCAATGAAGAAAGTACGACTAATGAAAGCGAAAGTGCAGATATAAATACAACTGAAAACAGTGATGCTCCAGCTGAAGCTCCAAAAAAAGAAGCTCTGCGGGCCGATCTGACAATCGGAATAATTGCTGACGCGCATTCCGGCCAAGGATACGGTTTTGCGCGGCTAGGCTCGGCTTCCTGGTCGCTCAAAAACTATTTTGCGCCGGACATTGCCATTAATTTGGGCGATTTGATTGAAAGCCGTTTTCATTATAAAAACATCAAGAAAAGCGCGGCCGTAGCCGATTATAAATCCGCCAGCTATCTGATTTCCCGCTATTTTCCAACTTATCACGCCATTGGCAACCACGAAGTCATGAGTTTAAGCAAAGCAGATATTCAAAACCTGACCGGCAGAAAAAATTATTATGCGGTCAAGATTAAGGGTTACAATGTTATAATCCTGGACGCTAATTATACCGAGGATGAGGATAATATTGACGCAAAACACGCCGACGATTTTCTTTACGACGGAACCTTGCCGGAAAATGAACTGGAATGGCTGGAAGATCAAGTGGAAAAAAATAATAATAACATAATTTTTGTCCATCATCCCCTGCGCGAATTGACAAATCGCAACGAAGTCGAGGAAGTGATAAGGGATAACAAACAACGGATAATTATGATTGCCAACGGCCATAAGCATCCCAAAACATTGGGAACAAGTACTTTTGGCGGTGTGAAAAATTATGAAATTCCTTCAACTCAATTTCAAAAAGCTTACGCGGTTATCCGAATAAACGGCGCGCAAGCGACAGTGATCAGCCGAAAGTTTATGAACTAAATATAATTCATATAAATTATCAAAGAATCGGCGTTAAGAGCGCCGTTTTTTTATGTATGTCGGCAAAGCGAAAAAACTGATAACCATCTGGATGACCCGGCTTAAAATAGCCACGGTGACAACTGCCGAAGCATCCAGGCCGTAAATTCCAAAAAATGTCACATAAGCCCACTCCTTAACGCCGATATTATTAATGCTGATTGGAATGGATGAAATGAGGCTGATTAAAAAAATGACCGAGAGATAATTAAAAATGCCTATTTTTATTCCCAGCGCCCAAAAAAGCAAAAAATTGGCAAGGGCGACCCCGATAAACTGAAATAAAATCCCGAATGATACCGCTTTAAATATTATTCCCGATTCGCTATAATCCTGGACTTCAATAATAAAGCGCGCGATTTTTTGCGGCAATCGGTCCAGAAATTTTTTCCAAACGCGAAAATTTTTGGTTTTGGCGATCAGAATATCCAGTAGAAGCGAAAACGCCAATGCAAAATTAATTAGAAGCAAGAAATTATTGTGAAGAACGGTTTTTAAATTCAATAAACTGAAAAGCAGAGCCAAGATGGTCATGCCAATGAGGCCGGTTATGCGGTCGGCCATTACGGCCGAAGCCGCTTCGATATACTTTTTTTCCGGCTTGCCGGTCTCATAAGCCTTAAAAGTGTCGCCGCCGATAAAAGACGGCATAAAATTATTAATGAAAGTTCCGGCGAGGTAGAACCGGTAATAGTCGCTAAAATCATGTTTGAGACCCTTAAATTGCGCCAGCAGCTTCCATTTGTAAGATGAAATGCTGATGCCTGCGACAATCAAAACGGCATACAAGGCTAATTTCCAAAAAGTAATCGCTCTAAGATAAAACAATACCTGCCCCCAGTCAACTTTTAAAATGACCCAGGCCAGAAAACCAAAGGTCACAAGAAGCTTCAAGATTAATTTTAATTTCCTTTTCATTAAAAGCGATTTTTATTTCTCCCACTTGTAAATCCCCTCTCCTGTTATTTCTTTTTTCAGCTGAAAGTTATTTTTTATAAATTGCAGCGCTTCCTTGTCAAAGCTACCCTTGCCATCTCCAAATACGGTCCAGATCGCGGAATTTTTAGAGACGGCCTGGTTAAGCTCGGCCATACTAATGCTCTGTTCCCATTTTATTGGAATAATGTTAAGCTTGGCGTTTTTAAAGTAGAAACTGCGAAAATTCCGCGTAATCAGTGTGTCACCAGGCTGGCCATTTTTGACTATATAGGCGAATATTTTTCGGTAATCAGCTTCATCTTCAGATTGTTTATAAAAATTATTTGAGCTTAAAAAATGGGAATAGTCGGGGAGTATTATCAAAAAAACTGCCAAAAATCCGGAAAAAATCCACCGTTTAAATTTTAAGGAATTTTCACTGATAAGCTCTGCTCCGCGATAAATTCCCGCCGAAATTAAAATAATTCCAAACGGCATAGCAAAAAAGAAAAAACGCAAACCAAATCCAAGACCCCAGATAAAAACCGCGGCGGCGAGGATTGAAAAAAAGTTAGTGGAAATCCAGGCAGATTTTTTGCCAGCATTTTTGTGCAAGGCATATATTCCCAAAAAAATAAAAGAATAAGCCATGAAAAAATTTGTATAATCGGAAACTGCCGCGTAAAAATATTTAGAATTGAATTTAAAGAAAGTGAAAAACTGGGAATATCCGGAAATAATTTCCGGAAAAATAAAGTAAAAAATACCGGAGCTGGCCAGCAACACCAATAAAGCAACGGCATACTTGTTTGTGGCTAGGCGTTTTTTTCTGAAAAAAATGCGAAAAAAATTAATTAACAAATAAACAAAAATTATCACACCCATATTGGCGGTAAGAATATGCGTATACCAACTGATAAGTCCCGCGGCTGCCGCTGGCAGCAGCCAGATAATATTTAATCCGAAATGTTCATAAATTTTTCGAAAAAATAATATCTTTCCATTATATTCTTCTTCAAAAAAGCGGAATAAAAACCAGGAAAAAAGCAAAAAAACCGGCAAAAACATGGCATACATGCGCAATGTACGGTCAATTTCCACACCGGCGGAGCTCACGGAAAATAAAAAAGCTGAAAGCAAGCCGATTTCTTTTTTGCCGCTGAAATATGTTCCCGTGAGATAAAGCAAAACAATACTGACGATCCCCCAAAAAACACTGACAGAACGGGCGACGGTTTCAGTCGGCTGAAACCAATGAAAAAGCTGGGCTACCTGCCAGCGATAAACCGGCGCCCGCTCATCGCGCGGCGCGTATAAATTTTCACTTACTTTGTCGGAATTAAAGTCCCAGGCCAGCCAGTGGCCGGTTTTGTAATATCCGTAAGTTGAATTTATGTCTAAAAATTCATCAGTGGCAAAAGGATTCGCGTCCAACTTATACGCGCGCAGAGCAAATCCTAAAACGACTATTAAAAAAAGGATTGAAAAAGCTTTTTTTGCATTCATTTTTATTGTCCCCAGCGATAGATTAAAACGGGTGAAGGAATGGCATCATTTTTAATTCGGGTGAAATTATCTTCATAATATTTCCGTCCGGCGGCGCACAAATTCAGCTTGTCCACTTTGGGATAAACCGCCCAGCCGTTTGGATTGTCTTTTATAATTTCAGCAATTTTATTTTCGCAGCCTGTGGCTCCAAAACGCAAACTTTTTATGTCGTAGGTTTTAATTCCGGCGCCGCGCCAGTAAAAACTGCGATAAGTCCTAGTTATCATAACATCATCAGTATTGCGATGTTCTTTGACATAGTTAAAAATAGCTTCAAAATCCGGGTAATAAGAGTTTGATTTCTGGACATAAACTCCGGAATTTTTGGCCAGATATCCATAGTCTATGCCCGCGAAAAAAGCCAGCAGAAGAATCACAACAACAATTTTTTTATAGTTATAATTTTTAATTTGGGAAATAGCCAGCTGGATGACGCCGTAAATTCCCACGGCCGAAAGAATAATGCCGAACGATTGGAGAAAATAAATATAGCGGTGCGAGGTTTCCCGCTTCCAGGCAAAAACCGCGAGCGCCAAGGGCACTAACGCGGAAAAAGCTAGAAAAGCCGCCTCTTTCTGCCGTTGCATCTTTTTAGCCAGATACCAAATTCCGATAATTACCGAAATGACACCGAGGGAAACATAAACAAAATCAGAAAAATATTCCCGAAAAAAAGCATAATTTGACTGGAAAAAATCAATGTTCTTTTTTATGGATTTGTAATAGCCGTAAAAAATAGGCAGATGGGTGGCCAAAAGTCCGACAACGACGGCTGCAAGCGTGATGAAATACTTATCAAAAACTAATTTCTTTTGGCGCCAGAAAGAAACTGTAAAAAACAAAAAAGCATAAACTGCAATAACAGCGCCTATGTTTAAAGTTAATAAATGAACATTATAGCTAATGAGGCCGGCAACAAGAACCGGCAAAAGATAGGTCGGATTAAGTCCGATTTTTTCCTGAATTTTCTGAAAAAAATTAATTTTACCCTTATATTTCGATTCATAAAATTTAAAGACAGTCCAGGAAAACAAAAGATACATCGGGAAAAACATAGCATACATCCGCAATCGCCGGCTGTAAATTATTTCTGAGCCTCCAACTGCGGTCAAAAGCGCGGCTATAAGCGCGACATAATAATTGCCGGTAAAGGAAAGGGTAATAAAATAAACCAGAAGTATTCCAATTACGCCCCAGGTGGAGCCTAGTGCGCGGGTCAGAAATTCAGTTGGTTCGTGGAAGCGATAGAGCTGGGCCAGTTGCCAGCGGAAAGTTTCCGCGCGCTCGTTGCTGGAATCATCCTGCATATTGGCCGGAAAGGGTTTTTCATCACCAAAATTCCAAGCCACAAAATGTCCAGTTTTGTAGTATCCATAGGAAGAGTTCAGCTCGAAAAATTCATCGCGGTCAAAAGCGCTGTTGCCCAACTTATAAAATCTAAGAAATCCTCCAATCAGGACAATGAGTATAAGTAAAACTACTACAAATTTTTTCTGCATAAATAGCCAGTCAATTAGTCAAGTTCCAATGTTTTATAATTTGTCGCAAACCCCTGAGTCAGGCCTTGTATAGCCTGATAAGTAACGCCGTTATATTCCCGCGTCCAACTGTCGCCATGCCAATGCCCCGAAAAAACATAATCAACCTTATAATCCCGGAACACCTTCTCTATTTTTCTACAGTCTTTTTGTATTTTAATTGTTCCTTGCCTGAAGACAGGATAATGCATGACGGCTGCAACTTTTTTATCTTTATAATATTTGAGTGTGTTTTTTAACCACTTGATATCTTTTTGTCCGCAACTTTTATAATCCACCAAAACTATCCGCCAGTCATCTTTGTCAATTATATAATGCTTGCTGCCGCCGACATAAACTTTTTTGTCATGGTTGCCATTGGCCCAATATATCTCTCTTTCACTCGTCATTGCTCTCAGCTGGGCTACATAGTCTTTTTTGGCCTGGTCCGTATTGTCACCGACAGTTATGATCAGGCCCTCTGTCTCATCTAGAAATTCCTGAAAAGCCTCTTTCCATCTAGGAACGCATTTGTAGTCTCCACATTCAGGTGAGCTTCCGGCGTGAATATCAGAAACTAAGTCTAAGTGTAAATGCCTGCGTTGTCAGTGGAACAAATATTACCAAAGCTGCTGTAAATAATGTTTTTTTCATAGTTTTTACCCCGTGGAGTAAATTTCGTAGGACGAAATTATTTTTCCGAAAGAAAAAATACTCCATGGGGTGAATTTTTGACAATTATCCGTTTTTTGCTATATTACACTATAGATTCATTTTACACTAAAAAAACAACATGGTCAATTCTGAAATTTTCACAAAAGGCAAGGGTTTTATGAAAAAAGGCTGGCCAATGGGGGCATTTTTTGTTTTAGTTTATATCATTTATTTTTCTTTCGGTTTCTATCACATTTCCCAATTTATCACGGCGGACGAGCATTTTTGGGTCAACCAGCGGATTTATACCTACTGGCACAGCCTAAAAAATCCCAATGATTGGGGAAGGACAAAATTAAGCGACAAACCGGGCGTGACTGTGGCGCTGGTCTCCGGCATAGGCCTGCTTAAAGAAAGCAACCCCCTTACACATATGCGAGCGGCATCGGCGGATCCGGAAAACGCGGTGAAGATCGCGCAATCTGTTTACACTGTTTTTCGCGTTCCCATGCTGATATTCAACGCGCTGTTTTCCCTGTATCTGTTTTGGATAGTTAAAAAACTCACGGGCAATTTTTGGATCGGACTTTGGTCTTTTATTTTAATCTTGCTTTCTCCGATTCTTTTGGGCATCTCGCAAATTACCAACGCGGATGCCGTAATGTGGTCGTTTTCCTCGGCCACACTGCTTTCGTTTCTAGCGTATCTTAAAACCGAGGAAAAAAAGTTTTTAGTTCTGTCTCCTTTCTTTTTAGGAATGTCACTTTTAACTAAGCTGGTAGCGGTTATTTTTTTCCCTTTTTTGTTCCTCATTGCGCTGGCATTTATTATTTATAAATTTTCGGATTGGGAAAGGGAAAAAATTGAGCTTCATGAAAAAATAATCAAAATTTTTGTTGCTTATCTGATAACCTTCGCCGGATCACTGGTGATTTTCTCAATTTTTATGCCGGTGGTCTTCAAAGATTTTCAAGTTCTTTTGGATTATACAATCGGCTATTCTTCCATGAAAAAAATTGTCCCGGCATTAATGCTTGGAACCGTCTTGATTCTTAGCGACGCGTGGATACTTAAAAGCGCCATCGGCAAAAAAATAATGAGTTTAATTTCGCCATATTTTCCAACTTTGCAAAAGATTGTCCCGGTCGCGCTTCTCATAATCTTTGCCGTGGTTCTGGTTAACTGGAACGCTAACCAATTTATCCTGAATCCGGACAGCATTATTAATCACAAAACAGACGAACTGGAATTTTTAAAAACCTCTTCGTTGTTTGAACAAATAATATATCAATTTTATTTTTTGGTTTATTCCTTGATTCCGCTAGTGTTGCTCTCCCTGTTTTTCCTTTGGACAAAATTTGTTCTGAAAAAAATAAGCCAGCCGTTTTTGGTTTTTATCCTCTCGTCTTTTATTTTAGCCTACTATTTTTCCCTCATTGCTCTTAATCTCCCGTCGACTATCCGCTACAGTATTGCCCTCTATCCCCTGGCTTCAATTTTAGCCGCCATTGGAATTTACGAGCTGTTTAAACTGAAAAAATTCGAGAATATCAATAAAATCTGGATAACTCTTGGAATTATTTTTATAAGTTTTATAAGCCTCTGGCAAATTAAGCCATTTTATCTCAATTATACCAGCGACCTTTTGCCAAAAAAGTATTCCATTGCTATGGCCTGGGGCTATGGCGGATATGAGGCGGCGCAGTTCTTGAATTCTCTCCCGGACGCTAAAAATTTATTTATCTGGTCGGATTATTACGGGGTCAGAAATTTTATCCTGGGAGAAGCTAAGACCAATTATATCCACAAGGCCGGCTCTCGGCGCATCGATTATTATGTTCTCACAAAACAAGGCCAGATAATGTTTAGTTACTGGTGCGCAAAATCGCAAAACATCTGTCGAAAAACTTTTGTTCCTGCCGGGAAATATTATCAAGCAACAAATCCGGTCTGGGAGATGTATATCGACGGCCGTCCGGATAATTTTATAAAAATATTTAAAGCCGAAGAATGAAAAAAGTTTTTCAAAACCAAAAATTAATTCTTCCCCTTTTCTTTTTATTGGCGCTGGCCGTTTATTTTTCTTTTGGAACTTTTCATATTGGAAAATTTGTCACCGTGGATGAACATCATTGGCTTTACACGCGCATTCCTCAATATTGGAAAGGCGTTTTGAACCAAAAATGGGGATTGACCTATATCCACGAAAAACCCGGCATAACCCTGGCGATAGTCTCCGGCACCGGTCTTTTGCAATATAATGACCCAGCCAAAGATATTGAAAAAATAAAACCGGAGGTGACCGGAAATACCCAAGCTATTGAAAAATTTCTTTCAGCCTTTCGTTTGCCGCTTGTGATTTTTAATGGAATTTTCTCCCTGTTTTTTTTCTGGATAATTCGCAAAATTACTGAAAATCACTGGATTGCTTTATGGTCTGCGATTTTGATTTTGCTTTCGCCAATTCTTATTGGAATGTCTCAAGTCGTCAATTCAGACGCATTGCTCTGGGCATTTTCAACGGCAGCTATCCTCTCTTTCGCAGGATTTTTGAAAACCGAAGAGAAAAAACTCGCAGCCCTCTCGGCTTTGTTTCTCGGCCTTTCAGTACTCACTAAATTCACATCCGTAATTATGATGCCATTTTTATTTGTAATGGCGGCTCTGTGGTATCTCGAAAAAATAGAGGAATGGACGCGGAATAAAATTGATATTCCTAAAAAAATATTCAACGCGACGCTCGCCTATCTGGCTGCAATTTTCGGATCACTAATATTTTTCGCGATACTTTTGCCCGCGAGCTTTGGAAAGCCGGAATATCTTTACAAAGGAACAATAGGCTATCCAGGTATGCAATTTATTTTATGGCCGATTCTGGCGCTGCAGTTGCTCGTAATTGCAGAACACTTGATTTGGAAAAATAAGTTTTCAATTTTCGTTTTGCAATTTATCCAAAAATACCGGAACCGCTACGCTAAAATAATTTATGCCCTGCTCTCTTTTTCTTTTTTGCTTTTATTGGCAAACTACGCGCTGGGCAGGGATTTTCTACATTTTGAATCCGTGCCTTTTGACGCTTATCAGGAAAAGATTTTTTACAATCAGCCTTGGATTAAAAAAATGCTGTTGGAATTTCGTCCGCTGGTTTTTTCAGTGACGCCGATTGCGCTTCTTTCTATTTTGTATTTATGGATAAAATCTTTTTCCAAGACGCTCAAAGAAAATTTTCTGGCGCTCACAATTTCCATTTTTCTGATAATTTTTTGCGCCGCAGTCATTCAGGAAAAACTGCTGAATATTATCCGTTACAGTATCATTCTTTATCCCCTGCTCGCAATTTTGGCCGCTGTTGGAATTTATGAATTTTTCGAGCTTAAAAAGCTTCAGAAAATTAATAAAAATTGGATAACCTTGGGAATTATTTTTATAAGTTTTATAAGTCTCTGGCAAATCAAGCCGTTTTATCTTAACTATACCAGCGATCTTTTGCCCAAGAAATATATTATCACTGACGCTTGGGGTTATGGAGGCTATGAAGCGGCGCAGTTTCTTAATTACCGGCCAAATGCAGCCGAAACCCCAGTATGGAGCGACAGTTCCGGCTTTTGCGAATTTTATACCGGCCCGTGCGTCAAGGGAAAATGCGGCTTGCCGGTTGGCTTTTCCGGTTTCAGTTATTTCAAGCTCGACCGCCGCGGCCAGCTGCTTTTTGAAGAAAAAGACGGCAAAGATAAATATTGCAAAAAAAATCCGCAGTTATTCCGCGAAATTTCCGGCCAATACGATCGCACAGACGCCATATTTGATTTAGCGATTGATAACCGGCCAGGCAATTCCATCAGGATTGTTCCGGCAGAAAAATAGCAGCTTCCAAAAAATTATTGCCTAAGCACCCGGAACTTCTTTGGGTGTTTTCTTTTCTTTTAAATAATAGGGTATCGCGAAAAAACTGACGATCATTTGCAGGAAGCGCCCGAAGATCGCGATAGAAATAGCCGCTTCACCGTTCACGCCGAAAATTCCAAAAAAAGCGATGAATGACCATTCTTTGATGCCGATATTTCCGACGCTTATGGGAATTGAAGAAACGATGCTGATAATGGAAATAGCGATCATAAAATTGACAAAACTGATGGCAATATGCAAGTCCAGAAAAATCATCCAAGTGGCTACACCGACACCCAAAAAATTAAAAGCGATTCCCCAAGCCAGAGACTTGGCCAGAATGCTATGCTCCCGGTAAGAATAAATTTCCCGCACCAGTTTGATTATTTTTTCCGGGACGATTTTTTTGATATATCGCCCAACTGCCGACCGGCGCAAAATCAGAAGGATTAAATCAGCGGCAAAGAAAGCCAGAATTAGAACATTGGTTGTTAAAAGAATCGGGTTGGCAAAAACTGCTTTCAGATTAAAAAGGCTGAAGATTACAATCAAAATCATCACGCCCACAAAACCCGTGATCCGGTCGGCCAAAACCGTGGAAGTGGCTTCGAAATATTTTTTATCGCCGTTTTTTCCCAGCATATACGCACGATAGGCGTCGCCTCCAATAATTGATGGAAAAAAATTATTAATAAATGTTCCGGTGAGATAAATCTTAAAAAGATCCCAAAATTTGGCACGAATTCCCTTGAATTCCGCCAGCATTTTCCATTTGTAAGATGACATCGCGATTCCCAGCGCGTAAATAGCCATAAAAGCGAAC
>Ga0315286_10003417_pt1 | contig 15021 bp, 41 predicted proteins | sample YL17G10_0_MG_FD_205038 | JGI IMG/M metagenome (GOLD analysis project Ga0315286, IMG submission 205038) | Sediment microbial communities from Yellowstone Lake, YNP, Wyoming, USA - YL17G10_0 | ecosystem: Environmental > Aquatic > Freshwater > Lake > Sediment | place: USA: Wyoming | collected...
AGAATTCCCACACAGGGAGGTTGTTTTTCCTGCCACATGCCGCTCATGTACATGGTGATTTTCTTCACATGATCTGTGCCGAGATTGATAAGTGCCCTTGACTCAAGCACAAGAAATGGGTAGAAATAAAATTCAGATTGTATGTAGATAATATCCCCGGCAGAGACTTCCTCCACTGGTTTCCTCCGGTGGGGATGATCCGTAACAAACATTTCGATAACAGGCAAATCTTCTTCCATATTATTCCAACCTCGCCAAAATCTCGTAATGTTCCTCGTCCATGCGCGAGTAGAGAAACCTCTGTTTGTTGCCGGTGCTCAGGTTTATGGTCCACAGGGCAGGGAATCGCGATTTTCTGTGCGGTCTTTGCTCGATCTGATAGATGAAATAATATCGACAGGGGATCGTGGCAAGCGACTCGTCCTTCCACCGGAAAATGTCTCCTACTTGCGGGATCATGTTTCGTCCCCGACCCGTGAGACAAGGACGAAACACTTTTCCAGGTCTTGCGGGGTAGGTTGAAAACCTACCTGCGTTTTATTGGCTTTGACATCGAGAATGTCAAAGAAATATGGGCGGGAAATGTTAGGGGTGTGTCTTGACTTCAAGACAAGGTAAAGCCTGGACGCATCGGCGGCTGGAGCAACAGGGTCTTGCCAGGTTTCATCCCCCCACATAAACAAATCCCCCACCTGTGGAATTACTTTACACTTCACTCTTCCGCCTCCGCCATAAGAACAAGGTCCGAGTGTGCTCTCAGGCCATCTGTCCTAAACGGCCACCCGTCAAGAACTTTCTTGCTTGGATAGTGGAGAATGTTGCAGCACCACCACGCCTCATTTACGTCTGCCCACAAGCTCCGGGCTTTGGACGGCTCCGGGGTGGAAATGATCATCCACCACTCTTCCGGGTTAGGATAGTCTGCCACTCGACAATAACAGTCCCCGACCCTGGGCATTCTCTTGTGGAAGTCCTCTGGAGCTTTTTTCTCCACATGGGGAGATTTACTTTTCTTCTTCTTTTTGTGGGGCGTCGGCACTTTGGGTTCCTGGGAGGATAGCACCACTTTCCGGGGATGCAATAAGAATGTAATTATCAGCTACCCATTCCCTGCTTGGGGAAAAATAGGCTTTATCTGTCCTGGCAATCGACCACGCCTGCATCCAGACGTACTCGGCATCTAGCTTCACACCTAGCAAAAGATAATCCTCCCTGCAATCTAGCTCCGCAGCGCCTTTCCAGTAAAACAAATCACCCACCTCCGGTATACGTTCCATGCAAACTACGTCCCCCTGCCAGGGCCATTTCCGGTCCTGATAGGTCACTGCATCCTCCCGGTCAGAAAAAGATACTTGACGCAGGCATCAAAAAAAGTTTCTGGTACGCTTGCTTGCAGGCACATCTTTTTCTTGAGGGAGCCAAGGGTGTAATTCCCGCTCTTGAGGGCACACTCAATAAATCCAACTGTGTCAATCACAATACGCCTGTCAACAAAAATGTCAAGGAGAATATCCAGAGGCATCCCGTGGGTGTCAATGAGAAGTAATGCCTGCTCCCCGGAGCACAGCGATTCCCCCTGAAGGAGTTGCGCCGTGCCCCAGGGGGTAGAAAGCCACCGGGGGTCTATTTCTCTTGGGGGGCTCACTCGGAAATGTCGCTCTCCCCGTCGAGAATCCTGGCCCCGTGGATGGCAAGCCACACGTTCTCCGGGGTTGCCTCCCCGGACTCCACGAGCTTGACCACAATCTGCTCGTCGGTCAGGAACGCCCGCAGGTTGCGGACACGGCGAAGGAGAATGTCGCTGGCGTCGTCGTTCATCATGGGTTAGATATAGCACCAAGCTCCTCGGAAGTCAACCGAGAAATGACCTTGCTTTCTCTTATTTGAGCCCAAGTGAAATCTAGTGTCCAGACCCCGCCCTCATAGGGCTTATACTGCGACCATCGTATGGCATAAGCCTTATAGTACCAATATATTCCCTCCTTTTTGCCATCTGACAAAATGAGGAGGAGACAGGTGTTGTTCTCCACCAAGTCCCCGGTCTGAAAGGGCATATAGCCCAAGTGCGCCCAGCGAGGTCCGAGAGAGTCCCCTATTGTTGGCAGGTCGTCCACGTTTTCCGACTAGCCCCGCGTGCCCTTTGTCTGAAAGGACTCCACATAGAGGCGCGTGGACGTTTCCAGGGCTTCCTCATAGGGCAGGCACACCCACGCAGCCGGGAGAACGCTCCCCCGGCAGTGCTTGCGGTAGAGCATTTCTGCCGTAGCCTTGCTGTTGGCCCCAATGGTGAGAACGGGGTAGCAGTTACCGGGGACGACGATTCCAAAGATTGCCATGATATCTTCTCCGCGAGTCAGTGTGTAAGTAGATGATAGCAGAAAACTGGCGGGTGTCAAGTAAAGAACCCGCGCTCGCACGTCCAGAAAAAAGCCGGGAGCCGCTCACTCTGCCAGACATATAGAGGATAAACCTCCATGTCCCCAAGCTCGATCAGAAGATAGTACGTTTCGAGAGAAAGAGGCATTTGTTTTCCTTTCGAGCAGATAGAAAGATTATACCAGAATCCCTCTAGGAGTCAAGGGATATTCTCGGAACCTCTTATCGCCGAGACGATATCTGTCAAAAGAAACTCAAAAACAACCTTCCCTTTTTCTGGCAACATCAAAACCGTAATCCATGTCCGTAAATCAGGCTTTGGATCGACTTTCAGAACCAGGCCGGTTACTCGCCCACCCCACGAGTCTCCTACGAAGGAAATCATATCCCCGACCTCGATATTCGGTACTGGTATTACACACCACCAATCATTATCGGTCATGGCGCGTCGGAGCCTCTGACAAGCTCGAAATTATACCTCTTAGCATTTGACCAAGAGAAAAGAACCTTGACATTCTCCCCGAGCCGCAGGCAATATATGCTGCGTCCCTCCCGATTTATCCCACGAGCGTACTTGACGGTACAGTCCCTTACCGCAAGTACAAGAAAATTATCGTTTGAGCCTCGGAGAACGTCACCGACCTCAATCTCGGAAGGCAGCACCCAGGCAGGGATTCCCATGTGGGAATCCTAGCACGACCGGACCCGAAGTCAAGCCCTCAAAAATCGTAGGCGATTGCCCCGGCGAGGTGGCGGAGGAAATGCGAAATCTCCGCGTTGTGGAAATCCATCCTTTGGAGGATGCTCGCGATCTTTTCCTGCTCTGACTGCGGGGCGAGGAGGATTGTGTCCATGACCACCCCTGCCGGGATGAAGTTCACGGTCCCGAGCGGAGCCACAACCTCGAAAATCTCCTCTCGGTCCAGGGACTTTTCCGAGAAGAACGCCGTGAGATACTTGCTTGCGTGATTCATGGTGGCTCCGTGGTGGATAGATAGGTTTTAGCAGGATTTGAGAAACTGTCCAGAAAAGAAAAAGAGCAGAGAGACAGAAACCGGAGGGACATAGGACTTGAACGCCACGAAGGGACTTATATCGCTACCTATCGTCTCCGATTCCTGTCTCTCTGCTCTGTCCCCGTCTCAGTGAGTTAGTTATAGCACTCTCCCAGAATGGGGCAAGGGAAATCTGCCAGAATCTCCCTTGCCCGTTCCAGGGCTCTCAGTCGCCCGTGGGCTCCCAGGTCAGGCGAAGCTCTCCCTCGTGCCCCCAGTTGCGGGCAATGCAGGAGAGAACGCGGTGGAGCCCGCGCGCGGTGTCCCCGCCCTTGCCGATCACCATCGCCACCTCACTTCGCGGGGCACTCACGGCGACCAGAAGCAAGCCCTTGTCGCCCTCTCCGACCAAAACGTCCACCTTGCTAGGGTGGAGCGTGAGGGCGCACACCACGTCCGAGGCAAGGTCCGAGAAATCCGTGAGAGTCTGCTTGTCCATGTGAATAGATACCTTTCTTGGTTCTCTGTTTGTCAGAACCGCTCCGACACCCTTGTTCTAGCACTCTGCTTTCGGGGTGCAAGCCATTTCTTTCTGGCCTCAACTAAATCCTTGACAAAATCAAACACTCTTCTATGATGTGTCTGTCAGAGAACCTAAATTGCTGGACAGTGCCTCTAATTTCGGGCGTGGTAGACTCTAGGACATAGCCCCGATAAATCCACCTCCCTGTCTTGGGTTCCCCGGCGTCGAGGATGATAAAGAGGGAATAATCCCGCTGGGGATAGAAGTCATCCACCTGTTCCACGAGGTCACCTAGTCTAAATGGTGGCTTGGAGCTTATCACGTCTTGAGTTTGCCTTGACAAGCCCGGGAAGTATGATAAGCTCTCCCTCAGAGGCATGTCAGGAAAGAAGAAAGTTAAAAAGACAGCCCAGGAAATCCTGCAAGTGGGAAATATTGTTAGGTGTACCTACGACGGACAGGTTGTCCTTGTGCTCGGTGAACCTGTCCGAGAGGGCTTGGCTTATGACATTTGTTGGGTGACTCCGGTACTCCTACTCTGGGACCGCTGGCCGAGATTAAAAAAAATTACGTGGTGGGTTTATGAGGCTCATATTCTCGCAAGTCCCTGGACCGGAGTCGGGACGAATCGACGCATTTATGTAAATCAGAATATTCTTGACAGGGCAGTTATTGCTGGTAGAGTAGAGGGAGACGCAAGTGATCGACTTCCCTAACCCATATCAGATTGGGGATCTGCTTTGTTACGGCAAGGAGGAACAACTCGCCATAATTCTCAATGACGGCAGGTTTGGATTCTGACAACAGCGGACGGTTTCTTCAAATATAACACAAGGCAATTCTTCCATATTTCCACCTCTGTTAGCAAGAAGTGTACCATCGTTTCTCGTTGCGTCCCCTAGAGGTTCTGCTATACTCTCCCTTGTCGTGCTGGTCTATCGAGTGGAAAATGCCGAGGGAATCGGACCCTACAAGGTCCACCCAAAACCTAATTCCATCATGGAGTTGTGCGAGGCTCACAATAGCTCAAGGGCTCATCCTGCCCCTGGTACCGACCCCGGACTTGGGGTGTTCATGCACAAGGACTATTTTTGTGGGTTTGTCTCTGAGGCAGCCCTGAAAAAGTGGTTCCACGGTTGGAGAAAGCACCTTCGGACTGCGAGGTTTCACATGGCGATTTACCAGGCCAGGAAGGTACTTGTGAGCAAGTACACCGGGCAGGTAATCTTCAAGAAGGATCTTGCCACCAGGACAAAGACTCTCCCGGTCCCCTAGATTTCCGCCACCACGGTCCAGTTATCCTCGTCAAATTGACAAAGGAAACAGGTTTCCTTCCTCCCGGCAAAATCCCCGTTTAGCCAAAACGCCATGAAGCACCGCTCGGAGGAATTAGTTCCCTTTTGTGGTTTCCAGTTTTCCTCACTTAGGATTAAAACACTCACATTGCCATCACCAAAAAATTTAACAATGTCCCCGACTTTGGGGTAGGTTCGGAAGGGCACGTTTCGCTTGCCCAGCAGGTTCTTCTGTGTCACGTCCTAGGAACCTCTGCCCTGGATAAGAGAGTATATTTCTCCTCCTCCTGTGGGTCATAGATGAAAACCTCTCTCTGGCCCTCAAGGTTATCATGCTCCTCGTTGTCAAGGAGCCACCAGGCATCATATTCTTCTTGGAGTTTATTTCCGGGCGGCGCGTGGAGGTTTTGAGTTTTCCTGTGGGACAAAACAAGAACTCTTTGCACGATGGTTTCGCGGTGGGGGTCCACAGACAGATATTCGACCACATCCCCAAGTTGAAATTTTGGCTCTGGCTTTTGCACAAGGGGAGCTTAGCACACTCCCCAGGGAAGGCAACCCCCATCGGATTTCCCTTGCCCCACGCAAGGAGAGTGCTAGACTCTCCTTATGCACGACAAGCAGCCGCCCACCTATCCCGGCAGACAGAGCGAGCTAGACCGTCTCCTCACGGCCCGCAAGGAAGAGAGGGACCGACACCTCGCAGAAATCGGACGGCTCCCTCCCGTGTTCAAGGTGGCATTTCCTGCCCCTCACCCGATGGACCGCCCGAGCCGGCGATAATCTCCGCCTTGACTCGGAGGTGGGCGCGTGCTAGGATACGGACAGGTATGAAAAAGAAAGCCAAGCCAACTTCCGCCCGCACGAGGAAAAAGTCTGACACAATGCTCCAGGCCGAGGAATTCGACGCCCTAGGGTACCAAGTGCGAGATAAAAGAATCTCTGCCCTGAGAAAGTTCCTCAAAAAAGAGGGATTTACTCAGATTGGCTCCGGCTGCACCCGGATTACCTTTGGAAAACCGAGGGTGGACTACGTTATCAAATTGCCCCTCTCCTCCTCCTATAACAACGTCAATGAGGTGAAGTTCGCCAAGAATCCCAAGAAGGGAATTAAGGTGGCTAAGTGCTCCCTGGAAATCCTCAAGGGCGTCCCTGTGGTGAAAATGGAAAGGGTCAAGCCCTTGGTGGAGCCGAGGTTCTACGGGAGCGACAGGGCCGAGAGAGCCATTCAGCGGATTCAGAAATCCGGTGAGAGGTGGATTACCAAGGTTGACTGTTGCCAGGTTGGCCGGACCAAGGACGGCAGAATTGTTGCCTTTGACGTGGGAAACTTCTAAAATGAACAAAAATAACGATAGACTGCCGATGATCCTCTCGACACTTTTCCTGATTGTGTTTTTTGCAATCTTGTTTCAGACGCCGGGCTGTACCGACAACGAGAGTGCCCGAGACATTCTCAGCGATGAAGGATATACCGACATTGAGATTGTCGGTTATGAAGTCTGGGGATGCAGCGAGGACGATTATTACCACACCGGCTTCCGGGCTAGGCGGGGAGATAGGGTGGTTGAGGGAGTTGTCTGTTGCGGTATTATGAAGGACTGCACGGTCCGACACCATCGCCGCTGAGAGAAAGCAAAGAAACCCAAAGAATCCCTTTGCAAAACCCAAAGGGTCTGCTATAACTATCCTTATGTCCAGCAAGAAGAACAAGCGCGGCAAGAAGAGTCTCCCGACGCAGGTGGAGCTTTTCCTTGGGCACCGCTCCGAGGTAGCTCTCTCGGCCATCTTCCGCTCAGGCGCAGGCTCCCACGGGGACAAGCGCGACCGCAAGGCCCGGAAGGGTGAGTGGCGGGATGAAGTCTGGGGCTGAGAACGCCCAGGCAGAGAGAAATCTTCCCCTGGTCGGAACGATTCTCGTGTTTGACCATTCTCCTTTTGGCACGTTGGCTTACGATGGCCCATTTTGGGCGGGGGCGTTCGGCGGCAGTTTTCCTGCACACCGCTTTAGCGGAATAGCCAAGGAGCATTTTCTCTACCTGGGCAAACACCCATGGTACATGAATTGCAAGGTATGGAGTTTCTCTCAACAGAGAATATTCTTCATGCACCAGCTAGCGATCGAGGGAATGACGGTGGTAGTTGTCCCTTGACAAAAAATAGAAACTTGCTACACTAACTCCATGATCTGCATTCCAATTCCAATCCTTGTATTTTGTGGATTCGCTTATTTTTTGCCAGGTGTCCTTTTTTGGCTTCTAGGGCGCGCAAGCCACCCTGTTGCGCCCACCTGGCGACAAACTCTCACCACCATTTTCCTGTGGCCGGTCGTTGGCCCTCGATACTGGCGTAGGTGGCGGATACGTCACCAATTTTGGCATTCTTGCTCGCGAGAACAAGGCCGGCAGCGGTCGTTGTCATAGGGATACTTTAGCAGAAACCTCGCCGGTCGTTGTTCTTACCAGACTCCCTTGACCCGGGGGAAAATCCTGCTAAACTCAGGGGAGCATGGAACACAATTCCTACAGAATGTCCAAGTCCAGTGCCCTCGTTCACCTTGAGGTCAAGGTGGAAAATCTCTTCAAGGTTCGGGAGAGCATCCGGGAAAATCGGGACATGCACTGGTACAATGCCCGGGAAATTCGTGCCCTGTGCGTGGCAATCCGTGCCCTCCGAGAAGACCTTGCGCCCCTTGACGTTCTCTGAAAGCGTGCTAAGGTAAACCCATGACCAAGCGAGAATTCTGGGAGAAGGCGTATCTGGCGGCTCTGTCGAGCCCGGCACTGGCGGCAGTGAAGCAGGAAAGCTACCGGGACGCTGCCCTCGGCATGTCACAGGCGGCAAAGCTCGTGGCGATCGAGGCGGTGGCGGACCTGGAACGAAACTTCGGTGACAAGGACGGAAATCTCCAGACAGGTGAGGTAAGTCCGTACCGCTGAGATCCCGTGAAAAAAAAGAACCTTGACAAAATCCGCAAGTTTGGGAGCCTGGAAATTGGGGATCTCCTTGTCAACACCAGCTCGGGTTTAGCTGTCTCCCCTGGAAGATATTTGATTCTTGACATTGAGATCCAACCAGATTGGATTTGTCTAAAACTACTCCACCTGTCCTCAAACGTCAAGTGCAGTCTGTCAACTAGCGCAGACACAAAACTCTCCCCACAGTGGAAAAAGGAAAATGCTTAGAATCCTCCCAGGTGACTTAATTGCCCGCAAGAATGTCTTTGTGGGATATGTCCACCTGAGTGATGATGCCGTTATTTGGCACTTGAGCCTTGGGCCACATCAGGAAAGTTCCGTTCCTCGCGTTTCCTTTGTCAAGGCCCTAAATCTCCACCTAAACGAAATCGAGGATGTTTATCTTCTCCACGACTCCGGCCGGTTTGAGATTTATCGTGAGGGCGAGAAGATTTCCCCTTGACACCTAGACCCATTGTGGTAAAGTATGACCATGAACATCCCGCCTGCCACTCTCCACGACAAGGCTCGGACCCGTCTCAACCAGGAAATCCTAATCGGGGACTTTGAGGATGTGGACAATTGCCGCGTGGCCCGCAAGGACTCCCCGGAGGAAATGGCAGCCTATCAGGAAGCCCGAGAGGGCGGCTGTTGTGGGTTCTGGGATACCGAGATTCTGGTAGATGGGGTCGTGTTCCTCGTTGGGTGCAACTACGGTCACTGAAAAAAGAATCTCTTGCTTCTAACATGGATTCTGCTAAAGTATCCCTATGAACGCACACGAAATCAACTGGCAGAAGTTTCCCTTCACGGGATCGTTTTGTCTGGGCTTCTCGGATGGCTTTCTCGGATGGGGACCGGCGGACGCAGAGACATATGCGCCGTGTCCTCTGAATCTCGCCTGGTATCGCCTTGGGTATAAGGACGGGGACCGGGAGGAAAGCACCTGGCTGGACCGCAGGGAGGACTAACTCCCGAAATTGGCGGGTGCTTCCAAAGAGAGCGCGTTGTCCCATGTCAAATATTTCCCCATGGGGGTATACTCCCTTTTGTGGCAAGAGGCAAGAAACCGTTTTTCGCAAAAGACATAAAAGTCGGGGATATGCTGATTGAGTATTATGACCATCCCCCGGACAAAATCTACATGTGTCTTTTTGTTCTCAGCATAGAGAATTGGTCGCCGACTCCGGGTGGTGAGCCCTGGACGAGATTCATCTGCTGGAATATAACACATGAGGATCGGCACGAATATTGCTGGGATGGGCAGCCGATGGTCTTTGACGAGGTGTGGAAGATAAATCCTTGACACGCTCTGGGATTCTGATAGAATCTACTCTGAAAGCGAGACAGAAGCAACATGGCCAGCTATCACCACAAGCCCTTCGCCACGTTCGCCCTGACCGGAAAGGGTAGCCGTCACGGTGCCCTTGTCATGCGGGGAGACGAGGTGTTCTCCTACGATACCAAGATCGCCCACGTCAACCGCGAGAATAAGCGGGTCATTCTCGTGACCCGGAAGTTTTCCCGCACCACTTCCATGCACCAGGGGGCGGTCCGACTCGGGGTCACGTTGCACCTTGCGAGCCAGGGATGGTATCTCACCGAGTTTCAGCCGGGGACCACGTTCGGGGCTTGAAATCCCGTGGCCTACCGCACTCCCCACGTTCCCCCACCGGCATTTCGGGTTCTGGACCTCAGGGGAATTTCGGTTCCCCTGAGTCTCCGCTGGGCTGGGTTCAAGTGCCGAAATCCCATCTGGCCTTTGTGGTAGCCGGGACATAAACTGGCACTCATGGACGCAAATGACCTAGAAATCGGGACGATCTACAGAGCCCCACAAAGCTTCTATTTCGACGGGCAGTTAGTGACTACTAAACCCGGTGGGCATTATATTTCCTGGCCAGCGTTTGAGCCAGGTGAGACATTCCTGTTTTTGGCAGACGAGAAGCCATACGCAATATTTCTGTGGATTAGACAGAATATCAAAATAGGCGCCCTGATCGGGGCGTCGAATTTCTTTGACCGGATTGAGCCCCTGCCTGAGAAATAAGGCTTGACCAATCTCGAGATTTTGCTAAACTAATCTCAATTCAGGAGAATGGGAACGGCGGTCCTGCCCTCGTGGGTATCAAGGTGATACCCAGTCTTTTTCTCTTGCGTCCAGGGATTTCCCTGCTAGAACAAAGGGGTCAGAGAGAGATTCCGAGAGAGCAGCAGAGCGGGACAGAAGAAATCACTTGACGCACCTGGCAAATCTGCTAAAACTAACTCACTCAAACAAGCAAGCGGAGAAGAAAAGATGATTACCGAAAATATCCTGGTCGCCGGTCGCAAGGTTACGAATGGCTGGACGAAGGGCACGCTCCTCAGTGTCGAGGCGGGCGTGGCTCGCGTGGCACTCACGGATGGCACGGTCCGTGAGGTGGAGGCTGCCACGCTCCGCCACTCGCGCGGTCGCCCTGCGAAGGTGAACCCCGGTGCCCTCGTGCGCTCGGAGGTGGATGCCCTGGTCGCCACGTCGGAGGGGTTCTGTCAGGATGCCATCGCGCTCCTCTTCGCCCGTCAGACCTCGGACGAGCAGATTTCCAAGCACACGGTTTGGGACAACGACCTCGGCTACCGTGCGGACCATGCCCTCCGGGGTTCGCGTCTGGCCCTCAAGTCCCCCTGCGGTTGGACCGGGGAGGATTTCGCCACGGCTCGGGAGGTTCTCTCCCGCTACTCGGGCACGCAGCTTTTCGAGGTTGCCGCCCTTCACCTCGGACGGTCCACGGGTGAGGCGGATACCCTGGTCGCTGGGGTGCTCGCAGACCTCGCCAGCATGGCCTGAGACTCGCCGGGGAGCCCCGGAAGGGGCGGGAGTAGGGGAAACCCGAAACTGCCCTCTCCGGCATTCTGCGGATTTCCACTGGTGAGTCAACGCGGGTAAAAGAAATACACTTGCCTTTTCTCTGCGGGGTGCTATAACTATCCTCATGGACGCCAGGGACTCATATCACAAGGCAATCGGTGGGCCGGGCGGGCTTAATTGCCCGTGTTGCTGCCTCGGGGACAAGAAGTATGCCAAGCGCCTGAATGCCAGGGGCAAGCGCCGCAAGGCGCGGCTGGAGTGCAAGGCAGTCATTAGGACTGACGCGGGTCTTTCTCAAGAGGCATAAATCGTGGAGTGGCAGATAAATCCCCAGACTGGCGTTCAACAGGGAGATATTTGGGAACTAACCAACCCGGAAATCGTTGGCCTGCGCGGCAGGTGGCTTATTTTCGTGGTAAGACTCCACGAAAATGGGTGGTCGTGGCATGTTTGGAATTTGCTGACCCAGCAAATGGAATTCAATTACGGGGATTTTAGAAAAGGGAACCGGGGTGGGACCGGTCTTGAGTGGAAACTTATTTCCCGGCTTGACCCAAAAGATTTTCCTTGACCACCTCCTAGGTTCTGCTAGAATCACCTCTATGGCGAACACCTACTCTCGACTTCCCTCGCCCCCCAAGGGCACGGCCAACTACGCCTGGGGCGAATATGAGGACAAGCAGGCCAGGGACAAGGCTGCGGACCTTAGCAACCTTCGTGCCAAGGCGGGTCAGTGCTTGTATTGCGGGAGCAAGGTTTGCGCCCCTGGCGAAAGGTTCCTCCCGGTTTGTCGGACGTGCGCTTGACAGACTCCTACTTTCTGCTAAAGTATCCCCATGAGCAACAACAACGATCGCTACCGATTCGAGCGGACCGAGGATGACCTGCGGGCCGATGCTCGCAGGCGTGGCATCGGACGCCGTGGGGCACTCCTCCCTTACGGGGACGACCTTGACGGGTGCTCGGAGCCGGAAGGCTACGACGGGGGCGAGCGTCACGACCTCGATCTCTGAGGAAAAGCCATGTACGGAAACGAATATCTGCCACTAAAGCCAAGGGGACACCGCGAGCGGACCCTTGCTCGCATTTCTCGTCTCATGGTGTCTTTTTTCTGAAGCCGAAGGGGCACCACAAAAGACGAAAATACAGGCTGTCCTAGATAGAGAAATAGAAAAACTCTACACCTGGGAACCCTGAAAGAAATCGGACTTGCACTTTCTCAGAACCCTGCTAAAGTATCAGGGAAGTGACCGAGGGAGAGAAGAACATGGAAACCAAGGATATTGTCAAGGTTCTCGCCGTGCTCGCGGACGCGGGGCACGAGATTGTCTCCTGCGACTTCCGCACGGGGGAAGTCACGTTCCGGTGCGCCAGCCTGGTAGGGCGCGACACCCGCGAGGCTCAGGTGGTGGAAATCCTCCGCTACCCCGCCACCGGTCCCCTTAGCGGGAGCAAGATTCCCGCAATCAAGCTTCACCGGGCGCTCTATGGCTCCGGTCTGGCGGTAGCCAAGGCAGCGGTGGAAGCCCTCATCATGCGTCACGGGCTTGGCTACCGTGACGCAGCCGGGATTCCCCAGCTTGGCGGCTTGGAGCCGGTGGAGCCCTACCGCCACGGTCTGATCGAGCACGACGACGAATTCTGACAAAACCCCTTGCGCCCAAAGGAAAGGGTGCTAAAGTATCAGAACTGAGGCGATACGAAAAAGAAGATGCTAGATAATAATGCGTTTGGCAGTGTCGCGGATGACTAACTGCCTATGCCCGGGTTGCGCTGGGCGAAAAGGTTGGGCCACCAAACGGTCATAGATTCCCTCTCTGGCGGTAGAAGGTCTGGGCGGTTATGAGCCGCCCGTTCCTCCCGCGTCCCTGGTAGTCGAAGGTCAGACTACCAAAATCTTCCAGATCCCTCAAACCGGCTAATGTGACGCTGCGGGGTCTGACAAGTGGTGGGGTACCGACCACTTTAACCCGGTACAGCGAATTCATGCCTCCCCTTGGAGGGCTCCCCGGAATGCAAGTATCCCAAAAAGGTAATTGGGAGAAAGCCGGCAATACCTAGCCGCATAAAACCGGGACGGCCAGTGGATCGTGTCCACAGGAGGCAACCTTTTCGGTTGCATGTAACCTGAAACATGCTATAGTTTCTTTCTGTGTGAGGTGTTCCTGCTCTTTGATACTGTCCTAGAGGCTTGGGGGACGCCCCCGAAAAAGTCGGTGGCCAACGGCGTAAAACGTGAAGTGCAACTCGGTCTAAGTAACCGTACCATTTCAGAGTCTCTAGGACGGTATCAAGGGCAGGAAAGAGACAAATACTCATGTATACCGAGTACGATAATGACGACCTGATCAATCTCGACGACCCCGGGGAAGTCGCGGAGTGGGTCAAGGCTCATGGGAAGAAAAACCTGGGAGACTCGGTGGTCTCCTTTCCATTTTCGGAGGATGAGACTCGTCTCCTAGAGAAGATTGTCCGTCGGATTTACTGGGGCGCAAAAACTGCCGTGCAAGATTTGCACGACCTCAGAATCCTTTATTGGCAGGTCGTGGGATGGAAGAGGGGGTAAAATGACCGAGGAACAACTCAAGGAAATGGAACGCTGGCTAGCGGAAAACTATTCCCCGGAGCCAGACCACGGCAACAAATACGAGAAGTCAATTGCCGAAAAAGCCTTTCGGGCAGGATTTGACCTTGCAAAAAAGCCCCTGGCCCTGGACCGGGCTTGCGAGAACCTTGATTTCCTGCTCAAGAGCGGGTTTTTCGCCTCTAAGAAGCGGTAGACGTTTTCTTGCTTTCTCCCAAAACTCTGCTACTCTGGGGTTATGATGACCAACAACGACAAGGGCACCTGCGAGGGAATCAATTGTCTGGCGTGCGACGGTGAGGGGTGCGTGGAGGAACCCCCTCCGGGCTCCTGGGCGGACGTGGCACGGATGATGCACGAGATCGACCCCGATTTCGACTGGGATGCCTGGAAGGACGAAATGAAGGACCGCGACCTCTAAAGGAGAAAAGCCTCAATGTCAACAATCCCCCGCCGCCAGCGCGTCCGCAAGCTGCTCACTCGACTTCCGCAGAGATTTCAGTGGACGATCCACAATATTGTGGGCCATCCTCTGTCAGAAATCCTATATCAGATGGGATACGAGAACCTGGGGAACGCGGTCCATGACGGGACCGTGCCCTTCCACGACCCCGGACGCGGCTAGAGGGGAATAATACGAGCCTTCTGCTCGGTCACATATTCCTCGCCCCTGGCGTCCCAATCCAGCTTCCACCAATACAGGCGGTAGGAGGAAGCCTGCTTGTGGTCGAGGTACAGACAGTCAAATTCCACCCAGGCCCGAAGCTGGTAGCCGTCGTCAATATATCGGTGCCCATAGGGCTCGCTGAGAACGAGAATTTGGGCCGGTGGATCTGCTGGCGGCTTGCCTCCGATGCCATACAGGTCTCCGACCTTCGGGATAATGAATTTCCCCTCCTGACACAGCCCGGAAATAAACTCCTCTGCCGCTGGTCCCTCATGGAGAATGGAGCCGTTGGCTAAGTAATTTACAGTCATGGGGGATTTTCACCATTTATCTTTGCCACAAGCCTGATGTGGGCAGCGGACCAGGAGGGCACCGAGAAAGAATACTTGGTGGACATTATCGGCCGTCCCTCTGAATAGCCCCCGGTTTCGATTGGCTCAAAGCACCCGACGCTAATTACCATATCAGGAAGCGCGCCCGTGACAGAAGTCACCAGGGCCAGCACGGGTCGTTTGTATTTGGCTATGCTGAATGGCAGGGAAATGCAGTCCCCGACCTCAAGGTTTCTTTTCCACTCCGCTGGATTATCTCGCTCATTACTCATCCTGTGGCTCCATCCTTTCCAGACTCACGCGGGTATATTCCTTCCCTGGCCAAATTTCCTCTGGAAATACAACGCCGCCCGTGCCGCTCACGTAACACAACTTTCCACCCGCGACACAGGTATCGGAATATGTGTCCTTTTTCTGAAGGTCTAGGTTCCAAACCTCCAC
>Ga0315286_10003418_pt1 | contig 15020 bp, 15 predicted proteins | sample YL17G10_0_MG_FD_205038 | JGI IMG/M metagenome (GOLD analysis project Ga0315286, IMG submission 205038) | Sediment microbial communities from Yellowstone Lake, YNP, Wyoming, USA - YL17G10_0 | ecosystem: Environmental > Aquatic > Freshwater > Lake > Sediment | place: USA: Wyoming | collected...
CCAGGGTTACTTTTGCGTTAAGGGCCCGGATCACTCCCGGAGCAACGCTCCATTCATCACCCCACACCGGCTTGAAGCGCTGATTGGGATGCCGCGCCTGGGTAAGAATAATGCGCGGCGCATACCCTTTCTGATACAGCTCGATTGCATACGGCAGTCGGGGAATAATTCCCCCGGAAAGCACTACCAGCGCATCAGCCCCTTTGGTGGCGTTATTCACGCTGAAAAACCGGGCATAGCGGGTAAGTAACGATGGATACTGCGTTACCATGGCAGCAGCAGAAAAGGTGAGCAGAATAAGGAACAGCAATAATTTTTTCATGCTTAATCCTGAACTGTTGCAACAAGTATACGGCGCCGCATCTTTATAATCTCCATGCGTTCTGCGACGTGCTGCAGGCGCTATGCGCTGCCTGTACCAGGGGCCTGCATAAAGACCGCTGTGCACGAGATGGATGAAAAGCTCCCATGAGATGATATGGCTACTGACAGAGGCGATCTTTTTACGGTGGGTGGCAGATGTGCCGTGCTTGAAAAAGCTCTGCACAGGACGTTTACACTATACATAGTAAAAGACCCTTCTCTGTTTCACGGCAGAAGGGTCTATAATGAACATGGTTAATAGTCTTACCTGGGGAGAGCACAGGCTGTTTTCAATATTAATGGACCGTCTCTTTTGGTTGCATGGTCTCAAATATTTCGTCTACCTCGTCAATCATTTTATCTGCGAGGCTGCTGCTGATGAAAATGGGGGATTTCTCCCGTATGGCGATCGCTATTGCATCGCTTGGGCGAGAATCAACCACTATCTCCTTGCCATCAAGGATGATGCAGACAACGGCATAGAAGGTATTCTCCTTGAGGTCTGTGATGATCACCCGGCTGAGATGCGCATTCAAGCTGTGAATTATGTTTTTAATCAGGTCATGGGTCAGTGGCCGGGGCGCCCAGCTTTCCTCAAGCCCCAGGGCAATAGCACTGCCTTCAAAATGGCCAACCCAAATCAGGAGCAGCTTTCCGGATAGTTTATCCTGGAGAACAACCTTGTATTGTCCTGACTGGATATCAGGTGAAACACGCTTGACAATGACTTCAAGAAGATCACTCATTGCTGCTGCAACCGCAGGAATTGTGCTGAGAGGAATGAGCTAATGCTGAGTATGGTAACTAACTTTCTGCTTGTCCACATCGTCAGTAAAAATTTTTACCACCGCAGGATCAAACTGGGTGCCCGCACACTTTTTCAGTTCGCGTACCGAATCATCAATGGAGAGTGCTCTTCTGAAAGACAGATCTGAACGGAGGTAATCATAGGTGTCTGCAACAGCAAGAATACGTGCTTTTAAGTCAATATCGGCACCGGGAGTTCCATCGGGATACCCTGTGCCGTCAAAGCGTTCATGACAGTGCCTGATAGTGCGCGCAAGCGGCTTGAGAAATTCAATATTGCCGACTATCTTTTCGCCAATTTCAGGATGCTTTTTGATCAGAAAATATTCCTGATCGGTCAAGCGGCCGGGCTTGCCCAGAATATTTTCACTAATGCCGATTTTCCCCACATCGTGCAGTAAGCCTGCCAGTCGCAGCTCGCGAAGTTCTGTCTCATTAAACTCCATCTGCTCACCAATAGCACAGGATAAATCGGCTACGCGTGAAGAATGTCCTGACGCAATGATGTCCCTCTCATCGAGGGCTTTCATCAGTACCTCAATGGTCGACATATACTGGTTAAGGAGACGGTTATACGCATTGGTTAGTTCTTCCGGCGTGAGCTGACGCTGTTCCTTCGCTTCCTCTACAATAAACCCGAAACTCTGCAGATCAATTCTACGTATTCGGTGATGGCCGCCGGGAGTTTTTATTGCTTTCAGTTTGCCCGAATAGATGTAGTTTTTAATCGTCTGAGTTGTCACTTTGATGAGATTGGCAGCTTCTCGGGTGTTGAGAATTTCCTTGCTCACAATATCTTTTACCCTTTTTGCCATAATCCCCCCTTTTGTTAGGATTTTATGTTAAATTCATTCATCTAAAAATTCTTTCCGTAACCCTTTGTATTTGTTTTTGAAAACTTTCAATCTTTAAAACTTTTATCCCATTATACCAATATATTATGCTTTTGCAAGAAAAAATTTTACCATTAGCTGCAATTTTTTATAATTTTATAGAAAATCTTTTTAATTAGAAAGATAAATAATTATAGTAAAACCATATCATATTTACTATTTTATATAAATAACGGATTTGCTTAGCTTTCTGATTTTTATGCTCCATTTTTTTAGATATTCTTTTATCCATAGGGATGAGACAGCTCTATGGAACCGCACATCTATGAGTGCTATGATTAGTAATATAACGTTATAGAAACATATTTTTTTTATTGAGAATGTTGCAAGAGAACATAGCCATAGGTAACCATGCAGACAAAGAGATGATCATAATTTCATTTATGGAGAACCCCGAACATGAATAGAGCTGTTATATTCTCCCCAAAAAACTGGGTGCGGGTTAGTATTATCGCTACAGTTGTGAGCTTCTTATGCATTTATAATGTGCCCAATGAAGCACCGGCGCAAGCCGATCCGTTTAGCGCAAACCGGAGCCGGATGATCGCGAATGATCTTATAGCCCGCGACATCAGCGACCCGGCGGTGCTCAAAGCCATGGGGAAAGTAAGGCGGCATTTCTTTGTTGATAAGAGCTTATGGAATGTAGCGTATGCAGACTACCCGCTGCCCATTGGTGACGGGCAGACCATTTCCCAACCCTACATTGTGGCCCTCATGACCCAGAGCCTCAAGTTAAAAAAAGATGATAAAGTGATGGAAATTGGAACCGGTTCCGGGTATCAGGCGGCAATTCTTGCAGAAATTGTTCAGCAGGTATATTCAAGAGAGATTGTAAAGACGCTTGCGGAGAAGGCGGAGAGACTTCTGCGGTCTCTTGGCTACCAGAATATAAAAATAAAAACAGGCGATGGCTACCGCGGGTGGGAAGAATATGCTCCCTTTGATGCGATCATCATCACCTGTTCGGTTAATCATCTTCCAGCTCCTTTGGTTAACCAGCTCAGGGAAGGCGGCAGAATTGTGCTGCCCCTGGGTGACAGCGGCTTATTTGCACAACGCCTGGTGCTGGGAACAAAAAAGGGCGGAAAAATTGAACTGCAGCAAATCACCGGTGTTCGTTTTGTTCCCATGATGGGTGAGTCGCAGAAAAAATCTTCCGGGCGCGAATAGCGCTCAAGATCAAGCTTACGGTTCGGTGACATCCCGGGAGAATGGCATGGGCGCTGTGCCTTCCTTGAAGCACTCAAAAAAGATTTTTTCCCCGGGGCTGCCGGGAAGGTAGCCCGTTCCGCTATCCATCTTGATAAAGGTCACACCATCAGGCACTTCAAACATTCTGACGGGTTCATCCTTTAAGACTTTCTGCATGAACGTGAGCCAGATGGGCGCTGCTACGACACCGCCGGTTTCCCGTTTGCCCAGCGCAGTATTGTCATCATAACCGACCCATACGCCCGTCACCAGTTGTGGCGTAAAGCCGAGAAACCACGCATCCCTGAAATCATTTGTTGTCCCGGTTTTGCCGGCACAGGGACGATTCAGTGCTGAGACTTTTTTCCCGGTCCCTTCGCTGACAACGCTCTGCAATAAACTGGTCATGAGGTATGCGGTTTGGGGACTGATAGCCTGACTGAGGCGCGGCGCGTATTCTTCGATTACTGTTCCATTCCGGTCCGTTATTCTGGTTATGGCTATAGGCTCTGCGCGCACTCCCTGAGCACAGAACACGGCGTATGCCTGCACCAAATCCAGCAGGGTAATGTTTGGCGTTCCCAGCGCAAGGCTGAGGCCCTGATTTGCCGAGGTTTCTATCCCAAATTTTCTGGCATATTGTATGGCGTAGTTTATGCCAATATCCTGGAGGATTTTCACCGTAGCCACATTGCGCGACAGGGTCAGGGCCGTGCGCAGCGTAATAGGCCCCATGAATTTTTCATCATAGTTTTGCGGCTCCCAGAGCTTGTTTCTGCTCATCCGGAAGCTGACCGGGGAATCAACAATAATGCTTGCCGGGGTATATCCTTTGTCCAGGGCAGCAGCATAGATAATCGGCTTGAAGGCAGATCCGGGCTGACGCTTGGCCTGCACCACCCGGTTGAACTGGGTATTTAAAAAATCGCGACCGCCCACCAGTGCCCGTATATAGCCGGTAGCAGGCTCTATACAAACCAGGGCGCCCTCAACTTTTTTTGCGCTCTGCAGGCGTTTTTCCCGTTTTTCATACTCCTCAAGCCCGGTGCGCAGAGCTTCTTCAGCGGCTTTTTCCATGGCTACATCAAGGGTAGTCTCTATGTGCAGTCCGCTTTCATACAGCCCCTTGCTGCCGTACTTTTTCTCAATGATCTGGCGGATATATTCGGTAAAATAGGGAGCCTGGCTGATATTGATATTTTCCTGTTGCTTGAACAAGAGCGGTGCTTTTTCAGCTTCTGCCCGTTCCGCTGCAGTGATGTAGCGTTGCTCCTGCATTCTCTCAAGGACATAGCGCTGCCGCTGCTTTGCCCGCTCCAGATAACGAAACGGAGAATAATAGCTCGGAGCCTTTGGCAGACCGGCCAACAGCGATGCCTCAGCCAGGTTAAGCTGTGCTGCAGACTTTCCAAAGTAGGTGCGGGCAGCTGCTTCAACCCCGTATGCACCCTGGCCAAAATAAATCTGATTCATGTAGAGGGTAAGGATATCTGTTTTACTGAGAAACGTTTCAATCCGTCTGGCGAGAATCGCTTCCTTGATCTTTCGCGTAAAGCTTTTTTCTGGGGTAAGAAGAAGTGATTTGGTGATCTGCTGCGTGATGGTGCTGCCCCCCTGCTTTATTTCCATCGACAGAAGATTCTTTAATGCAGCACGGAGGATGCTCCAGTAGTTAAGCCCCGTATGCTCAAAAAATTGTGCATCCTCTGCGGCAATAAGTGCTTTAATTAAGACCGGAGAGACACCGGAAAGTTTCACAAAGTAGCGCCGCTCGGTGAAAAACTCGCCAATCAGCTCTCCTCTGCGGGAATAGACCTCGGTGACCAGAGCGGGCTTATAATCATCCAGAGAATACAGCTGCGGGAGGTTGTAGCTCAAATAGCTGTACACCGCTACCCCGGCGCATACAAACAGGACCAGCAGTGATAGCGGGATAAGAACGGCAAGCGTTATACCGCTGAAGATTTTTTTCTTTTTTCTTGGCGGCAAAACCATAAGATGCGCGATCCTTTATCCCATAGTGAGGTCAAAGGCATTTTGAATGAGTTCAATCGTATAGCCGGAGGAGGAAAGCTGGACTGCCACTACATCAAAACGGGCCCGGTGGTTTTCTAATCCATACCGCTGAATAAATTCTAATGCAACTCTGGAAATCTGCGCCTGTTTCCGGTGATGGACAGCTTCCTGCGGCGTGCCATGGGTCCGGGAAGATCTGGTTTTTACTTCAATAAATGAAAGAATATTATCAGGGTCACGGGCAATAATGTCAACTTCACCAAATTTGCAGCGGTAATTCTGCGCCACTATTTTAAACCGGCTCTTCTTGAGAAAGCGCAGCGCGATCTCTTCACCACTTTCCCCTAACTGTTTTCTCGCAAAGCTCATCTGGGTTCCAATAACGGCAAATAATGCTTTCCTGCGTTAAAGCTTCTTCGATGAATGGGTGATGGCCCATAATCAGCCAATGCCTGCAGGTGCTCCTTTGTGCCGTATCCCTTGTTTTTGGCGAAACTATACTGCGGGTACAGCTCATGATACTGCTTCATGATGCTGTCCCTGATAACCTTTGCCATGATGGAGGCCGCTGCCGTGGCAAGACTCCTCTGATCGCCCTTTACCAGAGGGGTCTGGGGAATGGGACTGGAGATGGGGTAGGTGCCATCGATAAGGAGATAATCGGGCGGCAACGAAAGTAACTCAACGGCACATTGCATTGCCTTGAGACTTGCCTGGAGGATATTTATTGTGTCAATTTCGGCGTGGCCCACCTCCGCCCAGTTCCAGGCAAGAGCCTCCTGGCTGACAATGCCAAAGAGATATTCCCGTTTTTGTGCCGTAAGCTGTTTTGAATCCTTTATGTCAGGGTGGGTCCAGTCACAGGGGAAAATTACCGCTGCAGCTACAACCGGTCCGGCAAGGGGTCCTCTCCCGGCTTCATCAACCCCTGCGATATAGCGATACCCCCTCTCATGTAAAACCTCTTCCGGCCGACGGGCATGTTGCAGTAATGATGATAAAGCCTCCATGGGCTGAATGCAGGGCTGCTATACAGGGAGTCAGTTACTGGACCTTTTTTCTTTTATACGGGCTGCCTTGCCCTTTAAATTCCTCAGATAATACAGGCGGGATCTGCGCACCCTGCCTCTCTGGACAACTTCAATCCGGTCAATAACGGGAGAGTGCAACGGAAATATTCTCTCCACACCCACGCCATAGGATACTTTCCGCACCGTAAAACTCGAGCGCAGTCCGCTTTTTCTTTTACTGATGACAACCCCCTGAAATGCCTGGAGTCTCTCCTTGTCACCCTCCTTGATTTTAACATGAACTTTTATCGTATCGCCAGGGCGAAACGGGGGCATATCAATGCGCATGTGTTCTTTTTCCAACCGTTCAAGGACATCCATTTTTATATATCTCCCTGTTAGTATAGTGAGTAACTTCCTGTAATAGGTTCCTGTCTTCTTCTGTGAGCGTAGCAGCCTCTAAAAGATCCGGCCGCTTCTGTAGCGTCTTTTTTAAAGTTTCCCCCCTGCGCCATCTGCGTATTTTCTCATGATCTCCGGAGAGCAGCACCTCCGGCACTTCCAGACCGCGGAAGCTTCGCGGCCTGGTGTATTGGGGGTATTTCAGCAGGGAGCAGGAGAAGGTGTCTTCAAGAACCGAAGTGGGCTCTCCTACCACCCCGGGCACAAAACGGGAAACCGCATCGATAACCACCAGGGCTGCCAGTTCACCGCCGGTAAGGATATAATCACCTATCGATAGTTCTTCGTCAATAAAAAACTGTACCCGCTCATCAACGCCTTCGTATCGTCCGCAAATCAAAATGAGATGAGCGCACGTGCTGAGTCGCTCAGCAACCTTCTGGTTAAAGAGCACACCCTGAGGCGACATGAGTATAACCCGCGTGCCTGCGGGCTGTTTTAGCTGTTCAATAGCCTTCGCTATGGGCTCAACCTTCATTACCATGCCTGCACCGCCACCAAACGGCGTGTCATCCGTTACCTGGTGACGGTCCTCGGCATAGCTTCGCAAGTTATGAACATCAATCTTTATAAGTCCTGCGAGCTGAGCCCTTTTTAAAATGCTTTCCCCCAGCGGTGAAACTGCTATCTGGGGGAATAGGGTAATTACATCAAAACGAATCATGCGCGCAAGGCCCTCTCGTTACATCTCTCTGAGTTCTTTATGCAGGCACACAGCGTGCTGTTGTGCAAACCAGCATTACCTCATCTGCAAGGACCTTCTCATGACATGCGTCCTTTTGGCGTGCCAGGTAGAACATATGGCGGGCAGGGTATGATTCGCTACGTGGAATGTAGGGTAGCGGTTCACCAACAGCAATACAGGATAGCTATTCGACAATCTCCAGCACAGCTCGTTTGCCAATCTTTGCAGAGGCAGCTGATAAAATAGTCCTGATGGACTGGGCAGTTTTGCCGTGTTTCCCAATAATTTTACCGAGGTCACTCTTTGCAACTCTCAATTCAATTACTGAAGTCTGCTCTCCTTCCACCGCATTTATGGATACTTCATCAGGGTTATCAACAAGAGCTTTGGCAATGTATTTTACTAACTCTTTCATGGTACCTCCACTGTAAGGTTAAGCAACACTACCTGCTACCCAGAAACAAATTCCACCCAATTCTACCTTGGAGTAGCCTACACAAAAACAAGTATTCTACTGAGCTGGTGGAGAAGATTTTTGGAAAACACCACCCCTTTTCAATATCTGCATGGCAGAGGGGGTTGGTTGTGCACCCTTTTGAAGCCACCGTAATGCTTTCTGTGTGTCTATTTTGGCAGTTGGCGGTTCACTGCAGGGATCATACGTCCCGAGCAGGGCGATAAACCGTCCATCCCGCGGAGATGTATCTTTTGCCACTACAATCCGATAGAACGGCCTTTTTTTCTTTCCATATCGAGCAAGACGAATTTTTACAGCCATATGAATATATGTTCCTCCTTTCAGGACCTTCAGTATCCTGTTGAGCCATTATGAGATAATGGGATGATTTTTTAATTGCTTAAGTAAAGTGAATATTTATATGTATTTTAAATTTTTTGTCAAGGGAAATTATCTGCACTACGCGAAAAGCCATCTTATTTCTATATTTATTATGATTTTCGTTTTAGTAAGGTACAATAAAAATGTGCATCAGTTTAGCGAACAAAATGTCCTTGCAATACTAAAACCTCTATGTTAAATTCTTTTTTTAAATTCACTACTTCTTCTCCATGCATAATCCCATGCTATGCAATTTTACTCCTCGGTCATTCATATTAAAACTACCAGCGATACTGATATAATTAATATAAGCCCTCAGGTAGAAGATATTGTTTCCCGGCATAACATTCTTAACGGCATGGTGCTCCTGTTTATTGCAGGATCAACGGCAGCACTTACCACTATAGAATACGAACGGGGGGTCATTAATGATCTCCGGCGTGCCCTTGAACTTCTGGCACCGCAGGGCATCACCTATGAACATGATGTCAGATGGGGTGATGGCAACGGGTATGCGCATGTGAGAGCTGCACTCCTTGGGCCATCACTTGCTATTCCGCTGCGCAATGGGCAGCTCCTTCTGGGGACATGGCAGCAAGTCGTTCTCTGCGATTTTGACAATCGGCCGCGCACCAGGGAAATTATCGTGCAGTTGCAAGGTATTGCGTAGCAGTCAGTGATGGGAGGTAAAGCTAAAATAAAAACCAAGAACCGTTTCTGCGCCGAGACATTGACTTTTGATGATAGTGCGCTGGTGCATGCGCTCTGTGGAGAACATGACAAGAACATCAAGCTGATAGAAAAATCGCTTGCGGTTTCAGTATCCATCAGGGGGCACGAAGTGCACATCAGCGGCGCTGAGGGATCGGTTTTCAGGGCAAAGCGGCTTCTGCAAAATCTGTACTTTGTTCTTGAATCAGGCCGCGCACTGGGATTAGATGATGTTGAGCATGCGATTACCATGATACAGGAGGATAGCGCAGCAGATCCTCAGGAGGTGCTGCTGGATACCATTCTGGTCTCGTTTAAACGGAGGGCCATACACCCGAAAAGCGTTGTGCAGAAGCTCTATGTAGAGGCCATCAGAAACTATGACATTGTGATTGGCGTCGGCCCTGCAGGGACGGGAAAGACCTATCTGGCAATGGCAATGGCGCTTGCCACGCTGATGAAAAAACAGGTTGACCGGATAATCCTGACAAGACCAGCTGTTGAAGCTGGGGAAAAGCTGGGATTCCTGCCGGGTGACCTGTATGAAAAGGTCAACCCCTATCTGCGCCCCCTCTATGATGCGCTCCATGACATGATGGAGATGGAAAAGGTGGCAGATTTTCTTCATCAGGGCATTATTGAAGTGGCGCCGCTTGCATTTATGCGCGGCAGGACGCTCAACGACTCATTTGTTATCCTCGATGAGGCTCAGAATACCACTGCCGAGCAGATGAAAATGTTTCTCACCAGGCTCGGGTTTAACTCAAAGGCGGTTATTACCGGGGATATTACCCAGATCGACCTTCCCCCAGGGAGAACATCCGGCCTCATTGAGATCCAGCAGGTACTGGCAAAGGTGACCGGGATTCGCTTTGTCCATTTTTCGGAAAAGGATGTGGTCCGTCATCCTCTGGTCCAGGACATTATTAAGGCCTATGAATCATATTCATAAGGCGTTTATTGACAGCGTGCCATGATAAAATTGTTCAGTGCCCGATCGGATAGAAAATCAAATATTAAAGAACAAAAGCCGCAGGCTTCTGTTTTGCTCTATATCAAGAATCCCGCCCTGCATCGGGCGGTCATTGGTGTTCTCCTGAGTGCGATCATTGCGCTTCTCATCCCATCGCAGCTTACGGTCACCAGATATAACTATCAGCTCGGAGACATTTCCCGGGATAATATCAGAGCGGCCGAGGATTTTTCCGTAGAGGATACCCTGACCACCGAGAAATTAAAGCAGGAAAAAAGAGCTGCGGTACTCTCAGTCTATGACTTTAATTCAAAGGCAGACGAGGATATTGAAAAGAGAGTAACGACCGCATTTTCCATGATGCGGGAAGCGCTGGCAAAAACAAAAAAGTCGGAGCCGGCACATGATAAGTGGCAACAGGAGTTTGAGGCCATCCTGCGGGTCAGGTTAGCAGACAATGATTTTGCCGCCATCCAGAAAAAGAAATTCAAGAAAAGCCTTGAAGATAACCTGCTGGAGCTGGTCCTGCCGTTTGCCCAGCGGGAGGTGGTGGTATCAAAGGAAGATCAGCTCTTTAAGGAATGGGGGCGCAAGGTCCTGCTGAGTGATATCAATACCAAAGAAGAGATGGGCCTTGAAGATTATTCCCGCCTGATCGACGTGAAGGACATGCAACTACTGATACGGCGGGAGTCACGCAAAGTCCTGCAACGGCTGCAGGAGCCGGAGCGCAGCGCGTTACTCTTTATTGCCATTAAATTAATAGAGCCAAACGTTACGTTCAACAAGCAGGAAACAGAGAACCGCAGGAATGCTGCTGATCAGGGAGTGCCCCCGGTCTCCATAAAAGTAAAAAAAGGCGAGATCATAATCCGGGAAGGGGAGCGCATCAATGAAAGCGCACTGGCAAAACTGAGCGGCCTAAAGAAGCGCACCGAATATTCGAACATTACCTGGACCCTGATTGGCTATTTTGTTGTAACCTTAATATTGCTTTATTTTATTTACCAGCTCGCCATCAGCAATCTGAAAGCCAGATCCATTTCATTTCGTGATTTCGTCTTTCTCTGCTTCATTCTGGGGCTCTTTACCCTCATCCTTAAGCTTTCGATAGTGACCGGCAAAGCGTTTTATAGCAACTCTTCCCTGATACCGCTTAATTCCTACTTTTATGCGATACCCTTTGCCCTTGTTTCCATCATTATAAGCGTTGTTCTCAATACCCAGCTTGCGGCAGTGGCTTCTATTGTGATTTCAATCTGTTCCGGCCTGCTCATTGATAATCAGATCGTATTTATTATCTATCCATTTATCAGCTGTCTGCTGGCAGCCCGGGAAGTTTCCCAGTGCCGCGAGCGAAAAACCCTTATTAAGGCAGGTTTGAAAGTCGGCATATGTAACAGCATCATTATTATGGCGTTTTCCATCCTCAGGGGAAGCCTATTGAATGCGGAGACCGTTATCAGTATTGGGCTGGGCATGGCCGGAGGTCTGCTTGCCGGTATTCTTGCAACCGGCATTATTCCAATCATTGAAATCATCTTCAATTACACCACTAATATCAAGCTGCTGGAGCTTGCCGACCTCAACCAGCCGGCTTTGCGTGATCTTATCATCTCCGCCCCGGGCACCTATCACCACAGCATCATTGCGGGGAGCCTGGTGGAGGCAGCCGCTGAGGTAATTCAGGCAAACCCGCTTCTATCAAGAGTGAGCGCCTACTACCATGACATCGGCAAAATAAAAAAGCCGCTCTATTTTGTCGAAAACCAGAAGGGCGGTGAAAATAAGCATGACAAGCTGCTGCCCAGCATGAGCAGCCTCATTCTCATCTCGCACGTGAAAGACGGCGTTGAGATTGCCAAGCGCAACCGTCTCGGAAAAAGCATTCAGGATATCATCTCCCAGCATCACGGCACCAGCACCAACTATTTTTACCAGAAGGCCAAGGAACTGAATGCCGGCAGCGAGCAGACGATCAACGAAAAAGACTTCAGGTATCCGGGCCCCAAGCCCCAGACCAAAGAAGCGGGGCTGGTGATGCTTGCCGATGCGGTAGAAGCAGCCTCAAAGACGCTCACTGACCCCACGCCGGCCCGCATTCAGGGCATGGTTAACCGCATCATTACCAATATCTTTACCGACGGCCAGCTTGATGAGTGCGAGCTTACGTTAAAGGACATTCACCTTATTGCGCAAAGCTTTATCAGGATTTTAAACGGCATTTTCCATGCGCGGGTCGAATATCCTGAGAAGACAGAAAAGGAAGGAAATGGTGGAGCAAAAGGCCAGAGTCCTGATCAAAAACCGGCAGGCACAGATATCGAGCGACCTGCGGGTGATACGAAGAATGGCCAGAAGTATCCTGGAGGGCTTGGGGGTATCGCAGCCAGAGATAAGTATTCTGCTTTTGGATGATGCGCAGATAACCGAATTAAACCGGCGCTACCTGTCACGCAATTATCCAACCGATGTCCTGTCCTTCCCGATGGCCGGCGGGCCATATCCCGATATCAATCCACATCTGCTGGGCGACGTGGTCATCTCTGTCGAGACCGCCCTTAGGCAGGCGCGTGCAAGAGATTGCAGCCTGCAAGCGGAGATTGCATGCCTTCTTATCCATGGCATTCTCCACCTCCTCGGCTATGACCACGAACGCTCAACAGCAGCGCGCATGAAAATGCGGCGTCTGGAAAAGAAGCTGGTGCAGCAGCTCTGTGAGGAAGGAATCCTGCCCGGTGTATAAAGCGCGTGCAGCCGTTCTTGCTGCGCTGCTCATGGCTTGCCGATTAATTTATCTTGCTCTTGAAAACAGTACATGGTAAAAAAAATATTATGCCACAGAGTTCGCAGGTGGAGGTTCTGGATTTATCTGGTTGATGCCTTGTGCTCTCTGTGGTTAATTTTTTAGAGAAAGGCAGATGGATATGAAACTTGATGAGCAGGTCATAACAAGAGCCATTATAGAACGCTTCAGCAAAAAGCTTCTGGAGCATCTCGCCGTGGATGTTGCCGTGGTAGGCGGCGGCCCTGCTGGCCTGGTTGCTGCCTATTATCTTGCCCGGGGGAACTATAAGGTTGCCCTTTTTGAAAGAAAATTGAGCATCGGCGGCGGCATGTGGGGCGGTGGCATGATGTTTAATGAAATCGTAGTGCAGGAAGCAGGCAAACGGATTCTTGAGGAATTCGGTATCCGCTGCCGGGAATATGAAAAAGGATATTATACGGCCGATTCAGTAGAGGCGATAAGCACCATCTGCTCGCATGCAGCCAAAGCCGGCGCGCAGATCTTTAACCTCATGAGCGTCGAGGATGTTATGGTGCGGGATAACCAGGTCACCGGTGTCGTTATTAACTGGACGGCGGTGGAAATGGCAAACCTGCATGTTGACCCGCTGTGCGTGGAGGCACGCTTTGTTATTGATGCGACCGGGCATCCCATAGAAGTCATGAAAGTCATTGAACGAAAAGTTGACGCACCGCTTCTCACCCCTTCTGGAAAAATTGAGGGCGAAAAATCCATGTGGGCGGATGTTGCCGAACGCACAACCCTGGAAAATACCCGCGAAGCATTCCCCGGCGTCTATGTCGCAGGCATGTCAGCCAATGCCACATTCGGTAACTTCCGCATGGGGCCGATCTTCGGCGGGATGCTGCTTTCCGGCGAAAAGGCAGCACAGCTCATTATGGAGCGGCTGAAAAAAGAAACCTGAGAAACAATCTGAGATTAAAAAAACAGCGGCAATTAAACAAATGTTAGCAGGAGAATAAAAAAGCCCTCAACCCTTTTCGGGGTGAGGGCTTTTTATAAGCAACGGTGCAAAGTGCTCTGTTTATACCTCCGGTATTCTCATACTGTAGAACGAACGCCATACGAAAACAAGCCCGATGATAAACAATGGAATTGAAAAAAACGGCGCATAGTTCATGGAATGTGTCTCCCTGGCGTGTACCGCCATTTCAATGGCGATTTCTGTTGCCAGCAGGCCGAACAGAGTTGAGAACTTGATGATGGGGTTCAGGGATACGGATGACGTGTCCTTGAAGGGATCACCCACGGTGTCACCGATGATGGTCGCGGCATGCAGCTCAGTCCCCTTATCCTTGAGATCCACTTCGACCACCTTCTTCGCGTTGTCCCAGGAGCCGCCGGCATTGGCCATGTAGATGGCTTGGAACAGGCCGAAGCAGGCGATGGAGATCAGATAGGCCACAAAGAAGTTCGGATTGAGCAGGGCGAAGGCCAGCGTAATGGAAATGAGCGCGATGAAGATGTTCCACATGCCGGTCTGCGCATACTGGGTGCAGATCTTTACCACCGTCTTGGAATCCTCGATATCAGCTGCCTTTTTATCCAGGTCCATGTTCTTTTTAATGAACTCGACCGCACGGTACGCGCCGGTGGTAACCGCCTGCATGGAGGCACCGCAGAACCAGTAGACGATCGCGCCGCCGCACAGCAGGCCGAGAATGATCGGCGCGTCGGTCAGCTGCACCTGAAGCATGTTTTTGCTCTGGAGCAGCAGGATGATCGAGAAAATCAGCGTCGTTGCGCCGACCACCGCGGTGCCGATGAGAACCGGCTTGGCCGTGGCTTTGAAGGTGTTGCCGGCGCCGTCATTGGATTCGAGGTAGAATTTGCCCATTTCAAAATCGGGATCGAAGCCGAAATCTCTCTTGATCTCTGCCCTGATGCCGGGAATCGATTCGATCTGCGCCAGCTCGAATATGGACTGGGCATTGTCGGTAACCGGACCGTAGCTGTCCACCGCGATGGTGACTGGACCCATACAGAGGAATCCGTAGGCGACCAGACCAAAGGCAAAGATCGACGGATAATTGATGACCTCCACCGGTATAAGAAGGCTGATGAAATACGCGACGCTCATGAGACCGGTAATCAGTATGCCAATCCAGAAGGCGCTGAAGTTGCCGGCAACGATACCGGACAGGATGGTAAGCGATGCACCGCCCTCGCGGGATGCGGTCACAATCTCGCGTACGTGCTTGGATTTGGAGCTGGTGAATATCTTGGTGAACTCGGGGATGAGCACCGCAGCAAGGGTTC
>Ga0315286_10003419_pt1 | contig 15020 bp, 12 predicted proteins | sample YL17G10_0_MG_FD_205038 | JGI IMG/M metagenome (GOLD analysis project Ga0315286, IMG submission 205038) | Sediment microbial communities from Yellowstone Lake, YNP, Wyoming, USA - YL17G10_0 | ecosystem: Environmental > Aquatic > Freshwater > Lake > Sediment | place: USA: Wyoming | collected...
CCGGCTGCCGGGGAGGCGAAAGCGGGAAAAAGCAGGGGACGGCGGGGAAAAGTCCGCGCGTCAGCGGCCGGAGACCGGCTCGGGCCTCTCGAGCCCGAACTTGTCGATCCGGTAGCGGATCTGGTCGCGGTTCAGGTGGAGGAGCCGCGCGGCCTGCGTCTGGTTTCCGCCCGTCCGCCGGAGGGCCTGCACGACGAGGTCGCGTTCGACCTCCTCGAGGTCGACGCCCCCGGGCGGGAGCCGGAAGGCGTCCACCCCCGCGCCGGCGCCGCCGCCGAGCGGGAAGTCGTCGGGAACGAGCCGCTCGCCTTCGGCGAGGAGGACCGCCCGCTCCAGGGCGTTCTTCAGCTCGCGGACGTTCCCCGGCCAGCCGTGGGACTCGAGACGGCGGACGGCGTCGGCCGTCAGGCCCCAGACCCCTTTCTTGAACTCGCGGGCGAACTGCGCGACGAAGTGCGACGCGAGGACCGCCACGTCTCCGGTCCGCTCGCGAAGCGGCGGGAGCGTCACGGGCAGGACGCGGAGCCGGTAGTAGAGGTCCTCGCGGAAGCGGCCCGATTGGACCGCCTCTTCGAGGTTCCGGTTCGTGGCCGCCACGACGCGGACGTCGACGCGAAGGTCCGCCGTTCCGCCCACGCGCCGGAAGGTCTTCTCCTCGAGAAAGCGGAGGAGCTTGGCCTGCAGGGCGGGCGTCATCTCGCCGATCTCGTCGAGGAAGACGGTGCCGCCGTCCGCCTGCTCGAGGAGTCCCGGCTTCTGGTGCTTCGCGTCGGTGAAGGCGCCGCGCTCGTGGCCGAAGAGCTCGCTCTCGAGGAGCGACTCCGGGAGCGCGGAGCAGGTGATGTTCTGGAAGACGCCGTCGGCCCGGTCGCTTTCGTAGTGGATCACCTTCGCGGCGAGGTCCTTGCCCGTTCCGCTCTCTCCCGTCAGGAGGACGGTGGAGGCGGGCGAGACGGCGATCTTCCGGAGGAGCTCCTTGGCGGCGCGCATCGCCGGCGACTCGCCGATGATCCGGTCGAACGAGAAACCCGCCGACTCCTTCGCCTTCAGGCTCTTCACCTCGCGCCGGAGGCGCGTCGTCTCGAGCGCCTTGCCCACGTGGAGGAGGAGCTCGTCGAGATCGATCGGCTTGTTCAGGTAGTGCCAGGCGCCGCGCTTCATCGCTTCGACGGCGTTCTCCACGGTGGCGAGAGCGGTGATCAGGATGACGAGCATGTCGGGGTGGCGCTCGCGCATCCGCCGGAGCACCTCGAGGCCGTCGAGGTCGGGGAGCTTGAAGTCGAGGAGAACGAGGTCGGCGCCCTCCTCGGCGAGGAGAAGCGCCCCGGTCCCGGTCTCGGCCTCGACGACGGCGTAGCCGGCCTCCTCGAGCCGCTCGCGGAGGGTCCAGCGAATCAGCTTCTCGTCGTCGACGACGAGGATGCGGGAGCGCGCCACGGCGCCATTATCCCGTGCCGGAGGCCGGCCCCCCGGCCCAGCCGACGAGCTCGTCGAGATCGAACGGCTTTTCGAGGAGCGGCCACCCGCCGGGGCGCGGGGCGAGGGCCTCCGGCCGCTCGGCCGACGCCATCAGGACGAGACGGCATTCGGGGTGCGCCGCCGAGAGCTTCGCGGCCAGGGCCTCGCCGTCGAGGTCGGGCAGCGACACGGCGACGAGAGCCAGGTCCACGGCGCGCCCGGAGGCGGCCGAGAGCCCGGCGAAGCCCGAATCGGCCTCCAGGACCTCCCACCCCGCCGCAGCGAATTTCTCGCGGAGGGACCACCGGAGCAGCGCGTCGTCCTCGACCACGAGGAGCGAGGGCTTCGGCGGGGCGGTCTCTCCGGGCATCGGGGCCAGGCTTCTCCGCGGGACCCGCGTGCAGCTTTCATACCCGGGCGGTTAGGATGGCCCCCGGCCCCCGTGAGCAGTCTCAAGTCCGGCTCCGTCTCCGTGCCCCGCTCGGCGGCAGCCGGCGTCCTCGGCGTCTTCGCGATGGCGGCGGTCTTCGTCGTCGACCTCGTGACGCCTCTCGGCTACCTGGACGGAATCCTCTACACGATCCCGGTCCTCCTGGGCCTCTGGGTTCCGGGGGCGCGCTACGCCCTGACGGTCGCCTCCGCCGCGACGATCCTGATCGTCATCGACGTGATGCTTTCGACGAGCGGTTCGGTGCCGCTCACCGTCGTCGTGGACCGTGTCGGAGCCATCGCGATCCTCTGGGGCATCGCGGCCGCCGTCGCCTGGCGCAAGCGGCGCGACGCCGTGATCGAGCACCTTTCGGCCATCGTGAAGTCCTCCGACGACGCCATCCTCGGAACGACGCTGGACGGCGTCGTCAGCAGCTTCAACGCGGGCGCCGAGCGCCTCTTCGGCCTTCCGGCCGCGGAGGTCATCGGGCGACGGGTGGAAGAGCTCCTCCCGCATGCGGCTCGCGACGCGGAGAGATTCCTCGCGCGGATCCGTGACGGCGAGACCCTCGAGCACGTGGAGATGCGGCGGGTCCGACGGGACGGGAGCGAGATCTGGGTCTCGCTGCGCGTCTCACCCGTCCGGGATCAGGACGGCCGGATCACGGGCGTCTCCACGATCGCGCACGACATCTCCAGGCGGAAGGCGGCCGAGGAGCGGCTCGCCCTGGTCCTCCGGAACGCGCCGGTCCTCCTCCTCCGCCTCGACGCCGAGGGCCGGATCACGTTCGCCGAGGGGCAGCCGCTCGCGGCGCTGGGAACGGCTGCGGGCGATTGGGTCGGCAAGCCGGCCGTCGCCCTCTTCGGCGAGGAGGAATGGGTCGTCGAACAGACGCGGCGCGTCTTTCTCGGCGAAGGGTTCACCGCGGGCGGGAAGGCCGCGGGGCGCTGGTGGGAGAACCACTACGTGCCGCTCCGCGGCCCCGGCGGCGCCGTGACGGGCGCCGTCGCCGTCTCGATCGACGTGACCGAGCGCAAGGAGGCCGAGGAGAAGCTCGTCCGGCAGGAGGCCCTCGCCCGCCTCGGCACGATGGCCGCCGTCGTCGCGCACGAGGTGAAGAACCCGCTCGCCGGCATCGGCGGCGCGATCCAGGTCCTTCGCGACCGGCTCCCGGCCCGGGCGGCAGACCGGGAGATCCTCACGGAGGTCCTCGGGCGGCTGAAGGGGCTGAATGCCCTCGTGCAGGACCTCCTCGATTTCGCCCGTCCCCGGGCACCGCGTTTCGCGCGCGTCGCCCTCGGAACGGCGCTCCGCGAAACTGCGGCGCTTCTCGCCGCCGACCCGGCCTTCTCCGGCCTTGCCGTGGAGATCGAGGGCCCCGACGTGACGCTCGTCGGGGACGCGGACTTCCTCCGCGACGTCTTCCACAATCTCCTGCTCAACGGGGCGCAGGCGGCGGGGGGAAAGGGGCCGCTCCGCGTGACGATCGAGGAGGGACGCGAGCGCTGCCGCGTCACCGTGCGCGACCCGGGGCCCGGAATCCCGGCCGATCTCGCCGACAAGGTCTTCGAGCCCTTCTTCACGACGAAGCACCGGGGAACGGGGCTCGGGCTCTCGATCGCGCGGCGCCTCGTCGAAGCGCACGGAGGAACCCTGACGCTCACGTCGGTTTCCGGAAGCGGCACGGCCGCGGTGGTCGAACTGCCGGTCGTCGGGCCCTAGGCGATCGCGGCCTGTGCCAGCGGCCCGGTGCCGACGGCCGCGGGCATCCCGGGACGCGCGGGGCCGCTCACCCAGGCGCGCCGGTAGGCGAGCGAGACCGCCTCGAGCTTCGAGTGGACGTCCAGCTTCGCCAGGATGTTCTGGACGTGGTTCCGGACCGTCACCGAGCTGATGTGGAGCTCGCGCGCCACTTCCTTGTTCTGGAGGCCCGTGGCGATCAGCTCGAGGATCTGCCGCTCGCGGCAAGTCAGGGGAGGACGATCCGGGACGGCGAGCCGGAGGGGAACGGGGGCGGCGAAGGGACGCAAGGAGGAGGAATTTGCTGGCTGGGCCGCCGACGGCAAGGTCTGCTCGTCGAGGGCCTGAAGAATGTGGACCACGGTGTAGAGGTGGCTGCGCCGTCCCGGGATCATCAGCAGGGTGACATTCATGCCCCGGAGGCCGTGGACGAACAGATCCCTTTCCCGGAAGACCCGGTGCGCCCTTCGCCCGAGAACCTCGTCCGGCTCCCGGTTGAGGAGGCGGGCGGCGCCGCGGTTCCAGAAGACGATCCGGTCATCCTGATCGGTCGCGAATGCGGGCGGGTTGCCGTCGGCCAGGGCCCGAAGGACTTCCCGCCGGTCGGTCACGTCATAGGTCTCCGGCGTCATCGGTGTCAGACCTCCCTTCGCCATTGCCGGAACAAGGGGCAAAGCCGATGCCAACGCATCAGGCGGTCCTGGCGGCTTTTGGGAGCGAAAAAGCGCGCAAATTCCCTGAACGTGTGGGGTTTTTCCCACGGTTGAGACATCTGCATTACGGATCGGAGGGGGAGGGGGACGTAACGTACAGGCATGGTTTCCCTTCCCTTCGGAATGTCCCTCCCGCAGAGGCTGACCCGCCACGAGGCGATCGAAACCCTCCGCCGGCACCTGATGAGCCTCACCGACGACCAGCACTCGATCTGCCAGGTCGCGAGCGAGCACGGGATCTTCTGCGGCGGGTTCCGCCGCTTCCCGGACGTGGAGTTCCGGGAGCGGTTTCACGGCTCCGTGTCGCGCCGGGACGGCCTCACGCGCTCCCAGCAGGAGTACCTCGCGAACACATGGCAGCTCGCGCGCCAGATTCTCCAGAACGTCGGCCTCGCCTGCGACGCGCAAATCCAGGCGCACGACACCTGCGGAGGCTGGGACGACTTCTCGAACGAGGATCTCGCGCGGTTCCTCCGGGAGCTCCTGGCCGCCGACGTGACCGTCGTCGCCGACCGGGAGCCGGTCCCGGTCGGCTGAAAGCGCGGCGGGCCGGGGGAGTACCATCGCGCGGGGCGCGCAGACGGCGCGTGAGGAGAGTCGCTTGCTGAAACCCGTCGAGCTGGAGATCGAGCTGTTCTGCCGCGGCATGCGGGTCGACCCGTCCGCGCACGTGGAGGAGGCCGCCCGGCGGATCGCCCGGACCCGCGCCGGCCTCGGCTCGGGCCTCGAGCTCGTCCTGCCGTCGCCGAAGAAGAAGATCTGGGTCAACGTCCCGGTCGTCGAGAGCTTCGCCGAGACCTCGCCCTTCCTCCTGACCAAGAGCGAAGGCGGCTGGACGGTCGCGGACGGGCGCGACGGGACGCATTACCCCGTGGAGGTCCCTCCCGAGCCCGACTGGTATTCGTGGAACACCACGGCCAGCACGCCGATGAGCCGCGTGGGCGTCCTCCAGGGGACGTACCTCGGCATCTACGTCTCGAACGCGTGCCTTTACTGGTCGATCCCGGCCCAGCCCGCCTGCCGGTTCTGCACGACGGGGCGAAACGTCGGCGAATCGGAGGAGTCTCGGAAGAAGGTCGAGGACGTGGTCGAGACGGCCATCGCGGCACGCGACCGCTCCGGCTCCATCTTCACGCACCTCAACACCGGCTATCACTTCGAGGACAAGGAGAGCCTCGAGGCGCTTCACGGCCTCCGCCAGTGCGAGCCGTACGTCCGCGCCGTCCGCGAGCGGGTCGGCGGCTTCATCGGCGTCCAGGCCGTCCCGGTGCCGAAGAAGCTGTACCGCGAGTACGACGACCTCATCGAGGCCGGCGTCGACCACTTCTCCTTCTGCTACGAGTTCGAGGACCCGGAGGTCTTTGCGAAGCTCTGCCCGGGCAAGGCCCAGACGCTCGGCCAGAAGGCCTTTTTCGACGCGATGGAGTACACCTCGAAGCGGCTCGGGGCGGGGAAGACGTCGGGCGAGATCATCGCCGGGCCCGAGCCGGTCGAGGCGACGAAGCGCGGCATCGACCGGATCGTCGCGGCCGGCGCCTTCCCGACCGTTTGCATCTTCCGGCCGACGGTTGGAAGCGACATGGAGAAGGTCCCGCCGCCGGAGCCCGAGGCGATGAAGGAAGTCTTCGCCCACCTCTGGGAGGCGGTCAAGAAGGCGGGCCTCCCCATCGGCGTCTTTCCGGAGATCCAGGTCTCCCTCGTCGTCCAGCCGGAGGAGACGGCCGACCTCGTCCCGCCCTCGCTCTCCGGGGCGCTTTACGAGGCGAAACTCGCCGCGATCCGGACCCTCGCCCGACCTTACATCTGGTGGAAGCGCCGCCCGCGGGCGGCGTAGGCCCCCGGGGAGGCTCGGCACGCTCCTCCTCGTCGCGCCGCAGCTGACCGCCGGGATCGCAGGCGGCTTACGGGGCCGCCTGGTGCAAAGGCCTCATGGGCCTTGAAAGGCCGGTCCTAGATGATCCGCGTCATACCGCCCGACAGAGGCGCGACGAATGCTCCGTGTCGGAGGCTCTCATGGAGATCCCTGCCGGCGGGAGGTGGCGGATTCCCGCCAGACTTCCCGACCTCCTCCACTGGAAGAACCAGGTCAAGTGCCAGGCGGGATGCCCCGTCTCGACGGACGCCGGGCGGTACGTCCAGCTGATCGCCGAGGGGCGCCACGAGGAGGCCTTTCTCGTGGCCCGCGCGCCGAACCCGCTCGCGTCCGTCTGCGGCCGCGTCTGCGCCGCGCCGTGCGAAGACGCCTGTCGCCGCGGTTCGATCGACGCGCCGATCTCCATCCGGGCTCTGAAGCGTTTCGTGACGGAGAAGTACGGTGTGGAGTCGATCCACCCCGACACGCAGGACCGGCTCCGGAGGGAGCTGGTCTCCGAGGGGAACCGGTACGCGGGACACCTTCCCGTCGTTCCCGGCCCCAGCCGTCGCGCGGAACGTCAAAAGGTCGCCGTGATCGGCTCGGGTCCCGCCGGGCTCGCGGCCGCGCACGACCTCGCCCTCCTCGGCTACGCGGTCACTCTCTTTGAGGCGACCGAGGAGCCGGGCGGGGCCATGCGCTTCGGCATCCCCGAGTACCGACTGCCGCGGACGCTCCTCCGCGAGGAGATCAACAAGATCGTCTCCCTCGGGGTCGACCTCCGCCTCTCGACGCCGCTCACGCCGGCATTCGGTCTTTCGGCGCTCCGCTCCCAGGGCTACGAGGCCGTCTTTCTCTCCGTCGGCGTGACGAAGGGGCGAGACCTCATGCTGCCGGGAGTCGAGCTTCCCGGCGTCGTGAAGGCGGTCGACTACCTCCTGAACGTCAACCGCGGCCACCGTCTCGACCTCGGCCGGAAGGTCGTCATCGTCGGCGGCGGCTTCGTGGCCTTCGACGCCGCGCGGATGGCGCTCCGCCTCTCGCGCGAGGAGGAGATCGACGCCCTCGAGCGGGGCGAGACCGGAGCGGTGAAGGAGGCCCTCGATTCGGCGCGCGCGGCCCTTCGCGGCGGCGCGGCCGAGCTGACGATCGTCTCCCTCGAGAACTTCGAGGAGATGCCGGTCCTCCGGACGACGCAGGGACACGAGGAGTTCGAGGAGGCGCGGAAGGAGGGGATCCGGTTCCTCCCGCGCCGCGGCCCCAAGCAGTTCCTGGGCGACGGCCGGCTCACGGCCGTGGAGTTGAAGAAGGTCCTCGGCGTCTTCGACGAGAACGGCCGTTTCGCGCCGACCTACGACGAGAACGACGTCGTGACGATCGAGACGACCGCCTGCGTCCTCGCCATCGGCCAGCGGGCGGACCTCTCCTTCCTCGCCCCCGGGGACGGCGTCGAGCTGACGCCCGGCGGCACGGTGAAGACCGACCCCGGGACGATGGCCACGTCGGCGCCGGGGGTCTTCGCCGGGGGGGACGTGGCGTTCGGCCCGCGCAACCTGATCGAGGCGGTCGCGAACGGAAAGCGGGCGGCGCGCTCCATCCACGAGTGGCTCGCGAAGGACCGCGCGCGGATCGAGGCGCACGTCGAGATCGAGAAGATCCCGACGCGCGACTACCGGATGATCACGGGCTTCGAGCTCTGGGACCGCGAGGCGCCTCCCACGCTCGACCTGGGCCGGCGGACCGGCATCGCCGAGGTCGAGACGGGGTACGACGAGGCCGACGCCCGCGTGCAGGGCGGCCGCTGCCTCGTCTGTCACGTCCAGACGATCTACGACCCCGAGAAGTGCGTCCTCTGCAGCCGCTGCGTCGACGTCTGCCCCGAGTACTGCCTCGCCATCGTGCCGTTCGAGGATCTCGATCTCCCCGACGAGCAGCGAACGGAGCTCGAGAGGCGGGCCGAAGGAAGCGGCCTGCCTCTCTCCGCGATGGTGAAGGACGACGAGAAGTGCATCCGGTGCGGGCTCTGCGCCATTCGCTGCCCGACCGACGCCATGACGATGGAGAAGTTTTCCATCACCGAGAGATTTGCCTTCGACGGAGAGAGACGATGACGAACATCAGAACGCCGGAGGGGGGCGACGCTCGCAGGGACTTCCTCTACAAGCTGGGGTTCGGCGCGGGGATCGCGGCCCTCGTCGGGCAGACGGCGGCCTCCCTCCGCTCGCTCGTTCCCAACGTCTCCTACGACGCGCCCACCACGGTGAAGCTCGGCCCGCCGCTGGAGTTCCCGGACGGCCTGAAGTTCCTTCCCGAGGAGCGGCTCTTCGTCTTCCGCGACGGGAAGACCTTCCACGCCGTCTCGGCCGTCTGCACGCACCTCGGCTGCACGGTCCGCGCCGAGGCGCTCCCGCGCCCGGAGGAGCGGACGGTGAACGGCGTCCCTCTCCGGATGACCCACCGGTTCCTCTGCCCGTGCCACGGCTCGAAGTACGACGGCGAGGGGACGAACGTCGCCGGCCCCGCGCCGCGCCCGCTGGCCTGGTACCACCTGTCGCTCGCCCTCGACGACGGCCAGCTCGTCGTCGACCTCGCGACGGAAGTCCCGCACGACTTTCGGTTCACGCTGGCCTGAGGACCCGATGAAGCTGCTGTCGAAACTCCGTTCCGAAGAGCCCTCCGCCCCGGGCGTCCACCCGAAGCCCTTCTGGAGCTTTCGGCCGCGCTCCGACCGCGAGGCGGGCGACGCCGTCGTCTCGAACTTCATGCTTCACTGGTTCCCCGCCAAGACCTACAAGCCGTCCCTCGACTGGAGCTACTCGTTCTGGCTCGGCACGGCCTCGGCGGCGCTCTTTTTCCTTCTGACGCTCTCGGGCCTGCCGCTCCTCCTCCTCTACATTCCGTCGGTGGAGCGGGCGTACGGCTCGGTGAAGGACATCGAGTACGTCGTCACCTTCGGCAAGTGGATCCGCGCGGTCCACCGGATCGGGGCCCACCTCATGGTGGCGGTCGTCTTCCTCCATCTCGTCCGCGTTTTCCTGACGGGCGCGTACAAGAACGGGAGCGGCCGTGGGCAGAAGCGAGAGTGGAACTGGGTGCTCGGCGTCGTCATGCTCCTTCTCACCCTTTTCCTCTCGTTCACGGGCTACCTCCTCCCGTGGGACCAGCTCGCCTACTGGGCCGTGACCGTCGGCACGAACATCGCCAGCTCCATCCCGCTCATCGGCCCGAAGATCCGGGAACTCCTCCTCGGCGGCCGGGCCATCGATCAGTCGACGCTCCTCCGCTTCTACGTCCTCCACTGCATCTTCCTGCCCGCGGCCGTCGGCGTTCTCTTCGCGTACCACATGTGGCGCGTCCGGAAGGACGGCGGCCTCGCGAAGGCCGACCGGCAGGCGCTCCTTTCGGAAGCGAAGGAGACGGATGCCGTGCCGACGAAGACCTACACCCTCCTCGGCGTGGCGCGGGGGACGGCCCCGACGATTCGGGCGGCCTCCCTCGAGGCGCCCGACCTGACCGTCAACGCGGTGAACGACCTCGTCCGCCGGATCGCCATCGTCGTCCTCGGCACGATCGCGATCGTCGGCATGCTGGCGGTCTTCGTCCCCTCGCCGCTCGAGGAGCCGGCCAACGCCCTCGTCACGCCGAACCCGGCGAAGGCCCCCTGGTATTTCCTCTGGCTCCAGGAAATCGTCACGCTCACGACCGTCAAGATCGGGAAGTTCACGATCAACGGCGCCTTCCTCGGCGGCGTCATCCTGCCGGGGATCCTCGTGACCCTCCTGACGATCTGGCCCTGGCTGGACCGGAGCGCGGCCTCGGGCGCCGGCGTCTGGTTCGCCGGCGACCGGAAGAGGCAGAACGCGGTCTTCCTGGCGATCTGCCTCTCCATCATCGTCCTGACCGTCGTCGGCACGTTCATGCGCGGCCCCTACTGGCATTTCTACTGGCCGTGGCAGGCGTGGCCCGAAATCCCCTCGAGGATCTGAGATGGAAAAGCGCACGGACTCTCCATACCCGAAGCTCGACCGCCCGGTCCTCGCCGTCGTCGGCCTTCTCCTCATCGCCTCGACGATCCTCTTCGCCTGGAGCGACCGCCGCCACGACTGGCGCTGGTACCAGGCCGAGTTCCGGAAGATGGTCACGGAGAAGTTCGGGGCCGAGAAAGCGAAGCCGCTCCCGATCGGGACGCAGCAGATCTGGATCAAGGACCTCGGCAACGCCGACCGCTGCATCACCTGCCACCAGGGGATCCTCTGGAAGGGGTTCGAGAAGGCCGACCACCCCTTCCGGACGCATCCGCCCGAGCCGCTGAAGGCTCATCCGATCGAGAAGTACGGCTGCACGTCGTGCCACGGCGGGCAGGGCTACTCCATCGACATGGACACCGCGCACGGCCCGATGCCGCACTGGGAGGAACCGCTCCTCGGCCAGCGGCTCGGCGAGGACTACTCGATCGTCGACGACAAGAAGGCTCTCCTGCAGATGAAATGCAATGTCTGCCACCGGTACGACCGCGAGACGAAGGGAGCCGACTTCGTCAACAACGCCAAGCGCCTCGTCAACGCGAAGGGGTGCCGCGCCTGCCACGTCATCAACGGGCGGGGCGGGACGATCGGGCCCGACCTGACGTGGGTCGGCGACAAGGCGGCCGAGCAGTTCGACATGAGCCGCCTCTCCGGCCAGCGGACGGCTTTCGCGTGGCACGTCGCCCACCTGAAGGATCCGAAGGCGCTCGTCGCCGACACCGTCATGCCGAATTTCAACTTCGGGACCAAGGACGCGCAGTCCCTCGCCATGCTCGTCATGTCGTGGCGGCACGCGCCCGTGCCCGTCGAATTCCGCCCCGGCGTGGCACGGACCGACCCGCAGACGGCCGACGAGGTCGCCGAGGAGCAGCGGATGAAGACGGGGCCCGGAGCCTGGTTCGTCAAGACCGGCTGCTTCGTCTGCCACAACATCTCGTCGCTCGGCGTGAAGAGCCCGGCGCAGATCGGCCCCGACCTCTCGACGGCCGTTCTCGACACGCAGAGCCGGTTCGGTCGGACCGTCGACGATTTCTTCATGGCCCCGACGGGGACGATGTCGGTCGTCCTGTCGCGCCAGATCGTCCTGTCCCCCGAGGAGAAGCAGGTCGCCATCTCGAAACTCCGCGAGGCGTTCGCCGAGCACGAAAAGCAGAAGTCCCAGGCCGCGAAGGCCGCCCCGGCGGCCGGCGCGCGCTGATGTGTCGAAACGGACGGAAACGTCCCCGAAAGAAGACGGAGGAGAGAGCATGAACGAGAAGAAGAAATCGATCCTGAGCTGGGGGGTTCTCGCGGTCGTCGTGGCCGCGGGCCTCCTCGTCGGCCGCTGCGCGCCGAGCGGGCCGAAGGCCGCCAAGAAGGGGGGCGCGGAGACGAAGTCCGACGTCGCCGTGGCGGCGATGAAGACCTACGTCGCCCCGGGCGACCTCGACGAGTACTACCTCTTCTCGTCGGGCGGACACTCGGGGCAGGTCTACGTCTACGGCGTCCCGTCGATGCGCCATCTTTCGACGATCCCCGTCTTCACGCCGTATCCCGGCACCGGCTACGGCTTCGACGACGAATCGAAGGCGATGCTCGGCAACCTGACGTGGGGCGATGCCCACCACCCCGCCCTCTCCGAGACGAACGGGGACTATGACGGCCGCTGGCTGTTCATCAACGAGATGAACGGGCGAATCGCACGGATCGACCTTCGCGACTTCAAGACGAAGCAGATCTTCGGACCCGTGCCAAACGTCTCCGGCAACCACGGCTCCTCCTTTGTCACGCCGAACACCGAATACGCCATGATGGCGTCCCGATTCTCGATCCCGATCCCGAAAGGGACCGTCGCGCCGATCGAGAAGTACGCCACCGACTACAAGGGAATCATCGCCGGGATCAAGATCGACCCGAAGACGGGCCAGATGTCGCTCGCGTGGGAGATCATGACGCCCCCATTCGACTGGGACCTCGGCGACGCGGGGAAGAAGGTCTCCGACGGCTGGATGTTCTGGACCTGCTACAACGCGGAGCGCGCCACGGGCAAGCTCGAGGTGACCTCCGCCCAGCGGGACCGTGACTACATCGCGGCCGTCGACTGGAAGGCCGTCGAGAAGGCCGTCGCCGAGGGGAAGGGCGACCTGATCGGCGGCGTCAAGGTCATCGACCCGAAGAAGGTGCCGGGCCTCGTCTGGCTGATGCCCTGCGGAAAGTCCCCGCACGGCGTCGACGTCTCGCCCGACGGCAAGTACATCATCGGATCGGGGAAACTCCAGGGCGTCACGACCGCCTTCAACTTCGAGAAGATCAAAACGGCGATCCAGAACAAGGACTTCACGGGCGACGAGGACGGTATTCCCGTCCTGAAGTACGAGTCGATCAAGGACGCCGAGGTCCCGGTCGGCCTCGGACCGCTCCACACGCAGTTCGGGCCGGACGGCATGGCCTACACGTCGCTCTTCGTCGACAGCGCCATCGCGAAGTGGAAGCTCGGAACGTGGGAAGTCGTCGACAAGATTCCGATGTCCTACTCCATCGGCCACCTCTGTGCGGCCGAAGGCGACACGGTCAGCCCCGACGGCAAGTACCTCGTCGGCCTGAACAAGCTCTCGCACGGCCGGCACCTGTCGGTCGGCCCCTCGCAGCCCGAGTCGTCGCAGCTCGTGGACATCAGCGAAGAGAAGATGAAGCTCCTCTATGACGCCTTCACCGAGCCCGAGCCGCACTACGCGCAGATGATCAAGGCCGACAAGCTCCATCCGATCGAGGTCTACCCGAAGGAAGAGAACAAGAACCCGCTGGCGATCTGGGACGTCAAGGACGCCGGCGTCACGCGTCAGGGGACCAATGTCCTCGCCAAGGTCGTCCTCGTCCGCTCCACGATCACGCCGACCGCCATCGAGGTGGCCCTGGGCGACACGGTCAAGATCGTCATGACGAACATCGAGCAGACGACCGACGAGCTGCACGGCTTCGGCCTTCTCGACTACAACATCAACATCGTCGTCGATCCGGGCGAGACGAAGGCCGTCACCTTCAAGGCCGACAAGCCCGGCGTTTTCCCGTACTACTGCACGAACTTCTGCTCGGCGCTCCACCAGGAGATGCAGGGCTACCTGATCGTCAAGCCGAAAGGCTGACGGGGGGAGGGGGTGCGGGGAGACCCGGAAGCCGGGCCTCCCCGCCGTTTTCCATGAGAGTCTTCTTCGAAAAGAGCAACCGGATCCTCGACCTGTCCCTTGACCTCAAGCCGCGGGCGTTCCTCGTCCTCGCCTTCGTCTTCCTGATCCCGTCGTACCTCTTCCCGCTCTGGACCCTCACGATGTTCGCGCCCCAGTACCCCGAAGGCCTCCGGATGGGGATCTACAGCTGGAAACTCGAGGGGGGGAACAAGGGGCAGGACGTCAAGGAGATCAACGTCCTCAACCACTACATCGGGATGAAGGACATCGAGATTGCGGACTTCAACGAGTTCAAGTGGATTCCCTTCGTGGTCGGCGCCGTCGGTCTGTTGATCCTTCGCGCGGCGGTCCTCGGGAAGGTCTCGCACGCCGTCGACTGCCTGGTGATCTACCTCTACTTCGGCGCTTTCTCCGTCTGGTCATTCGGGTACAAGCTCTTCTGGTACGGGCATAACCTCGCGCCGACGGCGGCGGTCAGGGTGGACCCTTTCATGCCGCCGATGTTCGGCTTCAAGCAGCTCGCCAACTTCGGCGTCTACTCGTATCCCGGCCTCGGCTCGTACGCCCTCGGCCTCGTCGCCCTCTGTCTCGCGCTTGCGGTCTTCCTCGCCTGGAGGGAGGGACGCCTGAGTCCGGCCGGGGCGCTCCGCGCGGCGGCATGACCCTCGCGCCGTTCGTCCTTCTTCTCCAGATCTCGGGGGAGATGGCGCCGGTCGCCCCCGGCACGCTGGAGGGGAGGCCGAAAGCAGCCGAGACGTCGCCCCTGCAGGCGCGTCTCGACGCGGCTGTTCATGATCGCGGGGGTTTCTCGATCCCCCCGCGCCCCCCGGGAGATCCCCCCACGGTCGTTGTCGACGGAGGAACGTACGAGGGCGACCTGATCCTCGATCACCCGGTTCGTCTCATCGGAAAGAACCGCCCGCTTCTGCTCGGCTCGGGGAGCGGCAGCGTCGTCCGGGTCCGGGCCGAGAACGTCACCGTCGAAGGGTTCGACATCGACGGGCGCGAAGGGGGCGACCTCGCGAAGGACTCCGCCGGGATCCACGTGGCGGCCTTCGGCGCGGTTCTCCGCGACAACCGGATCCGGGGGTGTGTCTTCGGCGTCTACCTCCGCGAGGCGAACGGCGTCCGCGTCGAGGATTGCTCGATCCGCGGCATCCCGGGACGCGACGCCGGAGAGAAGGGCTCGGGAATCCACATCTACGACACCGACGGCTTCACGCTGACCGGCAACACGATCGAGGACGTCCGCGACGGCATCTACATCCAGTCGGCCGGGCACGGCTTCATCGCGAAGAACGTGGCCCGCGACCTCCGCTACGGCCTCCACTACATGTTCTCGGACGACAACGTCTTCGAGGACAACCTCTTCGAGAACGGCGCCGCCGGCACGGCCCTCATGTACTCGCGGCGGATCACCTTCCGGCGGAACCGCTTCCTCCACAATCGCGGCTTCGCCAGCGTGGGACTCCTCTTCAAGACCTGTGACGACGTCGTGGCGGAGGACAACCTCATCGCCGACAACGCGCGAGGCATCTTCCTCGAAGGCTCGTACCGGAACCGCTTCGTGCGAAACATCGTGGCGGAGTCGGACACGGCCATCGTCCTCTTCGACTCGTGCGGCGAAACCGTCTTCCG
>Ga0315286_10003423_pt1 | contig 15012 bp, 13 predicted proteins | sample YL17G10_0_MG_FD_205038 | JGI IMG/M metagenome (GOLD analysis project Ga0315286, IMG submission 205038) | Sediment microbial communities from Yellowstone Lake, YNP, Wyoming, USA - YL17G10_0 | ecosystem: Environmental > Aquatic > Freshwater > Lake > Sediment | place: USA: Wyoming | collected...
CGGATCCGGCCCCGGTCCGCGTCGGCGTCGAGGAAGACGTCGCGTTCGGTCGACGGGATGCCCATCTTCCGGGCCTCGTCGAGGGCAACGGTTTTCGAAGTCGTCCGGCTGTCGACGAAAAAAAGGCCCTTCATCTTGAGCGGCCGGAGGATGGCCCGCATCAGGTCGCGCTCGGCCGTTAATCGCGAGCCCATGTGGTTGTTCGCCCCCGCGGTGAAGGGAACGCGGGCGTAGCTCGACTCGAAAGACCGGACGATCTCCGGCTCGGCCATGTCCGCCCGGATCATCCCCTCCGTGTTGGCCATGGCTTCGTAGTTGTTGATAGACTCGAGAGGGAGATGGAGGAGGACTTCGAGCCCGTTCTCGTGGGCGATCCTGGCCGTTTCGGCGGCGTTTGTGCTGTAGGGGAGGACCGACACGGTCACCGGACGCCCGAGGGCGATGAGCTCGTCGAGCGTCTCGAGGCTGTTGCCCATGTCGTCCATGATCAGGGCCACCTGGCCGCGGAAGGCTTTCTTCGCTGGCGGTTCTTTTTCGGCGACGAAGGCCGGCGGTTCGGCCGGCAGGATGAAGGAGATCCCGGCCTGTTCTTTAGCGGCCCTTCTCACGGCCCAGAGGATCTCCGTCTTGCCCTCGCCGGGCGTCCTCTTCTTGTCGAGGACGCGCATGGCTCCGTCCTTCAAGGCCTTATCGAGGGCGCGCTCGACCGAGGCGTAGAGCTCGGCCGGGATCTCGACCTCGAAAAGGGGCCGGCCCTTCGGCCCCTTGAGCAGGAGAACCGTATCCTCCGAGACTCCCGCGGCTGACAGGCTCGCGGCGAGAACCTCTTCGAATGGCCTCTTGACCGGCTTTTCCGGGGGGACGACGGCCGGCGCCTTAACCCTGGCGGCGAAGATGTACGACGGCTCTCTCTTCCGCATGGCGATGTAGTCGAGGAGGAGGAACGAAACGACCGCCGTCGCGGCGAGAACACTTGTGACCAGATAAAATGCCGGCCAGGGTTGGCGGCCTTTAGACGGGAGCCTCTTCCTCATCCGTCAGAGCTTGGGCAGGAGAGGGATGGTTTTCTCGAGATAGGATTTTTCGTCGAGCTTGTCGAACGGGAGAGAGACGTCGGGGCGAAGGCCTTCGTCCCAGAGCTTCCGGCCCGAAGGGAGAGAGAAAACGCCTGCGGTGAGCAGGATCGCGCTCTCGTCCTTCAGGGAAAAGAATTCCGTCCGCCCGACAAGTCCGGGCGTCGGGAACCCGACGACCTTGACCTTGCGGACCTCCTGAAGGACGCCCGCGGCGAACTCGGCCGGTCCGGCCGTCCCGGCATTGACCCAGACCGCGAGCGGGAGAGTCCCCATCTCGGGTTCGGCCGGGCAGGCGACGGCCTGCTTGACGCCCCCCCGGTTCTCAAAATACCCCGCGTCCGCCGTCTTGACGAACAGGTTGACGAATTTTCGGGCTGCTTCGAGTTCGCCGTCCTGGCAGTTCCTGAGGTCGACGACGAGGGCTGTTTTCGGATCCTTGAGGGCGGGCAGGACCTCCTGCCGGAGGTCGGAGTCGAGAGACGGGGCGAAGCGGTGGATGCGCAGGATCGCGGGCTTTCCGGCGGCCCGGACGAACGTAAACGGCTTCGAGAAGAGAAGGGCCCGCGGCACGTCCAGGTCGAGGGTTTCGTTGCCCCGCAGGACGCGGATCTTGACCGGCTGTTCGTCCGTTCCCTTGAGCAGGAGCATCGTCTCGGCCAGGCTCATGCTCAGGCTGTTCCGCCCCTCGACGGCACTCAAAAGGTCGCCGAGCTTGATGCCGATCTTTTCGGCCGGCGATCCCTCGACGACGCTTGCGACCTGAGGGAAGGAGGCATAGCGCTTCAGGATGACGACCCCCGGGTCCGTTTCCTTGCCTGTCTTGGCGAGGTATTTCGCCGCGAGGTCCTTGTTGAGGTAGGCGGAGAGGGGGTCCAGGGAGTTGACCAGGCCGCGGTAGGCACCCTCGGCCGTTTGGACGGGGTCCCTTTCCTCGAGATAGTCGTTCCGGATGAGCCGCATGAGCGAGTCGAGAAGCTCGAAGCCCTTGGGCGCCGCCGCTTTGCCGCCGCCCGGGAGGAACCGCATCTGGATGACGAAGAATAGGGCCGCGGCCAGGGAGGCCGCCAACAGGAACCAGCGGTATTTCGGGACTTTCATGGCGGAACGAATATTCATTCTATCACCTCCGCTTCAGCCATTGCAAGGGATCGAGGGCCTTGGTCTTGTAGCGGATCTCGAAATAGAGGCATTCCCCCTTGAGGGAGGCCGAGTCCCCGACCATGGCCACGGGCTGTCCGGCCCGGACCATGTCCCCGACGGCGACGAGGAACTCCGCGCAATGCCCGTAGAGCGAGTAATAGGTCATGCCGTGGTCGACGATAATGAGGTTCCCGTAGCCCTGGAAGTAGTCGGCGTAGACGACCTTGCCCGTGTGGACGGACAGGATGAGCGACTTGTCCTTGCCCGGGCTGATCTCGACGCCCTTGTTCATGACGATCGTCTGGAAGTCGGGGTGGCGCTCGAAACCGAAGTTCGTGATGACCTTCCCTTCGAGAGGCCAGGGGAGTTGGCCCCTTCTTTCGTAGAGGGGGACGAAGGCCGCGGGGAGGACCCACTGCTGATTGATGATCTTGTTCATCATCTTCTGGAGCTCGTCGGCGCTCGCGGAAAGCTCCTCGAGGGTCTGCTTGAAGGTGTCCTTGTTCTTCCGGGTCTCCTGGACAAGAGCGGCGTATTTGCGGGCCTCGGTCTCGAGCTCCTGCCTCTTGAGGTTGGCAGCCCGGACCATCCCAGCGAGGTCTCTCTGTTTGCTGTCGAGGGCGGCCTCGGCCGAACGCAGTTCGTCGAGGGACTGGAGAAAATTCAAGATGACGTCTTCCTGGTGGCGGGCGAGGATGGCCAGGTGCTTGCTCTCGGAAGCGTAGGTTTCGATGTCCCGCGCCTGGAGCAGGAACTGGAAGAAGTCGAGCCGGCCGAACTTGTAGAGAGTCACAAGGGTTTTTTCGATCGACTCGTGCTCCCGGTCGAGGTTCGAGCGGATGGCCCGGATGTCCGCCTGGATCGCGGCCAGATCGGCCCGGGCCCGTTCGAGCTCGACGTTCTGGGCAGCCAGCTCTTTCTGGACGAGGCTCTTGTTGAGGTTGACCCGGGCCAGCGACGACAAGACCGACGACTCCTTCCGGGCCTCGGCCTCGATGCGGGCCTTGAGGTCCTTGATCTGCCCGTTGATGCGGCTGAGCCTCTGTTCGAAGTCCGAGACGCTCTGGGACGTCGAGGCCGTGGCGGGAGAGGGGGAAGAGGAAGAGGGCTGGGCCTGGACGGAAGATTCGGGAGAGGGGAGGCGGGAATCGGCCGCCCGGCCTCCCGATCCGCCCGGCAAGGAGAGGAAAACGATCGCTGCGAGGAGCGCCGCGGCATGCGGGAGCGCGTGCGGTCGTTTCTTCAGGTCCATGGTCTCCGGACTATTGTAGCTCATCGCCGCTCTCCGCCAAAGGGTTTCCGCGAGCGAGGTTCCGAAGCAGCCGAGCTTTCTTGACCGGCCGAGCGCCTTCCCCTATACTCGAGCCGGAAAAAGAGCCATGGCTGTCGCGGCGCGCGGATTCCAGGTTTTCGTCAAGCCGGCCGGGGCCGCCTGCAACCTGGCCTGCCGCTACTGCTACTACCTGGGGAAAGGTGCGTCCGTCCCGGAGGGCGGCCCGGCCCGCATGCCCGATGACCTTCTCGAGGACACCATCGCCCAGCACATCGCCGCATCGCCGGACGAGATCATCCGCTTCTCCTGGCATGGCGGCGAGCCGACCGTCCTGGGAGTCGATTACTTCCGCGGGATCGTCGAGATCCAACGCACGCATTGCCCCGCCGGGCGCACAATCGTCAACGGCATGCAAACCAACGGCACGCTCCTTGACGAGGAGTGGGGGCGTTTTCTCGCGGCCGAAGGATTCTCGGTCGGGCTCAGCCTCGACGGGCCGCGCGAGCTCCACGACCGTTATCGCCTGGCGCGGGATGGGGCCTCTTCATTCGACGCGGCGATGCGTGGCTATGAGATCCTCCGGCGGCACGGCGTCCCGACCGATATCCTCTGCGTCGTAAGCGCAGAAAACGTCCGTCGCCCGACCGACGTCTACGGCTTTTTCAAGGAGATCGGCGCCTCGTACGTGACCTTTCTCCCCCTGGTCGAGCCGCGGCCGGACGCGCCGGGCGGCGTCAGCCCCGACACGGTGCCGTCCGAAGCCTGGGGTGATTTCCTCTGCGCCATATTCGACGAGTGGGTGGCCGGGGATATCGGGCGCATCAAGATCCAAGTCGTCGAAGAGGCGGCGCGGACGGCCTTCGGCCAGGAGCATTCGCTCTGCATTTTCCGGCCGATCTGCGGCGACATCCCTGTCCTCGAGCGGAACGGGAACTTCTACTCCTGCGACCATTTCGTTGATGCGGAAAACCGCGTCGGCAATATCCGCGAAACGCCGCTCGTCGAACTGCTCGAAAGCCCCGCCCAACGCGCGTTCGGGCTGGCCAAGCTCGAAAAGCTACCCCGGGTCTGCCGGGCCTGCGATGTCCGGGTGATGTGCAACGGGGAATGTCCGAAGAACCGTTTCGCCCGTGCCCCGGACGGTGAGCCGGGGCTGAATTATTTATGCGCGGGCTACAAGAAGTTCTTTACCCGTGTCCGGCCGTTCGTCGCCGAAGTGGCCGCCGAATGGCGCCGGCAGAACGCTAAGCCTTGAGCTTCTCCTTGAGGAAGGCGGCGGTGCGCTGCCAGGCGAGCTCGGCCGCTTCCTTGTGATACCGCGTCCCGGTGTCGTTCATGAAGGCGTGCCCGGCGCCCTCGTATATGTAGATCTTGTACGCGATGCCGGCCTTCTTGAGGGCTTCCTCGAAGGTCGGGATGCCCGCGTTAATCCGCTCGTCGTCCCCGGCGTAATGGATGAGCATGGCCGCTCTGATCTTCGGGACGTCTTCGGGCGCGGGCTGACTGCCGTAAAAGGGGACGGCCGCGGCCAGGTCGGGCGCGTTGACGGCCACCTGATTCGTCGTCCCGCCGCCCCAGCAAAAACCCATGCACCCGACCTTGCCAGTCGCTTGGGGCCCGGTTTTGAGGTATTCGACGGCGGCGACGAAGTTCTTGATGTTCGCTTCGCGGTCGAGCTTTTGGAATAGGGGCCGGGCCTCGTCCGGGTTTTCCGGCGTTCCGCCGAAGGGCGACAGGGCGTCCGGGGCGATAGCCATGAAACCCTCGAGCGCCACCCGCCGGGCGATGTCTTCGGTGTGGGGGTTGAGTCCCCTGTTCTCGTGGATGACGATGACGCCGGAGAGCTTGTCCGCGCTCTTCGGCCGGGCCGAATAGGCGCGGACCTTGCCCGTTGCTCCCGGATACTCGATGTATCCCGTTTCGAGGCGCGGGTCGTCCTTCGGGACGATCTGCCCTGCGGCGCCGCCGCTTTCGAGAGCCGGCAGGAGAGCCGCCGCGGCGGCCGTTCCGCCCGCAAGCGCGGCCAGCTTTCCGAGGAATTCGCGGCGGTCCATCGCGCCGCGCGCGTACATTTCGTAGAGGTCGTTGATCTCAGGGCTCATGGCCGTCCTCCCTCGATGACTTTGCGGTATTTCCGGTGGATATGATCATGGTATTTCGCAGTCCAGGACCTGTCAAGACTTTCCCCTCATGCGAGGCTTACCCATTCGCTAAGGCTCAGGGCTGGCCCCTGAAAACAAGGCGGCCTGCTAGCGGGGAGCCCCGGGATTAGGTTATAGTGGTCGCATGAGCGAAAACACACAGGCCGAAGGCGGTTTTCGGGGCGACGCGGAGGCTATCTGGCGGGCCGCCATCGCGGCGGTCGAGCCGGAGCGCCTCATCAGGGAGAGCGTCGTCCGCGAGGACAACCTCATCCGGATCAAAGGGATGACATTCGACCTGGCTGGCTTCGAGAAGGTCTTCCTCATCGCTTTCGGCAAGGCCGCCGGGGCCATGGCTGGCGCGCTCGTCGATATCCTCGGCGAGCGGCTGTCCTCGGGACTCGTGGTCGTTCCCGGGCCGGGCGTAAAGACGGTTCCCAAGCTCGAATACCTCGAAGCCACCCATCCGGTACCGGACGCGCGGAGCGTCGAAGCCGCCCGACGGGCGCTCGAGATAGCCGGGAAAGCGGGGGAAAAAGACCTCGTCTTTGTCTGCATTTCGGGCGGCGGTTCGTCGCTCCTTACGCTCCCCGCCGAGGGCATCACGCTTGAGAAGAAGAGGCGCCTAACCCATGATCTGCTCCGCGCCGGTGCGACCATCGACGAGCTCAACGTCGTCCGGAAACACCTCTCCGCCGTCAAGGGCGGGCGGCTGGCTCAAGCCGCCTTCCCGGCGACCGTGGTGACGCTCGTCCTCTCCGACGTCGTCGGCGATGACCTCGGCACGATCGCCTCGGGTCCGACGCACTGGGACGTGTCGACATTCGCTGACGCCCGCGGCGTCCTTGAGCGCTACGGCCTCTGGGATTCGGCACCGGCCCTGGTCCGGGCCCGGTTCGAAGAAGGCAGCCGCGGCGAGATCGAAGAGACCCTCAAAGAGGGCGACCCCGTATTCGCGCGCGCCCATGCGTTTATCGTGGGCGACAATATGACTGCGCTTCGCGCGGCTAAACACGAAGCGGATAAGCGCGGTTTCGAGACGACCTTCCTGTCGTCCTCCGATACCGGGGAGGCCCGCAAGGTCGCCGCGAACTACGCCGCTTTCCTGGCCGAGATGGCCTGCTCTGCGGCCTCCCTGCCGCGGCCCCTCTGCCTCCTGGCCGGCGGCGAGCTCACGGTCACGGTGAAAGGGAAGGGGAGGGGCGGCCGCAACACCGAGTTCGTCCTGGCCTCGGTTGTCGAGATGGCGAAAAACGATCTCGAGGGCCTCGACTGGCTCATCCTGAGCCTCGGCACCGACGGCCTCGACGGCCCGACCGACGCCGCCGGGGCCTGGGCCGACGCCTCGACGGCCGGGTGCGCCCGTGCCCTGCGCCTCGACCCTGTCGCCTATCTCGACGACAACGATTCTTATTCTTTTTTCAAACAGACGGGATACCTGATCGTCACCGGACCGACCGGGACGAACGTCATGGATTTGCGCATCTTTCTGCTCCGCGCCGCCTAATTATAGACGCCGGCGAGGTCCCACTTCTTGATCGTGTCGAGGACGAGCTCGGCGACACGGTCGTTGACCTTGCGGAAATACTCCTTGGCCTGGGCTGCGTCGAAAGTCGGATAGCCCTGGCCTTTCTCGTAGAGGAGGATCGTCGAGGCCACAGGCGCGGCGTAATAGGCCCCGGCCGGGGCGTTAGGCGAGGCCATCTCCGGTTTGTAGCGCTCGGGATGGACGGAAACTGGCAGGAAGGCCTGGATGTAGGCCGTCTCGTTGTTGCCGGCGTGCCCGCCGTTCTGCTTGAAGACGGCCTTGGTGATGTCGTCGGCCAGGGTCCACCAGTTGACGACGAGGACCCGGACGCGGCGGGCGTTGGCGACGCGCGTCGCGGCGGCGTTCAGCGCTGCCGTGTTGCCTCCGTGCCCGTTGAGGACGATGATGTTCTTGAAGCCGTTCGCGGCCAGGTTGTCGAGAACGGTCTCGGCGAAGGGCGAGTAGACCTCGGCTGGGATGGAGACGGCCCCGGGATAGGCCTTCATGGCCTCTGTTATGCCGTAGTTCAGCGTCGGGGCGATCAAGGCGTCGACCCTCGCTGCGATGTCCCGGGCCATGGCCTCCGGGGCGAGGTTGTCGGTGCCGTTGGGGATGACGCCGTGGGGCTCGAGGGAGCCGAACGGCACGAGCACCGTCTTGATCCGCGCCGGGACGAGCTCGCCGAATTCCTGCCAGCACATCAGGTTCATCTCCCGGGTCGTCGGGCCGGCCGTCTGCGCGAACACCGTCGCCGCTAGGGCAGCCAGGAACATCAACGTCAAGAATACGGGGGATTTTCTCATGTCGGTCGCCTCCTCGCTCATTCCATCTTATGTCATTCGCGTCCGTTTGAGAATGCCGCTCTTTATTCTTGCGTTTTTCCGCGGGCGTGCTAGAATCGTATCACGTTTTCTTTTGCCGGCTGGAGAAAACTCCAACCCAATGGAATATTTCATTTTCCCCCCCTTCTGCTGTTAAACAAACAGCCGGCATTTTTTATTTTTTTTTTCGCTTTCGTCTTGATTTTTCGCCGCGCCGAGCTATAATGATACCGGCTCTCTTTTGCCGGCTGGAGAGGGCTCCCTCAAAAAACTTATCATCACCCCCCTTTTGCTGACCTCAGCCGGCACTAACACCCCCCCCGAGGGGAGGTTTGTCGCGTTGGCTCCAGCTTCCTGTTTGACCGATCCGCCGATTGTGATATCATACGGAAAATCCCCAAGCGCGGAGTCCACGATGGGTAAGATCGACTGGAAAACGGAACTTACGCACCACTTCGACAGCCTTCGGGTCATCGAGCGCTGCCAGGTGGAGACCATCGGCTATTTCAACCAGTTCTGCGAGTTCATCGCCGAGTCCGCCTTCGAGAGCCTGGGCGACGAGCTGGCCCCCTTCCGGATCAAGTCCCGCCTGAAGAAGACCAAGGACCGGGACATCCGTTTCAGCATCTGCTTTCCGGGCACGAAGGACGACCAGTTCCATTACCGAATCTCCTTGCCCAAGAACGCCGTGGAGCTTCGCCTGAAGCTCCAGGTCAAGGCGCGGCGGACGACGACGGCGGATTACCAAACGACGGACGAGGACTTCATGCCCGGGCTGTTCCCCCTCGAAGTCCTCAAGATGGACAAGGACGACGTCATCCACGACATCATCGAGCACTACCGCAGGTTCTGCTACGCGGCGCTGACGTCGCCGGACTGACCGGCGAACGGCCTCTTCGTCATTCCCTTCCCGATGGCGAGCGGCGTTCGCCGTACACGGGCGATTCCCGGACGAGGGCGGCGAGGACGGCGCCGGCGACGGCCAAAGCGGCGAGAGCGAGGAGCGAAATCGTCATGGCCCCCGTCGCCCGGTCCTTCATGGCGTCCATGCCCATGATGAAGACGATGCCCGAGATCTGGCCCATCAGCAAGAGAAGGCTGTTGGACGTGCCTTCCGGAGCGGGATGGGTGATCTCGGCCGCGTATTGGAAGCCTATGGGTCCGGCGCTGAGCAGGAAGAATCCAAAGACGAAACCCGACAGGAGGAGCAGTCCGTAGCTCGTGGCGTAGGTCATGCCGATGAGCCCGGGGATGAGCCCGGCGAAGGCCATGAACATGAACGGCTTCCTGCGGCGGGACTTGTCGGAAACGAGGGGGATGACGACCGCGCCGACGATGCCCCCGACGAGCATCAGGGCACCGAGCGCCCCGGCCTGGGAGATGGAGAAGCCGCGCGGCCGGACGATGTCCTCGACCCAGGTCGATATGCTGTTGAACATGCCCAATCCGACGAAGAACATGACCAGGAGAAAGAGGAAGTCGCGCCGGCGAAGCATCGATTTGAGGCCGTCGAACATCAGAACGCGCTCGTCGCGGCCGGCCGGCGTGGGCGGGTGCTCGCGGGCGACGAGAAGGAAAAAGCCCGCGGCGACGGCCGAGGCGACGCCGTAGAGGAGGAGCATCCGGCTCATGCCGATGCGCAGGTAGAGATACGGCGTGAGGAGCATGGCCGCCAGGGGGCCGAGGTAAAGCGCCAGCGTGCCCACGCCGGAGGCCGTCGCCCGTTCCCTGACCGGGAACCAACGCGCCGCGATCTTGGTGATGGCGCCGATCACCAGCGGCTGGCCGGCGGCGATCCCGACCTGGGAGAGGAAAACGACCGTGTAGTTCGATGCGAAGAAGCCGCGCAGAAGCCCGAAGACGGCCGTCAGGACGGCGCCGAGCCCGACGGCGGCCTTAAAGCCCCAGGTGTCGATGGCCCAGGCCGCGGGCAGGACGACGAGGATGTAGACGATCATGAAGACCATGGACAGGAGCCCGATCATGAGGTCGGACTTTCCGTAGAAAACGGCGGCGGCGCTCGTGATCGGGGCGAACGTGATCCAGAGCACCTGGGTCATGAGGCCTACGAAAACGAAAGCGATGAGCACGAGCCAGCGATAGCGATAGACCTTGAGAGTTTCACTTTCCATCGAATGGACCTCCTTCATCGGAGCGCGAGGCCGCACGGATCCGACTATAGGACCGGCGGCGGAAGGATGTCAAGAAAAAGACAGAAAGGCGTACGGGCTTTACTTCTTTTTCGAGGGCTTCGGCTCTTTCTTTTTGGCCGGTTTCGGCTCGCCGATATTGATCTTTACCCAGCGCCCGGGCGTCCAAGCCCAATAACTGCCCAGCAGCTTCCAATTCCCCGGGGCCCAAGCCTTGTTTGGTTTCACCTTGACCCAGCGCCCTTCGACCCAGGCGTAGTTGACGCCAGACCACTTCCAGTAGCCCGCCACCCAGACGTGATGAGGGCCGGGCTGGACAACGATGACCTCGACCCGGTGCGGGGGAGGAGCGATCCTCGGTTTCGCGGCCGCGTAGCCGGACACGATAGTCAGGAAAAAGGCGGCCAATATGGCGAAGGCGATTTTTTTCATCGGTTCCTCCACCTCTTTAGTCGTCGGAGGGGGGGGAATCTTGGTGGAAACGGCCTACTTCTGCCCGTTGATGACCTCGAGGACCTTGAAGAGGTAGTCGTAGCCCGGGCGGTCGACGGTGTTCTGGCCGAGGTACTTGAACTGAAGCACCCCGTTGGCGTCGATGATATAGACGCTCGGGATGTTCTGGTCGACCTTGCTGCCGTTCCATTCCGTCTGGAATAGCCCCAGGCTCTTGGAGAGCGTCCGCTCGCCGTCGACGAGGATGGGGAAGGGGGCCAGGACCACGCCCTTTTCGAGCGAGTAATCGCCGGGGAAGAGCTGGCGGAACCGCTCCATGCGGAGCTTGCCCTTGTCGTCGAGCTTGGATGGGTCGGCCGGGTTCTTCGTGTTCCTGACCGTCTCGAGCTGGCCGGGCAGGGCCTCGAGCCAGGCCTTGACGATGTCCCGAGGGTAGGGGAAGACGACCAGGACCTCGACGTTGTACTTCTCGCGGATCTTCTTCGCCTTCTCGAGCTCGGCCAGCTCGACGTAGCGGTAATTACAGATCGTGCACCAGTAGTTCTCGGCTGCGTAGCCGCGCGGGAAGAGGATGAGGACGTTCTTGCCGCGAAGGGACGAGAGAGTCAGCGTGCCGCCCTGGTAGACGGGCAGGGTGAAGTCGGGCATGGGCTGGCCGACGACCACCGGGTTGGGCCGGACCTCGGTCTGCTGGCCCTGTCCCGCGGCCTGGCCTTTAAAGAGAATGATCATGGCGGCCACGGCCAATACGACCAGGACCGCGACCAGGATGGCGGCCTTTTTCTTGTTGATCATCGGGCGGATCTCCTGTTTGGGGATGCCACTATTAGAAACGACCCGCCTTCGTGAGTCAAGGGGACAGACGAGGCCTGGGATTGGCCGGCATAATGTCTTCAAGTCGGTCCAATTCTGGCGAAAAAAAAGGAGCGCCCGGTCCGGTTTGGCGAGGGGGCCGAAGAACAGAATGAGAAGGCCTGATCTTGCGAGCGTCTTTATCTGTGAACGGCTAATAAGTTCCGTAACAAAGCGGAGTTGACTAAGTAGCTACATAGGTATATCATGTAGCTACAAATAATTGACGCATTGGAGAGACCATGACAGTCGGCATTCGAGAGCTCAAGAACAGACTCAGCCACTACCTCGATAGAGTACGGGCCGGCGAGCGGCTGGCCGTCACCGACAGGGGCTCCGTTATCGCTTATGTCATGCCCGCGGAGAGGGCTTCAGACTTAGAGGGGCTTGTCCGGCTCGTACGCGAAGATCGCGCCTCTTGGGAAGGTGGAAAACCTGAGGGCATCGCGTCCCCGGTGGGCGTCAGGGGCAAGGCCGTTTCCGAGATCGTCATCGAGGAGCGCCGTTGATCCTCTACCTCGAGACCTCAAACCTGGTCAAACTCTACGTTCGGGAGAAGGATTCCGACATCGTCCGGGAGAGCGTGACAGCTGCCGAGGTCGTCGCCACCTCGGTCCTCGCCTATGCCGAAGCAAGGGCCGCATTCGCCCGCAAGTTTCGCGAAAAGGGGATTTCGGAGGAGTCACACAATTCCGTCAAAGAAGCGCTCGACCGGGACTGGCCGTCGTATTTCGTTCTGAACGCGGCCGCCGGGACGGCTCGAGCGGCCGGTGATATGGCTGAAAAGCACGGGCTGCGCGGCTTCGATGCCCTCCACCTTGCCTCAGCCATGGAACTCCGGGCCGCCGGCGCCTCGGGCCTCCGCTTCTCCACGGCTGACGCGCGACTCCGCGATGCCGCCCGCCTCGAGGGCTTCGAGACCGCCTGACACGAACAGGCCACACCCCCCGATGTCTGGCCTTGTGCTCCTTGGCCGGCGAAAGGAATTTGAACGGGCGGAGAGAATTCAATATAGTGTTGAAATAGGCGCGATGGAAGGAGGAGCGATGGACGACAACGAAATTCTTGGGCTTTTGCAGGCCTTGGTCAGGGCTCCGAGCTACCCGGGAGTGGCGCGGCAGGAAGAGGCCGCGGCCCTCGAGCTCGAAGCCTATCTCAGGGAGCATGATATCCCCTCGACGCTCGTCGAGGTCCGGGAGGGCCGGCCGAACCTGCTAGCGACAGTCGCCGGCGAGAAACCCGGACCGCACCTCTTTTTCTGCGGGCACATGGACACCGTCCCTCCCAACGCCGGGGCTTCGGTGGACCTCTTCGCGGCCACGGTCGAGAACGGCCGCCTCTTCGGCCGGGGGAGCGTCGACATGAAGGGCGCCCTGGCGGCCATGGCCGGGGCCCTCGTTCTGCTGAAAGAATCAGGCGGCCTCGCTTCGGGCTCGGTCACTCTGGCCGCGATCATCGACGAGGAGATGGAAAGCCTCGGAGCCGAGGCCCTCATCGCCTCCGGCTTCAAGGCCGACGGGGCGGTCATAGGAGAGCCCACCGCGAACAGGGTGGCCATTGGCCACAAGGGGCTCGAATGGCTCGAGGTCGAGTTCGAAGGCAAGGCCGCCCATGGCAGCACGCCCGAGGCGGGCATCAGCGCCATCGTCGCCGCGGCCCGCTTCGTCTCGCTCGTTGAGAAGGACCTCGTCCCCGGATTCGAGCGGAGGCGCGACCCGGTCCTGGGCCTTCCGGCCATCAACATGGGCACGATCCATGGCGGCCAGCAGCCGAGCATGGTCGCGGCCAACTGCCGGCTCCAACTCGACCGGCGCTGGGTCTCGACCGAAACGATCGACCAGGTTTTCGGGGACATCGAAACCCTGCTCGCGCGGGTCCGGGAGGGGCTCCCGGGCCTCAAGACGAAGCTCACCCGGATGCCCGGCGGCATGGCCACGATGCTCCACGGTCCGCTCGTCATCGACCCCGGGCACCCCCTCGTGCGTTCCGCGCTTCAGTCGTTTGGGGACCTGGGCCTGCCCGCTCCTCCGACGGCCGTCTTTCCGGCCTGGACCGACGGAGCCCTTATCTCTCGCGAGGCCGGCATACCGACCATCGTCTGGGGGCCTGGCGCGCTCGCTCTGGCTCATTCCGCGGAAGAGAGCATCCTTCTCGAGGACGTTTATCTCGCCGCGCGCCTTTATGCCGCCGCGGCCCGGCGATTCACGGCAGCTTGATCGCGATGAAGAGCCGCGTCCCGCATACCTACGTCCTGCTCATCGGCCTGCTCGCGCTGGCCGCCCTCACGACTTGGATCATCCCGGCCGGAAGCTATACCCGCGTCGTCGAACAGGGCAGGGAAGTGGTCGACCCCTTGTCCTATCATCTCGTCGAGGCCCGGCCGGCCGGGTTCGGCGCGTTCATCCTCGCTTTCCCCCGGGGCCTCCGAGAGATCGCCGAGATCGTCTTCTACATCTTCATCATCGGCGGCGCGTTCGGGGTCCTGAACAGGACCGGGGTCATCCAGGCCGGCGTTCGTGCGCTGGTCCGGCGGCTCGGACAGAACAAAGCGCTCATCGTGCCGCTCCTCACCGTCGTCTTCGCTATCGGCGGAGGCACGATCGGCATCGCCGAGGAGACGCTTGTCTTCCTGCCGGCGCTCCTCCTTCTCGCCCGATCGCTCGGCTACGATTCGCTCGTCGCCGGAGGCATCGCCCTGGTCGGGGCCAACGCCGGTTTTGCCGCCGCTTTCATGAATCCGTTCACGGTCGGCGTCGCCCAGGGCATCGTCGGCCTGCCGCTTTTCTCCGGGATGGGCTTCCGCCTCGGGCTCTGGGCGGTGATGACGGCCGTGACCGTCGTTTTCATGACGCGCTATGCGCGGCGCGTCGGGGCCAAGCCGGAGCTCAGCCGGATGTTCGAATTCGACAAGGCGCGCGAGCCCCTGCTGGACGCGGACAAGGCCGAACCATTCAACAGGAAGCACCCGCTCGTCCTGGCCTCCCTGCTGGGAGCGCTCGCCCTGCTCGTGGTCGGAGCCCTTCGCTGGCACTGGGGCATCCTCGAGCTCTCCGGGCTCTTCTTCGGACTGGCCCTCGTCGCCGGCCCCCTCGGCGGGCTGTCGCTCGACGACACGGTCAGGGCCTTCATCCAAGGCGCCGCCGACATCGCCTACGCCGCGCTCATCGTCGGCCTGGCCCGGGCGACGCTCGTGGTTTTACGGGACGCCCGGGTCATCGACACCATCACCCATGCGCTCGTCATGACGGTCCAGGGCTGGTCGTCCTGGCTGAGCGCCGTGGGTATCTACTTCATGCAGAACCTGCTCCATTTCATCGTGCCCTCGGGAAGCGGCCAGGCGGCCGTCTCCATGCCCATCTTGGCCCCGCTCGGCGACCTCGTCGGCATCACCCGCCAGACCAACGTCCTGGCCTACCAGCTCGGCAACGGCCTGACCAACGTCTTCATCCCGACCCAGGGCTATTTCATGGCCGCGCTGGGCATCCTGAAGATCCCCTGGACGGTCTGGGTCCGCTGGCTCCTGCCGCTCCTCGCGATCTGGCTGGCCATCGGCTGCGGCGCGGTCATCCTGGCCAACG
>Ga0315286_10003425_pt1 | contig 15011 bp, 9 predicted proteins | sample YL17G10_0_MG_FD_205038 | JGI IMG/M metagenome (GOLD analysis project Ga0315286, IMG submission 205038) | Sediment microbial communities from Yellowstone Lake, YNP, Wyoming, USA - YL17G10_0 | ecosystem: Environmental > Aquatic > Freshwater > Lake > Sediment | place: USA: Wyoming | collected...
AATGGTTCTCATCCATTATTTCCTTGTTCGTATCGATGTTGCCGAAAGAAAGCCCCAAGGGTCCGGCTTTTGCAAGCCCCGCAGGATTGTAATATACGGAAGAAAGGTCATCGCAAACGGCTGTCGCCGCCCCGCCCATTCCCGCCTGGCGCACAAAAGTGCTGCTCTTGAAAATTTCTTCCTGGATGGTAGAGGAGAAAGAGCCGGCGCAAAAAAGTGATAACATTAATAAGATGCCCAGGAACCTGAGACTAAAGTCTCGGTTCCTATAAAAATACCGATGTGGAATTAATTCCACATCGGTAATATATCTTTTGAGGAACCGCGAATTCATTCGCAGGTTCCGAATTATGGCGGATCTGAATTCTTGCATCAATGTTCCATTAATTGTATACTCTGCCGTATGGCAAATCAAGAACTCGTTAGGGTCCGCTTTGCGCCTTCGCCCACGGGATACCTCCACATAGGCGGGGCAAGGACAGCCTTATACAACTGGCTTTTCGCAAAGGCGAACAAGGGAACTTTTATACTGAGGATAGAGGATACGGACAGGACAAGGTCCACGGAGGAAGCCGTTAAGGCGATACTCGACGGCCTCGAATGGCTGGGGATCGACTGGAATGAAGGTCCCGACGTGGGCGGCGACTTCGGCCCCTATTTCCAGACAGAGCGCCTGAAGATATACACGGAATGGGCGGACAAGCTTCTTAAGGAAGGCAAGGCGTATCACTGTTTCTGCACGCCGGAAGAGCTGGCGGAGCAGAGGCGTATTGCAGCGGAGAGGAAAGAGGCCCCCAAGTACAACGCGAAGTGCAGGAAACTATCCAAGTCGGATGCTGAAAAGCAGCTGAAGGCCGGCAAGGCCCCTGTCATCCGGTTCCGGCTTCCCGAAACAGGCGTGACAAAGGTCCACGACCTGATACGCGGCGATGTGAATTTCGAGAACGAGTTCCTTGATGACTTCGTGATAATCAAGTCCGACGGGTTCCCGACATATAATTTTGCTGCTGTAGTTGACGACCATCTGATGAGGGTGACCCACGTGATAAGGGGTGATGACCATTTATCCAACACGCCCAGGCAGATGCTTCTTTACCAGGCATTCGGATTGACGCCGCCGAAGTTCGCGCATATCCCCATGATAATGGGACAGGACAAGGCGAGGCTGTCAAAGCGCCACGGCGCGACATCGGTCATCGAATATAAGGACCTGGGATATTTGCCGGAAGCGGTGGTCAATTACATAGCGCGGCTGGGATGGGGCTACAAAGACCAGGAGATATTCACAATGGATGAACTGATAGAAAAGTTCTCCGTCGAAAAGGTCCAGAAGACAAGCGCGATATTCGACTTTGCCAAGCTCAACTGGCTTAACTCCCTGTACATCAAGGGCTTGAGCGCTGACAGCTTGATCTCTCATGTGATGCCTTTCATTGAGCGGTCTTATCCGGGAACGGACAGGGCTTACGCCGAGAAAGTCATAAAATGCCTCCATGACCGCCTGAAAACCTTCGTTGAGATAGTCCCGCTTTCGGAATATTTCTTCAATGACGACTATAGAATGGATCCCGAGGCAAAAGAAAAATACCTGGACAAGCCGGGAGTGAAAGACATGATCGCGAAGCTTAAGGATAAGCTCTCAAAAACATCGCCGTTCTCAAAGGATAACATCGAGAAAACTTTCAAGGGACTTGCAGAGGAATTGAAGGTCAAGCTCGGCGAGGTGATCCATCCAGCGAGGGCATTGCTGACCGGCAGGACGGAATCCCCTGGAATTTATGATGTGGTAGAAGTGCTGGGGAAAGAAAGGACGTTAAAAAGATTAAATCACAATATACAATGAACAAATGACAAACAAATTACAATAAACAATAATCAAATGCTTTTGTTGTGATTTGGAGATTGAAATTTGTATATTGCTTGTGATTTGTAATTTGTCAATTTGCTCTGCTAATATACCCCATCAATTTGTAGATCAATTTCGCGGCCGTAAAATCAGGATGGTTCAATCCCTTGATCGGCGAGAGCTCCACGAAATCAAACCCGACGATATTCTTTTCTCTCGCGACGGCCTTAAAGATATCAAGCACACCGTAATAATCAAGCCCGCCCGGCTCCGGTGTGCCTGTTGCAGGCATTATCCCCGGGTCGAGCGCATCCACATCGAAAGTGATATAGACATATTTTGAAAGCTGGCTTGTCACCAGTTCCGCGAGCTCGAGCTTGTCCGCAAGATGTATCTTGCTTATTTGGCCCGACTCCTTCGCGAACTTCGCTTCGGACATGTCCATTGACCTTATCCCGACCTGGACGGCGGGGCATATCTCGAGCACCCTCCTCATGACGCAGGCATGGCTGTTCTTTGAGCCCTGATATGAATCCTTTAGGTCGGCATGTGCGTCGAACTGCAGGACGCTCAGGTTCTTGTATCTTTCCCTGCAGGCAGCCACGGCAGGCGGCGTTATAGAGTGCTCCCCTCCCAGCATGACGGGGATCTTTTTATCATCGAGTATCTTTTTGATCCGGCTCTTTATATCTTTTATGGCCTTGACCGGCCTGGCAACATGGATGCCGACCCTGTAAATTTCTCGGTCCAGCTCGATATCGTAATCCTCAATATACATCGAGGCCTTTAGGATAGCGTCGGGCCCTTTTGAAGTCCCTTTGCCGTATGAAACTGTCTCCTCATAGGGGACCGGGACCACTATGAATTTCGCGGTCTTGTGGTCGGTATGCGGCGGCTCGATATTTAAAAAGCTCTTCGCTGCCATAGATAAGAAAATTATAAGGTAAGGGGGTTAATTGTAAAGGGATTTCTTAACTGCTTGTCCTGAGTTTATCGAAGGGGTAAAATGATCGATGATGAACGAAGCATATTTCAGGAAATTAAGAGAAGACATGGTGAAGACACAGCTTATCTCCCGCGGGATATTCGACAAGCTCGTTCTCAACGCGATGAAAAAGGTACCCAGAGAACGTTTCATCCCCAAAGACCTGGAAGGTTCCGCTTATGATGACTGCGCGCTGCCTATCGGCGAAGGCCAGACGATATCCCAGCCTTACATGGTCGCGATAATGACCGAAAAACTGGGCCTCTCGGACGGGGAAAAAGTCCTCGAAATTGGCACAGGCTCCGGCTACCAGGCAGCCATTCTCGCTGAAATAGCAAAAGAAGTGATAACTATCGAAAGGATCCCCGTTATCGCTGAAAGGTCGAGGAAAATATTCGATGAACTCGGCTACACGAACATCAAGGTGATCGTCGGCGACGGGACGCTTGGCCTGCCTGAAAAAGCCCCGTTTGGCGGGATAATCGTGACCGCCGGCTCCCCTGATATTCCCAAGCCTCTGGTCGATCAACTCTCCGATGGGGGAAAGCTTGTCATACCGGTCGGGGAAACGTTCGAGCAAACGCTTACGGTTGTTACCAAACACGGCAGTAAAATCGATATTGAACGGTCGATCGGCTGTGTTTTTGTTCCCTTGGTCGGGAAATACGGCTGGAAAGAACCTCCCCCCTAGCCCCTCTCCACTTCGTAGAGAGGGGAAACTATACTTTAGTTACGTTTCCTCTCTCCTATTTTATAGGAGAGAGGCTAGGAGTGAGGTTGCACTTTCACATTACTTATGCTAATATTCCTCCTTGCGCGGTTTTTTACGCAAAACTTCCGCTGAAACGCCCTGAGGCGGAAGTTGAACATCAAAAAATGGGCACAGGGAGGAATCATTATGGGAGAAGATTTTAAGGGTACGTCTTTAGGCGGTTTCAATGATAAGGCATCAGAGGACATAGACGCGCTGATAAGGGAAACACTGGAAGAGAGCAAGAAGGTCGAATCCGCCCCGAAAAAAGAGGAAAAAGCCTCAGGTTTCAAGGCCACCCCGATAAGAATAGAACCCAAGCCCGCTCCAAAGCCGGTTGCCCCGAAACAGGCAGGGCCCGTACCCCAGGAAGGACAGGCGGAAGAAGCAGGATATGAAGCCACGTTCAGAAGTTATAAGCCGGGGGATATAGTAAAAGGAACAGTTGTAAAGGTAGATCCTTCCGGGGTCCTGGTTGACATCCATTACAAATCGGACGGGTTCATCCCGCCCGCCGAACTATCCGACAGGTCTTTCAATAATATCAATGACCTGATAAAGGTCGGCGACAAGATAGATGTCCTTATAGAAAAGCTGGAGGACAAGGAAGGTTATATCGTCCTCTCAAAGAGAAAAGCCGACTATGAGAAGAAATGGCGCGCGGCCTTTGAAGCCTACAAGAGCAGGAGCCTGATAGAGGCAAAGGTCTCCTCCGCGGTTAAAGGCGGCCTTGTAGTTGATTATAACGGCATAAGAGGTTTCATCCCCGCATCACAGGTATCGAAAGAGACCGACGAGCCCATCGAAAGCTTCGTGGGCAAGACGTTGTCGATAAAGATAATCGAGATAAACCGCCGCCAGGGAAAAGTGGTCATGTCCCACAAGATGGCAGCCGGAGAAAAGCAAAGGGTGGATTCGCACAAGATATTCGACGAACTCGAGGTCGGACAGGTGCGCCACGGGACAGTGACAAGCATAAAGAATTTCGGCGCATTTGTCGATATCGGTGGGGTGGAAGGATTGATACACCTCTCCGAGCTTTCATGGAAAAGAGTTAACCATCCGTCAGACCTTCTTAAGGTCGGACAGGAACTGGATGTTTTCGTCCTCGGAGTGGACAAGGAGAACAGGAAAGTCGCCCTGGGACTAAAAGAGCTTGAACCGGATCCGTGGGTGAAAGCGACAGAGCTTTATAAGCCCGGCCAGATAGTGAAGGCAAAGATAGCAAGGTTCGTAAAGTTCGGCGCTTTCGCGGAGCTTGAAGGCAACCTCGAAGGCCTTATTCACATCTCCGAAATATCGGACAAGCCGATAACAAGACCGGAGGATGTAATAGCTGTCGGCGAAGTTGTTGACGTAAAAGTCCTGAAAGTGATACCTGAGGAGCAGAAGATAGGCCTTTCCATTAAGGAAGCGAAAAAAGACGCGGAGCGCAAGGAACTGAAGGAATTTACGCAAAAGGAACCCTCCGATTCAAGCTCGGTACAGGAAAAAAAGAGCGTCACTATCGGCGACGCGATGAAAGAAAAAGAAAAATCCTCCTCCGCTAAAGCTGCGGAGGACAGGCTCAACAAAAGCCAATGACAAAAGAAGAGCTTGGGGAACTGATAAAGAAAGCCGCGCTTTTGACCGGTGAGTTCACGCTAAGGTCCGGTCGGAAAAGCAAGTATTACTTCGACAAGTATCTCTTTGAGACAAAACCGGAAGTCCTTGGCCCCCTGACAAAAGAACTCGCGAAACTCCTTCCCCCGCTTGATTCTTTCAACCGGCTCGCAGGCCCGGAACTCGGGGCTGTTGCGCTTGTCACTGCCCTATCGCTTGAGGTCAACAAGCCGTTCATCATAGTCCGCAAGGGAGAAAAGCAATACGGGACATCAAAGATGGTGGAAGGCGAAGTGTTCAAGGGCGACAAGATAATACTTATCGAGGACATACTTACGACTGCGGGAGCCGCGATAGAAGCAGCAAATAAACTAAAGCACTCCGGGATCGAAGTATTAATGATGATAGGAGTGCTGGACAGGGAAGAAGGCGCGAAAGAGAACATAGAGGCAGCCGGATATAAGTACAAGACCCTTTTCACGAAGAGCATGCTTGGAATATGAAATTCACCGAGAAACTTGATGCCGCGATCAAGAAGAACAACTCTCTTCTCTGCATCGGGCTTGATATAGACCTGAAAAGGATCCCCGCTTCGCTTCTCAACAAAGGCGATCCCATTTTTGATTTTAACAAGGCGATAATCGACGCCACAAAGGACCTTGTTTGCGCGTACAAGCCCAACATCGCGTTCTATGAAATGTACGGCATCTACGGCATGCAGGCCTTGATAAAAACCATCGAATACGCGTCCGACCATGTCCCGGTAATACTCGACGCAAAGCGCGGTGATGTAGGCCACACCGCATCCGCATACGCGAAATCCATTTTCGAGATATACAAGGCCGACGCAACGACCGTCAATCCTTATATGGGATATGATTCAGTTGAGCCCTTCCTTGAATATAAAGACAAGGGCATTTTCATCCTTTGTTTGACATCGAACGTCGGCCATAAGGATTTCCAGGTGGTCGGCAAAGAAGAGCCTCTTTATAAGCTTGTGGCGAAGCACGTGAAAGAATGGGATGTGTCGCTTAACTGCGGCCTTGTTGTGGGCGCGACCAATCCCGATGAGCTCAAGGACATAAGGAAGATCGCCGGCGACATGCCGATATTGATCCCCGGCGTCGGCGCCCAGGGAGGCGACTTGGCTTCTTCCGTCCGCTACGGCGTGAATAAAAAAGGTGAGCGGGCAATAATCAATTCATCAAGAGGTATAATATTCGCTTCTCCGGGAGAGGATTTTGCGGGGGCAGCGAGGCAGGCCGCGAGAAAACTGAAAGAGGATATAAATACTTACAGGTTCGTGGGGTAGCTTTGTCGTCCTGAGCCCTTCGTTAACACTCAGGGTAAACTCCGCGAAGGACCTGCCTTCATTCAAAATCAGACTCTTCGTTTTACTCAGAGTGACACTAACTAATGGCTTTCTTCAGGCTCGAAACGAATTTCCCCACTTGTTTTGGCTTCTTCGCGATAACATCAATGACCGCGCTTCCCACTATCACTCCATCGGCTAGTTTCGATGCTTCCGCCGCCTGTTTTGGGTTCGATATGCCAAAGCCGATCGCGATGGGGGTCTTTGTCAGCTTTTTTATCTTCCGGACAGCTGTGTTTATCTGGAGATGCAGGTTTTTTCTTGCCCCCGTGATGCCAGCGATCGATACTGCGTAAACGAATCCTGATGACTTTTTGGCTATCAGACGGATATGTTCATCGCTTGAATTGGGTGAAACAAGGAATATCAGGTCCAACCCGTTCTTCTTTATAGTATCAGCTTCATCAACAGGAAGATCCGGGATTATCAGGCCGTCGATCCCTGCAGAAGCCGCGTCTTTCACGAACTTTGCCGTGCCGTAGCTCATCAGGATATTGAAGCTTGTCATGAATATGAGAGGTATCTGCGACCTTTTTCTGATCTTTTTGGCTAATTTGATCGCATCAGCCGCATCAGTCCCCTTCTTTAGTGAGCGATTGGCTGCTGCCTGGATCGTTATGCCGTCAGCTATCGAATCCGAGAACGGGATCCCGAGCTCGATGATATCCGCACCGGCCGCCTCGATCTGATACACCAGTTGTTCGGTCCTGGCCAGGCTCGGATCTCCCGCCATGATAAAAACAATTAAAGCTTTTTTATTTTTCTTAAATGCTTGCGCTATTCTGGTCATAATATTGCGTCCTTCGGATGCGGTTGCGTTTTGCGAATCGTTATGCGTTCGGCGTCACGCGTCCACCCGACGCTTGACGATTCCCCCAACGCTATCACTTTACGCCTCCTCTAATGATCTCCGCATCCTTATCCCCTCTCCCGGAAAGACAAACTATCACGATCTTATCCTGTGATAACTTCAGCTTCTTGAGATAAGCGATGGCATGCGATGATTCCAGCGCCGGGACGATGCCCTCGACTTTCGAGAGAAGCTTGAACCCTTCAATGGCTTCCCTGTCCGACACGGAGACATATTTTACCCTCCCGATATCTTTCAGGTAGCTGTGCTCGGGCCCTACTCCCGGATAATCAAGGCCTGCAGATATCGAATGTGTGGAAGCTATTTGCCCATCTTTTGTTTGAAGCAGGTAAGTTTTTGAACCGTGCAGCACGCCGACCCTGCCGACCTCAAGTGTTGTGGAATTTTTGCCGAGCTGAAGCCCAAGCCCGCCAGCTTCAACTCCGAACATATTCACTGAAGCATCGTCAAGGAACGGGTGGAAAAGGCCGATGGAATTTGAGCCGCCGCCCACGCATGCGACCAGGATATCCGGAAGCCGGCCTTCCATATCCAGCATCTGACGCCTTGATTCTGATCCGATGACCGACTGGAAATCTCTTATCATCATGGGATACGGATGAGGACCTATGACACTTCCGATAAGATAATAAGTATTTGAAACATTTGCCATCCAGTCGCGCAGGGTTTCATTGACCGCGTCTTTCAGTGTTTTGCTGCCGGAAGCTACTGCTCTGACCTCGGCGCCAAGTTTTTTCATCCTGCGGACATTCAGGGACTGGCGCTTAACATCCTCCTCACCCATGTAGATAATGCACTTCATGTGGAATAAAGCACAGGCGGTAGCCGTGGCAACTCCGTGCTGGCCGGCCCCGGTCTCGGCAATTATCCTTTTCTTCCCCATTCTTTGCGCAAGAAGTATCTGGCCGATGCAGTTGTTCATTTTGTGAGAGCCGGTGAGGCAGAGGTCTTCCCTCTTCAAATATATCTTCCCGCTATAAAGCTGTGAAAACTTTTCGGCAAAATAAAGCGGCGTAGGCCTTCCGACATGATCATGGAGATAATGCTGAAGTTCTTTCTTGAACTTTGGCTCGTTCCTGAATTTTTTATAGGCAGCTTCAAGCTCAAGTACCGGTTTCATCAGGGTTTCCGGCACGAATCTGCCGCCGTATTGGCCGTAGTAACCGTTCTTATCTGGAAGGTCTTTAAATAGCATGGTGAAAGTATTGTATAATATGCAAAAAACAGTAGCAAGCGCAAAAGAACATCTGTCCCTTAGATTTGGGTCCGGTTCAGTTTCTCCATTCTTTCTTTGAGCCTGTTCACCCTTTCCATAAGCCGTTCCTTTTCGCCGGCATAATAAGCCTTAACCCTTTCAATTCTTGCGCCGGCGATCTGCTGGTCCAGTATATCGCATGCTTCTTTTGTGATTTTTTCAAATGCTGCGATGGCTTTGCCTAATTCCCTTACCTTATTCCTGTAAATTTCGAATATTCTTTTCTTTTGTTCATCGTTCGCCGAGGGGATATCCAGCTGGCGCCAGTCGGTTACCACATAAAACTTGTCCTGGAATCTGCCACAATCGTCGATTTCATATTCGATATATCCCCCAGAAACTAACTCTTTCCATATTGTTTCATTGTTTTCGAAATCTGCCAGGTCTTTTTTGGTCATGCTCCATTTTAAAGTAAGCTGACCTTCCGCTTTCTCAAGGATTTTCCATCTATTGAATGTCTGCTTGATATATAAAGGGTCTTTCTCCTTAAGCAAAGCTACCAGTTCATTCGTTGAAATATCATATATATCCTCCGGTTTACTGAAGATAGCCGGCGTGAAAGCCCTTCCAACCTCAAGCATCATTTTAGCTATTTTTCTCTGAAGAGGCAGTATCAAGTGGTGGCCGTCCTCTCTTAAAGCCAGTTGCATCTTATAAAGGGTGGATAATTCCTTCAATTCGGGATAGTTAGAGAAAATATCTTTTACGGTCGTTGTCAGTTCCTTTCTTTCCTTGATTTGGTTTTTGATCCTTTCCAATGTTTGAGGCAATTTGTCCTTTATTTCCTTGTCCGTTATGCCCGCTAGAGCCACCGTTTTGCGTTGACCATCGATCTCGGACCAGTTGCTGTTCTTAGACATAGCGCATGAGAACCTAACAAGCCCTTTGAGCACAAGGAAAAATAATGGATCCTTTTTTCTTATCTCCTCCAGAGTGGGCTCTGGAGAGCAGTTAATATTTATATACCATTCGAGCATGCTTATGACCATTCCCTCGCCAACACTGCTAGCTTCGCAAATCCTCTTCTTCAGGTCCATTAAATATTTGTCAGTGTCAGATAAAATATTCAGGTGTTCTACGACATTCTTATATTTCATTGACCAGCTATCGATCGTGGTGAATATATCCGGATATCTTTTATTTAATTGTTCCCTGATAACATCAATATTCTTATTAATGAATATTTCGACAAGATCGGGATTTGATCTTATTATTTCAAGAACAGAATATATTTCCTTATCTTTATTCAGGGTCAGATTAAGAATTTTACCTGCAGGAACGTCCCCCCTTAAAGGATCGACACTTTTTTCTTTTGGCAAATCCATTATCGCCCTGTCCCTCATGAAATTGTGGAAAGCCCCTTCGTCACTGATATATTTCAACTGGTCCAATGCCACCCTTCCCACGATCGTGTCAAGCCAGAACCCAAAATGCATCCATGCGAATATTTCAACGACATTGTCCGCCAACGATTCCACATTTGTAACGTCTATCGCCCGAATGGAATTTGTAAAAGACGCAAACTTTCGGAAGCCTTCCCAGCGCGCATCAAACAATGCCTGAAAATCCTTTGTCGACACGTTCTTTATCCCCATCACGAAGTAATAGATGCTTTTGGGGTCGTTCTCTTTAATTTCGTGAAAAAGTCCTTTGTTTTTGATCTGCCTGTTTTGAGTCCTCAATTTCCAGGGGCTTCTACCCTTAAACATGTCGTTCAGGATCTCAGTCAGCCTATCCCAACCCTTGTAATAATAATCTAGCTGGAAATAATGGTATTCTCCCGATCTTCTTCTCCAGCAGCCTTCAAAATCTTCGAAGAAAACAAAAGGCCTTTTGTCCTTGCTGTCTTCCCATGTTCTGAAAGCCTCCTGGGCCTCAACTTTTTCCATGTTTTCTATTACCGCTTTCGCATCCGGCAACCAGATATCAAGCCTTAATTCCTCATCAACTATAGGAACGACTCCGACATACACTTTCTTTTTTCTTGAATCAAAAGTCACCGTAACACCATCATACTTTTTAAGATGTTCAAAACTGCCCTTTGCTCCAACAAGACAAGGAATGCATTTATCATATGCATGTTGGCCTGCATGTGAAGTGGTATCTCCATCCGTGGTTATAACGGCAAGAAGTGAGCCAAATACAGAGTTGTAATCATTATTTGTATGCTGCGCAACAAGTATGCACCCAGGCGGCACTCTTCTGGCGCTAATATAAGAATCGATATAAATTTTAGCGCTTGCCGCACCGGGATAGGCCACTAAAGCTTTGTCATAAAGACCTATGATTTCTGTCTCTTCGGGTATTCGCGATTCATCCACGGTCTTCACCCTCATCACAGGTTTATCATCTAAGTTTTTAATTGTAGATTTAATTTTGGGTCTTGTTTGCACTATTACCATTTCATTTTTCGCGGCGCCGGAAGGCACAACATATTCAATATCAATTTCCTCGGCCAGATCGTCGCTCCTAAAAGCCTCATGAATAACTCTCGCAACCTTTGCTACAGCCAGAACTTCTTTATCGGTAAGGCTCGGCTCAATACTATTGATTTCTTCTTCCTTGATACCCCCACCAAGCTTTGGAACATATTTTTGGGTCTTTTTCTGGATATTCTTCTGTAGAATAACATCCGCAAGGAGCCCTACCAACCAGTTATCGGAAGAGCCTTTACCCTGGACAACCCCTTCACCCAATCCCGGCTGCGCGGAGATCTCGTATACCGGCCTTTCCGTGCTCTGCTGAAAAGAAAATATGACGCCAGCCGCCCTGGGCACTATGAATTTCTGGAGAAGAACGGCCATTCTGGCATTGACATTTGATATCCCTTTTTTCCTTCTCTCATTAATAAACCCAACCGTAAACAAACTTGCCCAGACCGTTTTAACACTTTCATATACCTGTTCAAGTGTCACCATATGGAGTGCAGTATCCGCCAATCCTGCCGCTGAGATCTTTTTCTGGTCTTCCGCTGTTGCAGAACTTCTAACTGCTATGTCGCAGCCAAGTTTCTTGAACTCAATCGCTATTTTCTGCTTCAGATCCTCCGGCAGTTCTATCTGTTTGATCCTTTTCCTGATCCTGTCTGATATATTTTGTATCTCTTTTTCATCTGTTGTACTATCCAGTAATTCAACATCGCTACTTATTTGAGGATCTCCCAACACAAACCGCTCAAAAACAAATGTCGTGAGCACCGATGAATCAGGAACTATAAATCCGCCTTTATCTCGGCTTAATTGCCTTAATCTGTATGTATTAGCGGCTTTCCCGCCTGAAACACAAACAACACCAGCGGCGCTGTCATCTATCCCAAGTATGTCCTGAGGCTCTTTCATCCCCATTCCCAACCAGACATCATTATTGCCAAAATATGGGCCGGTAAGGTCCAATGCAAAATCTTCAGGCCTGGCGAGGAAATCATTCCTCAGCTTGAGCCAATGTACAAACTTCATGCTGTCCGAGTCCACGCCTTCCAGGATATCATCATCAACTTGGCTTTTCAGGTCCACTAGAGCCCTGCATTTCTTAGCTTCCTTCTCAGCAATAAGCATCTTTACATTCCGCTCTTCCTTGCCGTTCAGCCGGTAAATAAGCAGGGAGTTAGCATCTTTATCAAAGACCGGGTAAATGAAAGGAATAAGCGTTTCGGCTTCGATCTTTTTCGCTTCTTTTTTCAGCTGGGCACTATCAACCTTGGGATTAACTGTGTAGATCGAAAGGCATCGTTTCTTTTCATCATATTTTACGAGCACACTTTTATCCTTATTGAACATTTTTGCCATCTTCTCGTAGGTATTTTTAAGAATCTTTTCCTCCTCTGCGGAAAAAGCATGGAAATCATAACTGCATAGATAATTAGAGAAACCCTTATTGGGACCTACCTGTTCGAACCTGGAAGGAGCAACGGATATCCCAACCTCGGCCTCCACCGCCATGGCCGCCGCTGCTTCCATGGACTCTTCCTGCTTGGGTTTTGCATTGGCCGAGACCGTAAGAGTGCCTGAGAACAGTCTTTTGAACATACCTCGCTTCTGAACAAGGACCTTTTCACCTTTTTGGTCAAGGATGATTATCTGGATGGAACTTTTACCCGCTCCTTCACGGAACATCTTCTGATGGCCTTTAAGTACTTTGTTCATCACTTTTGCGGTGTAATAGTAAGATAAAAGAGCGTCATCCATGCTGGTTTTTCTTGAGATCTCACCCCTGATTGCCTTGATGGTGTTTTCAATAAGATATTTAGCTTCTTCGTACTTATCTTGAGAAAAAAGTGCCCTGATCGATTGCAGATTTGCCCTGATCTTTGAAAGCTGATCACCGTGGGCGGGATCAGAGCTGGCTCCTTCAATGAGCAATCCCCTTCTAAAGGCCCCTTCGATCCTGGATGGAGCATAAGATGCCGGATTTGCCGATAAAATCGGCGCGAAGGAAAGGAATTGAGGCGGATAATTCCGCATGCGGAGCCGCGGGGCTCGAGCATTTTCATCAAGGAGTCCCGCGGACTTCAGCTCGTTCATTGCGACGGCCCCAACGCCAACATTGAACAGATCCATTCCTCTTCTCAGGTTGCCTGTAAATGTGCGCATGCGGGGATCGGAAGCCACGCCAACAGCTTGGCTTTGTGTGAAGCTGTATTTTTTAAGTATCACCACTATTTCGGGATTGAACCTTCTTTTAAACTGCCAATTGACCGCTGGCAAGCTGGCCATAGTGGAAATGGTGCGCCTGAGATTGGTTAGCAGACTAGCCATTGATCCGCCTCCAGAACATTTGTTCATCTATGAAGACCATGCTAATTTATCGGAAATAATAAGGATAAATTTCATTTTTCTGTTAACTACCTAGAAAAAATCGGCTTGAGCCCTATTGCCAATCGAATCCATTTTATATATAATGTAATGTAGTTTTCGTAGGGAATATAAGGAAATGCTAGGAGGAAAAATAATTGCTCTGCCAGAACTGCAAGCAACGCCAGGCTACCGTCCACGTCACGAGAATAGTCAATGGAAGGCGCGTTGAACAGCACCTGTGTTCAAGCTGCGCCGCCGACCTCGGGATACTGGGCGGAGGGATGGGAGAATTCGGCGGGTTCGGGGACCTGGGGTTCCCCGGCTTTTTTGAATTCCCCGACCTTTTCACGAGCTTCTTCAAGAGGCGCCCCGCCAACAGGATATTCGATTACTTTTCGGAATCCGCGCAGAACGTGATAAAACTCGGCGGAGAAGAAGCACAGCGCCTCTCCCACGACCATCTTACGACGGAGCTTTTGCTGCTTGGGCTGATAAAGGAAGAAGGAATGGCATACAAGGTCCTCGTCGGGCTGGGAGTGGAGATCGTCGATCTTTTTTCCAACATTGAATCCCTCATCGGAAGGGGCGAAGGCACACCGGAAGAAATAACCCTTTCTCCGAGGGCAAAGAAAGTCCTTGAGCTTGCTTACGGCTCCGCGAGGGAGCTGGACTTTAATTATGTCGGCAGCGAACACATACTTCTCGGAATAATTAAAGAAGGCGAAAGCATCGCCTCGCAGGCCCTGCATAAAAGAAAAGTGACTTACGAAAAGGCCGTAAAGAAGATACTCGGGATCATGTCGGAAGAAGAAAGGCCGCAGGAAAAAGCAAAGCCGCTGGAAGGCGAAGGCAGGGAAGAAGAAGGAGCAGAAAGCGGAGGGGAAGATGAAACCGGAGGGCCGGAAGAAGGCGGAGAAACTCCTTTAGGCGAAATGTTCGGTTTCCCGGGTATGGGGATAGGCGCTCCTCCTCGGACTCAGAAGCCCGCTCTTGCATCTTTTGGAAGGGACCTTACCGCGCAGGCAAAAGCCGGAAAACTGGATCCCGTCATCGACAGGGAAAAAGAGATGGAGCGCGTCATCAGAATACTTTCAAGGAGGACAAAGAACAATCCGGCGCTCATAGGAGACCCCGGCGTGGGTAAAACAGCGATAGTCGAGGGTCTTGCGCAAAAAATCGTCCAGGGAGATGTACCGGAGATACTGAAAGACAAGAAAGTAATAACACTCGACCTTGCCGGGATGATAGCAGGGACCAAATACCGCGGTGAATTCGAGGCGCGGGTAAAGAAAATGCTCGATGAGATCCTCTCAAAATCAAGGCAGATAATCCTTTTTATAGACGAGCTCCATACGCTTGTCGGCGCGGGAGCGGCCGAAGGAGCGATAGACGCCGCCAACATCCTGAAACCGGCGCTTGCGAAAGGCGACCTTCAGGTCATAGGCGCGACCACGGTGGACGAATACAGGAAGTACATCGAGAAGGACCCGGCTCTTGAGAGAAGGTTCCAGCCCGTTCTTGTCAAAGAGCCCTCCG
>Ga0315286_10003426_pt1 | contig 15010 bp, 13 predicted proteins | sample YL17G10_0_MG_FD_205038 | JGI IMG/M metagenome (GOLD analysis project Ga0315286, IMG submission 205038) | Sediment microbial communities from Yellowstone Lake, YNP, Wyoming, USA - YL17G10_0 | ecosystem: Environmental > Aquatic > Freshwater > Lake > Sediment | place: USA: Wyoming | collected...
GAAGCCAAGCCGACCTCCCCCCTTTTAGGGGGAGGAGACTTCCCGTTTCCGCTTGGCGATCAGCGTATGGCCGGCCTCTTTCAGCCTCGTCCTGTCGTCGGCCGGCGCGTCCGCCGCCACGCCCCAATCGAGCGGCTCGTCCTGGGCGTAGCGCTTGGCCAGCCTGAAGGCGATCTCGGCTCGCGCCAACTCGGCGCCGAGATAGAAGGCATGCGGGCCGTCCTTCTCCACGCCAAGCTTGTCGAACAGCGCGAAGGCGTCTTGCGCCAAATGATGCCCGTCGCGGTTGAAGATGTGGATGCCGTCCTCGGCGATCTCGATGCGGAAGTTCTTGTCGCGCACCTCGGCCGCGGCTTGCGCGATCTCCTCTTGCGTCAGCGGAAAAGGGCGGCGCGCATGCAAGGCGAGCAGCCCGTCCGAATAGCCCTTGGGCAGCTCGTTATCGGCGCGCGAGGCAAACATCATGCGCCTGGCAATGTCGTGCTCTTCATAAGTGCGTCGCGTATGCGGACTGACCTGCACCACGAGCACGTTCTTGATCCTGAGCTCAGAGGCGATGCCGAGCAGCATGGCGGTGGTTCCCGTGGTGTCGGCGTCGGTGAGCTCGGTGAGATTGCCGGTCCCCATCAGCATCTCGGTGTCGGGGCGCTCGCGCCTCACTCGCGCGTAACGTTCGAGCGATTGCATAAAGCCGAAATTGATGGGATCGAGCACGGGGTCGGCGAGATAGGCACGGCCCTTGGCGTCGAGCGCGTCCATGGCGCGGTAGAGGGATGCCATGTCGCCGTGGTCCTTGGGGATGAGAACCGGGGTGGAGGCGACTTGATCGGCGATGTGAAGCGTCTCCTCGTTGAGGCTCAGCAGAAAATCGGCGCCCGCTCTGCCGCCGCGCAACAGCTCGTCAGGATCGGCGGAGTCGACGCTGGTCTTGTAGCCCTTCTCTTGCAGCCCGCGGATCGCTTTCTCGAGATGCGGGAAAGGCGTGTCGGGCATGCAGCCCAGGTCGATCACATCGGCGCCTTTGCGCGCATAGTCCTCGGCACGCTTCACGATGGCGTCGACGGAAATCGTCGAGGCGTCGATGATCTCGGCGAAGATCCGAATGTCGTATTTGGTCATGTCGGAAGCCTTCCCGGCGCGTCCGAAAAAGGCTGGAATGTCCTTCACCTCGTCGGGACCGCGCACAAAGGGCACGCCAAAGCTCTCACTCAACCGGTCAAGATCGGCGCGGCAGCGGCCGGGCAGCATGACCTTGTCGGCCTCGACCGGCTTCGGCAGCCGGCGCGTGATGATCTCCTCGGTCATCAGCGCCGCCACCTTGACGCCGATATCGAGGATCTTCCAATCGAAGCCGGCATCCATGGCGCTCAGCACCGCCTCGAGTCGCGGCCGCGCCAGATGTCCGGTCAGGAACAGGATGCTTTCAGCCATGATGCGGTTCGCGCCGTTTAGCCTCTTGCCGTTCTAACCCGCTTGGCGGGCGAAGGGCGAGAGCATGACGATGAATTCTGAACGCTTGTCTTAAACGATCTCGGCGCCGCAGGATTCGGGCTCTTGCCCGGTTCTGGCGAATGAGGCGGCGAAACCCTTATGGTCGCCGCGGCCGAGCAGAACGGTGGGAACGCTACTGTCCTTCAGCATATCCGGGAAGGCGGCATCCACGACGCCGTCGCGGGCAAGCTGGGCGGCGCTCGCCGTCGCCCCCTTCCGCGCGATGGACTTGATCAGATAGCAGCGGGAGGCGCCGATGCGGCGCGCGAGCCAGAGCGCCAGACTATCCGAGGTCAGGCGCCAGGATTCCTCGATATCGGTGCGCTCGGCGATCAGAGCGTAAGGCGCCCAGACGGCCACGCTTCCACGCTCGAGCGCCGCGCCGAGCTCGGGCTCGGTCGCGCCCACGGCAAATCCCTGGCGCAACCCCGCAACCGCCCAGGCGAGCTGATCCATGGCGAGCAGCGCCATGCGGTGCGCCGAGGCGTCGCCGAAGCCAAGCCGGCTTTGGCAGGCGCGCACCTCGTCGGCCAAGGCCCCTCCCCCCGGCACCACGACGATCGGAGGCGGCGCCGCGGCAATCGCATCGAGCCAGGCCGCAAGCTCGGACGAGCGGACCACGCTGCCGCCGAGCTTGACGACGACGGGCCGCGCCGCGGCGGCGATGGTCGCCACATCGGCGCGAGCGCGCAAGCTCCGGCCCGGCATGGTCAGGCGCTTCCCTTGGAGCGAACGATCTCGACGCCGACGGCGCCCGGCTCCTTGTCGAGCTTCTCGATCACGACCTTGACGGATGAAGCGCGCGGATGGGCGAGGCAATGGCGCGCCACCTCCTCGGCCAGAGTCTCGACGAGGTTGATATGGCCGCGGGCGATGATGTGCTTGATGCCTTTGATGATCGTGTCGTAGTCGAAGGCGCGGCGGATATCGTCCTCGATCGCGATGGTGGCAGGGATCACATCGACATCGACGGAGAACCGCACGCGCTGGGTGACGCCCTTCTCATTGGTGTAGACCCCAATCTCGACGTCGAGCACGAGGTCGTGCATGAAGACGCGATCAAGGGTTTTGCCCTCGCTAGGCGCGAGCTTGCGCGCCGCGCGCATCATTCGCTCTTCCATGACCAAAGCTCCGTTACGGCGCGGAAATCGAAGGCGGCATTTCTAGCATAATGCGTGCGGCGCGAGGTCCGGCACGTTGGCCTCATGCAAGACGCGCGGGCTGTGCGGGATCAGCGCCCTGATCGCCGCCAGCCGGACCGGATCGAGCGATTGGGCGCGGTCGCCGTCCTGACAGAGCGCGCCGCGAAAGCCGAGCAGGTCGGGCACGAGCGCAAGGAGGCTCGGGACGTGCCGCGCTTTCAGCGAGCCGGCGAGCCCCACGGTCAAGCCTTCGGCCTTGGCGGAGGCTATGTAACCGGCAAGAGCGATGAAAGACAGATGGTCGGGCAAGGACCCCGCGCTCTTGCCCAAGGTGTCGAACATCACGCCGTGTGCGCCGATCCTTGACGCAACGCCGATCGCGTCAAACTCGGGCATGGCATCGGCGAAGAGAACGAGGATGAGGCGGAGTTGGGACGTATCGGCTTCGAGCCGGTTGAGGCAGCGTTCCGCGTCGCCGCCCGGGAACAGACCGAGCTTGACGTAATCCACGCCGAGGGCCGCCGTCGCCAGCACCGCGGCGCGCACGCCCTCCCCTTCGAGAGGCAGATCGCCGACGGTCGCGCTGACCGGCGCGCGTCCGGCGACGCGCTTCACGCAAGCCGCCACGATGTCAGGAGCAAGCGCGCCAAGGGCGCCTTTGCCGGGATCCTTCAGGTCGACGATATTGGCGCCGGCGCCGATCGCCATCTCGGCCTCGGCGGCATCGCGCGCGCTCGCCAGGAACAGGGTCATGGCAAGGACTCTACTGGAACAGCCAGTTGAAGATGCCGCTACTGCCGCCTTCGCCGCCGCCGCGGCGCGCGGCGCGCTTGCTTTCGGCAGGAGCCGACCCTTCGGCCGAGCGCTCGAAGCCCCAGAAATCGTCACGGGCGGCCGGAGCTCTCTGCCGCACCTTGCGGAGCTGAACCTCGTTGGCGTTCCCGTCCGGGTCGGTGACGACCACCGAGACGGCCTGCCAGTTCCACTGGGCGGGCGCGGAGCCCCAGGCATGCGGCTCGACGGAGATGACCTTGTTGGCACGCGTGTCGACGATGGCGACATATTCGAGGCTCGAATCCTGCCCGTCGCCGAAATCGCCCGCGTAATATTTCAACAGGCCGATGCCCGTGAGCGCGTCCTTCAGCAGCTTCCATTCCAGGATTTTTGGCTTGCCCTGACCGAACATCTCGAGCTCCGGCCTCAGCGCGGGATATTTCGGATTGCTGGCGATGTACCGCCCCGGCTGCGGCTCCTTGATCACCCAGCCAGCCACCTCCTCTCCCAAAATCCCCCCCTCCTCCGCCGGCACTTCCTGGCCGAGGCGCACAAGCGCCTCGCGGCTCTCCGCTTGAAACGGATCCTGGGCGAGAGCGTTGCGGTAGTCGGCGATCGCCTCGTCGGTGCGGGTCAACGCCTCGTAGATATTCGCCCTGACGCGCAAGGCGACGGGGTCGATTGCCGCGATCTGGAGAGCCTGGTTGACATCGTTCAGCGCATCCACATTGGCCTGGGAATTAGCCTCGGCATTGGATGCGGCACTGGGGGCGGCCTGGAATTTCACCGAGGCGCGCATGGCGTAGGCCTTCGCATTTTGCGGATCGAGCTCGATGGCCCGGGTCAGATCGCCGATGGCGTCGTCGAAGCGGCGCGCCTGCGTGAAGACGATGCCGCGCTCGATATAGGCGTCGACGAGATCGGGCTTCGCCTCGATCGCCTTGTTCAGATCGTCCAAGGCGGCGTTGAATTTCTTGTCGCCGGCATTGGCGCGGGCGCGCAGCAGCAAGAGATCGGGATTGGGCACGTCGGGGGGTTGCAGCGTCAGCGCCTGGGTGGCGTCGGCGGCGGCCTCCCGATACATGCCGAGCGCGAGATAGGCGGCGGCGCGATGCTGGTAGGCCGCGACATATTTCGGGTTGATGGTGATGGCGCGGCTCAGATCGCGCACCGCGGCGTGATAGCGCTTGAGCTCGCTATGCGCCGTGCCCCGTCCGTTGAACGGCACAGCGCTTTGCGGCATCAGCTCGACCGCCTTGCGGAAGTCCTGAAAGGCCGGATCGTATTGGGTGAGCGCCACGCGGGCATTGCCGCGGTTGTTATAGGCGGCGCCATAATTGGCCGACAGCGCGATCGCCCGGTCGAAATCCTTCACCGCCTCGTCGGGATGGCCGAGATCCATCAGCGCGTTGCCCCGATTGTTGTAGACGGTGGCGTTCTCGGGGGCGAGCTGGATCGACTTGTTGAAATCCTCGATCGCCTCCTTGGTCTGATTCATGCGCCATTTGGCCACGCCGCGATCGCTGTAGATGCTCGCCTCGACGAAGTCGGCGATCTCAGGCGCGGTGAGCGCCTCGTCGTAAGCGGCGACGGCCTTGTCATATTGCCCGCGCATGAGCGCGGCGGCGCCCTCGCGGGCGCGCAGAAGGGTCACGTCCTCGGCGAGCGCCTCGACGCCGCTTCCGGCGACCAGAAAAGCCGCGAGAAACCAACCAATGTTATGTCGTGAAAACTGCATGGCCACGCTGAGTCGAGCCTTCCCTCGGCGCCCGTTCTCCCATGTCTCCCATAAGGCCGGAGTGTGTCAACAAAGGGTCGCCAAAACCCCCGCCCGCGTGGCGTGGGGCCGGGCCGGAGGCGAAGCTTCCATGCTGGCGGCGATTCTCCAGGGGCGCCCATTTACACACACTGTGTCACATATTAAGCTCGTCTATCGACACAGTGAAGGTGCGACTGAAGTGGGAAAATACGATCCATTGGGTGCGTTCCTGCGCTCGCAGGGGAGCGCGCTCGTGCCCATGACCTTCGAGGAAATCGAGGAGGTAACCGGCGTGAAGCTTCCGCCGAAGGCCCAACACCACCGCGCCTGGTGGAGCAACAACGCATCGAACAATGTCATGACCAAAGTCTGGCTCGACGCCGGCTATGAGACCGAGCAGGTCGACATGACCGCGCGCAAGCTCGTGTTCCGCCGCATCGAAGGCTTCGCGGAAGGCGAGCGCGCGCCTCTGACGCCGCCTGAGGCTCAGGTAGAGAACCGCCACCCGCTATTCGGGATATTGAAGGACGTGACCATCCTAGTGCCGGGCGTCGACTTGACAGAGCCCGCGTGCCCCGAATGGGGCGACAAGGCGCTCGAGTGGGTCGAAGCCCCGTTCAAAGACAAGTGATCGTGTGCGACCGCTCCTGCTCGACACCTGCGCGCTGATCTGGATTGTCACGGACGAAGCGCTGGCCCCTAGGGCTGCCGATGCGCTTGCCGCGGCGAACAATAGCGGGGCGATCAGCTATGTCTCGCCGGTCTCAGCGTGGGAAGTCGGGATCCTCGTCGCCCGCAACAGGCTTAAGCTTCTCATCACGCCTCAGCGGTGGTTCGAGACCGCGCTTAAGGTGCGTAACATCAGGCTCGCGAGCGCGTCGCCGGAGTTGCTGATCGACTCGTCTTTTCTTCCGGGCAAGCCGCCAAGCGATCCGGCCGATCGAATCATCGCCGCGACCGCGCGCGATCTCGGCTGCACCTTGCTGACGCGCGACCGCGAACTGCTCGAATATGGGGAGCAAGGATATCTCAGCGTCGTCGAATGCTGAGATCGCGCAGCACGGCCGGCAGCATCTCGGGCAAATCTTCCGCGATCAGGCCGGGCCCGAATTCGCGTGAAGCGGCCCCGTGCAGCCAGACGGCGGCGCTCGTGGCGGCGAAGCCCGGCATGCCTTGAGCCAGCAGCCCGAGGACCATGCCGGCCAGCACGTCGCCGGTGCCGGCGGTCGCGAGCCAGGAACTGGTGGTCGCGTTGATGGAAGCCATTCCATTGGGGAACGCGACGACGGTATCGGCGCCTTTCAATAGGACAATAGCGCCGGAGCGGCTTGCGGCCTTCCGCGCCCGCTCGAGCTTGGGCGCCGAGGCAAGGTCGCCGAACAGCCGTGCGAACTCCCCGTCATGCGGCGTGAGCACGACCGGCGCTCCGCGTGAGGCGATGCTGGCGAAGAGCGGGGCTGGATCGCCGGCGAAGGAGGTGAGCGCATCGGCGTCGAGCACGATCGCGGCCTCGGTACCGAGCGCCGCCACGACCATCTCCTTGGTGCGCTCCCCTACCCCCACGCCAGGCCCAATCAGGACCGCGTTCTTGCGCCGGTCGGCAAGGAGGGCTTGCAGCGCGCGGGCGTCGTCGGCCTCGCGCAGCATGATGGCTGTGAGCTGGGCGGCATTGACCTGAAGCGCGTCCCGGGGCGATGCGACGGTGACGAGGCCTGCGCCGATCCTCAGCGCGCCGCGAGCGGCGAGCCGTGCGGCGCCGGTGCTGTAGACGGGCCCCGACACGACGACCGCGTGGCCGCGCGCATATTTATGGCTCTCGTCCTTCGGCCAGGGAAATTGCGCGAGCCAGAGCGCGGGCTCATTGGCGAAGGTCTTGGGCTCGATCGCGGCGAGCACGCTGGCGGGGATGCCGATATCGGCGAGGCTCATTTCGCCGCAGTGCCTGCGCCCCGGCAAGAGGAGATGCCCCGGCTTCAGGCGGAAGAAGGTCACGGTCGCGGCGGCGCGGATCGCGGCTCCTCTCACCTCCCCCGTGGTGCTGTCGATTCCGCTCGGCACGTCGATCGCGACGACGGGAAGACCAGACGCGTTGGCGCTGTCGATCAGGAGGGCGAGCTTGCCTTCGATCGGGCGGGCAAGGCCTGCGCCGAAAAGTGCATCCACCACGACATCGGCGCCGGTGAGAATGTCAGAACGAAGAGACTCGCATGCGCCGGCGAAGCGCTTGGCCATGGCGGCGGCATCTTCGGGCAAACGCGCCGCATCGCCGTCGAAGCCGAGCCTGACCGCGTAGCCCCGCTGCATGAGGTGACGGGCGGCAACGAAACCGTCGCCGCCATTATTGCCGGGACCGCACAGGACGACGACGGTCTCCTGGTCGGGAAAGCGTCGCGCGACCTCCTCGGCCACGGCGCGCCCGGCATTCTCCATCAGCGTCGCGCCTGCTACGCCACCCGCAATGGCGAGCCTGTCGGCCTGCCCCATCTCCTCGGCGGTCAGAAGCTCAAGCATGGGTTTCCATTCGCTCGCGAACGCTTCTTCTAGAACAGAGCGCGACAGTGAGACAGATCAAGACAGAGGTCCCCAAATCTGCTTAATTCTTACGCATACAGCCTAAGTATTGAGCAGCCGCCAAATTCCCGCCCCCGCCAACCTCCGCCCTACCGTCAAAGAGCCTTGAATCGAGAGACAAAACGTGCGTCCGAAAGGTTGGCATAGCGCGTGCTTTGGCTGGGCCACAGGTCTTTGCAGGATAACGGACGGAGGCGCGCGGCTAAGCGCTGTTTTGCGTCCATGGGAGGTGCAGCGAAACAATGAAAAAGATCGAAGCGATCATCAAGCCCTTCAAGCTCGACGAGGTGAAGGAGGCGCTACAGGAGATCGGGCTCCAGGGCATCACGGTCACCGAGGCGAAAGGCTTCGGACGCCAGAAGGGCCACACCGAGCTCTATCGCGGTGCCGAATATGTCGTCGACTTCCTGCCCAAGGTGAAGCTCGAGCTGGTGCTCGGCGACGCCATGGTGGAAAAGGCGATCGACGCCATCATCGCCTCGGCCAAGACCGGCCGCATCGGCGACGGCAAAATCTTCGTGTCGAATGTCGAGGAAGCCGTGCGCATCCGTACCGGCGAAACCGGCAACGACGCCATCTGATGAGGATGGCGAGCCAGACGGCCGGCGCGCTCGGGCGAGGAGCGAGTTTTCAGCCGCCATGCTAGAAAGGCGGCATCAACATGACAGGGGAGTACGATGGCAGACGCTAAGAGTGTGACCAAGAAGATCAAGGACGAGGACATCAAGTTCGTCGACCTGCGCTTCACCGATCCGCGGGGGAAGATGCAGCACGTCACCATGGATGTCCGGGAGATGGACGAGGAGGCCTTCGCCGAGGGCATCATGTTCGACGGCTCCTCGATCGCCGGCTGGAAGGCGATCAACGAGTCCGACATGAAGCTCATGCCCGACCCGAGTTCGGCCGTGATCGACCCGTTCTTCGCCCAAAGCACGCTTGCCGTGTTCTGCGACGTGCTCGAGCCCTTGACCAACGAGCCTTACGAGCGCGACCCGCGCGGGATCGCCGGAAAGGCGCAGAATTACCTGAAGCAAACCGGTCTCGGCGACACGGCGGTGTTCGGTCCGGAGGCTGAGTTCTTCGTGTTCGACGACGTGCGCTTCAAGGCCGACCCGTTCAATTGCGGCTACAAGATCGACTCGATGGAGCTGCCATCGAACATGGACACCGAATACGAGATGGGCAATCTCGGTCACCGTCCACGCACCAAGGGCGGCTATTTCCCGGTGCCGCCGATCGACTCCGCCCAAGACCTCCGCTCGGAGATGCTCTCCGTCATGGCCGATATGGGCGTCGTCACCGAGAAGCATCACCATGAGGTGGGCGCCGCGCAACACGAGCTCGGCATCAAGTTCGGGCCGCTGGTCAAGATGGCGGACTCGATGCAGATCTATAAATATGTGATCCACCAGGTGGCGCAGGCCTACGGCAAGACCGCGACCTTCATGCCGAAGCCGATCTTTGGCGATAACGGCTCGGGCATGCACACGCACCAGTCGATCTGGAAGGACGGCAAGCCGATGTTCGCCGGCGACAAATACGCCGACCTGTCCGACATGGCGCTGTACTATATCGGCGGCATCCTAAAGCACGCCAAGGCGCTCAACGCCTACACCAACCCGCTCACCAACTCCTATAAGCGGCTGGTGCCGGGCTACGAGGCGCCGGTGCTGCTCGCCTACTCCTCGCGCAACCGCTCGGCCTCCTGCCGTATTCCGCTCGGCTCGGGACCCAAGGCCAAGCGCGTCGAGGTCCGCTTCCCCGATCCCGGCGCCAATCCCTATCTCGCTTTCGCCGCCATGCTGATGGCCGGCCTCGACGGGGTGGAGAACAAGATCCATCCGGGCGATCCGATCGACAAGAACCTCTACGACCTGCCGCCCGAGGAGCTGGAGAAGGTTCCGACCGTTTGCGGCTCGCTCCGCCAGGCCTGCGAGGAGCTCGACAAGGACCGCGCCTTTCTGAAGAAGGGCAACGTGTTCACCGACGATGCGATCGACTCGTATCTCGAGCTCAGGATGGAAGAGGTGGAGCGCTACGAGATGATGCCCCACCCGATCGAGTTCGACATGTATTACAGCGTCTGACGCGAAGGATGACGCTCGCGAAAAAAGATGGGGCGGCTGTCTTGCGACAACCGCCCCACTTTTAGCCCGGCCTGCCGAACCTTCTTTCGCGTTCCCCCGTCGACGCGGCAGGAAGGTTCCCGCCAGGCTCCCCCAAAAACTTTGGGCCCCCTTACGTCAGATAGAACACTGCGTAGAGCGCTCCTCCGCCGATCAGCGTGTAGATCCAATGCTTGTGCTCCTGGTACCAGCCGCCGACCATCGACGGCAGGCCGAAGAACACGAAGCGGCCGAGAGAAAGCGTGATGAGGCTGGCAATCGAGGCCAAGAGCCAGAAGGCGACATTGTCTGGCGTTCCGGCCGGGCCTGCGCCGGTATAGCCCGCGTCGACCAGGAACATCGGGGCTTGCGCCGCGCTCACGTCGAAGAGCGCCCAGACCGAGGCCGCTGCCAGCGCCACCAACATGGCGTAACGGATCACCATGACCCTCAAACCTCACCGCATTTGAGATGAATTTTAGGGGTGGCGCGTAAAGAAACGGGAAAGCGACAGGCTTAAGCGGGGGTTAACGGCGAGCACCCAGAGCGTGTCATGCCCGCGCAGGCGGGCATCCAGTAACCGCCAGCGGGGCTAATCGAACTCAGGCCCGTGGCTACTGGATCGCCCGGTCAAGCCGGGCGATGACAACGATGAATGGGTCGGGTGAATGGGTCGACGAAAGCTAAGCGGCCTTCCACTTGATGGAGCAGCCGATCGACGGAATTTGCTTCCGCGGGCCTTGGCCGGTTTCCACCACCTGCTTCATCGCCTCATAGAGATCGCGGCGAACATTGGCGCCCGCCGGCTCCCGGCCGCTGGCGTCGAGGCGCCCGCGATATTGCAGCTCGAGCTTTCCGTTGAAGCCGAAGAAGTCGGGCGTGCAGGCTGCGTCATAGGCGCGCGCCACGTCTTGGCTCTCGTCATAGAGATAGGGAAAGCCGAAACCGTGGGTCTCGGCGAAGCGGCGCATATTGTCGAAGGAGTCGTCCGGGTAGTGAACCGCGTCGTTCGAGGAGATGGCGAGCGCCGTGACGCCATGGGGCGCGAGCGCCTTCACGTCGCGCACGATGCGGTCGATCACCGCCTTGACGTAAGGACAGTGGTTGCAGATGAACATCACCAACGTGCCGTTAGGCCCTTTGAGTGCCTCGAGGCTGTAGCTCTTGCCGTCGACGCCAGGAAGGGTGAAGGACGGCGCCTTCCAGCCGAAATCGCAAACGGGAGTCTCTTCCGCCATCGCCTTTTCCGCTTTCGCAAATCTGTCATCGGCCTGGCATAGGCTTGGCCGCAAAATCCTCACTGCTGGGCATATGGCGAAATCCGACACTTTCTGCAACAGGGCCGAGGCCTATGAGGCGCATGACAATGTGCCGCTGAGCCCGCCGGATCGCGACACGATCGGCGACATCATCCTGCGGCGCTATAGCCGGCGCGAGATGATGCGCGGCACGCTCGGCGTTGCCGCCGCGGCCTCCCTGTTTGGACCCACGCTGCTCGCGAGCCACGCCGCCCGCGCCGAGGGCGCTCAGGATCGGTTCAGCTTCGAGGAAATCGCCGCCGGGGTCGACGAGACCCACCATGTCGCCGACGGCTACCGTGCCGACGTCCTGCTCAGATGGGGCGATCCGCTGTTTCCCGATTCGCCGCCCTTCGATCCCTTGCAGCAAAGCGCCGCCGCCCAGTTGAGGCAGTTCGGCTACAACAACGACTACGTCGCCTTCATACCGCTCGATGCGGACGGCAACCGTGGCCTGCTCTGCGTCAATCACGAATATACCAACGAGGAGATCATGTTCCCGGGCATCGCCCGGCAGGACTTGATCTGCTTCCCCGACATGACGGCGGAGCTCGTCGATATCGAGATGGCGGCCCATGGCGTCACCATCGTCGAGATTGCGCGCCAGGATGGACAATGGCGGCCGGTCCTCGACAGCACGTACAACCGCCGCATCAGTCCCGCCAACACGGAGATGCGCGTCGACGGGCCTGCTTCGGGGCACGAGCGAATGAAGACAAGCGCCGATCCGTCCGGCACGCGCATCCTTGGCACGCTCAACAATTGCGCCGGAGGGGCCACACCCTGGGGCACGTATCTCACGGCGGAAGAGAACTTCCACGGCTATTTCTGGAGCGATCTCTGCGCCACGGGCGGGAAGCCGCCGGCAGGGCTCGGCGGCGCTCAGGCCAAGAGCTATGAACGCTACGGGGTGCCCGGCCTGTGGCAGGCCTGGGGCAAGTTCATCGACCGTTTCAATGTGGACAAGGAGCCGAACGAGCCGAACCGCTTCGGCTGGATCGTCGAGATCGATCCGTTCGACCCTAACTCGGTGCCGGTGAAGCACACCGCCCTCGGCCGTTTCCGTCACGAAGGCGCCGAATGCCTCGTCAACAAAGACGGCCGCATCGTCGTCTATTGCGGCGACGACGCGCGCTTCGACTACGTGTATCGCTTCGTCTCGGAGGGGAAGTTCGACGCCAGCGGCCACAAGGCGAACATGTCGCTGCTTTCGGCGGGTACGCTCTCGGTGGCGAAGTTCGATGACGACGGACGGGTCGAATGGCTGCCGCTTGTGTTCGGACAAGGATCCTTGACGCCGGAAGCCGGCTTCACGAGCCAGGGCGACGTCGTCCTGGATGCGCGGCTGGCGGCGGATGCGCTCGGCGCCACTCGCATGGACCGCCCGGAGGACGTGCAGCCGAACCCGGTCAATGGCCGCGTCTATGTGATCTTGACCAACAACAAAGATCGCGCTGCCGGACAAGATGATCCCGCCAATCCGCGGGCTGAGAACGTCTTTGGCCACATCATCGAGATGACGCCGCCTGACGGCGACCATGCCGCGCCCGAATTTCGCTGGGAGGTTCTGGTGCGATGCGGCGACCCTGCGGTCGCCGAAGTCGGCGCGTTGTGGAACCCCGAGACATCAGGGAATGGCTGGTTTGCCTGTCCCGACAATGCCGCGGTCGATGCGGAAGGGAGGCTTTGGATTGCGACCGATCAGGGCGAACCCTGGCCGACCGGCCGCGCCGACGGTCTTTATGCGCTTGAGACCGAAGGGGCGAGGCGGCGCACGGCGAAGCTCTTCTTTCGCGTTCCCGTCGGCGCGGAGATGTGCGGACCCTGTTTCACGCCGAATCAGGAGACGCTGTTCGTCGCCGTGCAGCATCCTTCCGCTGATGCCACCGAGCGCTACAAAGGCTTCGAGCGTGTTTCGACCTTTGCCGACCCCGCGACGCGCTGGCCGGATTTCAAGCCAGACATGCCGCCCAGGCCGTCGGTGCTCGCCATCACCAAAGTCGGTGGCGGCAAGATCGCCTGATCCCGCCCGGGCTCAGGACTCTTGAAAAAGCCGCAACCGCGTGCGAGCTAACATCGTTCCCTGTGCATAGAGATTCGTGGAGCCTCTGGTGTCTAAAGGACCCATGCGCAAAACCGCCACATCGCGCGATCTGTTCGCCAAGCTCGAGGACGAGTTGAAGAGGAAGCCCATCAAGGCCGCCAAGCAATCCGTGGGCGGCAAATCCCCTGCCCGTTCCGAGGAGGCTTATACCGCCGCCGATATCGAGGTGCTGGAAGGGCTCGAGCCCGTGCGCCGGCGCCCCGGCATGTATATCGGCAGCACCGACGAGAAGGGGATGCACCACCTCTTCGCCGAGGTGCTCGACAACGCCATGGACGAGGCGGTCGCGGGCCAGGCCAGCCGCATCGAGGTGGAGCTCGAGGAAGACGGCTTCCTCACCGTGACCGACAATGGCCGCGGCATCCCCGTCGATCCCCACCCGAAATTCAAGAAGAAGTCCGCGCTCGAGGTCATTATGACCACGCTGCATGCGGGCGGGAAATTCAACTCCAAGGTCTACGAGACGAGCGGCGGGTTGCACGGGGTCGGCGTCTCGGTCGCCAACGCGCTGTCGGAGACCATGGAGGTCGAGGTGGCGCGCGGCCAGAAGCTCTACCGCCAGAGCTATACGCGCGGCACCCCCGACGGCCCGCTGAAAAGCCTTGGGCCGGTGAAGAACCGCCGCGGCACCAAGGTTCGCTTCAGGCCGGACCAGAAGATCTTCGGCAAAGGCTCGATCTTCAAGCCGGCGCGGCTCTTCCGCATGGCCCGCTCCAAGGCCTATCTGTTCCGCGGCGTCGAGATCAGATGGTCTTGCGCCAAATCCGCGCTTGGCGGCGACAGCGAGACGCCCGAGAGCGCCGTCTTTCACTTCCCCGGCGGGCTCAAGGATTTTCTGGCAAACCGCATCGAAGGCCAGGAGACCGTCACCAACGATGTCTTCGCCGGGCGCATCGAGCGGACCGAAGGCTCAGGCTCGGTCGAATGGGCGATCGCCTGGATCGCCAGCGACGACGGCTTCCTGAGCTCCTATTGCAACACCGTGCCCACGCCCGATGGCGGGACGCACGAGGCGGGCTTGCGCGCGGCGCTGACCAAGAGCTTGCGCGCCTATGGCGAGCTCACCGGCAACAAGCGCGTTTCCCAGCTGACGGCCGACGACGTGCTCGGGACTTCGGCCGCCATGCTGTCCGTCTTCATCCGCGAGCCGGAGTTCCAAGGCCAGACCAAGGACAGGCTGGCAAGCGCGGAGGCTGCCCGCATCGTCGAGAGCGCGCTGCGCGACGCCTTCGACCATTGGCTGACCGGAAACCCTACCCAGGCCAACCGGCTGCTCGATTGGGTGATCGACCGCGCCGACGAACGGCTGCGCCGCAAGAAGGAAAAGGAGATCGGCCGGCAGACAGCGACGCGGCGCTTGCGCCTTCCCGGCAAGCTCGCCGACTGCGCGGCAAGCGGCGCGCTGGGCACGGAGATCTTCATCGTCGAGGGCGATTCGGCCGGAGGCTCCGCCAAGCAGGCGCGCGACCGGGCGACCCAGGCCGTGCTGCCGCTTCGCGGCAAGATCCTCAACGTCGCGAGCGCAAGCTCGACCAAGCTCGCCGACAATCAGCTCCTGGCCGATCTCATCCAAGCGCTCGGCTGCGGCACGGGCACCCGCTATCGCGAGGAGGATTTGCGCTACGAGAAGGTGGTGATCATGACCGACGCCGATGTCGACGGCGCGCATATCGCCTCGCTCCTCATCACCTTCTTCTTCCAGGAGATGCGCGGCCTCGTCGACGGCGGGCACCTGTATCTGGCGGTGCCGCCGCTCTATCGCCTGA